>Ga0116227_10010209_pt1 | contig 16546 bp, 9 predicted proteins | sample S1TSphgellanicum_FD_89693 | JGI IMG/M metagenome (GOLD analysis project Ga0116227, IMG submission 89693) | Host-associated microbial communities from peat moss isolated from Minnesota, USA - S1T2_Fb - Sphagnum magellanicum MG | ecosystem: Host-associated > Plants > Peat moss > Unclassified...
CTTCCCATTTTCCACTCCGGTTCTTTACCCCGTCGACCCCCCCTTCCGTCGGTCCTTCCCATTTCCCACTCCGGTTCTTTAACCCGTCGAGCCCCCCCGGCCGGTCCTTGGCATTTCCCACTCCGGTTTTTTAACCCGTCGATCCCCCCCGGCCGGTCCTTGGCATTTCCCACTCTGATTATTTAACCTATCGATTCCCCCCGGCCGGTCCTTCGCATTTCCCACTTCGGTTCTTTAACCCGTCGATTCCCCTCGGCCGGTCCTTCGCATTTCTCACTCCGACTATTTAATGATTCTGTGATTTTGTTATTTTTTATGAAATACCCTAACCCAGTGATTCTTTTGATTCTGAAAATTTTCAAATACCCAAAACCAATGAGTCCGGCTGGATGGATGACTGGACGGATTCAGGGGAAGCCGACCAAACGCACGGCTTTAAGGGAAGCTTCATTTGGTCGGGACCATCGTTCGTTTACTATATAGGATAATGTGCCTTTTCATGTCCATGTTATTTAATAAAATACAATTTTAAGATTGACATAAATAATGATGAACTATTATTATTGGGAATTGCATGTATGAGAACATATGAAGAAGAAAATACAAAAGAAGAGACAGAACAAGAGAGATGATTATTCTAAAATTATTCTGAAAAGTAAAGAAATTTTTGGATATTATAAAAAAAGTATGAATATTATTATTTTATTTTTAAATTTTTAAATTTACATTATATAACTTTTGATTAATTCTGAGTTTTTTTTTCCTTTTGGTCACAAGGTTTTTAGTCATCATTGTGTGCTTCAAGTTATTGCACATTTTGGAGTTCCATTGCAATAAAACACACAAGTCCTCTTCCATTGCACCACATGTCTCGGTGCGACTCTTGCCCTCATTGATCGATCGTTGTTGTTGTGCAGCTCTTGTGCTTCTTGCAAGGGTTACTTTTTCATGAAGCAAATAAGCTTCTTTTTTTTTCCATTCTTTTCCTTGCAAGTTGAAGGAATGTTTGACAACGGTCAATATTCATATTCATCTTTTGAAATTTTGTTTTTTTTTTTTGTGCCACCTCCTCAAATGTGCACCCAAGCCCCAAGTGACTTTGCCATCAATCCATCACCCACAAAACTAAATATGAAACTATTTTTTCCCAAAAGGTTTATGGCACCATCATACAACAAAAAAAAAAAAAAAAAATGTAATTTTTTCAAAATGTGACAATGTGATTGAAAACATTCAAATACACATGTCATGACAATTCTTTTTTTTGGTTTGAATTTTTGCACAAATGTGAAAAATAAATATGCAAAGGAAATATTTGACCACTTTTTTTTTTTTTTAAATCATTAGATTTCCAAAAAAATTGAAAATCAGTTTGCAACATTTTGTATTGGTTTTGGTTTGGTAACAATATTTAAAATGTTTAGATAGGTTCCTAGAACATGTCATCATTTAATTTGAGATCCTTTTTGGGTTCCTCACAATTAATGTGATGTTAAAAAATGAAAAAAATAATCATGACAATTTTTCTTTTACAACAACATCATGATTTACATTAAAATAGATTTTTTAAAAAATTCCCCTAACCATGAACAAGTTATCATAAAATTTCAATTGTTGATATTAAATTAATGGCAGGGCCATTGTGTATAACACGTCTTGTTTGGTTTATTGATATTATTGTAAATGCCATTGAAAAGAAATTGCAAACCAATACACACATTGTTGCCATGAATGAATAAATGTTTGTTCTTACAAATGAACTAATGTTTGTTCTAATAGATACAACTATAAAAAAACACATGTTAAGCACAACATTTGTTTTCTCTAATAGATGAGGCCATAGATGAACAAATGTTTGTTGTAATATATGTTTTCATACATGAGAAGGTGATTTATGTTTTACCAAATGAGGCCATAGATTAACAAATGCCAACTGCAATAAATGCAACCATTGACAAGCATGTGCTTCATGCTCTAATAGATGAAACCATAAATGAACAAGTTGATGAGCTTATAGATGTTCTAGGAGATGCACAAGGGCAAAGTGTAGATACTCACACTTCTAATAGGGATGTATTGTCACCAATTGTCATTAATGTTTAACTTATTATGCCTACCATGAAAAGTATTACAAGTGGTATGAATACCACAAATGACCAATATGATGTGCAAAACATAATCATTCTATATTTTAACATTTTAACTACATTTCTTACAATGAATTATAATGTCTCAAGTACTTTTCCTATATAAATGAAGGACAACACATTATATTTCATTACATGAAAGTGAACATTTTTGTTTTCATGTTTTAACTATAATCATGATATTCTTATATGTAATGTTTTTCTTTTCCCCGCCATGCTTGCATGCATGAGATTAATCATGTTTGACATCACCCTCCTTTTCCACGTCAAAGGAAGGTAGGGTTTTTTTTGGCCTAATTTTTTTCTACAATACCTAAATAGAATAGGTTTTTTTAAGGGAAATTATGTTCATAAATGAAATATTGTCATCTTGGTTTATTATCATGTGCATGATTATAATATTTTCATAGTGTTAGGTTTGATTACCACTATTATGAATTCAATATTTTCATAATGTTCATATTCAAATTGGCAAGTTTTTTGTCAATTGAAGGGCCATGTTCAAACTCACATTAACATGATTCATCACTACTCAAACTTGATACAATTCATGACTCTCCTTATAGTATACTTTGTAAATGGCTAGAGGGACTACATTGATGTGACATATATTCATGGGTCTCCCAAATGCAAGTCTCGAAATTCCCAAGTTATAAATTTTATTATTTTGGTGATTCATAATTTCATCATATGGACTACTATTGAAAGGTTTTCAAAGGCAAAGTTCATGTCTTTAAAAAGAACTTGTCAACAACATATTTCACATTCCAATTGGAATGATGTAATTACTTTAGATTCTAGAGCGAATGTTTTAATGGTTAGGAATCAAACTACAAATTTGATTTGTGACCATTATTATAACTCATGTTTTAATTTTTCAAATGAAGAATGTGACCCCACTTTAAATATCTATATTTCAAAAACTTTTCAATGGTTTAAAAAATGATCAATTTGTACAAGGTGTGGTGCCCCAAATATTATTTCAAAAAGTTGGAATATAGTTGAAATATTTCAATCCCTAAAGTGAGGATCCACTTGGGAGTGTTGAGACTCATTCTTTCACACTTGTGAGAACATACTTGAACCCTTCAACATTATCTCATTTCATTCCCTTTGTCATGCCTTAGCTTTGGTTGTAAACCCAAGACTAAAGTCACACAACAATAGCACTAAGTGAAGAAAAGTTGCAAGTATAGTTAAGGCCCAAATTCTAAATGCAAGTTGACCATCCATGCACAACTAAAGAATTTAAGTTAATCCCATTGGCCATAGTACTAGATGAAAACCACCAAGTGCTTGTCAACATAACATAGCCTTGGGGAAATCATTTCCATTTTATTTCAAACGTGTAAAAAAATATAAGGTGTAGCTAATTGAAATAATTTATAATTTATAATTTATAATTTATCTAAATATAAAAGGGTGCATGTAATTCATTATGGTAATATATTTAAAATATAATTAAGTTTATTATTTTTCTTTTGCTCAATTTTAGGCCTATATATTTATTACTTAATTTTTAATATTTGTGTGCATGGAACATGTTTTGTGACACCACCAAGGAGTCATTGTAAAGGTGGTTCAAATTGCATTGATGGGGCATCAACTTTTCATGCATTAATATGCATTGAGGCAACTCAATTTGCAATCACCTACCATGTTGCATTTGACTTTAACAATGATGAACATAATTAAAATAGGGATCTCCACCCCAGGTAAAATAGCATGTACCATCATTTTTTATTTGTGATTAATTAATTAAAGGGTTTTTGTGAATTCCAAAACACTTTTGTATTACCTCATTTATGTGTAGGTTAACATTCATTTTCACATAATGAAAGAAATTCTATTTGTATTTCAAATGATAATACTAATGCATTCATTTTCCCAACATGAAATACAAGATTGTATAACAAATGAAGGTATTTGTGATTAATTTTATGAAATTAATATATTCAATGAGAATATCATAAATGGCTATACTTTGTTACTTAAAGTTTGCAACAAAAAATGATGGTATTACATTTTCTTTGCCATTCTAAAAAACTTTATTACTAATTGTAAAACTACTAAGGGTATTACACCACCTTGGCCATTTGCCATTTTCAATTTTAATTTATAGTTGTAATAAAATGAAAGTATTGCATTCATTTTTCCATTTTGTTAATTACAATTAATGTTTACATAAAAATGAAGGTATTGGATTTCATGAACCACCCTCAATTTAAAGGGGAACTTAAATAATGGTCAATTACAATACTGGGTACTTCTGTTGTATTAACTTACAACAAAAGACATGTGGTTGTTTCACTTTTTGGGTGTATTTTATATGTGCATGTTTTGAAATGTGCCTTTGGGCAATGATTACCATACCTACATTTAAGGTTAGCATCATTTTATAATTGGAGGTGTTAAAGTAGCTTAAGTCAAAGATGATAAGGTTTTTGCAATATTTTCATTTGGTGGTGCTAGCATTGTGTTTTTTTAGTGTTAATAAGTTTGATTCATCATAGGTTACAAAAGCCGATAATAGGTAGATAGGTGGGTGGAAATATATATATATCAATATCTTCATCTTTTTGCAACAACATCCTTTATGTAGTTATTGGGTGAATAAATTTAAGTAAATTGTTTTAGGTTAGTAAGTAGATAGACAAATCACATGTCAATTGGTAGGTGGGGGCAAAAAGTTCCTATTAATGTTCACAAACAAATGTTTCCAAACTAACTTATCATAAACTAATTGTGTGAACAAATCAACTTGCACCTAACAATTACCATAGTACCTTGGCAAATTCGACACACGAATGTTAAATAATTAATTTAACTTTAGTTTCTTGGTTTGGCATTTGGGTTTTTAATTCTGAAAATTCCAATTAGGGAATAAATTTATTGTAAGGTACTTTTGTTTCAAATAAATTGAAATGTTTTAAATGGACCTCCATTTAGTATCTTCCCTTCAAGACAACCAAAGATCAAACTTTTACATATTAAATAACTTTTTCAGAATTTTGGCACATTAATTGGAAAATTAAAAAATAATTTAATTTAATGCAAGGTACTATGCTATATAATTTGCAAAAATTGATCTTTGTTAGACCACCCCCAAACAAGTGGATAAAATTTGAGTTTTGAACCCTTTCCATGATAAAAAAATCAATTTTTTTTGTGTCATGTCATAGCCTTGAATGATTGATCAAACTTGCACCTTGATAGATGGAAATATGATTGGGTGGTACCACTAAAAGGAAACACAAAAAGGAATGGTTAAGGAAACAAGATTAGCAAAAAAATTAAAATATTATATACATATAATTTATTCATTGCATGCAAAAATGTATGGCCTTAAGTTTTTATTGGAATAAAAATAGGTGAAAACCACTACAAATTTGTATTCCATATTTTTTTAGCCTTTTTAAGAATCACGAACATGAATTTTGAAATTCATAATTAAATTATACTTAATCAATTAATTAGCCTAATTAAAAATTCAAATAAAAAACCATCTAAAATACCTTTTCAAATTATTTATTAGAACCCCCCCCCCCCCACCCCCCCAATATGTATAAAAATGTATGACCAAACAATTTAGGGAAAATAATTAGTGTCATTTTCTTAAAACATTTTGTTAGGAAATGATTAGGAACACCAAAATTCAACAAATTTTTTATTTCATTATACTCTCAAAATCTTTACAACCTAGTCAATATATTTACTAAAAGAACAATGAAAACCTGTTTTTTAATGTTCCCTATGTTTTTTTAAAGTTTGATGGCTCTAATAAAATGAAAGTGCAATGTTATTTGTAGTACCACTTAATCATACTTTCACCCCAACATAAATACCCGCCAAAAACATTTTAATGTTAAGGAAGGCCATCTTTCATAATGAAATTTTATGTCAACAATTTTATTTTTTTATGGAAGATTCTTTTACTTTTGAAAGGATTATAAGTATTTGGGAGGGATATTTTATCTTTTGAACAATCTTTCATTTTTGAAACTTGTGGTAGGATATTTACATTGAATATAAAAGCCCTTTAGACAAGAACATTACTTGACATGGTGCCATAATTGGTTATTGCTTGTCCTAGACCCTTCTTTTCGTAATGCCTTCTCCTAAGGCTTAATCCTACACAAAAAGCCCCATAAGAACATTTGATTGAAAGCCTAACTTTGTGACATGGAAGATTTTAAACACAAATCCCATGAATAAAATATGACCTAATGTGTGAAGGATTTGCCATATGACATTACAAATGACTTTAAACAAAGGGGATTGTTCCAAGAATTCATTGATGGACAAGGTGTGCATGGGAAACTAACCATATTAAAAACCTTTTGGAACAACTCTATTGCATGCATTGACCCTTTATATTAAATTAGTTCAATTATCAATGTGATTGTGTTTCGACCCATAAACATTAAAAAATACAACTTCAATTTGAAAGACTGATTATGATATTACATGTGGATCAATCATAAACATTGGCAAATCCACATTAGTTATTTGTTTTCAAAGGGTTGGTTTTCACCACAACATCCTAAGCAAACTTGGTGCACAACATGGTCTTTTATACCATTTGATTACACAAATTCATCATATTTTAATATGAAAAGGGGCATTTCATGTATTGTGCTAGATATGATCTTAAAGCACGCCCAATTACAACAATAAAATGGCACATAATATTTGTTGGATGAAGTTTTACAATTAACAATGTGAAATTCCTTCAGGTTGGAAAAAATGCACATGCTAATAATTCCTTGCAAGAGCACCAATAGAAACAAAAAATTGACCCAATTAACTATAATGATTCACTCAAGTTGTGAACAAGTTAAATAGTTAATCATTTTGTACAATCCACTTTTCTAGGTGGAAAATAAACCTAAACCTTAAACCTAGAAAAGTGGATTGTACCTAAGTCTTTAATTTAGGTTTACTTTAGATGCAAATAACTTGCAAAGGTTCAAGATCCTCAAGGTGGGCAAAAACACCAATCTAATCATAGTAGATTTAGTGAGGTTGTGGGTTAGAGAAGATAAAAAAATGTTATTGTTTAAAATGTTTAATGAACAATTGTTAGATTTGTTTTTCTTCAAGTCTTCAATGAAATATCCTTTGTACCACTTTCAATAGGAATTTTTGTTGATGGTGGCTATCCCCTACATTTTGATTACAACGAAATCCTTTTTTTGAAGTTTAATCACCCTAATTTTTTAAAACCTAACATCTTTGTTAATGAAAAAATTAGACCACCAAATGAACGTTTTGTTCACCTCTTGAATTGATATTCGTTGAACATCATGAACATATTTCATTGGTTGTTTCCAAGCTTGGGAGATGCTAGGAGATGTGATCCCATGTTTTGAAATCATTGATATGTTGATGCATAAATGTTCAATCAATATTGGGCCCCCACTTCTAACTCTCTAGTGGTCATGACAAGTTTAGTCTATATCTAATAAATAAGTAGACATTAGAAGAACCATGTTACAAACCATGAAACATACATTTGGTTTGTAAGGTTGTAAGAGTCACTTTAGGACGTATCAACTTTAAACCATCACTTTTTCTTTTTTACACAACAATCTACCCATAACATAATAATGAGCATGAAATGGTCTTTGTTAAATCACAAATAGTTTTTAAAAAGTGACCAAGTTGCTTATTTGCATGTTGAAAACAATGTTACCCACTTTTAGTTTCATGGTTGGTTCTAGTTTTAGTTTTTAAAACCCAAATTGGTAATTATTGGGAGTTCACAAATTGCTTCAAGAGTTGATATGGTGATTCTTGGGGGAATGAAGACCCACTACAAAGATTCATTCAATGGTTATTAGGGCCCACTTTGTTATTTTCTATTTCAATTTTTAGGGGTGGGTAGTAAACAATAAGGTGATTTTCGACAAAGTAGTCAACTTTATTATTTCAAATTGTTGTTGGCGTTCGTGGGACAAAATAAAGTCCATCAGTGCCCATAATGTAATGTGGCCCATGGTGTGAAAACAAACTAAAACCATTATAAGGTCAGGCCTATTAGTTGGATTAACATTCAAAATTAATCAAAACTAGTGGTACCCGTGACCTTCGGACACCCGTGGCTATGCCACTCCAGCCACCCCGAACGCGCAGTGGTCCCGATCGACATTGTGCGGGTATCAGAACCAGCCATGTGTACCTTCAGGTTATCAGCTCGGGTATTTACTCCCTTACCCGACGTGAGAAAACCCAAAACCCTGGTTCTGACATTTTGAACCTTGATTCACGAAAGTTTTGAAAATTTTCGAAAACACGCTCTTCTATATAATCGCCAATTCTCTCGGTAGTGGGGGGGGAGGGGAAGGTTTTTATATCCGCCTCTGGTGCGATGGGAGAGGGATGCAATTCGATCGTCATTCCTACCCTTCAGACGGTTGCAATGCTTTGTGGAAACGGTTTGTACACGAAAACCATGGTGGTCCAACCCTCGTCACATACTGACACCGGTCGCCCGCTGTTTCACCGGCCTCTCCCTCCCCCACCCCCCAAAACCCCCGTCAGATAGACTGATGGACGTAGTGAATTAATATATATGATTAGTCATTGAATGCCACATTAAAACATGTGATAAAAAAAAACAATGGAGTCACAACACAAATGAAAGATAATGCATTTGAGGTGGGGGTGCTAACCATTTGAGATTTTGTTAGTGTGTAATTTGAACATTAAAACCATTGAGCAATTGGATTACCATTCAAAATTAATCATTCAATAGATTTGGACATTCAATTGATTTGTATGCATTTTGACAATCTTTGAATGGTACATATTGTAATCCCAAATTTATTAATATCATTGATCAAACCTTCATTACACCTTAAAACTTGGAATTAGATTACAACCCAAATCAACAGGTTTTATGAAGATAAAAACCATTAGAATTGGGAATATGTGATTAAAAAAATTGACCCAAAGCTAGAACCAATGGGTTTTTAATTTTTATGAAAATTTCAAAAGAACTAAAATTGATGGTTCTACGTTTTTGTAAAAAACTTAGGAGTCAAACTCAACAATTTACCTATGAACCAAGCGAAATTGGTCAAAACCCATTCAAGATTGCTATGAAATACAAAAGAATGAACATGAAAACTTGATTAATTGTTATTATTCTACCAACTAGTGACAAGTGTGATGAGAACCAATAAGTTTTTTTTTCACTTAACCTATTAAAGAACATTTCACATCTTGTGTTTTTAAACATAGACCAAAAGTTATGTCGAATAATTTTGTTAATTCATGTTCTTTTGTACATTGCCACTTGCATGAAGTTAACCAATGCAATGGTGAAAACCACCTACCCATCAATATGCCATTCTTTTATTCCAATCAATCTCCAACTCCAACATCACCTCAAACTTTATGAAAAGGTCGACAAGCTTCAAAACCAATTGTTTTTCACACTTCACCATGAAGAATGTTTCATATGTATTGAAAGATTAAATGTGTGCTATGTCCCCATGGCAAAGATATGCCTTGGATGTTGCCTACTTGCAAGTCATGCTTAACAACCTAGTTTAGTGCCTCTAGTACTATAAGAAATAGGTAAGGTTACAATGGGCAACCTTGTCTAACTTCCCTCTAGATAGGGAACCACCACTAATAATAAATACAATTTTTGTATCCATGAAAAACATTTTATACACCTTGAAGAAAAGCTTATTGAATGTTTATTTTATGCATGTATTGGAATAGGAATGGCCAAGTCACTTTATGATATGCCATGGAAAATTGGTTTAAGAAAAATTAGGTTTTGTTTAAACTTCTAACCCGAAGCTCAAGTTTCATGTATCAAATATATCATAATGGCAAAAAGTACAACTTGGTCAAGGTTTATCATCTTCCTTATCACCTCTTTCAACTTCATTGAAGTACTTTTGTGTATATCTTGCACATAACAACTTTTCATTTTTCTAGAAAGGAGAATTTGATGACTCATACAAGTTGAAAACAATGACCATTAATTAGTTTTAGAATATTTTTATGGGATTTGATATATGGAAAATACATGTGACAAAAATTAAAAATTCCTTTGAATTTGGATTCCAATGAAAAAAACGATGCTTTAAAATTTAGAAAAAAAAATCCATCTTTGCATCATGACATGTTGGCCAAAATGTCTAATAATGGCAAAAAGTAGATATTTTTCATTTTCTCCACAAAATTTAATAACCCCTAATTTTTTTCTTGAAAGGTTGATTAGTAAATAGTTTCAAAAAGACTAAAAAATACTTTGGCCTTGTGATAGGATATAAAAGTAAATAACAATTAGCATGTCCTTTCTAGTGATTTTCAATCCAACAAGCAGTTCATGGGGTAATAATGGCTTTACACCTTATGGGCAAGTTCAAACCAGCAACAGGTCAAATAGGAAAAGGGGAATGTGTTCCCATGATGTTCTCATCAGATTTCCCCAAGTTCCCTATTTATTCCTAATAGCACCTCAATTTTATCCCATATGGTTTGCCCGAAGTTCAACTCCCATGGATATAAACTGAAAAGGTCCTATGCTATTGTGGAGGACATTTGTTTCTGTTTTGAGACTACTACATGGTCCAAAAATGTGCTCCTAATGGGGTATAGTGCCTAATGTTTCAAAATTCAGAAAAAGGATGGGCCAATCAATATGGCCACTTCCCATCAAATGTGAGCATCCATGAAGTATATAATTAATATGAATCACACTATACAATACTATTTGTAGGAATTCAACCCTTGAGAAGGACAATGCCCATTAAGGGGTTTTTAGCATCTTCCCTTAAATTACACTTAATGTGCAATCTTACCATCTCTTAATGAAAAAGAAATTCCAAAATCGGTGATCAAAACCGCTTAAATACACTCAAATCTTTTGCATTTTGAAAAAATTCGCTCCCAAAACAAACCCTAGGTCCAAATTCTTGAAGTCAAGGGAGAAGAATTATGATGGAAAAAAGGGGAAAACGTTCATCTCCACCAATGTTCAATATGTGACCCTCCACTGGAAATCTTGGATGAGATTCATCAATCCAAGCCAGTGAGTCCACTAGAAGTTTCTTAGGTTCGATTGGTTGAAGTGGGTTGCTATTAGTAGTCTCCTACCTACTTGCAATCCTAGTTTCTATTTTATGGCTGGGGTCAAAAAAAAAAGTTATCATAATAGGTATTTACCGAGTCATAAGGTTTGTAACCAATAGAAATAGAAATATTTTCATTATTATTTTATATTTTACAAAATATTTTGTAATAGTGTGGTTTAAAGGATTAATAAATTGACTGGATGATAATTGAGTCATCCATGTAGGTTATTAGATTTTGAAACTTCAATACGACATGATTCTCACTTTAAACTAGTTACTTAAAAAAATCAAGAACCAATTAGCATGCTATTAATAACCAACTTGATAAATGAGTTGATAATTGGGTTGAAACTCAATAACCGGCCAACATTGGAGTATTCCTACTACTTGATTCTTAAAGTGGGTATTTGAGAACCAGCCTTTATGCATAACAAGGAGTATCATCAAAAACAAAATCTAGAAAATTTGGTAGCTGGGATAAATTACTTTGGCAGGGAAATTGATAACATGTAGGTCTCATAAATTTGAAGATTTTTTTCACTTGAAAACTTATGGATTTAAAAAGAGAAATTCACAAGTAACCTTCATCACGAACTATGGGGAGAAAAAAAACAAAAACTAGTCAATCAAGAGCGATTCTTTAACCAAAAAAGAAGGGTGATTCCAAAATTCACGACATCCTCAATCATCTCTTACAAATTGAAGTGCTTAGTGGCAAACTCCAATTACACTTTGATAAGGAAAAAACACATTTACTAACTTAATTCTTCCAACAATTATGCCTTGAACAATAATCTAAAAATGATGATGGATCAACACATTTTGGATTTACTCTCTTGGGCTATCATGGTCAAATGTTGTGAATTTTGAAACATTAGATTTAGAATCCTTCAATCTACTCCTCAATCAGAACCTTAATAATCCTTGAAACAAATTCTTCAAAAACAATTGCTACTCATCAACAGACCCTTTGAAATCTTCAACCAAACCCAGCCTTCACATGTATAGCCACTATTTGGAACTCCCAATAACCAAATACTCATCCCTCCCAACAACTATTATGGTTTGATTCAAATGTATTGAATTTGAATATGGATCTCACAACTGACCAACCACATTAATCCTTTGGAGCCTATCATCACTTCCACCATCGATCACTAATGACTTGCTACATAGATACATATTGTTAGTTCTCCCAAATGCAATGGAAAAAAATAGAAACAACCTACAATATCCAATACATTATGGGCATTCTTCTCAAAATGTTGATCAATCCACACCAAAAAACTAAAGCTACAACACTACACAACACTGGAAAATCCAACACAAAACCAACCATAGTGTTTAACTTGAAGTCTAGAAGCCCCATTTGTAGTTGCATCGCCTCCATTTGTTCAACAACATGCACCATTCTCCTCCATACAAAAGTAAAACAACAAACATTATATTCATCCCTAAACTTTCACATGCTCTTAAAAACAAACTTATCATCAATAAGAAAGTTTTCTCCCAAGAAGCCCTTCTATGAATGACTATACGACAAGATAGTAGATAGTTTTCAATGCCTTGACAATGACAACAACCAACCTTTTCACACACTAAACCTAAAAACTTCTCATCCATATTTTTTTGTCACAATTCCAAGTTCAAACCAATGTTGTAATGGTATGTCAATGTTGACATACCACATTAATATATATATATATATATATATATATATATGTACAAGGGTCTTATGTGGTTAAATGGGTAGGGTCCTAGGTAAGAGATATTGTTCCAAGGTAGGGTATTTTCATGGTATGAGTATTCTTGAATCTTTAAATACCCTAGTCCTTAACATGAATATATCAAAAATCAACTTGATATACTAGGGATATATCTATAAAGGTTGGGTATTAAAGTGTTGAAATTTCAAAACATTCCACAACGTACATTTGCACAATTTACAATACATGTGTAGTCAATCTTCACATAAATAACAAAAAGAGAAATATTGACGTAAGTTACCTAAAGAACCCCCATTACAATAGTAATGTTGATTTTTAGAAAGTTGTTCCACCTCCATCTATCAATGTTTTAGTTACAAATTGCATGATCTCTTTAAAGTAGACACAAGAGATGCCATACACTATTAACCATTATACCTACCCCACCCAACTTCAATCTTCTATCTTAAATATTGGTCTCACCAAAGTATGAAATTTGAATAAATATTGCCTAGTATGTTTCAAACCCATGTAGGTTCACACAAAAAAACCTTAGGTTCTAGAAACAACATAAATATATATTTTAAAACAAACCCAACAAATAGGTTTTAACATACCCTTATACATATCATTGTACATACTAAAGTCTACCTTATAGACCAACACAACACTAGTTCAAACCGTGTTGATTCAACCTTTTTTCTGATTTTCGAACTCTTTAGTGTTATAGGATTGGCTTGGTCCAACTTGTTGGTTTTGTGGCCGGTTTTGTGGCATTTTATAGTGTTGTTGCAAAGGCCAGTGCATTCTACAGTGATCCCCCCGCACAGTCTCCAACATTCAACCACATTTCCAACCTTTAACACTAGAAAGTAAGCTATAGACGGTGGATTCTACTAAATGTGCACACATGATGAGCTTGGAAGGTGTGCGCACTTGGCAAAATTTGGTCATTCTATTAGTATAATAACAACACAAGGGGAACATTCCTCAAAAGTGTGGGACCAAATGAACTCTGCATTGTTTTATAGTTTCTTCCTGAAGGGCAAAACCAACTAAAAAACAAAAATTGAAATGGTGATTTGTTAAGGTGATTTTGCATTTGGTGTGACTTTGTTTGGGTCTAGGGTCTAGAGTAGAGCCTGGAACAATGAAAGTTTTTGTTCTTGATTTTTTTGGTGCCCACAACTCATTAATTTATGAGTGTGAACTGAATGAATTCCCACCATTGGATGAATATTCTAAATACTCTTTCATTTGTGTGATAGTCCAATTTGTTACAATTTGACAAGAGTTTTTTAGTCCAATATCTAAAATGGCCTTTAAATTGTGTGCAACAAAAATTTGGTGCATTTGGTGGAATTTGAAAGTTTGCAAATCAATGGATGGAATGATTGATTGATTCAAAGGTGGCACACATATGAATAATGGCCATATTATCATTATTAGACTACTTTTGGGAGTGTAATTAATTAATTATTCAAAGATGCAAAGCTCTTTCATTTTGATTCGTGTCTTTTTTGCAATGGGTTTTTGTTTTACCAAATTCCTTTGTATGGTGATCAGAACTTTGGTTATAAACAATTATCAATGGCAAGCAAATTAACCACATAAATCATAACATGGGGGGAAGAACTTGGTTGCTTCAAGTGCATAATGGGAACTAGTGTGCCCATGTATGTTCTATTGAAAAGGTAGTTCCTTGTTGATTTGGGCATATCATGGACAATAATTATTGGTGATTAATTTTACATTTAATGTATTTATCATATCAACCAATCAATTATCCTTTTCACAAAGAAAAGGTAGACCCAAAGTTTTTTTTTTTTTTTTCCCCAATTTTGTGAGGGGGGTGGGGGGGGGGGAATCATCCCCAAGAGGAATAAGCCAATTTGTTTAGAGGTAAGAGAGGAAATCCAAAAGTTATTAGAATTTCCGCCCTTCCCACTCTTAGGGAGTAGGCAAAAAAACCATCCCCTTCCTTCGCTTCATGATCCACATATGTTTAAGGTTCATGATAATGTTTGCTTTATGTTTTACAATGGGTAAAAAACCCATTCCCAAACAATACATACATTGCTTATTGTTGTAGTTTTATATATAAAATTAAATGGTTTAAATCTTGTAGCAAAAAAATTCAAATCCCATATATATATACTCCTTGTGATTATGCAATTGTCAAGAACACAACAAAGTTCTTTAAAGGTTTTTCTTTTGCCACCAGTAAAAAATTTGTGTATTGGAAGTTATTTTATTTGCAACAAAATTGAAATATATTCGCTTGATCATTTCCAAGAGTAGAAGTAATTCACTTACCCAATTCTATAAAACATGTGCTTGAATAATGTGAATGTTTCTCTTCTAACAAAAACACAAAATAAAACCATGGAGAATTCTAAAATTCAAAGTGTAAGGTAAGGATCAAAAGTGGGGATGTTATGGGAATGTGGACCCCATGCAAGGTGGGAACCAAATGTAGGACCCAAATTCCCACAACATTCCCACTCAAAGACCTTTGAGGGCACAAAGAAGATCTAGTACAATTTTGACAATTCTAATTTTGTTCATAAAGGAGGAAAAACAACTTCTACATCATAAGGTTCCTCAAAACTCATTTGAGGAACCTTAAGAGTAAGGTGTTGTCCTCTCTTGAGGAGGAAATCTTGGGGAAGGGTAAAGCATGCTTCACATACACTAAACAATTTTACCAATTCTTTAGACAAGGGTTTAACATGTTTTGTCCACTATGGAAAAAGTCCTTTCTACTTGATAAGAAAATGATTTGCATAAATTGGGCATGGCACAAAATGAAAAGGATAATATAAACACAAATTCCTTTGCATACACTTACTTCACTCTAAAAGAATTGACATAAGTTTTCAAAAATTCCTAACTTGCTCCAACACAAGAAAATAGTTCAATTTAAGAAAACAACACACAATTTGCTCTAGAATCAACAAAATGCAACACACAAATTAAATGTAAAATTATGGTTTTTCTAATAATGTTTTGGCATTAAATTGAAGAATGTCTTTACATACATGTACACAACCAAGTGGAAGAAAAAGAAGAGGAGCTTTTAGTTCCAAATTCCTGATCAAAGAATTTTGAATTCTTGCACCGTTTCTACCACTTTGGAAAAACTTCTCCTTAGATTCATTTGATGTACAAAGTTAATAGGGTCATCAACATCCAAAGCTTAGCAAAATATGTGCCTACCTGACGCACTCCCAACTCCTTAAAAGGCTAAAATGTGAGCCCAAGTAGAAAGCAGCGAGGGAGGAGTTGGAGCACGCTCCCTAGCTCACAACACTTTGAGGGGTAGAGGGGCATGTTAGAGCTCCAGGATGGGACTAGGTAGAGTTGACAAGTTTTACTCACTCACACGGGCCTGCACACAACCCACACAAAGTGGTTAGTGCATAGTTGGAGCACCGTTGGTGCTAGGACCAGCCATGGGCAACACGGACACACAAGACTCACCACGGCCCGGACTTGGGGGAAGCCACCACCTTCCCCCTTATAGTATACTCTGCAGCTCTTCACGGAGGCTACATCCAAATGGCTATTTTTCCCGAGACTCCCGAAATCGCGC
>Ga0116227_10010210_pt1 | contig 16545 bp, 10 predicted proteins | sample S1TSphgellanicum_FD_89693 | JGI IMG/M metagenome (GOLD analysis project Ga0116227, IMG submission 89693) | Host-associated microbial communities from peat moss isolated from Minnesota, USA - S1T2_Fb - Sphagnum magellanicum MG | ecosystem: Host-associated > Plants > Peat moss > Unclassified...
GCAACGGTACTTGCGGCACCTGTTGCTCCCTGTGGCCCAGTAGGTCCGGCAACGGTACTCGCAGCGCCTGTAGCACCCGTAGGTCCGGCAACGGTACTGGCAGCACCTGTAGGTCCAACTGGTCCAGTAGGGCCGGCTATTGTACTCGCGGCACCAGTAGGACCAACTGGTCCTGTATCACCTTGTGCACCCGTAGGTCCGGCAACGGTACTTGCAGCACCAGTAGGTCCTATTGGTCCAGTAGCTCCTTGTGCACCTGTCGTTCCCTGTGACCCTGTAGGGCCCGGAACTGTGCTGGCGGCGCCTGTAGCACCTGTTGGTCCAACACTACCGGTTGCTCCTGTAGAACCAGTAATACCTTGAATACCCTGTATGCCTTGTGGTCCGGTGGGGCCTGTTATACCTTGATTTCCTTGAGCACCAGTAGGCCCGGCAACAGTACTTGCTGCACCTGTAGCTCCAGTAATACCTTGAATACCTTGCGCACCTGTTGCACCTGTAACACCAGCGGCACCACTAGCACCCGTTGCACCATTAGCACCCGCAATACCTTGTGCGCCTGTTGCACCAGTAACACCCGCTGCACCATTAGCGCCCGCAATACCTTGTGCGCCTGTTGCACCAGTAACACCCGCAATACCTTGTGCGCCTGTAGAGCCTGTAGCGCCCGCAATACCTTGTGCTCCAGTAGCGCCTGTTGCACCAGTATTACCTTGAATACCCTGCGCACCATTGCTTCCGTTAGTACCGTTAAGTCCGTTAATACCATTAGGACCCTGTATCCCCTGCGGGCCTTGCGGTCCGGTAGCACCTGTTGGCCCGGTAGCACCTGTTGCACCTTTAGGTCCGCCTGGGTTAAATGCATATATAGCGTAAGGAACGCTCAATAATTTTGACGCGCCCATTAGCAGGTATCCCTGACCGAGGTCAACCTCTGTTTGAATATATTTTTGAGAACTGGCCCATTGTATCCCCGCATATGTTCCGGATGTTACCGTGCCACTACCCACCTCTATCGAGAATAAGCCGAAGGCATCGGTAGTAACACTTTGGGTTTCCTGATACTCAATGGTACCAGTTGCAGATCCTCCACGTATGGACAATCTAACAGTAAAGGTTTTATTTACCAGTAATCCGCCGTTGGCCCCTCGGGCAACAGCCTGGTATCTAAACGCCTGCGACTGTGCCATAGCCGTGCCGCACAGTGCAAAAAAAGCGATTAATAAAATGAGTAGGTTTTTTCTCATGTGATATAGTACAATAGTGTGATAAAGGGTATTCTTTTAAAGTTTGATCAGTTTTGTGCTTCCGTTAAAACCAACGCCGTTATTTACCCGCACAAAATAAGTTCCGCCTTTAAACTGCGAAATATCAAGCGGCAGATAAAAAAAGTTATTATTTTGGTACGTTACGGTTTGTGATTTAAGCACCCGGCCAATAGGATCAATAATATCGATAATATACACGCCATCGGGGAGATTATTAAAGGCGAGTTTTACAGTGTTACCTGCTGTTGGGTTAGGATATAATAGTATTGATTTTGAAATATCCTGATTTATTATCTGTTGCAGCTCATCGTCTGGTTGTGCAAAGCCGGTAGTGAAAAATAAATTGGCACCAGGGTTAGGTAGCAAATCGCCAATAGCCTCGCCAAGTACATAACTTAGTGTAAAAGTAGCTGGGGTAGGGCCCAAAAGGGTTTCTGCAGCCGAGGCTACTACACTGCGTTCAAGTTTTTGTGCAGATGCGATATTGCCGGTAAAGCAAAGCAGTACCAGGGCAAAAAATAAGTATTTAGGCTTAATCATAATCAGCAACTAATTTATGTTAAAAAAATAATACTTGGTAATAAAAAAGTATTTTTTTATTGATCATTTTTAAATTAATAATTAAATTAATATCTATAAAGGAGTGTGCTTAATCTGCGTGAAAGTAAATCACATAATGGTGAATATAAAGGGTGAAAACACCCTTTTGTATAAATTAAGTATAAAGTTGTAAAATTATATTTATCCAAGTTATGTTAATATGAACCTGTGTATATTCAAGTTTTATTTATTTTTTTAAGTTTGCGTCATTACAAAAAAAATCTTTATAATAAGTAACTCATAAGATTTTTTTTTAAGACTGTTTAATATTGTATGTAATTAATATGATTGACCACACGTTTGCTATTACCGTTTATAAAGAGTCGCCTTACCTCGAAGCATGTGTACAAAGCTTGCATGCACAAACCGTAAAAAGCAACATTGTTATGGTTACATCAACACCAACCACCTTTAGCCAAAACATAGCCAAGGCTTATAACATACCATACTACATTAATGTTACCGATGATACAGGCATTGCTAATAACTGGAATTTTGCTTTGTTAAAAGCAGATACTCACTGGGTAACTATAGCTCACCAGGATGATTTTTATGTAAATACCTTTACCCAATCATTTTTTTATAGTTTAAACCAGGGCAAAAAGGATATATCAATAGCATTTACCAATTATACCGATGTAGTTAACGGTATCCCCAGAAAGTTTTCACTAAGCGCTTTGGTAAAAAGTGTTTTACTTATTCCGTTCTTCTTCTCGGGCAGGATAAAAAGCAAGATCATAAAAAAAGGTATATTGGCATTTGGAAACCCTATATGCTGCCCTTCGGTAACATTTAATAAAAACTTGATAGGTGATTTTAAGTTTCAAAAAGAGTATAAATACGTTTTGGATTGGTATGCCTGGTATCAATTAGCAAAAAGTGAAGGACGATTTTTGTATATCAATAAAAAATTAGTAAACAGGCGGCTACATATAGCATCATTTACAACGCAATTGATGAACAATGGTGAAAAAAAACATGATGAATTCCGGATGTTTGAACTCATGTGGGGAAAAGGTTTTGCAAACCTAATATCACGTGTATATGGATTAGGTTATAAAGATAACTTATCTTAATTATAGGTATAATTGCAATACAGATATAAAACCAGCTCTCAATAATTAACAATCGTTTAGCAAAATGATTTCATCGTCGGCAAATAAGTTGAACATCATCTCCAATACGTCAAAAATGATATTTTTAACCATTATATTAATTATTATCTATTGCCTGTCTACCAGCATCTCTATAGTTTTATTGGGCGATAAAAAATTAATATCAAATAATTTGTTTAAGCCATCCAATGTTTTGCTGTTAATGATCAATTGGAAGTTTATCCTATCAATGAGCTTAGCGGTACTATCGCGCATATCGTTTATTCTAATCAATAATACTATTTTAAAGATTCCTTACCTGGCTGGCAATGCAACCACTATCACTGTGTTTGTTACTTTGCTATCTATCGTATTTATATTGTTGGCCAACCACTTTTTTTTAAACGAAACCTTAAACTTAAAGCAAAGTTTTGGCGCGCTAATTATACTCACAGGGGTAATTATAATTATCAGTAAATAGCTGCAAATTCTATTTTTTACCTAGCTGACTTTTGGCCCAGTTTAAGTTACCATTAGCCAATCTATGGTTTGGTTCAAGTTTTAGGGCATGCTCACAGGCATCAATAGCTTTGGTCCATTCTTTTAATTGGTTGTAGGCGGCTCCCATATTGTTGTAAGCATCTGCATAATCTGGCTTAAGCTTTAATGCTTTTTGACAGGCCTCAATGCTCTCGGTATATTTTTGCTGATTATATAAAGCCAGGCTTTGGTTTAAAAAATCGGCAGGGGTAGGTTGTTTACCTGGTTGCCCGGTTTCGATAACACTTTTATGAGTTTTGGCTGCCTCTAAAAAGGTTAAAGCACTTGTATCTCCAGGCAACAAAGCCAATGTTTGATCGGCTGCTTGTTTTAATTGATCCCATTGTCCTAATTGATCATAACATCCCATTAAAATTTGCAAAGCCAAAACAGAATTTGGATTAATTTGAAGTCCTTTTTGCGACATTGAAACGGCATCGGCACAGCGGCCCATTTGTTTTAACCACCTGCCATAATAAACATAGCTTTCGAATGCATTTGGGTTGCATTGTATGGCGGTTTTAAAATTTGCTTCGGCTTCGTCGGGTTTGTTTAAAGCACCTTTTAAAATAGCTATATTAACATATAAAATGTTATAACGTGGGGTGGTTTTCAAAGCTTCGTTAAAGTATAACATCGCATTGGTATAATCGCTTTTTGCCATTAACGTTAATGCATAATTCATGTTGCCACGGCCATTTAGCGGGCTTTTTACAGTCACATCATACCATAACGATTCTTCGTTTCTCCAAACTTTGTTGCGTTGGTGTACTCCATAAGCATTAAGCCCTAATATCAATAAAACGCAGGTACTTAATACTAATTTTAAACCATTGTTGTTTTCAATTTGCTTTTGGCATTTAGCTAACCACAAACTTATAAAGCTAACTACGCTAAACGCTAAGCCAACAAAAGCAAAAAGCATCCGGTGATCATTAGTTACTTCGGTTAACGGCATAACAGATGTTGGCAATAATGATGCTGCAAACCAAATTAATCCGAATGCTATGGGTCGGCTTTCCTTTTTTACCGAAGTTTTAAAAATTGCTACTATTAATGTTACTACAAATATTATCCCTATAAGTATGCGTTCATCAAATGCGTTCAGTATAACTGTCCAGTCAGAGTCAGCACTTAAATTGGCTGGTATAAAGAAAGCCAGAACATAATGCAACCAAACGTAAGTTTGCGTAAGTATGTAGTAAAACAACGGGCTTGATATATTCGATACCGTTTTAACCTTCGATATGGTATAATACTGCGTAACCGCAACAATTAAAAAAAGCGGCAGTAATGTGATAATGGTACTGTAAACTAACTTTATATTTTTTGTTTTGAACAGATCAGCAATTGAAAGCTCATTTTCGAACATTAAAATGTAGAAAAATAAAAGTATAACCAGTACCAGCACTGTTTCTTTGGCAAATACGCCCAGTACAGCAGGTATTATATATAAATATAATTTACGTTTAGCAGGGTAGGCTATGTAAATAAAAAACGAGGCTACAATGCATAAAGTTGATAAAACATCAGACCGTGCAATTATATAGTTCAAGGTTTCGGCGTTGGCTGTGTGTAAGGCAAACCAGGCCGTTGCCGCCAATGCTGTATAGCCGGCCCATTTATTGCTTGTTTGGTTAAGTAAGTTTTTATACATAAAAAACAACAATAAGCACATCACAACAAACCATAAAAAGGTTGATAACTGGAAATAAAACGGATTTAAACCGCCAGCCAGTTTATAATCAATAGCCAGGGTAGTGGTTACCAGGGGCCGCAAACCCCAATGTTCAGGATCTGAACTAAACATTTTAGGATTGGTATAAAAAGCCGGTATATTTTTGATATCACGTATGTACACATTCTCAACAACCGTATGCGAATCATCAAAATGAAAACCATTGTTAAAATGGTTGGCATACGCGGCTACGAGTACAACAAGTAATATCAATCCTAAAAAAAGAATGTTTTTATCAGACTTAATCATGATTAAGGTAATTATGGTATTTAATGCGAATATGCATTTTTTGGCACTTAGTGTTTATTTTTAAAGGTCCCGTTTTCTGATCTGTGATAATTGCTCGGCAATGGCTGCAAAAAAAAGTGTAAGCGTGCCGAACATGATGGATAACATTGAACCTACCATATACCATGCCCCTGTAAAACAATGGGTATGGCCCATATAATACCGGCAAGTATTGTAATTAGAGCAATAGGCATAAAAATGCGAATGGGATTAAACAGAATAATGATATTGAAGATTTCGTATATGGTGTGGAAAGCAGTTTTTATATTCACGGTGCTTTGGCCCATTTTCCTTTCATGAATATTGATAGGGTGCTCAATAACACGGTGAAATTTGTTTACAAAAGTTAAACAGATCACATCACTATAAGCCATGCTATTGGGACATATTTTACAATATTTTTTACCCAGATCGGTTCGGTAAAGTTTCATCCCCGAGTTAATATCATAAATAGGCAATGGCATTAATTGCTTAATGATAAAGCGTATTATCCGCTTCCCTAACGAGCGCGATACACTTGCCGATTTTAACCCTTTGCGGCTACCTACAACCATATCGGCATCGGTAGCTAATAATTGCTCAAGCAGGTTATTAATATCCTCAACCAGGTGCTGGCCATCACTATCCATTGTTACCAGGTATTTTGTTTGGCATGCCGCTATACCCGATTTTATGGCACCACCATAACCATGGTTTATTTTATGATTGATAATAGTCACACAATCCTCGCTATCAAACTCGCCCAGTAATTGTTTGCTGTTATCGGAGCTGCCATCGTTAACCACAATAAGTTGGTGGTTGTGCTGTTTGCAAAACAAAATGATAGATGGTATTACTAATGGGATATTTAAGGCCTCGTTATATGCCGGGATAATTATGGATAACGTTTTATCAAACATGTGCCGATACGATCAATAAGTTTAGGTTAAAATACCCACAAAGTTAATTGTTAATATTAAAAGTGAAATATAAAATATTATTTGATTTACTGCAATTATAAATATCAGAGTGCCATGAAATAAAAAAGAGCGATGGAATAATCCTATCGCTCTTTTTTTATAGAGTATTATTTAGTTACTGTGTTTGCAACACAAATGCAGTACCATTAAAAGTAAACACTTTTGAAGTTTGGGTTACTTTACTTACAAATACCGAATAAATAATTTTGTAAGGAATACCAGCAGTAGGGGTAGGGAATCTGTGCAACAATATCGCAGCTAATGAAGCTGTAAGGTCAGCATCGTTCCAAACGGTTGTACCAGTTGCATTAATATTATAATCACCAAAGCTGGCTAAGTTAGCGCGTGCAGTGGCTGTACCAATAGAAGTATTATCTCTCAGCCAAACAAAATCAGGATTAACACCGGTACCTTCAATGATAGTTACAGTTGGATCAGGCAACCAAATACCTTTCACTTTCAGAAAAGATAAGGTTTGACGTGATACCCAGTTTGAGCCATCGTACGTTAAACCTTGTACTCTTTGATCGGTAGTATTGTATTTATAGGCAACATATATTGTAGAGCCTGTTGTAATTCCGCTCATCAGTATCGCATCTTCTTTTAAAATAGAATTTAAATAAAAGATGATACTTGGAAGATCGGTTGTTAAAAACATATTGTTTGTACCACGTGAAACAGATGCATATTGAGCAGGTGATACAGTGTAGATTTTGGTCCAGGTGTTTTTTAGAAACACAAAGGTATCAGTAACAACGTTTCCTGTTGCTGAGGTAACACCAGTTTCAAAATAATTGTAGGTTAAAACAACCATTTGGTAGGCAGCTGGGGTAGGATATTTGTAGTTAAGATAGTTAATTGCTACATCTGATGTAAAATAGGCCAGCGTGTTACCAGGAATTAAGTTGCCATTAGTAGTAGTAGCCGGAAAATTATGATCAGCCGGTGTTACCAATACAATAGCATTACGTGCCAATGTAACGTCTGGAGATGCAATAGAGCTCGTTGTTGGATCTAACGCAAAACTTACGGTTGCACTTTTTAAATCGGCAATTACCGGATATTTTATTGCCAAAATATTGGGGATAGACAAGTTAGCATCGTTAATAGTTTTAAAATTAAAACTGTTAAATGCATAATTTGTTGAGGGTAACGATTTGTATTCCGATGTTGATAAAGTGAGTTTAACATCACTTAGCGGGGCAGAATCAATATCCTGATAAGTTTTGTTGAGCGGCTTGCACGAAGCAAAAGCAACAATAACTAACGCCAGTAGGTAATATATTTTTTTCATAATTTCTTGATATTATCTTCTTAAAATTTAATTCTCAAAGTTGTTGTGTAAGTACGGCCTATCCCGTAAAACACGCCAATTGTTGAGGCTGTGTTTTGATAAAACTCAGGGTTGTTACCAGCGTTTCCTGCCTGATCGTAAGCATCACTTATATATTTTGTATCAAACAGGTTGTTTACGTTAGCGATGAACGAAGCATCTAAACCAGCTATTGTAAACCTGAACACTCCATTTAAATCAAAAAGTGAATAGTTTGGAACCTGGTAAGCCTGGTAACCATCGTGGGTTATGTTAGCCGGATTGTAATATGCTGTGTACCTGGCGTAATAGTTATAAACTGTACCAACTTTAACTTTAGGTAAAATGTTAACATCTAAACCTAATGAAGCAGTAGTTTGAGCAGCATCACCAACCTTTAGGCCTTTTATAAATAGTTCTGGCTGGGTTGAGTTAGCAACCGCAGTAGGGTTATCACTTGTAACCTGTGCCGGACCCGCGTTGCTAATGTAGTGCCAATCGCCAATTGAAAGCATTCCTCTCAATTGAACCTCTTTTACCGGCCTGTATTTTGCATCAATTTCTATACCCTGGTGTAATTCGTTCAAACCAGAAAGGTTAGTGGTTAACGTAGCCCCGGTGGTTTGATCTATTGTTGTTCTTGGTGTAACAGATCTGTCTTTATAAGTTGAGCGGTAAAGGTTTACGTTTGCAGTAAAATCAGCACTTCTGTAACCATAGCCTAACTCGTAGCTAAATAATTTTTCGGGAACGGCGTTGGGGTTTAATGTGTTGTTGTTGTTTAAGAATATGCTTGCAACTAGCGGTGCACGTTGCATTATACCAATATTAAAAAATACATTATTATGTTTATCAATATTGTAGTTAGCGCCACCTTTTGCCTGGTAACCTAAAAAGTTAACATATTTGCTTTCTCTGTCGGGATTAGTATTTAAGTAGCTAAAATAATCAATTCTTTTATTGCCTGTATTTGAACCTGCTAACGAAAGGAAAGCCGAGAGGCTGTTTTTACTATATTCTGCTTGTAAAAATACACCCTCTGATGCGATATCAAACTGGTAGTTACGATTAAATTTATCACCTATTTTAGCATGGTAATTAGGGTTATTTAAGTCGGCGGTGCTTAATAAAAACTGGGCGCCTAATAAATCTTGTACGGTATAAAAGTGCTGCCCTTCATAGTATCTACCATCAACACCTGCAATCAGGTCGATTGATTCGCCAATTCTCTTTTTTAACGTACTTAAAACCCCATATTGCTGATGGTTGTTAGTTACATTTTGGAAATAGTTTTGTGCAGAACCATCGGTACTGTTTAAGTTATTTTTTACAACCGCGTTAAAATCAATAGGAGAGTAGATATCACCTGTACGTGGATATTCGCTAGCTCCACCCGGTACCAGGTTAGTATATGGTGAGCCGGTAGCGTTGGTCATGTACCTGGCAGCTCCGGTTCCGATAGAGGCATATGCAACAGTTGCCAATTGGGTGCTTTCGCTGATAGTCCAGTTATGATTCAGGGCTGCTAAGGGTTTGTTGTAATAGTTTTGCTCAGCACTTAATACCTGGCCATTATAAAAACCGTAGTCGCCGTTGTAGCGCTCACCTTGTGGTGATATGCGGTAAGTTTGAATACTGTTATAAGTAAACCTTTGACCGTGTAATTGTGTTGCACCTAAAATATTGAATGATAAGTTTTGAGTTTTACTTAATACTTTTGAAATGTTAAAGAAATAGCTGTAGCCATCGTAATATAAACCTTCGGCATTTCCATCACCTGTGCGTTTAGCCAGCATGAATGATGTGGCCCATCCTTTGCTGCTTAAACCTGATGATACAGATATAGCTGTTTTAGCATCACCATAACTACCGATAGATTGTGTAACATAACCACCTGGTACAACATCTGTACTGCGTGTAGTGATACCAACTGTACCACCTAATGATGGTGCCGCTACTTTTGAAGCACCTAAACCACGTTGTACTTGTAACGATGAAGTTACATCTGATAAACCTGCCCAGTCGTTCCAGAAGATTTTTCCGGTTTCAACATCGTTAACAGGGATACCGTTAATTAAAAGTGCTACGTTATTGCTGCTAAAACCACGGATACTTACGCGCGAATCGCCGTAACCACCACCTGTACGTGTAGCCATAATACCAGGGCTTTCTTTTAAAAGCTCTGGAAACTCCTGGCCGGCACCTTTTTCTTCAATAAACTCCGCGTTAACTGTTGAAACAGCTATAGGTGTTTTGCGATCAATAACTGTAGAGTTGATCACAACCTCGCTTAATGAAGATGAGTTTGATTCCAGAAGGATCGATCCGACATTTTTGCTGCCAGAAACAGAAACTTCTTTTGAAACATAACCTATGTAAGTAAATACCAGCACTGCGTTGCCGGTAGGAACCTTTAATTTAAAACTACCATCAAGAGATGCCGATGCGGCTGTTGTTGTGCCCTTAATTAAAACAGTTGCGCCAATAAGTGGCTCGTTTGTTTTAGAATCGAGGATTTTTCCTGTAATGGTACTTTGAGCAAATAATTGAGCTCCGGAGAAAATTAGAGCTAAGAACAATAGTAGAGATAGTCTCATATTAATGTATTTGGATGAAAATTTGAAGTGTCGAAATTATAACAAGTTTTTGTTTTTTGTATTACAGTAAGGTTAGCCTTTGTTTAATTCTATGTTAAATGTCCGGTAATGATATAAAAAAAAATCCAATCATTAAATTTTTTTGCTTAATCAGTGCAAAAAAATAACGAATTGTGCATTATTTAGTGCTCTTTTGAAAAAAAATCGCAGAAATTGTTTGAGTGCCTTATTTTTTTTTGTTAATTAGTACTTTATTTAACTTTTTAACATTGAGTTAACATGTTAAGTATTTATTTGTAGCACAATTTATTTTCGATAGATGAAATTTAAACACTTACTAATTTATTCATTATCTGCGGTGGTTTTTGTTTCCTGTTCCAAGAACGAGGGCAATAACTTCACCTTCACTCCTCCGGTAATCCCTGTTGCCGATACAACAGGTTCATCAACGGCCACTCCACCCGCAACAATTACTGTTGGGCAGGATGCGCCACCTGCAAATGGCGATAACAGCAACTTGCTGTTTGGTAACCCTTCAGGAGCAGCAACAGATATCGTTGTTAATAAAGATAACTACCTGATTAATCAAGGTTATTATGTTGAAAGCTATAACTCTACCAAGGCAGAGCCAAACTGGGTTAGCTGGCACCTTGATGCAACAAACACTACAAGTGCCGCGGGCAGGCAAGATAGTTTTGCACCGTTTGGTGGTTTACCTACCAGTTTTTATCAGGTTCAAAGCAATAGCTACTCCGGAAGCGGATTTGATAGGGGACACAATTGCCCATCGGCAGACAGGACAAGCTCTATAGCTGCAAACAACGCTACTTTTTTAATGACTAATATGATACCCCAGGCCCCTAAAAACAACCAGGGCACATGGGGTAATTTTGAAAATTATCTGCGTACGTTAACATCTTCGGGTAAAGAAGTTTACATTATAATGGGAAGTTACGGTAGTGGCGGCGTTGGCTCTTTAAGCTCAGCGATTGTTACTACTATAAACGGTGGTAAAGTTGCTGTACCTGCTAATGTTTGGAAGGTAGCGGTAGTTTTATCTGTTGGGGATGGTGATTTAACAAGAGCTGCTGTAACATCTAATGTTAGGGTAATTGCTATCAATACACCAAATAATAACAATACGATAGTATCTGACTGGAAGCAATACATAGTTACCATTAGGGATATAGAAACCGCAACAGGTTACAACTTATTATCAGTTTTGCCACAAACCGTTCAGGACGTTTTAGAAACTAAAAAAGATCCTGGTATTTAATTATAAAAAGCCATCCCATTAATTTGGATGGCTTTGCCATTTATTTGGCAAACTGGTATAACAACCCCAATGGTTGTGTACTCCTTAACAGTAAAAACTTCGTTTAATAATAACAGTGTATGAAAAAAAGGCTACTCTATCTTATTTATTCTTTACTATTCTTTTTACCGGCGACTGTAATGGCTCAAGCGCCAACACCGGTAACTTTAGGAACCAGTCCATATACCGAGAATTTTGACAACATCGGTACAGCTTTACCTAATGGGTTTGGCGCTTATTTAAGTGCAACCACAACCAGTTTGGGCACGGTTGTTACAGCTCCGATACTTACTCCGGGTACAACTACTTATTGGAATGCAACAGGTGCCGGATTCAAAAATTTCGCATCGGCCGACGGCCAACCCGCTGCTGGTACAACATCAACTACAGACCAAACATCAGCAACCAATCGCGCTTTTGGTGTACGTCAAACTTCATCTACAGGTTACGATCCAGGAGCATCTTTTGTTTTTCAAATAGCTAATACTACAGGAAAAAAGAATCTTAAATTAAGTTTTGCTTTACAATCACTGGATATCAGTACCGCTGTAACCAGAACTACCACCTGGGTTGTTGACTATGGTTTCGGTGCATCACCTACTACATTTGTTACTGCCAACGCCACCGGTACTTTAGTTACGGGCAATATGGTTTTTAGTAACAATACAATAAACGTTGATTTTGGAAATGCACTTGATGAGCAATCTGGTATAATAACTATCAGAATATCGGCCTTAGCCGCCAGTACAGGTTCGGGAAGCAGGGCTTCAACTGCCATCGATGATTTTTCATTGTCGTGGTCAAACCCCGTTACCTTAACAGCAAATCCAACATCGTTAGATTTTGGCACCAACCAAACAGTAAATTCAACTTCGGCTGCTAAAAGCTTTGTATTATCAGGCACAGGTGTAACAGCAGCTACTACATTAAATGTAACTGGCCCTTATACAATTTCGGCAACAAGTGGTGGTACTTACGGTACATCTTTATCTATTGCAGCTACTGATCTTGCTGCTTCGCCAAGTGTATTTGTTAAATTTACACCAACCGCTGCAGGTGCTTCACCAGGTTCTATCGCTATCGCATCGGGCTCAGGTAATACAAGCGTTTCATTAACAGGTTCTGGTGTTTCGGTAGCTAACCCTGCTGTATTAACGGTAACGCCTGCAACATTAACATTTACCAACCAAACGGTTAATACATCATCAGCGCCGCAATTCTTTAATTTTACAGCAACAAACTTGTCTGATGTTGTTACCGCTACTGCCTCAGGTCCATATTTGGTATCTAAAGATGGTTTAGCTTTTACCAACGTGGTATCATACACAACTGCAGAAGCTGGAGTAGCAGGCGGGCCTAAGGTTTATGTTCAATTTACACCAACAGCTACAGGTGCTGCACCTGCAAGTACCATTACTATAGCAACAACAACAGCGGCAGCTAAAACTGTAGCCTTAACCGGTACAGGTGTTGTAGCAACCCCGCCTGCAGGTATTGCCAACCACATAGTAATGAGTGAGGTATATGGTGGTGGTGGTAATGCCAACGCACCTTTCACTAATGATTTTGTTGAATTATATAACCCAACAAATGCAGATGTAACGATGACCAATTGGTCACTACAATATACATCAGCAGCCGGAACAACCTGGGGTGCAGGCGGAACTAATCCAACTATTGCTTCATTTACTGGTACAATAAAATCACATGGTTTTTTTCTTATCCAACTTGCAGCAGGTACTTCGGTAACTAATAAACCACTACCTACTCCGGATGCTACGGGCCCAATCAATATGAGTGCAGCTTCAGGTAAAGTGGCTTTAGTAAATAACAGTACACAAATATCGCAGGTAGCAAACCCAACGGATGCAAGTATTGTTGATCTTGTAGGTTTCTTTTATTCAGGAACAGCACCAACAGGTTATGAAACTACTGCTGTAACAGTTCCATCAACATTTGTAGGAAATACCTGGTCTATCGAAAGAAAGGCAAATGCAAATTCAACCCAAGCTACTCTTACATCAGGCGGCTCTGATGAATTATTTGGTAATGGTTACGATACAGATAACAACTCTACAGATTTTGTAGGTCAATCTGTTCCAAATCCTCAAAATTCAGCTTCGCCACTTGAGTCAATTCCGGTACCAACTTACGCGGCTACACCAACAACCTTAACATTTAGCCAAAACGTTAATACAACATCAACCGGCGTACCGGTTACTTTAAGCGGTTTAGGTACATTACCTGCAACATCTGTTGGAACATCAGGCCCTTACCTGATCTCAAAAACTGCTACAGGTGGTTATGCCAGCACATTAACGTTTACAGCTGCCGAAATGGCTGCTGCTACTAAACCTGTAGTGTACGTACAGTTTACACCTACAGCACTTGGTGCGGCAAACAGCAACTTATATATTACTGGTGTAGGTGCTGTTCAACAAACTATCCCATTGAATGGTACTGGTACCGCTCAGCCGGTTCCAACTCTAACAGCTACTCCGTCAACATTAACATTTAGCACGTTTGCCGGAACAACAGCCCCTGTTCAAAACTATACCTTATCAGGTACCAATATTACCCAGCCTACCAATTTAACTGTAACGGGCCCATACCTGATATCAAAAGACAATGTTACTTTTGCATCAACAGTTAGTTTTGCAACTACCGAGCTTAACGCTGCTCAAACACCTAAAGTTTATGTACAATTTACACCTACTGTGGTAGGTGCATCAAACGGCACGGTAGTACAAACAACTACCGGTGGTGGTACGGTATCCGCTACGGTTACTTTAAATGGTACCGGTGTAACGCCACCAAACGTTGCGCCAACATTTAATGCTATTGCCGATCAAAGCGTATGTGCAGTTACTACGCCGGGAAGCATTGCTGTTAGTGGCATAACCGTTGGTCCGGCTAGCGAAACTACAAGCCAGGCCATAAAATCGTTCATTGTTACCAGTAACAATCCAACCTTATTCGCATCATTGGGTACCACACCGGTAATATCTGGCGCAAGCACAATTAACTATGCTATTGCCAATGGTAAAACAGGTACCGCTATTGTTACCGTTACACTTAAAGATAATGGTGGCGTATTAAACGGTGGTGTTGACTCTTTACAACGTACATTTACTGTTACTGTAAATGCTCTTGCGCAGGTTAGCATTACAAGCGATGCATTAAATAACATTGTTGAAAAAGGTGCCACAGCTACCTTAACAGCTACAGGCGGTACAACTTACGCATGGACAGCTGTTCCAACCATTACAAGTGGTTTAGCTAATGCTTCTGTAACTATACGTCCAACTGCAACCACTACTTATACAGTTGCTGCTACCAATGCATCAGGCTGTATAACTACTCAAACTATCACTATTACTGTACGTAATGCGTCTAAATTAGAAACAGGCAACGTACTTACTCCAAACGGCGATGGTAAAAACGATTACTGGGTTATCAGAAACATTGACCTTTATAGCGGTAACACCGTTAAGGTATTTGATAAAACCGGTAAAATGGTATTTACAAAAACCGGATACAATAACGATTGGAATGGCTACTACAATGGATCACCATTGGCACAAGGTACTTATTACTACGTAGTTGATTTAGGTGTAGGTTTACCTTACAAAGGTACTTTAAGCGTAGTTTGGGATAAATAAAAATTATAGAAAGCACAATGAGATCAAATACATATTCGAAATACAAATTTAGCGCGGTTGCTGCCTTTATATTAGGCGCTGTTACCTGTAGCGTAACATCGGTTAAGGCACAGTTAAATCCGCTTGCGAGCCAATACTTTCAAAATCAATATTTGTTTAACCCGGCAATGGCAGGGTTAAACAAAGGTTTAAACATTAACCTGGCCTACAGCAAACAAGCTTTTGGTGTTGATGGTGCCGCGAACATTCAATCGGCATCGGCAGACTACCAAATGAATAAGGTTGGTTTGGGTGTTAATATTTACAACCAAAATTCTGGCATTTTCAGAAAAACAAGAGCGATGGTTACCTATGCTTACCATTTACCAATTGGTGGCGATAACCAACAGTTAAGTTTCGGTTTATCGGCAGGGGTTAACAATAACCACATTAATGTTGGTAGTGTTTTTGGTGATCAGAGCGATCCGACACTGGCTAACTACAATGATAACGGTACCAGTGTTGATGGCGACTTTGGTGTGGCTTACACAAGCAACAAGTTAACCATTCAAGGTGCATTGCCTAACCTAAAATCGTTGTTTAAAGATAACGGCAGCAATGTTGACCGTGAGGTGTTTTTTACCGCAGTGAGCTACAAGTTTTTTGATCCGTCGAACATCAGCGTTGAGCCTAAGGTAGCTTTCAGACAGGTTAAAGGTTATACCAATATTGTTGATGCAGGTGCTAACCTGGCATTTAGCAATAGCGCATTTAGCATACAAGGTATTTACCACAGCTCAAAAAGCGCAACCTTTGGTGCCGGTTTTAACATGGCGGCTTATTCGGTATTAGCATTTTACACTACTAATACTTCTGCTTTAAATGGCTATAACAATGGCGATTTCGAGATCAGCTTAAAAGTTAATTTATCTAAGAAATAAGATAACCATTATAAAATTGAAAAGCCTCTCGATTGTCGGGAGGCTTTTTTTATGGAATAGAATTTTTTATTTGGATGATTATCGGTCTACTTCGCCAAGCATAAAATCGATAGAGCCTACTATGGCTACCAGATCGGCAATAAGAACACCTTTGGATATTTCGGAGAGTACAGACAAGTTACAGAAGCTTGGCGCGCGTGATTTTACGCGGAAAGGTATTTCGCTTTTAGCATCGTTGGCTATAAAATAAAA
>Ga0116227_10010211_pt1 | contig 16542 bp, 13 predicted proteins | sample S1TSphgellanicum_FD_89693 | JGI IMG/M metagenome (GOLD analysis project Ga0116227, IMG submission 89693) | Host-associated microbial communities from peat moss isolated from Minnesota, USA - S1T2_Fb - Sphagnum magellanicum MG | ecosystem: Host-associated > Plants > Peat moss > Unclassified...
AAAACATGATTTTTTTTTTTTAAATTTTTTACAAGTTTTATTTTTTGCCATTTTTTTTTTTTCACAAACCCAATTCCCCCCCCCCCCCCAAAACTTATGGGCGCGGTGTTAACTATTGTTGGTGAATTGAAACATTTAAAAAGTTTCGAAGTCAATAATCACTTCATTGAAGGATAAATTATGTCCTTCGGTTTTAAATCGAGTTTTTTCCTTCACATAAAACCTTCATAAAAAATTTATGTTTTTATTAGTTAACATATTAAAAAATTGATGTCAATTATAGTGGTATATAATTTCAATGTTGCATTTAAGCTTTGCACATTAGAAATTGACAGACATGAGTTGCACATCCTCCTTATTTATTGGCCTATATATGCTAAATTTTGTGAAAATATAGTAAGGCTAATAAATAACTTATGCGGAAAATTATCATTTCATTGGATGCAATGGACTGATGTAAGTAAAATTGAGGACTTGGATCCATTGCATAAAGACTTAAAGTTTTGGAGATTGGATTAATCTATTTCTTTTCAAGTTTAGGAACTCAAGATTATGTTGACCAAAATCATAAAACTATTTGTGAGCATAGTTTTTTTTTCAGATTTCTTAAGCAGGCTCTTTGCAAGAATCCTCAAAAGGATCTAGCAATAAATGATGATAGTTTATGGGGGACAATAGATTCTTTTCAAAATCCTTGGTTTAATTGGCAACCTAGCTAGTGCCTAGGTCTAGGTAAGACATTTTTTATTTTATTTTTGAAAAATGGTGGGAAAAAAACTTCAAAATCATGAATTTTTCATGTTCTTTTTACTTTTCTGAAAAAGAGAGATGGTTGTGAACATGTCAAAATATTTGAATATGTGATTAGATATACAAATATTGAGGAAACAACAAACATTCAAACTGGCAACTTTTGGGGCAAGCTAGATGAAAACCATCCCTCCATCCATTATTGTTTACAAAAATTAACTTCTAATGAAAAGATCATGGTTTTGCACATGATCAGCGCACATAATAGTGAATTTTTATTAAATGGATGACACTTGATGAAAGTCCTAGTGCATGATTTACAACTCCCAAATGGTTGAGTAAAACCATTGCTCTACCAAAGGCCTGCCCTTACTCCTCTATAAATCCTTATTGTACTTGGTGAGCTTGGTTCATCTAAAGGGCACATGATGTCAATGTGCAAAATAGCCATATACCTTCTTAGCTTTAATAATTAAATTCCTTCCTAGAATAAAGTAGGGATATTACGACTATTCCTCCTTGGTTTGTAAGGTTCAACTTGAACCACGGTTCAAGTTTAGGTTCTTGTGACTTGGACTTGAGCTGACACTCATTTGTTGAAATTGGCACAAGAACTGGAGCATGAAACTAATCTTTTTGCTAGATTTAGAATTGAAATCGTAACCTTGGGGCAAAACAAACAAAAAACTTTGAACACGTGTTTAGGTTCTTTGAATAAGTAATTGGAATTGAAAAGTTAGCAAGTAGGCTTAACTTCGTAAGTAAATATTTTAAAAAAATTAGTTCTATAACTCCATATCCATACAATCCCAAGTTCCATAATCTATCAAAGATTCAAAAATATAGAACTGCCATAATAATAAGTACTTCTTGTTTGGTCCCCCCAACTTTTTATGCCATGGAACCAACCCCAGGTGACCAATTCTGCCAGGCTTGCCTAGTGATTAGTTGCTTGACAGAATTGACTAACTAGCCGTCCTGACTTATAGTGAGTTTTCCTTTGGTTTCCCCCTAACTTTTTATGCCATGGAATGCATTCCACATGACAGATTCCGCCATTCAATACATGAATAGAAACTGGGCATTTTGAGTGGTGGGGGAAAAGTAGGTTCTGTATTGCCACTTGTCAAATTTTGGCCAACCTTTCTCTCCACCTGGCAATTCCTAATTGGGTATGTGGCACATGAAAAAATGAAATTTTTTTGGATGATGGGTGATTGTGCTGGCTTTGTGTACCATGGAATGGTTAAGCCCATCCCCATTATGTCAGGCAAAGTGCCTTGAGCCCTATTAGCAGGTTTGCTACGTGATGCAGCCAACATTAACAGCCAAGGGTGAAACCCTTCCATGACATTAAGGTCTAAGGGTGCAGATTCAACAATTTAGAAAAAAAAAAAAATTTCAACATACACATTATGATCACTATTACACTTGTATGATCACCATTGGAAGATTACATCATATAATGTGATCAAGAAAATCACAAAATCTGCCACCTCAGACCTCAATGTTAGTGTTACTATCAAATTAGCTTACAAGCCCAATACCTAATATGACACATTTAGGTCAATCTGGTTTTCATTGTTACCACGGTTTCTCCCATTTTTTGCTCAAGGTACCTATACAATGGGATAACAATGTGATTGTGAACAAACTTTGTGAGCAAAGTGAGTGAAATGCACCCATTCTAATGAAGAGATTGCAAGCAAGATGTTGAACCAAGTTGCAAGTTGCAACCCATCCAACACATATTATACATCTATTATTTAGACCTATTTGTAATATCTTTATTCACTCCAAAGGTTTAGCTTCCATTGTATTTGATGGTAATAATTGACTACATTAAAAATCATGCCATGAATGAAGCTTTGGATGTACTCTTCAACTTTGAGCACCTTTGAAAAATCAAAAGTTAACAAAAAGGCAATCTCAAAATTTGAGCGCATTCTTTAAGTAATTGATATAACCTCATGTCCTTCTTGTATATATATATATATATATATGTATATGTCCTTAATCCAATTGTTAATTTGCAAATTGAAATTTGATGAAACACAAAATTCAATGCGTGTTAAATATGATGAAATTTAAATGTGTGTACAAAAGATCCTACCTTTCTCCCAAATTGTTTAAACTAGTTTTGACACCATGGTAACATTCGCTTATTGACCAACTTACCATCCCACAAACATGTCAAAAGTGGCATCAAGAAAAAACCCAAATACCACTAGCACCTAATTGTGAAAAACCTAAAACAAAAATCTCTAGAGCTATATGTTTAGATATTGTTGATAATCTTTCAATTAGTATAAACACACAAAGTAATTAGACAAGAATGCAAATCATTAAGAAACTCAACAAGCATTGTCAAATACCTTGAAGTATTTGATGAATTAGAGCTATTTTTTCCACAAAAATCCTATGAATGTGTTGAAATCATAATTTTAAGTTTGGAAAATCTGAAGATTTTCCTGAAACAAAAATATTGGTTGTGACTCATAGATGTATTCACTTCAGTATTTATATTTAGTATTCAATATGCATTTAATATTTTTTCCATTAATGTTTAGTATTCATGGCATGCCCATTTCATGCACTTGCCAACTTTCCTTCTTAGCGATTTATAAATTTTTGAAAACTTCTTTAAAATATGTTTCTCCCATTTTGGTTTATATGATGTAAATTTGATGTTTGTTTATTTGTATTGCCCAAACTTACCTCTTGCAAGCCTAATTACTTTATTCTTTTTCATTATGCACCTTATAGGAAGATATGTGTTTGTTTTGTTTTGGACCACACACCCTAACCCTCTTGAACCCCAAGGCACCTTGGTGCACTTTTCATACCATTGGAAAGCCTTTGACGGGATGGTGTGCATGGTAGTCATTTTCTAATTTTCAAATCAACATAGCAAAAATGATTAAATTTAAAATGATTATGTTATGTGCTCCTATGTCGACGCCTATAACCATTGATGTTACCACATTCATAACATATAACATAAAAGTATCTTGAATGATACACCACGTCCAAACTCTCGGAGCATGGTTTCTGTTTTGATGTTTTTTTTTTTGTTATATAAGTGTTTTGGTTTTTTATGTTTTGAACTTGGATTCTTGCGTTGTTACAAGTGAATCAAGCTTTTGAATCATCAGAAGTGATTTGAGGTCAGACAAGATGGGATTATATCCCATAACAAATATTTCGAACCTTGTTCACACAAATTACTTAATTAACTTAACTAATCCAATTTATCCTTAATTAACTAGGACTTAACTGAGCAGTTAAACTAACACACCTGACAATTTTCATCATAAAAAATAAACATTTTAAAAAATGAGTTATAAAATGCCATTTTGTTTGCCCTTTCACCTCACATAGGAAAACACAAGGGGAATTTTTTATTGGTCATTTTGTTTGCCTTTTCATAAATTCACCTTTCACATTAGTCATGTCATTTTGTGTTTTGAAGAAGTCTTTTGGAAAGTTGCATCCTTATAACTTTGAAAATTATCACATTTGGGTCAATAAGTCCCACTAGTGGATATGAAAAAACAAATTAATGTGTGCCTTTTGGGTTTAGGGTAAGTTTAGGATAAACCCTAACCCTAAACCCCAACACCTTTGGCCACACTCTCGATATTGTTGGAAACCAAGGTGGTGTTTCAACCTATGGTGGAGAAGTTATTAAATATTGATCAATTTCAAAATAAAAAATTCAATAAAATCAAAATCTTAATAAAATCCAAAGTCCAAAATTTTAATTATATTGGGGCACGTTTCTGATAAATTGTTGAAAAAACCCTCAATGAGTTGGACTGAAATGGAGGCAATATAATTTCATAAAAAAAATTTAGACTTAGTTTATGTGCCACATTGAATTTTTGAATTTTTTTGTTTGTTGTTAGAAACATAGCTAAATTATAAAAACTAGGGTTGAAATGAGGAATTAGTTGGGTAACAAGTTCATCCTTGAGCCAATGGCATAGGCCACACTAGTGTACGTGCAACCTTGCCCAAAGATTTACACCCAATTAAATTCTCTTGTTTCAGATAAATCATTTCAACTAAAATTTCTCTTTTCTGGGGCACAATTGGTCACTTTTTTCACATCACAAAATTGAACCCTAAAATTTTTTTTAAATAAAAATAAAATTGGTACTCATGCAATAAATTAGATTTAGATATTTTATTTTTAAAATTTCAGAATTTGTGGATGGCCTAATGGTTTTTTTTCATTTGGGCTTCTGAATACTATTTTTCTGTCCAAGTGGAGGTCACTTGCAGTTCATAATACTTAATGTTGATACTTTACTTAAATTCTGTTCAATTGGAGCGTAGTTACAGTTGATAATGTTGACACTATCAACTGGAGTTAATTTGACTGGAGTTAACTTAAACTACAGTCAAATAAACGTTGATGACTGGTTTGCCAACCTGCCTTTGAAACTAACTATCTACCTAATGAAAGGTATTCCCGAACCTGATCAACAGGACAGGTTCGGAACAGTTTTCAATCTCCGAACCGGATCAAGCACATGGAGCCTGGCGGGACTGAAAGCGCCACCATTCGCCAGTTTAAAAAAAAAATAGCATGTTTTAAAATAATATAATTTTTGTGGAACCTGCTATTGAACTAGGGTACTGTCTAACTGGAGTTAACTTAATTACAGTCAAATAAACGTTGGTAACTAATTACCAACTAGCAACCTTCCATTGAAAAACTAACTACCCACCTACCTACCTACCTGTTGAACAAACTCTCGAACCTGATCAAAACGACAGGTTCGGACCAGTTTTATCTCCGAACCGGATCCAAACACGTGGATCCTGGCGAAACTGAAAGCGTGGCCATTCGCCAGAACCCGGGCAGAAGAAAAAAAATTCCGAGATCTGCCCATTTGAACTTTGTTTGCTAGTTAGTTTCTTTGTTTTGTTTCGGGGCAGTCATTGATGTCCTCCGTCTCTCTCCTCTCTCTCTCTCCCCGCGCCCTTGCGGTCGCTGGTCGCCGTGCAACTCCTCCGTAGTCGCTGCTTGCCGCGAGAAAACTAAGCTCTCCGTCGTCTTCTTGTGCGTACTGGAAACAAAAACTTCAAACTCTTTATATATACCCGGTGGTGTCAATACTGCTCGCTCGCTCGTTCTTTTTGTGTTATGCCAAACCAAAAAAAAAGAAAAGAAATCGCTTCCGGTTTATGAGCTCTTTCCGCCCTTTTTTTTTTTTTGCAAGTCTTGGCGTCCGTGGTTCCAGTTTCCCACATTCTGCGTCGTCTTTTCTTTTTTGTGTTACAAAAAGAAGAAAGTGCAGAAAGTCTTATATTCAGGGTTTAGTAGACATTTGCATTTACTTGCCTTTGGAGCATTATAGTCTCTGTTTTTGTTTTTCTTGGGTGGTTTCTGTTTTTTTCCCTCCATTTTGAGGGGGTTTTGTGCCCCTTTTTTTCTTGCCTATTCTTCTGCTGAAGAAGAGCTAAGCTTCGTCGTTGCGTTGTGCATCATTCTCTTTGTTTACAGGAGAACTTGAGCTTTCATCGTATTGCCTGTATTACGACGTAGTTTGTTTGTTGGTTTGTTGTGGTGTTTTTTTTGGTCGTGTTTGTCTGCGGGGTTTGTTGTTTTTGAGTTTTCGGAATCATTATTTTTCTTGCGGGAGAGATTGTGCAACGTCGGCGGCAAGCCAAGGCGAATAATGGGAAGCCCCGGGGCAACCATAGCTGCTGTAGCATCGCCGGAAGGGGTTTTGGAGGACCTGACGGGATGTCTGCAAGGCTGGAAACGGAAGGTCTGCAGTACAGAATTTCTCTCTCTCTCTCTCTCTTCTTAATCCCCTCCCGACGACCTTACACACAAACTTTAGCAGAAGTTTGTTGTTTTTGTTTCTGGACAATTGCACAAGAAGTCTCTCTCGTTAGGGAAAATGCAAATAGCGATGGATAGCATTTGTTCTTCTTCTCTGGAGTGGCATCATTTTGTTCAAGCCTCAACAGTGGTTGCATTGCCTTGAAGGGGGGCTCTACCAGCTCGCGGCATGTAGTAGTGGCGCTTGGTCTAGAAACTCGGGTTTGAAACAATGTGTCAGCAGCAGCAGCAGCAGTTACGCCCGCTTTCTTTTTCTGAAACGCAGAGTTTTCTTTTTCGGTTTGAGACACTTGCCAGAAAGAAAAGAAACACACTTTGTCTGATCATTCAAGAACTTGTTATTGTTAATGAAGGACATAAGCATAATATAAAGAAAGAAATACATTGTCGCAGAGAGTTGAAAGATAGAAAAAAAATCTGTGCTGCAAGGAAGAAGGGCTTATGATTCAAAAATACTCCCCTTCTTCTTCCTGGCTTTTTCTTGAGGCTCTCACTCCCAGCACCACCATGTCAGAGGTATGTCAGGTATGTCACAGTTGCATGGGTTTGTGAGTCCTTTTCTAAATTTCTCTCATGGGTGTTTGTTTTCTCAGTTCTTCACAAAAAAGTCTGGGATTCTCAAGAGAAAGGATGTGAGCTTCTTGGCTCCCGATGGTGAAGAGCTACGCAACAAACGGCAACTGGATAAGTACTTGAAGAACCATCCTGGTAGCCTTATGGCAAGTGATTTTGACTGGAGCTCAGGTCTTGTGTTTTACTCTCCTGCTGAAATAAAGTCCTCTTTTGCTCTCATTTCCTTTAAGAGTTCATCACAGTTTCTTGGCATTGCAACAGCTTTATACTTCTTGGTATTTTATTGCAACTTACATGCATTGTCCTTTTTCTGCAAGCTGTTAGAGGGAGGATGAATGATCTTGTTATTGTCAAAGTACTTTGTGTGTTGTACTGAATACAGTTTTTGTCTATTTCTGCTTTGGTGGTGTCTTCGAAGGTGGTGGTAGTCCAGGTGAGACGCCAAGGAGATCTGCCAGGCTGAATTCTAAAGGGCGGCTCTCTACTGATAGCATTGAGGGAGATGCAGAAGAAGACGCAGAACTTCTTGCTACTAAGCGGTCCAAGCGCCAGTCTCGGGAGAATGGCAAGGATGTTTCGTCTCCAAAAACTCCAGCCAAGGTTGACGGTGAGCAAATCCAGTTACCAATCTTTAGCAGGTGGCGAGACTCAAAGATCCAATATTCATCCAATGTCAAGAGGGGAAACAAATCTTCTCGATGATTTGGCAACGATATGGGAAGACTCTTTGTTTATGCATGATTTAGAAACTAAAATAGACCATTAATGACATCACAATGGCAGTTTGAGAACTGATATCACCATGTGTGATCTGTGATACTTGCAGATGGGAAGGATGAAGTCATACAAGATGTAGAGAGGCCTGAAGTTCCTGCTGAGGAACAGGACACTCTGGTGGAGGAAGTTCAAAAGGAAACAGTTGAGAAACCAGTGGGTGGGTCTATTCTTGAGAAAAATGGAGAAGTTGAAAAGGACACAGTGACAGAGGAGGCAAAACCAATGGATGTAGATGCCCCACTGGTTGATTCCAAGGAGGTCAGTGCAGAGGAATCAGCTATTGAGCCCAAGGAGATAAAGGCTGACCAGATTGTTGCACCTGGGGAGGAGGATGTTGTTGTGCCAGCTGCTGATGTGACCAAAGTGGATGCACCACCTGAGACAGCTCCAGAAGCCTTAGTGCCACATGTGGAGGTTACACCAGAGCCTGCCGTTGCAGCAGATCTCAAGTTGGAGGAAACTGCGAAGGAGCAGGATCCTACAGAGCAGGTAGACCCACCTCAGCCTCAAGGCGTCCATCCTGTTGTTGATGGTACAGCTGCATTTGGAGAGGGGCCAAAGCCACAAGAAGAGGTTGTCAAAGCACCTTTGGGTGCTCCAGAATCGACTCTGGGACCTGCAGTTTAAATTGTGTACATGAATGGACACAGAGATGGGTGGTGGGTACATAGATGAGGAGAGAGGATAGGCTGTTTGGGGAAGGACTGTGTTCAATGTATGTTTAGTAGCTAGTGCTGCTGCTGCTTTCATTCTGTGTCACAACTCAAGTTTCTGATCCAGAATTGGCATTCTATCAAACTTGCCAATGTTCTGCCAGTCAGTATGGGATGTTGACCCAGTAGAGTTGGGCCATCACATCAGCAGGCAGACTACCTATACATTTGAGACAATCCTTGTATGTAACCACTATCTGTAGAAGAAAGACACCAAAAACCTTCAGCAGCAGACCTTAGTCTAACACAAGAACACCTTTTCACTTGTATGGAGCATTTAGAAAGTAGGAAGAAGGAAGAAAGGATGAGCACTGCCTGGGTCTGTCAGTTTGCGTTTACAGATTGCCAGATCAGAAAATGTAAAATCTTTCACAGAGACTCCATCGCTGTAATTCTGTTTGGTTGAGGACAAATCAGTGTTTCATGAAGTTTGTTGTGCTGCTACATAATAATGCAGGGCTACAGATGCCTGTTTGAATGTGATGCATTCTGGTGTCTATTGTCACCTGATTTTCTGGTTACTTATCACCTGATGGTAATGCTTAGGCCTTCTTTGAGGAATCTGATGTGACTGGTGTTTGTGGTACTTTTACAGACCTGACTTTTGGTTGCATTCTGGTCAGTTTGCACACACTGATTAGCAGAGATCTTTGTCAATTGTGAAGTGAAAGGTCTCAGGTTAGTGTCTCTCAATCTGGAACAGGGGGTATGATAGTCGTGTCCATAGGATCTGCTAGACATTTATGACCTGGCAGAAAGAAGGTTAGTACAGTGTGGGAGAGAGAGTTGTGGAGCAGCTGATTTAAGGTTTGTCACCCACGTCAATGAAGGAATGGCGAGGAATGTGCAAGTGGAAGGACTCCTCTTCAAGATCCAGTAACAGCCTGCAACTGTGCAGCACCAGTTCCTCACTGGAAGAGTCCATGTGGGACCCCACTGGTAAGCATTGTGTTTCTCCAGTCCCCCTTGTGCAAATGCCTGTTCAGTTGCTCAGTGTTTGTTTCTTTATTGCCTTTCTCTTCTCGGCTCATTACAGTCCAAGAATTACCTGATTGCATAGTCATGCTTCTTTCGTTCCTCTTGGTTTCTTTCTGTTTCTGGCTTTTCTTTAAATTTCAGAACAGACTTTTGGGGTCTACTTTCTCATATTACTCAACCTCAATAAGCTGTTGGTTATATTACTGTTCCATCAAGCTCATGACTTTCAGTTCACTGTAGAAATTGTTCTGGCTTTGCTTCATTTATACTCCCTGACCTTTGTACAACAGATACATCCTACATGATGGCTGTGAAGATGGCTCTGCATCTATCAGCTGTTCCATCATCAATCTTGTGCCGAGAGATGGAACAAGAGAAAGTGATTAGGTTTTGCAAGACAGCTGTACTTGAGCAAAGACCAGGCAGCATGTATGTGTGTGGCCGTCCAGGGACTGGGAAGTCATTGACTATGGAGAAAGTGAAAATCCTATGCACTGAGTGGACTAAAGAGGTAGGAACTTGCAAAACTGTGGCAGCAGCTAGCAAGCCTGACCAAAGAAAGACCATCTATAATGCTTTTCTGTTGATCTTAGCCTCTTGAGACTTGTTCACATTTTTGGTCCTGTATGTTAGACAAAGCAGGAGGAGCTGGAGAGTGTCTAAAATGGTTGGAGTGTTCACCCTGTAGGCCAATATGCAGACCCCAGAGATAATTTCCTTGAATTGCACTTCACTGACAGATCCACGGAATATCTATCAAAAGGTGAGTGACGTCATTTTGCATTGCTTGTCTATCTGTCATGTTCTTTAGACTGTTATCTTCTTCTTGCCAACTTCAATTTTAATGTCATTGCAGCTGCTATAATTGGTCAAGTTGATGCATGTATGATACATTAGCTTTTTGGTGTATGTTGTTTCTGCTCTATTGTTCCTGTCGAATTTCCTGTTTGGCAAAGTATGCACAAAAACCTTCATGAGTAGGGATCTGCTCCATATGGTTAGTTGCAACTGATGAGATGCTCTTATATTGAACAGGTTTTACAGTTACTAAAGCCTAACCAGGGCACTGAAGTGATTCAAAGCTCTGCAGTGTGTTTGAAAGAGATAAAGAAATGGGTGTGTGACTCACTGCAGCGATCAGTCAATCATTCAAAGAGGATGTTGTATGTAACTGTGCTCCTGTGTTCATGAGCATTCTCCTTGATGGGCATTTGCAGAGCTGGCATTATTAGTAGAGCTGATCCAAGCCTCTGTTCCAGGGTTATTTAGTGTATTTTGTAATTGCAATTTAGGTTTTGCACTGAGCAGTCATCTTCAATCAAGGGCTTCATATGAAATGTTCCATTCTTCTAGGATAGGCTGGATTGAACATGATTGTCATGATGTTTTTAAAAACTGTTTATGTGACAAGGCTTATGATTGTGGATGAGATGGACTACCTGATTACAAGAGATCAAGCAGTCCTCTATGATTTGTTTCGACTCCCAACTTTCCCAAATTCCTGCTGCATTCTAATTGGTAAGTTGATACTCATTGTGTATGTTTTCAAATATTTAGAAGTTTCTCTGGTTCAAGTATCTTAGTTCTTACCCTTCATGGTATCACAATTGTCACTCCAGCTTTTCATCCTCATCTGTTACATGATGCCACAAGTTTGACAAATGAAGATACTGCTTGTGCTGTTTTTCAGGTGTTGCGAATGCTATTGACCTTACAGATCGCTTTCTGCCCAATCTGCGAGCAATGAATTGTAAGTCCTGCCGATTCCAAGATTCAACAATTAGGATAAGTTTAATGCCTCTAAATACTGTGTGGAGGTTTGGAATGTGAGGTTTGTCAGGGTTGACTGTCTTTGATGTTTGCCAATCTAACCATGTATGCACTTCATCATGCTTATATCTCTTATGCAGGCAAACCAGATGTTGTGACCTTTCCAGCTTATAATAAGGACCAGATTTTAAAAGTGTTAAATCAGCGACTGGAGGTAATCATCATTGTGGGTTTCAGTTGTAAATTTGAACTTGTCAAGCTATTTGGAAGAGACCTTTGTGTGAGGTTGTAGCCTTATGCATTTGTTTCAGAGTTTTTGAATGTTTGAAGTTGTTTTTCTGTTGAAAAGAGTGAGGAATAATGTGGCAGAACTTGGTGGGCACTCTCAGGGGCTTTCTTTTACTGTCTTCCATCCTCCAGCTTTGGAGCTCTGTGCAAGAGTAAGTTAATCAAGGGCAGGTTTGAATGTTGTTGGTACTGCATCATTTGAAGCAGTGTTCTTCTGTTACAGTTCCCAGAACACTTTTGTTTGATGCGGTTGATTTGCTTCCAACAGTTTACAGCACTGATTTTGCCAGTCTGAAAAGAGCATGTTGATGACACTTGATTCTCATACACAACAGAGCTTGGAGACCCTGCCCATACAGACAGGGAAATCTGACAATGTTTGAGCAGATTAGGGAGAAAAACAGAGTTGTGAATTTTTTTGACAGATCTTTACTGTTGGCAGAAAGTAGCAGCTGCTTCAGGTGACATGAGGAAAGCCCTGCATGTCTGCAGGTCAAAATTTATCCCTGACAGAATGTCTGCAGTCAATGTCAACTTGCAGGAATCTTTCTGTCTGATTTACATTGGAACAACAGTCTAGGCAAAATTGTTTAGGCAATTGAGGATCCACTTTGGCATGGATATTGTTATAGTCAAGGATATGGAGTACCCATTGTTCCATCCTTTTTTTACTTGTTTCCTTCTCTCAAAAACACAAGATGGTTTCTGATTCTGTAATGACTTTCTGCAGGAGTGCTTTAGAAATTCTAGAAGGAGAGGTTAGAGAAGAGCTTACAAATGAGAGAGATCCTGGATGTTCTGCAAAAGAGGACAAGACATTGAAGTACCGCCAAAGAACAAGCTCAGTTCTGCACAAGTATCTGGTAAGGTTTCTTATCATGAGATATTTGATGGTGATGATGATCTCCTGTGCACATCTTGTTCCTTGGAATCTTTTCCTGTGCACAACTTGTTCCTTGGAAGTTCTCCTAATCTCAGACAAATTTGCAACATGTATGTTGTTGTTTCAGGTGCAAATAGATCACATGGCCAGAGCTTTGGCACGCACATTTCGTTCTCCAGTTGTGGAAACCATTCAAGGTTTACCCCAGCACCAGCAGGTGTTTTCTCGCCCTTGTAATAAATTCTTCGTTGTATGCTTTTGAAGCATTCTGTTTAGTCTGTGACCGTCTTTTCTCTCTGCTTCATTTTTGAGTTCTACTCTCAGAGTGTGAACTCTAGGTTTGGTAGAATCTCTGTGTCCCTGACTTCAGTTTTGTATGAGTCACTTCAAATTGAAATGCCAGAGTGCAGCAAGCTTATGGATCATCTCATGTGACACATATCTGTGAGTTGAGATTATGTACTACAGATGGTGCTGTGTTCAGCTGTACGTCTATTTCGCCGTGCTAAGAAGGATGCAACCCTTGGCGAGGTCTTCTTCATTGCCTTCTCATATGTTTTTGTGCATGCTTGACTTCCATCATGTTCGTGTTGTCTGTCAATGTTGACTATATGCTGCCAGCAAAGAGTAAGTGTTTGATCATCTTGGCCAATGCTCTTTGTAATCTGTTTGGATCTTCAGGTCAACAAGGCATATTTAGATTTGTGCAAATCAACCACAATGCATTCACTGGCAGCCACTGAGTTTTCAGCTATTTGTGGTGTGCTAGCTGATCAGGTGCACCTTCCAAAGTCTGCTAAATTCACATAGTTTGTTGTCTTTTTTCTGACTGGTTTATCTTACTCTCTGGTTCAGCATTTCACTCCCGCTTATTGGGATTTCTGTCTTGTGTTGTTTACCTGGTCTCTCTCGCCCCTAACTCATGTGTTGTGCTCTAATCATATGTGTTCTCCTATTGCACAAACAGGCATTGTTCAAATTAGGTACATCCCGTGAAGAACGCCTTCGCAGAGTGACGTTGCAAGTAGATGAGGATGATGTTAATTTTGCATTACAGGTTTGGATTCTGAACAGTGCTGAAAAAATTGTCTTATCAACATGTGGGATAATTGGATAGGAAGCACAAACTCACAGTGTGGAATTGATGAACATTAGAGGAAATATTCAGGATGTGAGACAGTCCAGATACTGCAATAGAAGGCAGCAATGTTTGATGGCTCCCATAATGAAAGGAAGGGAATGTATGGATGGCAGGGTGTTCGGTTCTTCCGGAATTGTCTTTCCTGAAACGAAGAAACTCACAGGAAATTTATCAACAAAGAAGAGATGGAATCTGGAGTGACAAAATTGTTTCTCTTTTGCTTTGTAATATGTATCATTGCAAGTGAACAGAGTTCTATCATATTATCTGCTCATGTACCTGCATGCATTGATTCTGCTCTCTGAACACTGGGAGTCTGCTCATATTGAGAGCGTGTCAATTCTCAATCCACACATTGAATTTGTTTGAAAAAACTTCCACTGGTGGCAGCCCTTTCTTCCTGATATGCAGAGAATTTCACTCTGTTTAAGGATTGCAGCAAGAATGGTTTTCACAAGACCCCTTTGCCTGCACTCAGACTGAGATTTAGTCATCATATTAGAGCATGTAGTGAGAATTTTTAAGGCTACAATTTGTATGATGCAAATCAAAGAGTGAGGAAAAGGAAACAAGAGACCTATCCCCTGTGCAGAACTTCAACTACTTCTGGAGTGCTTATGGACTCAAAAAACTGATGCAAGAATGAAAAGAAACAAAATGGCCATCTCTGACTGACTGCAGCTTCTACCTTAGTAGTACCTTGGTAAAATAATTACATTATTTTGTAGAAATGTTGAAATTTTCAAAATGTATATATATTCCAAAGAACCAAACTTTGATGCCGGAAAATAGAGAACCTTTTGAAACATTCTGGTTTATGACTAATTTTCCACATGGAATCTTTATAATCAATTAATTAATCGACAGACGTTAAAAAGCTAGCCTTTGTACTACAATATTCAAAGAATTTGTTCATGTAGTATAGCCCGTTTTGTTGACAAGTTTATAAACAAATCTTCAAAGACTCCCTCAAGTCGAGTCTGGGTGGTGTAGTTGGTCATCACGCTAGTCTCACACACTAGAGGTCCCCGGTTCGAACCCGGGCTCAGACAGTCTCCTTTTTTATCTCCTCCAAGGGCACTTGCAATCTGCACTTTAACTTCTTGTCGTCTGCTTTCTGATTCTTTAATGCGCCTGCCCGTTTACGTATTGGGTGCATGCCTCTGCCTTTTTTTCTCTGGCTAAATATAGCCAAAATGCTATATATTCTAAATTGAAAGTGCTCTAAAATCATCTGCTTTAACAAATAAAATTCAATAGCCAGAATTTTATCAAAATTTAAGAAAATTTGCTGGAAATATAGAAGAATTATTTTAAATTTTACGTTTATATTTCACATTAGTCAAATTTGGCTAAATCTTCCTGTGGATCATTGCCACTTTGGCTATGGCACAAAATTGCCAAAAGAAACACTAGGCTTTTTGTTAGTTAGCAATTGCAAGGAGCAGAAGGAACAGACGCGTGCTATTTCATGTTTAACCCATCGGATTCTTTGCTCACTATCTGTAGCAAAAAATCGAGGAGTGGGTCTGTTCTGATAATGCATGCTTGATGTGGGGCTCAGTGCATCGTAACTAGAGGTCCGTGGTTCAAACCCCCAGCTAGTACAAAAATTGTACCATCGCCTTTTTACATGTAAGGTAAGGCCCCATGGCACGGGCATTCTCCAAATAAAATGCTTTAGGATGTGGCATAAGATTGATAACTCCTCTTTTTGCAGAGGCAAAATTCACAGATGTAAGGTGCCCTCCAAATATAGTAGGAAATGTGTGGGAGTGGTTTACATATAATATCTTTATGGGTTTTTTTAATGGTTAGTTATACCTTCTTCAACTTGGGATATGATGATCAACATCAAGCCAAATTGATTCCATTGGTAAGAGCTCTTGAGAGAGTCATTGGCCTGTTATTTGGAGTATACAAAATTTGATTCATTTGAGTGAGAGGCCTCTGCACAAGACTTGTGGATGGATCCCTACAGCTGGCTTTTGTGCATGCTTGATCCCATATCAAGGAAGCCCCTTGGGTCAATGATGCTGCGTGCCTTTTGCACTATGAACAACCCATATACCCAAAGGAGAGGGTGGGGGAGGTTGAACCCAAAGTGTTTTTTTTTTACTTTGATTTGGCCTGTCACAATTTTTTAATGAAACATTGGGCACTCCCCAAAATATAAGTATAGAGGTTATAATTATAAAAGTTCAACTTTGGGCAATAGAATGGGAGAAAGTGCAGTGCTAATGGGAAAGTCTTGGGGGAACACATTGGGAATTTGGAACATCATTGAAAACCTATGGAAACACACTAGTTGGGAACACCAAAATCCAAAAAAACTGAGTACCACACCAGCCTTCCCCCCGTCCCCCCAAATGAAAAAAGATGGGCCATCCTAGGTGCATATTGAGCTGTCTCATTGGATGCAAGAAAATTTCTTTCCCAAAATTGTTTGGCATGGGTTAATACCCCTTTTCTTAGAGTGCAGGTACCTATTCGAATTTGGATGCATTGTGGACATAGTGTGACTATTATTATTTTGGGGGGGAGAGGGGGGGGGGTTTAGTTTTTCTCTTGATGATTGACTTCTTTGATTGGCACCACCCAAAACTAAAACTCAGATTTGACACTTTAGAATGGAAATTGTCCACATGGCATAATGATGTAAGTGCCACCCCCCCCCCCCCCCCCCCCCCCCCCCCCCCCACCAAACCACACAACCCACCACAACAAAAACACCCCCCAACACAGGACGACCCAACACGGAGGACGGCATTCGCAAGCACCCTCTCATTTTTCTTTTTTTCTTACTTTT
>Ga0116227_10010213_pt1 | contig 16539 bp, 17 predicted proteins | sample S1TSphgellanicum_FD_89693 | JGI IMG/M metagenome (GOLD analysis project Ga0116227, IMG submission 89693) | Host-associated microbial communities from peat moss isolated from Minnesota, USA - S1T2_Fb - Sphagnum magellanicum MG | ecosystem: Host-associated > Plants > Peat moss > Unclassified...
CATGATCTCCACGGGCGGCACGCTCGCGAAGGCGGCGGAAGCGCTGATCAAGCGCGGTGCGACGCAGGTCTACACGTGCGCGACGCACGGGATCTTCGCGGGCGACGCCGTGCGCGTTCTGCGTGAGTCGCCGATCGAAAAGGTCATCGTGACGAACACGTTGCCGAACACGGAAGCCGTTCTGGGCGACAAATTCAAAGTTCTCTCGACCGCGCAGATCCTCGCGGACGCGATCAAACGAATCACCGCGAACCGCTCCGTCTCGGAGCTGTTCTCTAAGGACGACGAAACCGCCGTATTGGCGGCCGCATCGAGCGTCCTGCAACCCGCCTCGTCCGTAACGGGGTAGAAACGGAATCATGGCTACCACGAATCACTCCCTCTCCGTCACCACGCGCGAAAAGACCGGAACGACGTCCGCCCATGCCGTGCGGCATGCGGGCAAAGTGCCGGGCGTGCTGTTCGGCCACGGCTCTGCGCCGGTGCCGATCGAGCTCGACGCGCGCGCGTTCGACGACCTCCTCCACGCCGGCGGCAAGAACGCGTTGCTCGACGTATCGCTCGACGGCGGCAAGAAAGACACCGCGATGATCCGCGAGGTCCAGCGCGACCCGATCACCCGCCGCGTCATCCACGCCGATTTTCAACGCGTCGGCGCCACCGAAGAGATCTCGGCATCGCTTCCGCTCGTGACGACCGGCGTCGCAACCGGCGTCAAGAACCGCGGCGCGGTCATGGATATCGTGCTGCATAGCGTCACGATCCTCGGGCCCGCAAACGCGCTGCCCGAACAGATCGAGCACGACGTCACGAGCCTCGACGTCGGCGACCACGTGACGGCCGGCGACCTCAAGCTGCCGCCGAAAATCAAGCTCGACATGGACGCGCACACGATCCTGATTTCGGTGGAAGCATCGAAGACGGAAGCCGAAGCCGCCGAGAGCGCGCCCGCGCCGGCCGGTGCCGACGTCCCGACCGTTGCCGAGACCTCGGCTTCCGAAGGCGACGCCTAACTGCCCGGAACCCGAATCGTCGCCGGGCTCGGCAATCCGGGCTCGAAGTACGAACGCACGCGCCACAACGTCGGCTTTCGCGTGGTCGACGAGGTGGCGCGGCGCTTCGGCGTCGCGACCTGGAAGACGAAGGACGAGGCGCGCCAAGCGCACGTCGCCGCGCGCAACGTCGTGCTCGTGCAACCGCTCTCGTTCATGAATGAGAGCGGCGGACCGCTCGGACGCGTCGCGTCGTGGTGGAAGGCGGAGCCGACCGACGTTCTGGTGATCAGCGACGACCTCGACTTGCCTTTCGGACGCCTCCGCATGCGCGCGAGCGGTTCGAGCGGCGGTCATAACGGGCTCAAGTCGATCATCGCGCGCTTCGGCGACGGTTTTCCGCGCCTGCGCATCGGCATCGGCCGCGGGCGGAGCGAGACGATCGACTACGTGCTCTCGAATTTCAGCGTCGAGGAAGAACGCGCGTTACCCGAGCTGATCGACGTCGCGGCCGAAGGCGTGCAACGCTGGCTCGAACGCGGCGCCATCGATGCGATTCAATACGTGAATGCGTGGCGTCCCGTCACATCGGAGCCCGCACCGCCGCTCGCGCGAGGACAAGACCCGCGCAGCGTGAACATCGACTGATGGAACGTAGCTTCGCCGGGCGGACGTTCGTGCTCCGCATCGACCGCTCGCCGCTCGACGAGACGACGACGCTGGCGAGCGACCTTGCGTTTTTGATGCAACGCGACGTGCGGCCGATCGTCGTCGCGCCGACGAGCGATGCGGCGCGATCCTACGTGCGCGCGCTCAACCGGCAACGAAGCGTTGCGGTCGGACTCTCCGGTGCCGATGCGGCGCTCTTGCCGACGGGCGGTCGCGATACGATCGGTCGCGTGCAAACGGGAATCCTCGCGACGCTGACCGCGGCCGGATACATCCCCGTCATCGAGCCGACCGCGTACGCGTTCGCGGGCGACGACGACGTCACACTCGGCGCCGACGACGTGGCGGCGGCCGTCGCGTCCGCAATGGCGGCCGTGCGCGCGATCTTCTTCGACGCTGCGGGCGGTGTGGTCGATCCGGCGTCGCGTGCGTTGCTCGACGAATTGACGCCCGCCGAAGCACTCGCGCTCGCGGATCGCGACGACATCGACCCGAGCGTACGGACCGTCGTTCGCGCCGCGGCGCGCGTCGTGCGCGGCGGCGTCGCGGCGGCGCAAATTCTCGACGGGCGTATCGCTCACGCCGCGATCGTGGAATTTCTCACCGACCGCCATCTCGGAACGCAAGTGACCGGCACCGTCTACCTCGGCGCGGCTTGAGCGTTCGCAAGATCGGAAGGACACGGGCGTTCGCGTTCGGCTTCGCTTTCGTCGCGGCATCGCTCGCGTGCATCCCCGCGCGCGCACAGAACGCGCCGCAATCCGAGGTCGGCTATGTGGGCACGGGCGACGCACAAATACAAACGATGCTCGCGGGCGCGCCGCTGACGCTCGCGGCGAACGTCGCGTTCGAAGAACGCGGCTCGCGCGTGCGGCTCGACATTCTCTCGGTCGGTTTGCAGGGTAACACGTCGGGTATCACCGGGATGATGGCGACGCAATTGTTTCCCGCGGGCGGCTTCACGGTCGTCTTCAATCGCAGCGACTCGACATACACCGTCTGGTCTGCCGCCCGCCACGCATACTTCATCGGCGGAGGCCCGAACACGACGCCGACACCGACCCCAACACCCGCACCGTCGCCGAGCGCGACGCCGCGCGGAGATCTCTTCGGGCTCTTCGGGCCGTTGCGCTCGCTCAAAGACGATCGGACGCTGTCGCTTACCGTCGCGCTCACCGGACATTCCACGCTCTTCGGCCATCCGGTCTCGAACGTGCATTACGCATTCGTCCGCACGACGCTCGCCGGCGATACGATGGACGTGCACGGAGATTTGGCGGTCGCCGAAGATCTGAGCGGCGTTCCGTTGCAACTCACGGCGAGCGCGCTCGCGAAGGGCATTCCGCAGAGTTCGCTGCGCATCGAGCTGCCACAGCTCGAGAAGCGCCTTCCCTCGGAAGCCGATTTCTTGCCGCCGCCGGGCTATACGCGCGTCACGAACATGGGCGACGCGATCGGCGGAAAAATTACGCCGACGCTCTAGACGAGATGAATACCGATGTCATCGTCGTCGGAGCCGGAGCCGCCGGGCTTGCGGCCGCACGGGCACTCGCCGAATCGTCCGCGCGCGTCATCGTCCTCGAAGCGCGCGACCGAACCCGGGGACGCGTTCTCTCGCAACCTCTCGGATCTCTCGACGTTCCCGTCGAGTTAGGTGCCGAGTTCATCCACGGCGACGCGCCCGAGACGTCCGCGTACCTGCGCGAAGCCGGCCTCGCGAAGGTCGAGACCGTCGATGAGTCGTGGGCGTGCGATGCAAACGCGACGCTCGCGAAAACGGACGACGATTTCACGTCGGTCGATCTCTTCGAACGTGCGCGTTCGCTCGAGCGCGATGAGAGCGTCGATGCGTTTCTCCAACGATTCGAACGCGACTCCGAGCTGCGCGTGGAGGCGCGCCGTGCGCGCGCTTTCGTCGAAGGCTTCGAGGCCGCCGATACGAAACGCGCGAGCGTCCGCGCGATCGCAGACGAGCTCGCGTCGGGTACCGATGCGACGAGTTCGCGGCCCGTTGGAAGCTACGCGCCGCTCTTCGCCCACCTCGAGCAACGATGCGCGATCGCGGGCGTCGACCTTCGTGTGGACACGCGCGTCGAGCGCATCGCATGGGAGCGCGGGCGCGTAACCGTGGAAACGCGAGATAGCGACGGCACGCGCGCGACGCTCGTCGGCCGCTGCGCGATCGTCACCGTTCCCGTCGGCGTGTTGCGCGAAAAGAGCGGTGGAATATCGTTCGCCCCGCCGTTGCCAAACGTAAAGCAGGCCGCGCTCCACGGCATCGAGATGGGACACGCCGTGCGCGTCGCGCTCGCATTTCGCACGCCGTTTTGGGAGCGCGTATCCGAAGGCCGCTATCGCGACGCCGCGTTTTTTCGCTGCGAAAGCGGAGCGTTCAACGCATTTTGGACGCAGGCGCCGCTAGGCGGACGATCGATCGTGGCGTGGGCCGGGGGCCCGCGAGCGACATCGCTCGACCGCCTCTCCGAAGACGAACGCGTCGCGCTCGCCCTCGATTCGTTCGGCGATCTGTTTTCCGAGCGCGACCTCGCGCGAAGCGAGTTCGAGGCCGGCGTGACGCACGACTGGTCCCGCGACCCGTTCGCCCATGGAGCGTATAGCTACGTCGTGACGGGCGCCGAAGATGCCCGCGCGCAGCTTGGCGCGCCGCTCGAGGACACGCTGTTCTTCGCGGGCGAAGCGACCGCAACCGACGGGCAATGCGGCACCGTCAGTGGCGCGTTCGGCACGGGCTTACGCGCCGCGCGTGAAGCGATAAGCGCGCTCGCCGGCGCGAGGCCCGCCTAGCGTACGCAAGGTCGTGGAAGCGCTCGCAACGCGTGGGACGTCGTCACCTTTCTCGCAATCGACGACGACGAAACGAGCTATTGCCTACGGCGAAGGAGCAGCCGTCGCGGCCGGTTGCGGCGTCGCACTCTGCGCGGGCGCATCGACGGCACCGAGTACGATCGTCATGAGGATCGACGCGAAAGTCATCACTCGGCGTTACGGAGTCGCGGAGGGTGCCGCGATTGGCGTTACTGCGGGAGCGGCCGTCGGGCTAGCGGCGTTACGCTGATCGCACGTGCGCGCGATCTTCGGTGCTTCCGCAGATAGCGCGATTTCTTGCATACGCAACGCCGCTGCGATGTAACCCGCCGGTGCGGCTTTGAGCGCTCGCACGTCGCCGGCGGAGGCGGCGGCATCGGTCGCCGTGAGCGCCGCTTCGGCCTGATGATCTTGCTGAATTCCGGCGTCCATCATCTTATCCAAGAGGCTCTTGAAGCCCGCGCGTTCGGTACTGGGACTTAGCGAGGATCCACCAGAGTTCGAAAAGTACAGCCCCGCGACATCGTCGAGCCGAAATGCGAGGACCCGCTGCAGGTCGATGATGTTCTGGACGCGCTGACGTACGGCGTTTAACGCGGGATCTTCATGTTCGGGATGATCTTTCCACGATTGGGCCATCGCTTTGTCGGCCGCATCCAAGTTATGCAAGATCGTCCCGGTCATCCGGTCGATGTTCGACGCTGCCATCGTCCGCTCGGGCGAATAGGTGTTTTCGTCGTCGTTCGGGTCGAACGCTAAAGGGTCTCGGCCTGCGGCCTGCTGCGATTCGGTGGTGCCTTCCTTATTTTTCGCGTTCGAGGAGGGTTGACTGCTGATCGACATCGCCGTGTGCATCGTCGAGCCATCACCGGTTCCCTTACCCGATTGGAATTTCGCAATCGGGGTCCGGAGTGCGACGAACTCGCGATCGTTGTTTCCGGCGATGATCGCAACCGGCAGCGCGAGCTTCACGAGCTCTTCGCATGCCGCGTTCACGCGAACGCTGCCGATTTCGCGTAACGGCGTCGCCGACGGGGCCGGCGCCGGGTTCGGCGCGGGCGCATCCGCCGCAGCCAAGAGAATGGTCACGAGAATCGGTGTAAATATCATCGACTACGGACCGTCACATTTGCGCGCGAGGCGGTTCGCCTCAGCGACGAGCGAGCTTTCCTGAACGCGAAGCGCCAAGGCGACGCTCCCCGCATCGGCAGTCTTCAACTCATTGACGTCGGCGATCGGCTTTCCGTCCGGCGGCGAAAGCGACGGCGGCAATCGAAGTGCGCTCTGCGCGATTCGATCCGATTGGATCGCCGAGTCGATGATCTGATCTAAGAGCGTCTTGAAGTTCGCACGTTCTCCACTCGGGCTAAGCGAGGCGACGCCCGAATTCGAGAAATACAGACCAGCTGCATAGTCGAGACGAAATGCGAGGGCGCGCTGCAGATCGATGATGTTCTGCACGCGTTGCCGTAGCGCGTTGATTGCGGGATCGTTCGTGCCCGGATGCTCCTTCCACGACTCGCTCATCACCTTATCCGCCGCATCGAGATTGTGCTGGATCTCGCCGACGACGCGATCGATATTCGCAGCCGACATCTCCCGCTCGGGAGAGTACGTATCTTCGTCGTCGTTCGGATCGAACGTCTTCGGGTCCGCGGGGCCCACCGTGCCCGCGTGGCTGCTCGCGAGCGCGTCGTGCTCGGTACCGCCGTCTCCCGTACCTTTACCGCTAATGAATTTTTCGACGTGCGTATCGAGCGAAAGGAACTCGCGATCGTCGCGCCCTGCGATCACCGCGACGGGTACCGCGAGCTTCACCAGCGTCTCGCACGAAGCGCTCGCGCTGACGGTACCGATCTCGCGAAGCGGCGACCCCTCGGGCGCGGGGGGCGCGCTCGGCGCGGGAACGTCGGCCGCGCTCAGGAGTGCCAGTACGAGGATCGGCGCACTTATCGTCATCGATCGAGACCCCTCGCGAACCTATGGGAGCCGCGTATTCCCCATCGTAATCGCGAGGTCCCTCGCTACTGGCACGGATCGTGACGGCCCGCGACCTTCGCTATGCGCGTTCCGAGCGGCGGGCTATTGTAAAAATACAAACGCACGTCGCGCGCTGGGCAGAGCGGTGCCAGCGTTTCGTCGGCGATGCGAACGTACGCTCGTATGGCAGACGGGCGATCTTTCGTCAACGCGAGAGCGAAGGCATCGGCCCGCGATTCGTTGTTGCGCGAATACGCGTTGTAGATCGGCGCGACGGCGAGTCCGAAAATTCCCAGAAACGCAAAGACGAGCGCGAGACGTGCGAGCGGATCGTCGTCGCGACGGAACGGCACGCGGTCCACGCAGACGACCGCAAGTGCCGTACAAAAGATGAACAGAAACGTCCAGAGCAGCGAGAGACGGAAATCGTCGCCGTGCACGTAGTGGCCGAGTTCGCGCGCGGTGAGAAAGAGCACCTCACCGGAGGTCGCGTTCTCGAGCAGACCGTCGCCGAGCACGATCCGCTTCGTCGGCCCGAAGCCGGCGATGTCGGCCACGATCGACGTCGTTCGGCGCGACGTATCGTCGACGAGAATCGGCGCCTCGCCGACGCCGGCAGCTTTTGCGAGCGCCTCGATCTTCTCGCGCACGGGCGCGCCGAGCGGCAACGTCGAGAAGCGATTGTAGAGCGGCGCGACGACGACGGGTTCGGCGAACGCGAGAAAGAGCGTCACGATGAAGAGGCCGCCCATCGCGTAGAGATACCACAGCCGCGTGCGGTCGACGAGCGCGAAGACGCACGCGACGATGACGCCCGCGACGCACGCATCCACCGCCGCGTTGACGAGGCCGTCGTAGTACCAGTTCGCCGCATGTTCCGTCGTCAAGCCGAACGCGTAATCCAAACGATAGCGCACGAGCGACACCGGAAACGACGCGATGCCGGCGATGCACGTGAGGATCGCACCGTACACGAAGCGCATCGCGAACGTCCCCGGCACGCGCGCGCGAACGAAGTCGCGGATGCGCGCGCCGATTCCCGACGACCAGAGATACACGAACGCCGCAACCTGAAAGAGCGCCCACAAAAAGTACAGGGGTCGACCGTATGCGCGGAACCGAGCGGCGGCGTGCTGCCGGCGCGGGTCGACCAAACGTTGCGGCGGCTCCGAGAGCAGCGTCGCTGCGGGAATCGCCGTGACGCGCTGGTCGACGTAACTCGGATATGCGAGCGCCACGGCGGGCCGCACCGACGACCATGCTCCCAGAAGGACGAGCGCGGCGAGGAGCGCTCGAACGATACATCGCGTTGCCAGGAGGGCGCTACCCCGCGAGGGCGGCGGTCTGCTGGTCTGCGACGATCTCGGGGTTCGCGCGTTCGGGACCGTCCTCCGTGAGGCCGGCGCGGCGGCGGACGGCAACAGGATTGCGAACGGCGACGTAACGCGGGCATTCGGGACCGTTGGGCTCGTTGCAGTAGCCACGAACGCACGTCGCACCGGCGCGCACGAAGAGCGACGGCGCCGCGCGCTTCGAGAGTCGCAACATCGCAAACGCGAGTTCGCGGATCTCCCACTGCGCGTTGTTACACGTGCGCAGCGTGAAGAAATCGAGGAGTGCGCGGGCGTTCGCCGTGATAACGATCTGCGTTTCCGCCGCATTCGGTAAAGCGAAACGCGCGTCTTCCGCGGGCGTACCCGCCTCGAGCGCCTCCGCGTAGAACTCCGCGATCTGCGCCATCAGCGCGTCGTATTTCGCGGCGATCTCGGGGCGCGCCGAAATCGAGGGCGGCGTGATGAAATCGAACTGACCTTTGACCTTGATGTAGCGTTGGCTCTTCTGCTCGTACGACATGTGGCGGTGACGCACGAGCTGATGCGTGAGCGCGCGCGACACGCCCGAGACGCCGAACGTGAACATCGTGTGCTCGAACGTCGAAAGATGGCCGGCATCGCGCACGCGAGAGACCATCGCTTCGATCTCGCCTTGCGTCCAATTCTCGTCGATCGTCTCGACATCGCGCGGGCTATAACAATTTCGCGCCGCCGTCGCGACGGAGCGCTCGGGCTCGGGAGAATGCGAGAGGAGAACGACCTTCAACGCCATCGCCGCACCTTCGCCGGTGCCGCCCCAAGGCCCGCCCGCTAGGGGCGCGAAGTCGAGGGTGGTGAGCGACCTCTGGAATCTCTCCGCGACGGATCTCGCGGGCGGCATCGCGCGCGGCGATTTCTCGAGCGTCGACGCGGTGCGCGCGCACGTCGCACGCATCGAGGCGGTCGACGGCGAACTCAACGCGGTCGTCGTTCGGCGTTTCGACGAAGCGATCGCCGAAGCGCGCGCCGTCGACGAACGGCGAGCGCACGGCGAGGAACTCGGCGCGCTCGGCGGCGTGCCGGTCACGATCAAAGAATGTCTCGACGTCGTGGGAACGCCGTCGACGTTCGGCCTCGTCTCGCGCGCGAACGATCGTCCGACGCGCGACGATCCGCACGTCGCGCGCTGGCGCCGCGCGGGCGCCATCGTCGTCGCGAAGACGAACGTGCCGCAACTGATGATCTACATCGAGACCGATAACCCGCTCTACGGACGCACGAACAATCCGTGGGATCTATCGCGCACGTGCGGCGGCTCGAGTGGCGGCGAAGCCGCGATCGTCGCGGCCGGCGGTTCGCCCCTCGGTCTCGGCAGCGACATCGGGGGAAGCCTCCGCGTGCCCGCGGCGTTCTGCGGTATCGTCTCGCTCAAGCCCACGACGGGCCGGCTCGACGACACGTCCCGCTTGCCGATCTACGACGGGCAACGGACGATCGTGAGCCAGGAGGGCCCGCTCGCGCGCACGGTCGCCGACGTCGCGCTCGGACTCGAGATCGCAAACGGCGGCCGCGACCCCGAGGGCTTTCCGCCGCGCCCGCTCGGGAGCCCGCGCCGGGCGAGCGTCCGCAACATGCGCATCGGATATTACGAGGATGCGGGATCGCTGCGCGCGTCGCCGGCGATCGCGCGCGCGACGCGCGAAGCGGCGACCGTTCTGCGCGAACTCGGCGCGCACGTGGTGCCGTTCGCACCGCCGCACGTCGACGATGCCCTCGACCTCTTCTATTCGATCTTGAGCGCCGACGGCGGCCGCGGCGCGATCGAAGCGCTCGGCTCCGATCCGCGCGATCCGCGCGTCTCCGCATTGCTCGCCATCGCCTCGAAGCCGCGCTTCGTCATCGCACTCGCGCAACGCGTCCTCGCGTTCGCCGGGCAGCGCGGCTTGCTGCGGATGGTCCGCAACTACGGGTTCACGGGCACGCGCCACTACTGGAAAGTCGTGGAAGGCGTGCGCGCGTACCAGCGCATCTTCGCGCACGCGATGGATTCGGCGGAGGACGGACCGCTCGATCTCATCGTATGCCCGCCCGTCGCCCTTCCGGCATTGCCGCACGGCATGAGCGCGACGGTCGGAACCGCGGGCGCTTACGCTCCGCTGTACAACCTGCTCGGCTATCCCTGCGGGACGTTGCCGTTCACGCGCGTGCGCGCGGACGAAGAGACGTTCCGTACGCCGTCGCGCGATCGGCTCGAAGACGGTGCGTACGAAACCGAACTGGGAAGCGCGGGCTTACCGGTCGGCGTGCAGATCGTCGGCCGACCGTGGCGCGAAGATACCGTGCTCGCGGCGATGGAAGCGATAGAAATCGTCGCGCGAACGCGCGACGATTTCCCGCTCACACCGATCTCGCCTTAAGCGGCGGCTTCTTCCTCTTCGAGGACGCGTTCGATCGCCGTAACGATCCGATCGTAGCCCTTGTCGCCGGCCTGGAAGTGCCGGAGTTCGTGCTTGCGATTGAACACGTAGTACGCGGGCACGAACTGGTTCTCGAAACGATCGACGAGCGTGTGCTCGTCGTCGATCGCGCACGGTTGCGTGAGGCCCATCTCGCCGAGCGCGTCGGCCGTGACGCGCGCGTGATCGAGTTCTTCCGGTCCGCGCGGCTGGTGGATCGCGATCACTTCGAGGCCTTCGGCCGAAAAGCGATCGCGCCACTCCGCAACTTGCTTCGCAACGTCGTGGCAGATGTAACAGCTGACCGACCAGAAGTGCACGAGCACGGGTTTGCCCGCGAGCTTCTCGGCCGTCGGCTCCTCACCGTTGATCCACGTGCCCACGCCGTCGAGCGACGGCAGTGGGCTGCGCATCCGTAATGCCACGTTAGGCGACCGAGAGGAGCTTCTTGCCCGGCTTCCAGTCGGCCGCGCAGAGGCCGCCCGTCTGGAGTGCCTGCAAGACGCGAAGCGTCTCGTCGACGCTGCGGCCGACGTTATCGTTCGTCACGACCGAATAACGGAGCACGCCTTCGGGATCGATGATGAAGAGGCCGCGCTGAGCGACGCCCGTCGCTTCGTCGAGCACGTTGTACGCGCGAGCGACTTCTTTCTTGTAGTCCGCAACGAGCGGATACTTGACGCCGGCGATGCCGTTCTTATCGAGCGGCGTGTTCAGCCACGCGAAATGGCTGTGCACGGAATCGGTCGACGCGCCGAGCACGTCCGCGCCGAGCGACGTGAACTCTTCGTAGCGGTCGGAAAGCGCCGTGATTTCCGTCGGGCAAACGAACGTGAAATCGAGCGGGTAGAAGAAAAATACGAGCCACTTCCCCTTGTAATCGGAGAGGGCGATCTCGAACCCGAGATCCTTCGCGCTCGTCGCGTTCTTGGTGCTCGGGAGCTTGAACTCGGGAGCCGGTTGGCCGACTTGTGCCATTGGTTCTTGAAACTTCCTTTCAGCGAGGGGCTGATTCTACGAAAATGACTTTGAAGTTCACTTTCTCTACCGAATCATACCACGCTGCCGGAAGGCCGGTCTACCGACTTTGTCGCTCGTCGTGCGCGCGCTCTGCTACGTCGTTTTCTTCGGAAGCACGCGGGCCGGGTTGCCGGCCACACGCTCGTCGGGCGCCACGTCGCGAATCACGACGGCCCCCGCGCCCGTAAGCGCGCGATCGCCGAGGGTCACGGGCGCGACGAGCGACGTATTCGAGCCCACGAAAACGTCCTTGCCGATCGTGGTCCGGTGCTTGTTCTTGCCGTCGTAGTTGCACGTGATCGTGCCCGCGCCGACGTTCGTGCGCTCGCCGACCGTCGCATCGCCGAGATACGCGAGATGGCCGGCCTTGACGCCCGGTGCGATCGTCGAGGCCTTCACCTCGACGAAATTACCGATGCGCGCGCCCGTGCCGATCTCCGTTCCGCCGCGAACGTGCGCGTACGGACCCACGAGCGCGAAATCGCCGATCGCGCTGTCGACGATCACGCTATCCGCGATCGCGACGTGCTCGCCGACGCGTGCGTTTTGCAGCCGCGCGTTCGGGCCGATCTCGCTGTGAGCGCCGACGGACGTTCGCCGGCCGATCGTCGTATTCGGAAGCAGCGTCACGTCGGCAGCGAGCTCGAGGTCCGGTTCCAAATACGTCGTCGCGGGATCGACGATCGAGACGCCCGCGCGCATGTGCCGCTCGCAGAGGCGCCGATTGAGGACGGCGGACGCCGCGGCGAGCTCCGTGCGATCGTTGACGCCGAGGACGCTGCGATAGTCGTGCGCGACGACGGGCACCACGCGTTCGCCGCCGCGCGCGAAGTTCGCGATCGTATCGGTCAGATAGTATTCGCCCTGCGCGTTGTCGTTGCCGAGCTCGGCCGTGGCCGCGCGCAACTTCGCCTCGTCGTACGCGTAGAGTCCGGCATTCATCTCGTCGAGCGCGAGCTCGTCGTCCGTCGCATCGCGCGCCTCGACGATGCGCGCCACGTGGTCGCCCTCGCGCACGATGCGCCCGAACGACGACGGCAACGGCATGCGCGCCGTCACGAGCGCGAGCGCGTGCTCGCGCGCCGCGATCGCGCGCGCGATCAGTTCGACTTCCACGAGCGGCATGTCGCCGTTGAGGACGAGCAGCGTTCCCGCGCTCGGCGCGAGGCCGGCGAGCGCCATCTGCACGGCGTGGCCCGTTCCGAGCTGCGGCTCTTGCAGCACGCCGCGAATGCTCGCGTGCCCGGCGGATTCGGCGACCGCGTCGACGTGCGGTGCGAGCTCGCCGTTCGTCACGACCGTCACGTCGGCGACGCCCGCATCGCGCAACGTTCGCAACACCCACCACAGCATCGGTCGCCCGCAGAGTTCGTGCAAGACCTTCGGGCGCGCGCTCTTCATGCGCGTTCCCTTGCCGGCCGCGAGGACGACCGCGCGAACGTGAGCCGCCACTACGCCGCGCTCCCGTTCTCTTCGGGCGCCGGAACCGCGAGGAGCTTGCGCCACGCTTCGGTCTCCGCTTTCGTCGCGCCACCGAGCGTCTCGAGTGCGACGCGCAGACGCTCGCGAACGAGATCGCGGCCGAGCAACGCCATCGAATCGAAGAGCGGCACGGACTGCGCGCTCCCGGTGACGGCGACGTACAGCGGACGAACGGCATCGCGCAACTTCGCACCCGAGATATCGACGACGGCGCGCACGGCAGCCTCGATCGACGATGCGTCCCATTCCGCGAGCGAATCGAAGGCGGAGAGAATCAGAACGAAGAGCTTGCGCGTGGCATCGGCATCGAGCTTCCCACCGTCGTACGCCGCTCGCGGCACGTCGAGCCGGCCCGCGAAAAAGAACGAGAGCAGCGGGCCGAGATCCGAGAGCCGCTCGATGCGTTTCTGCGCGAGCGCGGCGATCGCCGCGAGATACGCGGGATCGAAGGCCCACGCGCGAACGCGCTCCACGAGCTGCGGCACGTCGAGCGTCTCTCGCAGGTAGCGGGCGTTCAGCCAATCGAGTTTCGTCACGTCGAAGACCGGTCCGCCGAGCGAGATGTGATCGAGGCCGAAGCGCGCGACCATCGTCGGCAGATCCATCATCTCTTCGCCGTCTTTCGGCGGCACGCTGAAGAGCCCGAGAAAATTCGCGAGCGCTTCGGGGAGATATCCCATGCGCCGATAGAACAGGATGCCCGTCGGATTCTTGCGTTTGCTCAGCTTCGAGCGATCCGCATTGCGCAGCAGCGGCAAGTGCGCGATCTTCGGCATCTCCCAACCGAACGCGCGGTACAGCAGCAAATGCTTTGGTGCTGAAGAGATCCACTCTTCGCCGCGCATCACGTGCGTGATGCCCATCAGATGGTCGTCCACCACGTTCGCGAGATGGTACGTCGGCCAACCGTCGGATTTCACGAGCACTTGCATGTCGACGGCCGACCAGTCGAAGACGATCGGTCCGCGCAAGAGGTCGTCGACCGTGGCGCTGCCCTCGCGCGGCACGACGAGGCGCACCACGTACGGAAGCCCGGCCGCTTCGTTCGCCGCGACCTCCGCCTGCGTGAGCGCGAGGCACCGCCCGTCGTACGCGGGGGGAACGCTGCGCAGACGCTGCTCGCGCCGCATCTCTTCGAGCCGCGCCGGCGTGCAAAAACATTTGAACGCGTTGCCGTTGTCGAGCAGAATACGCGCGTGCTCTTCGTAGATCCCGAGCCGCTCGCTCTGCCGATACGGGCCGTGCGGTCCGCCGACATCGGGGCCTTCATCCCACGCGAGCCCGAGCCAGTGCAGCGCTTCGAGAATCGCGTTCTCGGACGGCGCCGTGCTGCGCGCGCGATCCGTATCCTCGATGCGTAAGACGAACTCGCCGCCGTGTTGCTTCGCGAAACAGTAGTTGATCAGGGCGACGTAGGCCGTGCCGACGTGCGGATCGCCCGTCGGCGACGGTGCGATACGTGTGCGAACCTTCATGTCAGAGGAACCTAGCCGACCAGTTCGCGGCGCTTACCGCACTCGCGTTCGACGAAGGTAACGATCTCGGCGAGCGGTGCGCCCGGCGTGAAGATCTCGCGCACGCCGAGCCCTTTGAGCTCGCGCGCGTCGTCGGCCGGAATCGTTCCGCCGCCGAAAAACACGATGTCGCCCGCGCCCTGCGCTTGCAACTGCTCGAGCACCGCGGGAAAGAGCGTCATGTGCGCGCCCGAGAGAATCGAGAGGCCGATGCCGTCGGCATCTTCCTGGATCGCGGTCTGCACGATTTGCTCGGGCGTCTGAAAGAGGCCCGTATAGATGACTTCCATGCCGGCGTCGCGCAGCGCCCGCGCGATCACCTTCGCCCCGCGGTCGTGCCCGTCGAGTCCGGCTTTGGCAACGATCACGCGAAGCGGTCTAGCGGTAGACATAACACGTTCGGGTTCGCCGGAGCGAAGCGAATTCCCAACCGGTTACGATCCCGTTACCTCCGGGAGCGGAACGGGCGACGGCGGCGGCGGGGCGTCCACGTAAAACAGGGTGCCCTTCTCGTACGCGAGGGTCCGGCTCAGCTGGCCGGGTTCGAGGCCGACCTCGACCGGCTCGCCACCCTCCGGGTCGAGGGAACGCGCGGCGAGGACGAGGCGCCCGGGCTGCGCGCCGCGGCCCGACCGAGCGTCGACGACGACGCCGTGGCCGTGCGTCTCCGCCGGGAAGAAGCGGCCCGCGACCAGCACGCTCGAGGTCGTATCGAAATGGAAGACGTCGCCGGGTTTCGCGTCCTGCGCGGAGATTCGCTCGACCAGGCGCACTTGGATCCGTGTCGTCGCGGCCTCGTAGGGGCCGTTCATTGCGGCCGCCGGCCCCGCGAGCACGAGAGCGCAGAGCGCGCCGAACGCGACGCGCGTTCCCCGCACGTTAGGGCTCGGGGGTCGGCGTCGGCGAGAGCGTGGGCGTCGGAGTCGGTGACGGCGGAGCCGGCGGCGGTGGGGTCGGCGTCGGGATCGGCGTCGGGACCACCCCGCGTGGGGTCTCCACAGCGCTCGGCGTCGCCGTCCAGAGCGGCGCGGGCACGGTGCGCGGCGGGATCGTCATCACGTCGAACGTCGCGCCCGCATCGAGCACCATGTTGCCCGAGGTCGAGGTCACGTAGCCGAGGCCGATCGGGGAGAGGCCCGGGCGAACGTGTTGGTCCGCGAGCCGTCCGTGCGGGCCACCGTTCGGATCGATGTTGACCCAGACGGTATCGCCGTCCGGAAGATCGATGCTATCGGCTTGCAGCGCGAGGAGGCCCGGCTCGCGACCGACGGCCGGCCGCACGATCGCGAGGCGGCCATGCCCGAGCGTTCCCTTCGGAACGGCGAGCGTGCCGAGCATCTCGTCCTTCGTCGTCGCAAATCCAAACGTGTCGCCGACGTGGGCGGTCGCGGACGTCAGCGTCTGCGTGAGTGCGACGCGCACGAATTGGTTCGTCGGAACCGTGATCGATGCCGCATACGCCGAGCGCACCGCGGCGATCCCCGCAACACCGAGAGCCAGCGTGAAGACGGCGCTAAAAAGCCGCCCTTTCGACGTACCGTCCATAGACCTCCACCATCGCTTGCACGATCTCACCCTCCGTCGCGAGCGCCTTCACGGCATCCACGAGCGGCGGCATCACATTGATCGATTCGTTCGCGCACGCGCGTTTCAACTCTTCGAGCGCGCGTTGCACCGCGGTGCCGTCGCGCGACGCGCGCACGTCTCGAACCGCACGAGCTTGGGCTCGCTCGACCTCGAGACCGATCTTGAGCAACTCCATATCGTCGCCCGATTCTTCTTTCACGAAGGCGTTGACGCCGACGATCACGCGATCTTTCGTTTCGAGCGAACGCTGATAGCGGTACGACGCGTCCGCGATCTCGTGCTGGAAGAAGCCTTCTTCGATCGCTTCCACCACGCCGCCGAATTCCTCGATCTGCGCGAAGTACGCTTCCGCTTGCTTTTCCATTTCGTCCGTGAGTGCTTCGACGAAATACGACCCACCGAGCGGATCGACGACCGCGGTCACGCCCGTCTCGTATGCCAGCACCTGTTGCGTGCGGAGCGCGATTTCCACGGACTTTTCCGTGGGGAGCGCCATCACTTCGTCCATCGAATTCGTATGGAGCGATTGCGTTCCACCGAGAACGGCGGCCATCGCTTCGTACGCGACGCGCACGATGTTGTTTTCCGGCTGTTGCGCCGTCGCGCTGCAACCGGCCGTCTGCGTGTGAAAACGCAGCGTCCACGAGCGCGGATCCTTCGCACCGTAACGCTCGCGCATGCGCCGCGCGTAGATGCGGCG
>Ga0116227_10010214_pt1 | contig 16534 bp, 14 predicted proteins | sample S1TSphgellanicum_FD_89693 | JGI IMG/M metagenome (GOLD analysis project Ga0116227, IMG submission 89693) | Host-associated microbial communities from peat moss isolated from Minnesota, USA - S1T2_Fb - Sphagnum magellanicum MG | ecosystem: Host-associated > Plants > Peat moss > Unclassified...
GGGAAATTCGCCGACGAAGAAAGTGGAGCAGCGCCTCTCGCTGAAACGCAATCTGGCCAATCCACTTTACAAACCTCCCGTAAACCAGGAGGCTCTCGATATCAAAGTAGACCGCATCCTTCACTATGCCAATGAGGTCTCGCAACCAGACACGTAGGCTTCCTGGATCACTGCCGCCAAGGCCTTCTCGGCGGTGCGGCGTGGCTCCAGGAAGCTCGGGAAGTAACTGCCTTTGCGCAGCTTCGGGATCGCCAGATCGATCCGGCCAGCTCGCGTATCCCAACCCCGCTCGCGGTAGCCGTTGCGGCGGTTTAGCCGCTCTGGGCTGCGTGATCCGCAAGGCACGCCCGTCTTCGCCTCAATCTCCAGATCCATCATGCGCTCTGCGGCGAAAGCCAGCATCTCACGCACCAAATCGCTATCAGCCCCTTGCTCAATCAGTTCGACAAGGGCCATTCTGTCGTCGGTCATCGTCTTCTTCTCCAGGTTCGAGTTCGCATCCAAACCCTACCAGAAGATCGACGGTGGCCACCCTCTCAGGGAAACCTTCCCACACCACCCCGCAGGACACGACCCGCTTCTCCGCTCAGCTATTAGAATAGCGACTCTAGAAAACATGCTATGATTGATGCCACGATTTTTTCTTGGCAGGCCGTGAGCAGTCATATAAAACTCAGAAATCCGCAGAATTCTGCGGATCTCAGCACCGCCGAAACGCGTCATTTGAATCCGGTATTTATGTGAATGACAATTTCCGCGCTCTGGATGCAGCGGGGGTGTTGACGCGCGAGGGGCTGATCCAACTGGCGCGCAATTCCTTTACCGGGGCGTTTTTGAGTGAGGCCGATAAGGCTCGGTATTTGAAAGAGATCGATCAAGTTCTTGAAGAGGTTTAACAGGAAGGTGCGAGGGGGTTACCCCCTCGCGCTCCCATGATGTCTTCCGACGATGGGGCAGTCGCGCCGAAATCGAGCGCCTGACATCTCCACCTGCACAGCAATAGCGCCGCAGACAGGCAAGACGACAGGTCGGACCAAGGCCATAAAGCCTGCGGCACCGCAATCTTAGCCCAACGCAGACATTAAAGGGAGCGCGAGGGCGATGGCCCTCGCATTTCTTCCCTTTTACCCCCCTTCATACCCCAAAGCATCACGCAGCGGCCCCAGCCATGCGTCCCATGCCTGCCAGTTTTCGGTGCCCTGCCGGAAGATGGGGGAGCGCACCTGTTCGGACGAAGGCGTGCGCACCGGGCGCTTGGTTTGGTGGAACTGAAGGCAGGCTTCCTCGAAGGGCAGATTCAGCCCTGCCAGCAGGGCGCGGATCTGCCCCTCGCTGTCCTCGACCAGATCCTCATAGCCAATGCGGTAGACCGCCCCGGGCAGAGCGCTGTCGAGATGGGTCATCAGCCGCACATAATCGCGGTAATAGTGCCCCAGATCGGCCAGATCATAGGCGAAATGCTGGCCACGCGCGAAATGCTGGCGGAAGTTGGCCACCCCCGCCGAGAGCGGATGGCGCCGCACATCGACAATCCGCGCATGCGGCAAGATCGCCTTGATAAACCCGACATAGAGCCAGTTGTTGGGCAGCTTGTCGATGAACAAGGGCCGGTCGGTTTTGCGCTGGGGGGAGACGCGGCGCAAATAATCCTCGCCCAGCGCCTTGAGTTCATCGGCGGAAAGCTCGGCCAGCCTTGCCTGCGGGTCCGCGCCCAGACTGCCCCACAGTTCGGGAATATCGGGCAGTTCGGCGATGGCCTCGACCTGACTGTGGCTGGCCAGAATCTGCTCGACCAGCGTGGAGCCCGCGCGCGGCAGGCCGACGATAAACACCGGATCGGGGGCAAGGCAGCCCTGCCCCTGCCGCGCGGCAAAGAACGTCGCATCGAAACGGGCGATCATGGCATCCACCCGCCGCGTGGTCTCGGCGGCATCGTAATGGATCAGCGCGCGGCGATGGGCATTGGCATCGCGATAGGCGGCAAAGGCCTTGGCCGGATCGCCCGCATCTTCCCACGCCTTGCCGCTGGCGAATTCGAGATGAAAGCGGTCCTCCGGCGCCAGATCATGGCGTTCCAGCGCCTGCGCCATGGTAGCACGGTCGGCATCGTCGAAGCGCACGGTCTTCAAATTCGCCAGTGACCACCATGCCTCGCCAAAGCCCGGCTCCAGCGCCACGGCCTTGCGATAGGCTTCCACCGCATCGCCCAGCCGTCCCACGGTTTTCAGCACATGGCCGCAGGACATCCACACCCGCGCATGGCCGGGGAAACGGGCCAGCATATCCTCATAGAGCGCCAGCGCCGCCTCGAACTCGCCCAGCCGGTTGAGCACCGCGGCGCGCAGATTGGCATTGCCCTCCTCGCGCTCGACATCGAGGCGGTCGAGCTGCTCCAGCGCCTCGCTCGCACGGTTGGTGCGATAGAGCATGGTCGCCAGATTGACCCGCGCCGCGCTGAAATCGGGCGCCAGCTCCAGCGTGCGGCGCAGCAGCGTTTCGGCATCGCGCGCCCGGCCGATCCGCGCGGCCAGTTCGGCCAGCATGCGGATCGCGGCGACATCGAAAGGGTCCGCCTTCAGATGGTTTTTGAGCAGCGGCTCGGCCTCATCCAGCCGGTTCTGGCGCAGCGCCAGCGCGGCGCGCAGCAGAACGGGGTTGCGGGTGGCGGCGGCAAGGCGGTCGGCAAGGTCGGGGCTGGTCATCGGGGCGAACTATGCTGTTTTGGCCACGGTTTGGCAAATAGCAGCAGGCCCCAAGCCCGCTGCGTCATTTACCCCTTGCAATCACAAGAGACACACGCTGTGATAAAAATACAATAATGTAACAGGGTGGACATATTATGCGCGATCGCGTCGTCGGGGTTTCGATGCGCCGTCTCAAGGGGGCGACTCTCGCCTCGCTGCTGGGCGGCACCATGCTGGCCTCCACACCGGCACTGGCCCAGCAAGCTGACGCTCCGGCTGACATCGTGGTCACCGCGCAAAAGCGTGAAGAAAGCCTGCAGCAGGTCCCCATCAGCATTCAGGCACTCAGCGCCTCGAAGATGGAGCAGCATCAGGTCGCCAGCTTCGACGATTACGCCAAGCTGCTGCCCAGCGTCAGCTTTCAGTCCTATGGTCCCGGCCAGTCGCAGATCTATTTCCGCGGCGTGACCTCGGGCAGCGACTACAATGGCGCTTTCGGCGGGTCGCAGCCGACCAGCGCGCTCTATCTCGACGAACTGCCGCTGACGACCATCGGCGGCGCGGTCGATCTGCATATCTATGACATGCAGCGCGTCGAGGCGCTGTCGGGCCCGCAGGGTACGCTGTTCGGCTCCAGCTCGCTGTCGGGCACGCTGCGACTCATCACCAACAAGCCCACGCACAAGTTCGAAGCCGGGATCGACGTCTCCGGCACCACCTTCGGCAAGGGCGGCAACAGCAGCGGCGGCAGCGTCGATGCTTTCATCAACATTCCCATCAGCCAGAATATCGCCTTCCGCGCTTCGGGCTTCTATCAGCGCGACGGCGGCTATATCAGCAATGTGCCCGGCACGCGCAACTATCCGGCGCTCGACGTCAACGGCAACCCGACCATCGTGCCGGTCAGCAACGCCAAATACGTCAAGAAGAACTACAATGATGTCGAGACCTGGGGCGGCCGCGCGGCCCTCGGCATCGATCTGGACGAGAACTGGACCGTCACGCCCAGCGTGATCTACCAGAACCAGAAGGCGCATGGCACCTTCCTCTATGGGCCGCTGACCGGCAATGATCCGCTCAGCCCCTCGGTGGGCGACCTGAAGGTGCAGGACTACACGCCCGAGATGAACCGCGACCAATGGGTGCAGGCGGCCATGACCATCCATGGCAAGCTGGGCAATTGGGATGTGACCTATGCGGGCGGTTACTTCAGCCGTTTTGTCGACACGACCGCCGATTATTCGGACTACACCGTCTCCTATTACGAGGCGCTGGGGCCGGCCTACACCAGCTTTATCGGGGCCAATGGGCAGAACCTCGACCCTAGCCAGACCTATCACGTCCACCACCACTACACCAAGCAGAGCCACGAGTTCCGCGTATCATCGCCCTCCACGGACCGCTTCCGCCTGACCGCGGGCCTGTTCATGCAGCGCCAGACCGACGAGATCAAAGCCGATTACATCATTCCGGGGCTAGCGACGGCGCAGGGCAATCCGGCGGTGCCGCGCTGCGGGGATGATATCTTCTGCTCGCGCATCACCCGCATTGACCGCGACTATGCCGCCTTTGCCGATGCCTCCTATGACATCCTGCCCAATCTGACGCTGTCGGCGGGCATTCGCGGCTTTATCGCCAACAACACGGCTTCGGGCTTCTCGGGCACGGCCAGCCGGGTGGGCACCGCCGCATGCCCTGTCACCAGCGATATGAACCTGCCCTGCCTGCTCTATTCGCGCAAAGCGATCGAGGCCGGGCAGACGCATCGCGTCACCCTGAACTGGAAGGTGGACCGCGACCATCTGGTCTATGCCACCTATTCCACCGGCTATCGTCCGGGCGGCATCAACCGCCTGTTGCAGGTGGCGCCTTACGAGGCCGACACGCTGACCAACTATGAGGTCGGCGTGAAGACGCAGTGGTTCAACCGCCATCTGACCGTCAACCTCGCCCTGTTCGACGAGGAGTGGAAGAAGATGCAGATCGGGCTGACCACGCCCGATTCCAACGGCACGCTCAGCATCTACAATGTCGGCAGCGCGCGGATCAGGGGCGTGGAGGGCGATGCCAGCCTGAACCTTGGGCATCTGGTGATCTCGGGGTCGGGGGCCTACACCGATGCCAAGACCAAGACCGACTTCTGCAACATCGGCGCGGGCGGTAACCCCGATTGCAGCCAGGGCGTCTATATTCCCGGCGGCACGCGCCTGCCGGTGCAGCCCCGTTTCAAGGGCAATGTCACGGCGCGCTACACCTTCGATCTGGGCGGTTACCGGCCCTATGTGCAGGCCAGCGCCAACCATCAGTCGGGCACCAACGGCTATTTCGTGCAGCCGGTGGCGGGCGCCCTGTGGCAGACGGCGGGCTTTACCACCTTCGACTTCTCGCTGGGGGCCAAGGTGGGGCAATGGTCGTGGGAGGCTTTCGTGCTCAACGCTTTCGACAAGCGCGGCATTCTGAGCCTCAACACGGTCTGCATTCCCTCCACCTGCGCGCAATTCGCGCGGGCCTATCCGACGCGGCCTCAGGAGTTCGGGATCAAGCTGGGCCACAAGTTCTAAACGATCCGAATGATGCCCGGAGGCAGGCTTAGACCTGCTCCGGGCATCACGCCGTTCAGGGCCTCGTGGCGCTCAGCGAAACATTGATCTGAACATTGGCGGCCACCATCTCGGTGCCTTTCCACTGCCCCTGACCCACGCCGAACATGCCGCGATTGATGGTCAGGCTGCCCTGCATCTGCGCATTCTTGCCGTCGATCTTGAGGGTGAAGGGCAGCACCACCGGGCGACGCACGCCGCGAATGGTGAGGTCGCCCATCGCCTGATAGCGCCCGCCGCCCAGATCCTTGAAACTGGTGGCCACAAAGGTGGCGCGTGGGAAAGCGGCGGTGTTGAACCAGTCGGCGGTGGGCAGGCTCTGGTCGCGGGTGGCCTCGCCGGTGACGGCCGAGCCCATTTCGATGGTGGCGGCGACGCGCGACTGGCCCAGCGCCTTGGGATCGAAGGCGATCTGTGCGTCCCAGCGGCGGAACTCGCCCTTCACACCCTGATTGTTGACCGCCACGCCAAAGCCGAGATGCGAATTGCCCTTGTTGACGGTCCAGTTCGGGGCGGCGGCATAGGCGGGGGCGCTGATGACGGTAAGAGCAAGCGCGGCAAGCGGGATGATACGCATGGTCGATGGTCCTTGGATGTGAAGTGAGAGATCAGGCGTTGCGGCGCAGGCGCGGCAGCATGCGGGAGAGCACCTTGTCCCGCGCGACAAGCTGATGCTTGAGCGCCGCCCCGACATGCAGCGCCACCAGCGCCGCCGTGCCGAAAGCCAGCGCCTTATGCGCGCCCTCGGACAGGTGATTGATCTGCATGCGCGCCTCCACCGGCCAGTCATGCACCGGGAGATGCGGCCAGGGCACGGTGTGGAACAGCAGCGTGGGTAGGTTGAAGACGCTGGTCGAGACGAGCAGCCAGCCGGTCAGCGGCATGCCGATCATGATGGCATAGAGCAGCCAGTGCACCGATGAAGCCGCCAGCTTCTCCCAGCCGCGCATGGTGTCGGGATAGGGCGGCGCGCGATGCGTCAGGCGCCAGACCAGCCGCAGCACGCTGAGCAGCAGGACCAGAATGCCGATGCTCTTGTGAAGCTGGTATTTCTCGAATTGCGCCAGCCCTTCCAGCGTCTGCATCCACCAGCCGAGGCCCAGATTGGTGAGGATCAGCGCCGCGATCGTCCAGTGCAGCAGGATGGCGACAGAAGAATAGCGAGGCATGAAACATCCTTGCGGCAGGCGCGACGGCACAGGCGGGCCCCGCTGGGCGAGGCCGGCATGATGGTCTGCGAAAAGAGGTGTGGCGGGGGAGACGGGTTGGTCTTGCCCCCTGATAGCCTTGCGCAAGGCTGCATGGAATTGCCGATTATGCGCTGGCCATTATGCGTTTTTGCATAAGCCGAAAGTGGCTGGCGCAGGGCCAGTGAAAATCAGGACAGAACGCGGATCTTCGTCGCTTTGGCCGCCACCAGCGCCTCAAGCAATTCCCAGAAAGCCTCGGCCGCCGCCGTGCCCAGATCGACATAAAGCCTTTCCGCCACGATATAGACCGAGTGCGCACAGCCCGTCAGCTCAGCCTCCGGATCGTGATCGACCTCATCGGGGTCGAACCACTTCTCGAACCAGTCGGCAATCGCCTCGCCGATGGCGGGCACGTCATGCTCCACCACCAGCGCATCCCAGCGCAGCGCCTCGATCACCAGATCCGCCTCGCCCATCTGGCCCGCGATGGGGTCAAACACCAGCATGCCGTCGGGCTCGAAAAAGATACTCTCCGGCCCATCGTCATTGCGCTGAAAATCCACCACCGCCAATTGCTTGTAAGCAGCGGTGCCCTGCGGAAGCTCGAACTTCACCTCAGGGCTGCCGACATGGCACACCGAGCGCTGATGGAGGATAAAGGCCCGGAACTGGGCCACATAATGGTCCCGGATTTCGATCACCAGGTTTTCGACGGCTGCATCACTCATAAGGCCGACTATGAGGATGCGGGGGTGATTGTCGAGGGGTGTTCAAGGGGGAAAGAGAAAATGCGAGGGGGTTACCCCCTCGCGCTCCCATAACGTCTTCCGACGAAAACGGAGTGGCACCCGATCCAAGCGCCCCAACTTTCCACCTGCGCAACGCCCGGCGCCGCAAACCTGGCTCAACGCCGAAACCGATGCGCCAAGGCAGAGATTAAAGGGAGCGCGAGGGCGATGGCCCTCGCATCGTCACCCCTTCCACGTTCCTGACCTTAACGAGATCATCAAGCAAATCCCCACCATCCCCCCGCGCATGATCGATCAGCCCGAGAACAACCGCCCGCGCCGCCTCACTGCTCCGCGCGGCGATTGCGCGAAACAGCGCCTCGCGATCGGGCCGGGGGTCACGCGGAACGCGGTGACTGCGCCTCACCCCGGCGAGATACCTCACCGACGCCCCAATCAACGACGCCAGTTGCGCAAGAATCTCATTGTCCGCCGCATCCAGCAGAACCTTGTGGAACAGCGCATCGGCGGCCTGCACCTCAGCGCTGCCGGCATGATGCCGTTCCATCACATCCAGAGCCCCGGCCATCCGCTCAAGATGGCTCTGCGTGCGCCGCTGGGCCGCCAGAGCGGCTACAGCGGGCTCGACGATCATACGGACATCGAACAGAGCGGTCAGGAAGGTATCGGGCGGGCCGTTCTGGAGAATCCAGCCCAGCACATCGGGGTCCAGCAGGTTCCACTGATGACGGGGCAGCACCCGCGTGCCCGATTTTGGCCTGATCTCGACAAGGTTCTTGGCCGCCAGCATGCGGATCGCCTCGCGATAGGCGGGGCGCGAGATTTTCAGCGACTGGATCGCCGTCAATTCGCTGGGCAACAGGGCCCCGGGGGCATGCCTGCCCTGCACGATGGCGATGCCCAGATCCCGCGCGACCGTTGTATGCAACAGTTCCGCATTGCGGGTCGCGTCCAGACGCCTGGGCTCGCGTTCCTCGTAGAACTCTTCCATGCCTTGTATTTTGGACGCCTTTGGCACTTAAGCAAGGGTCGCCGGGTCAGGTCATCCCACGCAAACCCCGCCAGAACGGGAATTATCCTGTCTGGCAGGGTTCTGGCGGGGGCGGCGATAGGCCTTCAGGCCAGATCCAGCGCCTGCGCCAGATCGGCGACGATATCATCGGCATGCTCGACACCGATGGAGAGGCGGATGGTCGAGGCCAGCACACCGATCCGCTCACGCAGATCCACCGGCACGCCCGAATGGGTGTTGGTCGCGGGATGGCTGGCGAGGCTTTCCGTGCCGCCGAGGCTGACCGCCAGCTTGAAGATCTGCAAGCCGTTGAGGAAGCGGAAGGCCGCCTCCTGCCCGCCCACAATGTCGAAGGAGAAGGTCGAACCTGCCCCGCTGCATTGCGTGTCATAAGTCCGCGCCGCAGCGGAGCCTTCGGGGAAGAAGGGCGGATAGGCCACACGCTCCACCTTGGGGTGGTCCCTGAGGAAGACCGCGGCAGCTGTGGCATTGCTGTTGGCCCGCTCCATCCGCAGCCCCAGCGTTTCAAGCGAGCGGCTCAGCATCCAGCAGCTATGCGGGTCGAGATGCGTGCCCATGGCGCTGCGCAACGCGCGAATCTCGCGCATCACACTGGCCGAGGCCAGCGCCGCGCCCGCCACCAGATCGGAATGGCCGCCGACATATTTCGTGAGCGAATAGAGCGAGATATCCGCCCCGTGCCGCAGCGGCTGCTGGAACACCGGCCCCAGCAGCGTGTTGTCCACCGCCAGCAGGGCGCGGCTGCCCTGCTGCGCTTCCAACTCATCGCAGACCCGGCGCAGCAGCGCGATATCGACCAGGCTGTTGGTGGGGTTGGCGGGGGTTTCCACCAGCACCATCGCCACCCGGCCCAGCGCGGCAGCCTGCCGGGCGGCGGCGCGCACCGCCTCCTCGCTCAGCCCATCGGCAAAGCCCACCGCCTTGACGCCCAGATTGGCGAAGGTCTTGGCCAGCAGCGTCTCGGTGCCGCCATAGAGCGGCTGCGAGTGCAGGATCACATCGCCGGGCCGCACGAAAGCCAGCAGCGTCGTGCTGATCGCCGCCATGCCCGAGGAGAACACCGCCGCCGCCTCGGCGCCTTCATACACCGCCAGACGGTCCTCGACGATCTCGGCATTGGGGTGGTTGAAGCGCGAATAGACGAGGCCCCGGCCCTGACCTGCAGGGGGTTCCTTGCGGCCCGAGGCATAGTCGAAGAAATCACGCCCGTCCTCCGCTGTGGGGAAGACGAAGGTGGAGGTCAGGAACACCGGCGGCTTGACCGCCCCTTCCGACAGCGCCGGATCATAGCCGTAATTGAGCATCAGCGTGTCGGGATGCAGCCGGTGGGTGCCGATATGGGTTTTGCTTTCACGCGGCGCAGTCATCTTGCCTCTCCTTGCAACAGGCCTGCAGCCTATCAGCATTCGCGCGGCAGGTGCTTGCGATGATTTTGCGCTCCATCTGGATTTTGGCCACAGCGTTGCGCTATGAAAGAAAAATGGAGCAGGATAATGCCGATGCGACCGATCGGCGTATCATTCAGGAATTGCGGCGCAATGCGCGAATCACCAATGCGGAGCTGGCCGACAGGGTCGGCCTGTCCCCCTCGCCCTGTCTGAGGCGGGTGCGGCGGCTGGAGGAGGCGGGCATCATCCGCGGCTATACCGCGCGCGTGTCACCCGAGGTCGATGGCTGGACGATGACCGCGCTGGTGATGGTGCGCCTGACGCGGCAGCACGATGCCGAGATCACGATGTTCGAAAGCGCCGTGCAGGAATGGGCCGAGGTCAGCGAATGCCATCTCGTGACCGGCACGCCCGACTATGTGCTGAAGGTGATGAGCCGCAGCCTTGCCGACTATGAGCGCTTCATCAAGGAGAAGATCGCGCGGCTCACCTGCGTCTCGACCATCGAGACCAGCTTTATCATGAACAGCATCAAGTGAGGGGGCGCGCTGACAGCGCCGCGCCCCACTCTCAAACCAGTTGCGTGAACAGCGTCCCCGCCTCGATCGTCGCCAAATAGCGCATCGCGGTGGCTTGCGCCGCCTCCTGCTCGGCGGTCGAGCCATATTGCAGGATGTCCTCCGGGGTCGCCACGGTGGTCGTGGTTTCCGAGGTGCCGTCGCTGTAGGTGATGACGGTCGTCTTGACCGAGCCTGCCACCGTCACCGTCTCGTTCAGCACGGTTCGGGCCGCGCTTTCGCTGGCGGCGGTGTTGGTGCCGGGCTGGACCTCATCGGTGCTGTCGGTCTGGGCTGTGCTGGCCGCATTGGTCTGTGCGGTTTCATCGGCGGCCTGGGTGTCGATATTTTGTGCGTCGATCACATCCAGCGTCAGCCGGACGGCGGCAGCATCGTTGCTGGACAGGGTGCCCGAAGCGAGATCCTGATCGATCCGCTGGTCGAGCGTGGCGCGCATTCTTTCCATATTGACCGCATCGGCGGTCTGCTCATCGAGTTCGGCCTGCGCGTCCTGAGCGATCTGCGCATTGATGGCGGCGGTGTTGTTCGCCGGATTGTTGGTCACACTGGTCATCTGGCGCTGAAGCGCGAGGTAATCGGTCGGTGTCGAGGTCACGCTGTTGATGATCATGAGCCTTCTCCTAACGATCGACGGAGAAACGGCCGCGTGCAGCAAAGCTTAAGCCCGCAATCGATGACCCGTGCCGTTCTGCCGACCTGTCGCGGCCCTATCGTCAATCGTGAGGCAGATCAGGCGACTTGAACCTGCGCCCCGCCGCCCTCCCGCGCGGTGATCGCCTCGGCCCTGAGCAGCGTGGTGGCCTGAACCTCCGACAGCGGCTTGGCCATCAGGAAGCCCTGCACCTCGGCGCATTGGTCGGCCAGCAGCAGGGCCAGTTGCTTGTCGGTCTCCACGCCCTCGGCGGTCACCGAAAGGCCCAAGGCCCGGCCCAGACCAAGGATCGCCTGCACGATGGGGCGAGCGCTGTCGCTGCCGTCCAGATCGCTGACGAAGCTGCGGTCGATCTTGATGACGTCGAAGGGGAAGTTGCGCAGATAGCTCAGCGAGGAATAGCCGGTGCCGAAATCGTCCATCGCCAGCTTGACGCCGATGGCCTTCAGGCTGCCCAGCATCTCCAGCGCACGTTCGGCATCTTCCAGCAGCACGCCTTCGGTGATCTCGATTTCCAGCAGATGCGGCGGCAGGCCCGAGGCGGCCAGCGCATCATGCACCTTCTGCACAAAGCCGCTGTCGCGGAACTGCACCGGCGAGACATTGACCGAAACCCCGGCCCCGCCCCATCCAGCCGCCGCCATGCAGGCCGTCTGCATCACCCATTCGCCCAGCGGAACGATCAGACCGCATTGTTCGGCCAGAGCGATGAAATCATCCGGGTTGACCCGGCCCTTTTCGGGATGCTGCCAGCGGACCAGCGCCTCAAGGCTCTTGATCTCGCGCGATTGCGTGTCGAAGCGCGGCTGATATTCAAGGAAGAAATGGCCCGCCGTCAGGCTGTTGCGCATTTCCTCGATCATCTTGCGTTTGCCGTTGATGCGCTCGTTCAGGTCGCTGGAATAATAGCTGAAGATGCCCCGCCCGTTCTGCTTCGAACGATAGAGCGCGGCGTCAGCGGCGCGCAGCAGCTCGTCGGGCGTGTTGCCGTCGCCCGGCGAGATGGCGATGCCGATCGAAAGCCCCACGCCGATCTCGTTCTCCTCATGGCGGATCGGGGCCGAGACAGCCTCGAAAAGCTCACGGCAGAAGCGCTCCACGCTCTCGACCTGCATGCCCGGCGCGACGATCACAAATTCATCGCCGCCCACCCGGGCCACGATCTGGTCCTCGCGCAGCATGCGGCGCATGCGGTCCGCCACCTCGCCCAGCACGCGGTCGCCGACATGATGGCCATAGGTGTCGTTGATCGGCTTGAAACGGTCGAGATCGATGTAGAACACCGCCATGCTGCCCGAAGGATCGGCCAAAGCGCTGTTCATGAAGGAGGCCAGCTTGGTGCGGTTGGGCAGCGAGGTGGCGGAATCGTGATGCGCCTGCCGCTTGGCCTCGTCGAAAGCATCGGCCAGCGCCACGTTGGAGCTGACGTCGATGGCATATTTCACCACCTTGGTCGGCTGGCCGTTGAGGTCGAAGATCGGGTTGTAGCTGGCCTGAAGCCACACTTCCTTGCCGTTCTTGCCGCGCCTTTTGTACATGCCCGAATGGAAAATGCCCGATTTCAGCTTGTTCCAGAATTCGGTGTAGATCGGGCTGCCCGCCAGATCGCGGTCCACCAGCAAGGCGTGATGCTGGCCGACCAGCTCCTCGCGGCTATAGCCCATGGTCTTCAGGAAATTGGGATTGGCATCCAGAATGGTGCCATCCAGCGCGAAGACCGCGACATCCTGCGATTTGTTGATCGCCGCGATCTGCCCCTCGTAATCGGCGTTGCGCAGCTTGTGCGCCGTGACGTCGGTGGCATATTTGACGATCTTGAAGACCTGACCGTTCATGTCGCGGATCGGGTTGTAGGTGGCATGCAGCCACACCTCGCGCCCGTCGCTGCCGATGCGGCAATATTCGCCGACCTTGTGCTCGCCCCGGGCCAGATCGTCCCAGAAGGCGGCATAGGCCGGGCTGGCGGCCTCCTGCGCGGGGACGAACATGCGATGATGCTGCCCGCGCACCTGCGCATAGCGATAGCCCATCGTGTCGAGGAAATTCTCATTGGCATCGATGACCGTGCCGTCGAGTTCGAAATAGATCACGCAATGGGCATTGTCGATTGCGGCGATCTGCCCCTGATGGTCGGCCTGCACCAGCCGCTCCTCGGTCACCACCGAGGCGTATTTGATGACCTTCACCGCCTTGCCGCTGGCATCGAAAATGGGGTTGTAGGTGGCCTGCAGCCAGATCTCGCCGCCATCCTTGCCAAAGCGGCGATATTGCCCGGCGCGGTGGCGGCCCTTGCGCAGGTCGCGCCAGAAGCCGGTGTAATCGGTGCTGTGGGCATGGGCCGGATCGACGAAAAGCCGGTGATGGCGCCCCACGATCTCCTCCAGCCGATAGCCGGTGGCCTCCAGGAAATGGTCATTGGCGTCCAGAATGGTGCCATGCATGTCGAACGTGACCACCGCATTGGACTTGTGGATCGCGGTGACCTGCCACTGATATTCGGCGCGGCGCAGCTTCTCGGCGGTGATGTCGGTGGCATATTTCACCACCTTGACCGGGCGCCCCGCCAGATCGAGGATCGGGCTGTAGACCGCCTGCAGCCAGACATCCGACCCGTCACGCTTCACCCGGCGGAACTCGCCCGAGCGATGCTCACCCTGGCTGAGCGCCTGCCAGAAATCGGCATAGGCCTGCCCCTCGCGCTCGGCGGGATCGACGAAGATCGCGTGGGGCTGGCCGAGAATGTCCTCACGGCGATAGCCGACGGCCTCCAGGAACAGATCGTTGGCTTCCAGAATGGTGCCGTCCAGCGCGAAATGGATCACCGCCTGCGTGTTCTGGATCGCCTCGATCTGGCCGCGCTCATCGTCGCGCTTCTGCTGGGCGGCGGTGGCATCCTCGGCGATCTGCACCACGGCCTCGATGCGCCCCTCGGCATCGGCCACCGGCACATAGCGCGAGCTGAGCCAGATTTCGCCGCCATGCTTGGCGATCCACATATCGGTGCGCTGCACGGTCTCGCCCGTCGCCAGCTTCTGCCAGAGATCGCCGCGATGGTTGCGCGCATAGGTGTTGGAGAAGAACAGCGCCGTATCGAGCCCCACCACCTCTTCCAGCGCATAGCCGATCATCCGCAGGAACTGGTTGTTCGCGCCGATGATCGCGCCTTCGGGAGTATAGGTCGCGACCGCATAGGTCTGATTGAGCGCGCGCAGCTCTGCATCGCGGGTTTGCGGTTCGAAATTCGGCGATGCCATAATAGCCCCTAAGACTTGATCCTCCTTCCTAGGGAATCATGCCTAAGGATCGGTTAAATGCCGATCGGGCCTGGATAAAGGGCGCGACATGCCCGATGATCGGGGCCGTCGCGCCATCGCATCACAGGTTCACGCCTCCCCGGCGATCACCCGCGATGCGGCTTCGCGATCAATTCGCGTTGAACACATTATACCGCTTCAAACCGGCCTGACTGAGATAGCAGACCTTGTTGGAATCGGTGTTGAAAGCGTCCGTCATAAAATCGAGCGAGAGCGACATCTCGACCAGATAGCGCGCACGGATCGCCGCGATCTTGGCCGATTCCTTCTCCCATGTCCGCAATTCCTGCGCGACATATTCCGCCACGGCCGCATCGACATTCTTCTGCGGATTGCCCTTGCGGATCAGTTCGGCCCTCTTGGTGCTGACGCCCTGAAAGCGGTTGAACAGTTCCAGCATGCCTTGCGGGTCGCCCGTCGCGCTGAACATATGGATGCCGTAATAGGCCCCCGGCTCAACCGTGCGGATCACCCCGCCCAGAAAGGCATAGGAACAGGCGCTGATGCAGGCATATTCCTTGCGCAGCCGCACCGCCATGTTCTTGGCGCGGATGATGCGGCCCATATAGGGCCCTTCCATCGCGGCGCCGCCGGGCGAATTGAACCAGATCTCCTCGATGCCGGGCGCGCTGGCAATCGCCTGCTGCAAACGCTGGGATTCGCCGGACATGATCTGCCCTTCCGCGATCAGCACCTTGCCGTTGGGCGTGTTCTGCACGCGATAGGTCATCGGCGCGGCGAACGCGTCCGTCTGATAGGACTGTGGCAGATCATAGGAGGCGCAATAGGTCTGCTCGGCCTTCTGCGCCAGTGCCGCTTGGGGCACCAGCGCAGTCAGACACAGCAAGGCGGCCAGAGGCCGCAAGGTCAGGCGACCTTCCATTCGGTGGCAGGGGGCGTGCGGCAGAGACGCGGCGTCTCACGCACTTCCTGGCCCGAAATATAGGCAACATTGGTCACGGTACGGCACTGGCGGCCATCAGCCAGCTTCTCGGGCGCGGCAGCGCTCACGGTGCCATGCACGTCCGAGCGGGTGTCGCTGGTCCAGTTCTGGGATTCGCCGACCGGAGCATTGGCGGCATCCACATTGGCCTTGGCCATCTTCTGCTTTTCGCACTCATCGAGCTTCTTGGCGATCACCGAGCCGACAATCGCGCCGCCCAGCGCGCCCAGCACAGTGCCCGCCAGCTTGTTCTTGCCGCCCAGGCTATGGCCGAGCAGACCGCCAACCGCGCCACCAACCAGAGCACCCTTCGTGCCCGATCCGCCACAGCCTTCGCCAGCAACGGCAGGACTGTTCACACTTGTGACAGCAAAAATCATGGCCACGATCAGAAGAAACATTTTTTTCATAAAAACTCCACCCTAACGATGTTGACGAACGTCCGCACAACGACTTGAGTTCGAAAAAGTTTCCGCTTTAACCCCACCGTCCATTAGGCTCGCCGGTCATAACGGCGTCGAACATCTTTCACAAGAAGGTCTGGCGCATCATGATCAGGGGACAAAAAGAAGACGGAATGTCGAATTTCAGCAAGACAGGAGGCAGGACATATGCCGCCCCTCCAGCCGACCTCGACTAGAGAACGATATCCTGATTGCCGACCTCGACGACCTGCTCATCCTCGAATTTCACCGCCAGTCCCAGGCTCGGGTCCCATGAACAGTCGAAAAGCAGCCCGATGATCCTCTCACCGCTGCCAAAGGATTGCTGAACCAGAAATTCGGTGGGCGAGACAATCCTGGCAAGCTCATCGACCGAGGTGATCACGGGGGCCACGTCTGCGGCGGCGGCGGGGCCGACCCGCTCACGGACCTCCTCGGCAATGTCCTGATAATGGTCAAGGATCGCGCGCGCCGCAGCGCTGGTCAAAGAGTCCTTGGCCTGTTCGAAACGAACAAAAGCCTCGCGCTGGGCGGGTTCGATCTCCTCACCCTCGTCGCAAGGGACGACCAGCGTCACGGCATGGTCCTTCCCGAAGATCGAATAGGCATATGACCCTTTCCAGCCATATTCATAGTCGATCTCACCGAATGTCTTATCAATCATGTTCACATCCCAAAACAGAGAATTATCGCGATATCAGTTACGGACCGCCCCGGCCTTGATCTCTCCCACCCCGCCCATATGGCCGTATTTGGCATTTACCGGGGAGGGAACAAGCTGCATGGTTTCCAGGTCCTGCACCTCATGCCAAGTGTAATTGTTGTTCTGTCGCCAGGCTTTGACCTGACTTTGCGTCATCCCCATCTGCTCGGCATAGGCCTTGTCGGCCTGCGCGAAATTCGAGCTTCGGCTTGTGCTCATATTGGAGATCTTGACCTCCCCTGCGGCCACCGGAGAGA
>Ga0116227_10010215_pt1 | contig 16530 bp, 20 predicted proteins | sample S1TSphgellanicum_FD_89693 | JGI IMG/M metagenome (GOLD analysis project Ga0116227, IMG submission 89693) | Host-associated microbial communities from peat moss isolated from Minnesota, USA - S1T2_Fb - Sphagnum magellanicum MG | ecosystem: Host-associated > Plants > Peat moss > Unclassified...
CAGTGCCAACTACCAGATTGAAAACATAGCTGCATCCAAGTGTTCCCCAAGCATTCCATTTTCATCAGTGCAATTTCTTTCTCAACCAACCAAGGTCCTTCTTCTCTACTCTTTCTCTCTTTTTTTTATAGCTCATTTTTCCTTCTTCTTCTTCTTCTTCTTCTTCTTCTTCTAGACTTTTTGTTTGTGCTGTAAAACTCCATATCCGACAGGACCTCTTCCTGATCCAAATCTTAAAAGAAAATTGATCCCCACCAGGTTTCAGAAAGCCAAAACCTAGCTCTGTGTCTACATCTAACGTTCATTGCTGCTGCAAAAAAATCTCGAAAAGTCTCGTTCATGACCGAACTTCGGGAGGTCCGAGCGAGGAAGATATCTTCTCCCTCCTCGTCCCTCATTTTTCCCCTTTCCCGGCAAAAAAAATCGCAAAACCGCCATCCGCGGGAAGAGAAAAATTCAGAACGTAAAAAAAGACTGAAATTCGAGTTCTGGTTTCAGTGCGACATTACATGCAAGCGACTGTGGGTGAATACTGAGACTCGTGATTCTCCTCCATCTCTTGCTCCAGCCAAGCTCTCTTCCCACACCAAAAAAAAACTCGGAAAAAAACAAAAAACACACCAGAAAATACAGAAAAAAAAGAGCACACACGAAACAAAAAAATTCCCTCCGCCTTTCTCTCGACCTCCTCCTCCTCCTCCTCCGCACCGTCTCGATCAGAATTGCGCGCGATTCATGTCGAGCTCGTGAAATCGCGGAAAGTGCAACCAGAATGCACACGAGAACGACCACGCTCCGCCGCAAAGGAACGAAGCGATTGCGGGAGCCTATCTCTGTCATGGCGGTGATAGGTGTGAAAGGGGACTAGGCCAGATAGGAATAATCAAGCCAACGGGAAATGGACACGTGGTGGTGACGCGGCGCCCAATGTACGTGAAAAACACTCGTCGTGATCCATTCAATTGTACAGTCACAAAAAGTGAAAACAAAATTTTATTATTGTTTATTATTAACATAATAACTTGAGTTTTTTTATTTATTTATTTACAATAATAAGAGTAAAATACAGGAGCTCGACCAGAATCAGTGCACTTGATTATATTTTCTGTTTTTATTTCAATAAGTTAAGAAAAACTCAAAAAGACAAAAGTAGAATTTATTTTATTTTTGGAAACCCCACTCTAGTGACATGCAAGAAACTATAGCCTAAATATGGCTATAGGTATGGCTATAGGTATGAACTCTTTTTCTTTTTTTTTTCCCTCCTTCACATATGGTGATTTTAGTGGATTTTTTTCCCAAAATAATCAATCCTTTGGACAAGTCCCACTTGCACCTCCCCCTCGCCCTCCCCCCAACTTTTTGTCCCCAAGTGTGAAATTTAGCCACAAAAGGAAACCCTAAGATTTCCAACCCATCATTGCAATGAATGTGGTCCTAAAATGAAACAAGGGGTGTGTCACACTATGGCCTTGCCATTTACATTTTAAAGTATCTTAAAGCAAAAAAAAAAAGAATTATGAAAACTCAAATATATTTCACCATACAAAAAATATAATCTTCAAAAAAAATCCTCTAAAACAAACCAAAATCCTTCAAGATATCATAACTCTATACTTAATCTCAAGTTTCAACACAAGCCAAAATATGATCTTTCAAAAAGCCTCATCTAAAAATAGACCTAACCTATTATTATTACCTAGGGGCCAAAATCCCTTAAGCTACTATACTCTATAATGAATCTAAACACAAGAACCCTGTCTGTAAATAGCTAGAGTTAGGTTTACTAACATCTAATAACTAGAGTTGGGACCTAATACTAAGCATGAAAGACCATGAAAGGACAAAACATAGATACCTTGTGTTGTGCCAATAAAGTTGGATTCCTGTTCTCCACACCTAATTTTAGATTAAACCTTGTTCATAAATCTTTTAGTCTCCCATCTCCTTTTTGTGTTTTGATCAAAGAGGATTTGATTAGGAATGGAAGATTGCATTAGGCTAAGTCTTTTCTTGTTATAAGGAGTGGGGATTGCACTAGGTTAAACCCTTAATTTAGAAATATTGTTTTCTTTTTATTGTTGTTTAGATTTTTTATGCATTTATGAAAAGAATGTTATTGGTGTTAATGTTGGTCAATGAATTTCCACTAAATTGAAGATTTTTGGTTTTAATATATTAGGATGGGATGTTGGTGAACATGATGAAAAACTAAGGGGGTTTTAGAATTGTTTTGAATTGACATTGTATCAAAAGCAATTGTGTTTGAAATATATATTTATGGGGAGTAAATGTTGAGTTGGGATGGGAGTGAGTACCCTTGAGAGCATTGTTATAATTGCCAATACTATGGAGTTCATTCACATGAATATTCATTAATGACATCTAATGAATTTGTATTTAATTCTTAATTTAATTTCAATTCACTCTCAATTAGCTTCTAATTAATTTTTAGTTCATTGATAATTAATTATTAATTTATTATTAGTTCACTTTCAATTCATTTCAAATTAACTTTTAATTCACATCCAATTAATTTTTAATTCAATTTTAGTTAAATCTTAATTAACACATGGATACACATAGGTTACATGTAAATTGGATGTTTCTTAAGAAACATTTTTCAATTAAATGTTCAATAGGTATAAATAGAGGTAGAATTCCCCATTACTTTCAATCTATTCAACACTAGTTTTTGGTATGTTTCTTATCATAACCTTGTTTTGTTCTTATAATGAAATTTTTTTAAAAAATAAAAATTGCACATGTCATGTTCTTATTATTGGTTTTCTTAGTTCACAATTAAGATTTGGGATTAGGCATGGCCTTGTCTCGTTTTGGTTTAAGAAATCCTATAGACTTAGTTATTTTCATGCACATGATAAGCATTTTGAAATAGGAATTATAGTTGATGTTTATCTAGATATTGGGCAAAAATTAGGAATTGTGTAATTCATACATTAAAAACTTGGATATAATTCTTACCTTGTGTAAACTTTTGTGTTTTTGAAAGGGAGTGACTTTTTGGTTGGGAATAAACTTAAGTGGGAAATAATGCCATGAAAAAAACTATCATTGTTTAATGATAGTGAATTTGGCGAATTCTAATTTACCTAAAGCTTGTAGTTCATAGATTTACTCGACATGTGGCTACGTGGTTACCATATGTACAATTTTGATTTGATATTGTGAATTATAGCTTGATTTTCATGTGTAATTTTTTGATTAAAATACAACCAAAAATCCTTTAGCTCCTTTCTTTTAAACCACAATCGATTCATTTTTAAAGCTTGAAAGAAATTTGCATTTAGGTTCTTCAACATGCTTTTGGATGTCTATTGGAATGTGAAAAGTTCCTAAAGTCACACAAAGAAACTATGGTGTGAGTCTTTAAATCCTTTGTAATGGTGGAATCACATATAAGGGAAAGTAAATGAACATCAATTGTATCACAACATGCATGTTGTTTTCTTGTGTGAATCTACTATTGCAATGACGTCATTTGTAATGTTTTCTTTTGTGCATGTGTTTGCGTGTATTCTTTTCTTGCATGCATCTACTCGCACCTAATGTTATATGTGATGTTTCTATTAGTGCATATGCTTATGCACTTTGGTTTCTTGCATGCATATACTTGTGCACAATGTCATCTATGATGTTTTCTTTTGTGAATGTGTTTGCATAGGTTTTTTTTCTTGTGTGCATTTGCTCATGCACAACGGCATCTTCTTTTCCATGTGTTCATATTTTCATTTTATAATAGAGGCATAAAATCTAAATTGACTATGGAAGGAAAAATTCAATAAAGCTTGACAATGAGCTTGAAAATTTTGAAAAAACTTGTTTTGAAGTGCAAGGAAACACACATGCATGACAAAAATGGGACTTAACATAAAGTTGTATGTTCATTTTTTGCAAATCTAATTTAATGTTGAAGTTTACACAAAATTGTTGAAATACCAATCATTATATTACCACTTCATGACAATGTAACAATGGAATTAATAACTTTCAATCTTCTTTTGGCACATCAAATTTCACGTTTGATTTTATGGCAGTGTTAATAGTAGGTGTGGATGTGTGTTATTATTATTTTTTTCTACCTCAAATTTAACGTTAACTTAATTTCAAATGTGAATAGACCATTACTAGTGTACTAATATATAGAGATTGTTGAATAGGCTTATGTAACATGACGAAAAAATGTTATGGCCAATGAAATTGTTAGATTTGGTGGTCTAAACTTTTTAAACCTTGTTTATATATAAACAAGCGTTATAAATATTTGTGTATTAATATAAAGAGGATGTTGAATAGGCTTGTGAATAGGTGTGCAAAAATAATGTTATGACCAATGAAATTGCTAAATTTGGTGGTTTGAATGTGTCTTCTTATTAGTTATCATGAGTAAATTGATGTTTCAATGTTTAATAATTATTTATAAATAGGGTTCTAGCACATTACTTGGGCACATTGTCTTTACAAGCAAGGATGAAACAACCCAATCATAGGTGCAAAAATATTTTTTATTATATATGAAATTCAATAAGTATTGTTGCCATGACATTTCGGAGATTGCCAATTAATTTTTTCTATAGGTTTTTCAAGCCTTGCTTTTTATGTGTTTGTTATATAACATTTTTGGGAAAAATTAAATAAGTTTTTTGGAAGGTTTTTAATAAAAAGGTGGGGTATATCAATTTTGGTTTTGAAAAGGAACAATTTTTATGTAAGGTAAAGTCTAAAGGGATGGGATTTAAAATAATAAAAACCTTGATTATGATTTAATGTATACAACATCACAAATACGCAACCAAACAATGACAATTATATAAAGAGATTGTTTATATAAATAACACAAGAAAAAACAAATAATTTAATTATAACTATGGTTTGTGTAATTTTCACACAATTGTTTTTATAATTATTCTATCAACAATAACACATTTTCATGAATACCATGAATTTTATCAACAAAAGATCACTTTTGAACATAATGATCAAAATATGTCAAATGAAAATATCAAAACCAAATAGAAAGTCTATGAAAATACCACACAATCTTATTCTTTTACTCTTCCTATAAGGTCAAGGCCTCATGTTCAATGACAAAGAAAAAAGACCTCTAAAAGTCCGATATATGTGTTTTCCAAAAGTAACTTGCTCAATTCCCATAACTACCAAATAAAAGATGCAAAACAACCCACAAGAAGTCTCAATTGATCATGCCATCATTTTCCTAAAACCTAATTACCAAAATTTAACTTTAAAAGTCATTAACTATGACCAAAAAATAATTCCATATTTTCTACATACACTATGAAAAATCATGTCCTTTGCAACTAAAAAATTTCTTTTAGAAATAATTTACAACTCAAATTAGTTCTAAGGGACATTTTTTAATTGCATAGGACAAGTTGCAAAGGACATGATTTCTCATAATGATAACCCCCATTCCTATTTGTGAAGTGTCTCGCGAACATAATTTTTCAATTCTAATGGCACTTAGTAACATGTTCATTAGAAGTAGGCACGTGGACACATGATTGCCCATCATAAAATTGGTGGAAAGATTTGTGTTAGGTTGGTAAAAAATCATTGTAAATGGTTTTAACGACTCCTTGAATAAATCCTAAAAGGCTCATGAACTCCAACAATTGAAAAGATTGAGAAAGATGATGATGGATTTTTGTTATCAATGCAAACTCTTAACCTCCTACCATAGGATGATTCACATTCAAGCAAACATTAAACATTTGGCACCATTTGGCCAATACCCTGTAATAGATGGAAGCTTGGTAACAAATTGGGTCCATGTGCATATAATGTTCTTTCTACAATGTTTCCTACGCTTGATAACATCCTTCAACAAAATAAAAGTCTCCAACAACGAAGGGCCAATTGCTAAGCCAAACTTCTTCAACACCCATAAATTTGTATGAACCTATGATTATGATATTCTTTTTTAGGCAATGCGCCCAAAATCTTGACCTAACCACAAAATACAATCCCATGATGAAACTCTTGGTTTTCACATCCTACAAAAGACTTCCCATCATTTCCCACAAAATCAAATGTGGTACATTGGGAAAGGCTAATCTTGCCAAAGTAAATGCTTCTAGTATAGGGTTTTTAATGAGGAGATTTCTCTCCCATCCAACTTTCAACATTTCATTCCAATTTGGAGCAAACAATGCCTCTTTTAATCGGAATTGAATCTACAATTAGGTCCATGCAAATGCAAGACCTAAAATATCCATACCTATCGACCTTAGGCATCATTGGTAGCACTGCTCCATCATCACTTTGAAAGATTTAAGATCTACCACTTGATCATATAAGTTTTTAATACTATTCAACCATCACTTGAAATCATCTTTGTCTAGGAAGGGGAGGTTGTAAAAATTTCCATGGACTTGGAATCCTATTCCACTTGTGGTGGGTTGCATTGCAACGATGGTGTTGAGTTATTTGATCCTCCAACTTCTTGTAATGAAGGAAACATTGACTTGAAGGATCTCCCACCAATAGAAAAAATAGTGCCAAAAACACCACCTTCACATCTTCACTTATAATCATCTCAACCATCAAATTTTCCATACCCATTACACATAATTATTCTCCCCAATTTTCCTCCAAATCGAAGGGTGCATCACCAATGCCAAAAGCTACCTTCACCACCACACAACCAAATGAATAACTTATATTGAAAGAGGTTGCAAAAAAAGACTTCTTCCAAAGGCCCTAGAACCAATCTCCAAGTTGCAAGTGAGCTTGCTTTGTTGATGATTTATACCCTTCCAAATCAACCATCTGCTATTGGCTAACGGTCTCCAATAACTTGTATTCCTTTTGTTGAACTTTCTAATATTTTTCAAATTGTTTTTGCAACACCATAAGAGTTGGTTCACCAAACGTTTCCACAACAATTGCATTCAAAGCCATGGCTTTTTCCTTTTGCAACACCACCATTTGAGCTTCAAAATCCTCCTTTTTTGTTTGTTGGTGGATATCATTTTCCCTCCTTTTTTGTTGGTTGACTTGTAATTCTTACAACAAAATCATAAGTGTAGCATTATCCTTTTCCATAGCTTCCTTTTCTTTTCTCCACTTGACAATCTTCCCATCCAAAGAAGCCTTCAGATTTTGGGCTTGATTTTCCCAATGCTCTATAAATGTTATCGCCCTTTCCAATTCTATCTTAGAACTTTCAACTCCAATTTCAATTTGTTAATCCTTTCAACTTCATGGGATAAAGCATGGAGTTGTTCCAATAATCCTGCAAACCTTTCATTCCAATTACTTCCCCCTTGGTTCTCACCTCTCAATGCTTCCACCCTCTCTTTTTGTTAGAAAACCAACTTTTTCAGGCTTTGATGAATTGAACAATCTTCCGAGGTAATGGTCTTTTGCCTTGAATTGCTAGGGACATTTGCAAGCCTTGTCTTTTTTGGATTCACCTTTGACGCCTTCACGCAATATTGGATGACAAGGGTGAAGTAATGCCCACAAAGAAGGGTACTCACCTTCCTTGCCTTTTTTTTCACATCCAACTCCTCATGGATCCACCCATTCACAAATTTTGCCCAATAACACATGACCCCCTTGCTTGTTGTTATTACCACATACAATTGTTGAAATGCCAAGTAAGTTGGATGCAAACTCAATGCTAGCCTTTTGCACATAAATCACATCCACTCCATCATCTTTGGGTCACTAGCCTCCACCACCTTCTAACTATTTGTAGGGGTTTTGGCTTTCTCTCGAGCCTTGAAATAAGCTTGTGGAGTGGTAATGTCATCTTTGAAACCATCAACTTTAATCTTCAACAAAGGTAACTTGAGAATCTCATGGAGTAATTGTGCATCCACCACAATTTCCTTCCCCCTACCTTCCCCACTTTCTCACGAGGTTTGTAAGATTGGTAAAATTCATTGGCATGGGCCTTCAATGGTGCGAGCAAATTCTTTGACAAAAAAAGAAACTCAAACAAACTAGTTTGCCTCCATTTTTGTTGATGTTCACTGGTTCCCAAAATCACATCAACATCAATATCCTCCATGTGAGTGATCATCATGTTGGTGCTTCCAATAGAAGACATATTGGCAGTGGATAATCTCCTCCTTTGGTTAAGTTGCCACAATTTAGTGAGGCTCCCATTTGTTACTTACAACAATCACCATTGGATGAAATATCCCAATATGTACCAAGTTTTCCAATATTTGTTCAATAACCAAGGATTCACCAAAAGGGCCAATATTTCAACATCCCAATATTAGTTTATGTTTTAATATTATTATTATAATTATTAATTTTTTACTTTTTTTTTTCCTAGTTTAATTCTTTTGGTAATTCAAAACCTAGATTTGAAATTGGGAAAATCCAACCACAAAGAAAAATCAACAAACTTTTGCCAAAGAACCCAACTAAAAGAAAAGTAAAACCATATTGAAAATTTCATTATGAAAACTATCCAAACCAAGAACATATTTAAAATGGATCCAAAACATCCATATATTTCAATCTAGACCCATGAAAACCACCCCTACTTTGAATTCCAGCAATAAAACCAACAGAAAAGGGAGTAAAAATAAAACCCAATCTAACCACCTGTGGATATAAAATCAGCAAAAATAAATTAAAAATAAATAAATGTTATACCCATTTCCCTTTCATTTATATAGTAAGTCACTGCTCCCACTAGTTTGTTTCCAATATTTTATTCCTTAAATAACAAATCTGATTTATATCTATACAAAAAAATGTGATTTTAAAATATTATATATATATATATATATATATATATATATATATATAGTATTTTATTTCCAGCCCACCCCTTTGTTATTTTTGCAACTGAACTGAAAATCTAGCCACTACAAGGCCATTTCTAGATCTCTTTTCTCTTCCAAAACCCCTTTGATTTGACAAACTAATTACATACTCAAAAAAAAAATTCCTTGAATTTGGTCCCCACCATTTTTCTGTACTTGAATAGGTTGCTTCCCATACCCTATGGCCATCTGAAATTTTATCAACAAGGCATAATGAACCTTTTTATTCAATGAATATGTAACTCCAAAAGAAAATTTCAAATCCCATCTGGAATTTTTACTGTTTGATTGGAAGATTTGTAGCATAAAGAGTAATCACTACTATTTTACAACACAAAGTTTTTTTTTGAAATTAAAAATTAATCCAATAATTCCAACGGTTGATCATCCAAATATGAGTATAATTTAAATTGTTGTCTTTTCACAATAATGACCAGCATGAAACTTGGATTATCAATATGAACATAGAAAGCCTTTCAATAACATGGGTACAATTTGTTGCTTTACAAGCAACAAACTTTCTCAATATCAAAATAAAACCTCAATAGGATCACAATGATCTAGTACCCAATATATTCTCTGAAGAATTAAGGTAAAATTGCAACACCTTTTTTCCTCACACCCCATCCTTCAATAAAATCATATTCTTCCTCTTTTACAATAAGCTAACACTGTCTAGTTGACTCTCCCAACTCCAATTCAATGTATATCTTAATATTAACATGAACAAGTTCACTAGAAAACTTCCATAATCAAGGAGGCTGAAAGCCAAAAATCACATGAAATTAATTACTCATCACCCAATCTCTGATTAACTCCTAGAATGCCATCTTTGATCTTGGATTACAATGTCTTGAACACACCCCCATCAATTATTTCTTTTTCACCTCCTTTCTCTCTCGAATATCTTCACATGGGCTTGTGACAGTGATGTTCTTCCAATATTATTGACCCCCTTATCACAATAACAAGCTACAATGGCTGTAGTCAGAAGAAACAAGAGCCATAAATCAAAGAAGAAGAGAAGAATGAAACAGCCCCGCTCCTAAACCTTGCTATCTTTCCAAAACTGAACCCATTAACACATATTGAACCTTCCTCCACTACTGATTGCACTTAGTTACTAATGATTTGTTTTTCATTACTACTTGTTCTTGCTAAGTTTTACTACTGGATTGTTACTAAAAGAAAACCTTGAACCTTATTAACGAATGAAACATATTTTCTCTCTTCACTTTTAATTCAATTCTCGGAATTTTATTTTATTTAAAAATATTTATTTTAAGTGTAATAAATTGTAGGTCAATCACCATAAATGCAGGTTGGTAATTGCCAATTGGATGGACCCATTTGAAAAAATCTCTAACACTCTAAAGGGCCTAGCCACTGCATTTTCAACTTGCCTGAATTTTTTTGAAATCGACTATCATAAAGCAATACAAGATCTTCTGGTTTAAATAATTTTGGCTTCAATTGGCTATCATAATAATCTTTCCATTGCCTTTGAGCCACTTCTATATTTTGTAATGCACAACAACAAACTTCATCCAATTTCTCTAATTGGATGTATTGATCCATAAGAGAGTCATTCGATGGTAATCTTTCATGCAATGCAATTCGTAGGGAGGGCAACTCCAATTCTATTGATAATATTGCTTCTTGGCCATAAATTAATTCAAATGATGTATGACCAATTGTAAATATATAAGCAGTTTGGTATGCCCACAAAGCACCAAATAACTTTGTATCCCAATTGGAACCAACTCCCATTATAGTTTTTGTCAAGATGCCACATAATAACCCATTCGTTTTCTCGGTTTAACCATTTACTCATGGATGATAAGGGGTAGTTTTCTGAAGTTTAATCAAATATTTTGTGGTCAATTGTTCAATAATGGCATTAAAAAAATGTGTTCCACAATTATTCATCAATTCCAAAGGACATTCAAAATGAATACTAATATTTTCATATAAAAATTGGGCTACCACTTTAGCGGTATCCATTCTATTAACTTGAGCTTTAGCCCATTTTGTGACATATTCTGTGACAACCAATGTTGTAATGCTCATTTTGCCCATCTTTTGAAATTGGGGCAATCATGGGTCTAACAAAATCAATGCCCCATTTTTCAAATGGTGTTTGAACTAATATTGGCACCAAAGGCATTGAATGTGACCTCATGGGTTTTCCCACCCGTTGACATGCATCACAACATTTTACCTAATTGAAGGCATCTTTAAATAGGGTGGGCCACCAATAACCTACCAACAATGTTTTATGACCTATGGAATTACTTGCAAAGTTTCCACCATAAACATTAACATGACACCTTTCCAATATATTGGTATTTATGCTTGTGAAACACAATGATGTAACAATCCATCTTTTCCCATGTTGTATAGGGTTCCACTAACCATTGTACATGGAGTTGTCTTTTGAGTCAATCTTCTCTTTTCTTTTTTTAAAGTCCATTGGGAAATTGATGCAATGATAAACAATTGAAAATGTCAACATACTTTGCACTAAAATTGTCCACTACAAATAAAGATGCATTTGGTAAAGAATCATCTATTGGAACTTTGCCTAATTGAGTATTTAATCTACTCAAATGATCAACATTAATATGCTTATTTTTGGGTCGAACCAAAACCTAAAATGTAAACTCTTGGAACAATATGACCCATCGTGCAATGTGCCCATTCAATTGAGGTTTATTAATCAAATATTTCAATGCATCATGATCCACATGAAATACAAATGGATATCTTAATAAATAGTGTCTAAATTTTTTAATAAAATAAATCATCGCTAATGCTTTTATTTATGTAGTGGTATATTAATTTCCACTGCTACCAATTGTCTATTTGCAAAGTATATAGGATGGTTAAATGACTTATCATCTTTTTGATTTAACACACTACCAATTGCAAAATTAGAAATATCCACATAAGCTTGAAACTCCTTCTTCCAATCCAGCAACACCAATATAGGAGCTCAAGTGAATCTCAATTTCAAATCATGAAAAGCCTTGGTGCAATCTTTAGTCCACATTGGTTCTTGATTTTTCTTTAACAAATTGGTTAATGGGCTAGCCAAAATTGCATACTTATGGATAAACCTTTAGTAATTGCCAACATGCCCAATGAAGGCTCACACATTTGTAACTGTTTGTGGTAGAGGTAATAAAAGAATAACTTCAATTTCAGCAGGGTCCATCAAAATTCCATCTTGTGATACAATGTGACCCAATAATTTCCCTTTCAACACCAAAAATTGACATTTAGTTGTATTCAAAAAAATCCCATATTGATTATAACAATCAAAACACAATTGTAACTTCTTTTCATGGTCTTCCAAATTAATAAAAACACAAAAGTCATTTAAGAATATTTCTATGAATAATCAAATGTAATCATCATTATTTTTTGGAAAGTTGCTAGTGCATTGCATAAACCAAAATGCATCCTTCAATATGCATATGTGCCCCAATATGTGGTGAAGTTAGTCTTCAATCGATCTTCAACCACTATTGAAATTTGGTTATATCTCGAAAAGCCATCCAAAAAGGAATAACATTCATGCCTAACTCCAACATTTACCATACTATTAGTAAATGGCAATGGAAAGTAATCTTTCCTTGTTACTGCATTCAATTTTTGAAAATCTTGGCATTTTTGTATTTTTCCATTTTTCTTGGGAACCATTACAATGGGTGACACCCATTCACTATGGGGGATTCGATAGATAAATCCAACCTTTAAAAGCTTATCGAGTTTTTCTTTTACTAATAATGAATATTTTCGATTCAATCGATGTTGACGTTGTCGAATTAGTATTGCACCATCTTCCAATATGATCCAATGTTGACAAATATCAGGTGGCACTCCTTTAAGGTCAATATAACTCCATGCAAAAATAGTTTTGTTCATTTCAAAGAAGTTCAATTTTCTTTTTAGTTCTTCACCTATAATATCAACTTTAATGATCATTTCAACAGGTTGATCTTTTGTGCTAATGTTGATGGTTTCACAATGTTTTTGTTCAAAATGAACCATCATATCACCTTTGGGTCCATACCTTTCAATTTCACTGGTTGATTATGATGGTTCCCACTTGGACGCTTTATCAACTTGGAGGACATTTCTAAAATTCATCCATTTTTTGATGACATCATCAAAATCTTTAATGTTATCACAAATTAATTGTTATTCCCCCAATTCGCAACACTTATACATTCAACCACTTCTAGTTTGTTTGGGCCAAGCCATTGAATAAGGTCGATAAATTTGAGTAATAGGTGGGATGATGGATGATGGGAGATTCCCTAATTCAATGTCTTTTGTTGTATCATCAACATTAGATGTAAAGTTAGATTCTTTGTCTTGGGTTTCCCCATTATATTGGATTGGGTATGTTTGTAATATAATTTTGTTTTCATGTTGTCCCAAAGTCAAGGTTCCTTTACCCCAATCATTTATTGCTTTGATTTGATACAACCAAGATTTTCCCAACAATATTGGGTATGAAAAAATCAAAGTTAATAACTTGAACATAATGCAATCAAGCTTTGTATTCAATACTAACAATTATAGTGTGCACCACTAATAAAAACCCCATGGGCTTTACTTGATTTTGGTTAGCCATTCTCAAAATCAGTGTAGTGGGTTTCAATTGGGTCAACCTTAATTCTTCCATAGTTTTTGCACTCATTAAATTTACACTAGACCCTCCATCTATTTGAACTCCGGTGATCAACACACCATTAATAACAATATTTACAATAGGGGAATCGGGATCAGGGTTAAAACCAATACCCCTTACATCCTTGGTCTTATTTCTTTGATGAATTAATGAAGCTTGTGATGATGTGCGACATTGAAATGCCATAACTAATAATTGCCTAATTGAAATATTTGATCCTATAGCTTTTAAATTCTTCAAAATATCATAAGAAAATAAATCTCGTGCCACTCCTAATTGTCTTTGTGCTCTTCACAATTTTGGTGGGTCTTTCATTGGTTTTACTAGTGGTTTGAGTCCCAATGTTGGTATTGTAGTTTTTTTCAATGACTCTAAAATTGGCCCATTTGTAAGGCCTAACGATGGTTCATTTGTTTCAATTATTGGTTGCACTATTGGTTCGGCACCAATAGTCATTTCTTGGTTATCCAATGGATAGATATTGGCTTCATTATTTTGCACCAATATTTCATCATTTCATTTGCATGGTTAATTTCAAGATTATGGATTAATTCCTTTTGCTTCTTGCCACAAGTCAGCAATGCTTGCACCTCCTTTGACTTCAATTTTCCATTGTTAATTTTTGTATCTTCTTGCAAGCCATTAATTATTATTATTTTGGTTCAATTCCTTTTATTTGTCATTGGGTGGAATTTTAAATTGCACATCATTTTGGTGCATTTTTTTTCAAACTGGGCATAATAGCCTTCATTAATATCACTTCTTTATTAGATGTGATATTATCTCTTCAATTGGGGACTTTTGCAATTGGTGTCTCTTCCATTGGGTATGGTCTTTGTTGCACAATGGAAAAAGTCTTTTGGCATTGGGGTGTGGTATGACCTTGAACTCCACATTGGCCACATAATGGCACATAATCTTTTGGTGCCTTTGGATTAGGGCATTCATTAACATTATGACCTATGTTTCTACATCGCCAATAAACTAAATATTGCCCATTCCTATTTCTTCTCCCCATATTGCCATATTGCATATTGGGTGGTCAAAATCTTTGTTGAAATTGTGGCATTCTACAATTATTGTTAGGTTGAGGTTGTTGAAGGGGTGGCCATTGCAAAGTAGGGGGTTGTTGTTACATTGATTATAAGTTTGATACTTGGTACCAATTATTGGGGGACTAATTTTGTTGCCAATTTTGTTGTGGATGAATCGATCTCATATTTGCATTCATTTGGTTTACATCTCAACTTGTTTTTTGATTTGTAGGTTTATTTAGAATAATCCCCATGGTAGCTTGTAAGTGCCAACATTGTAACATTGGGTGGATTTTACCACAATAACCACATTTGTTATCTATTGCATTAGGCACCAATTGGGGGGATGTGCATTTTATTGCAAGATGGCCATAACCTTTACAATTATCACACTAAGTATAATGGCATTGGTTGGTTGGTTTTGGTCGTCCTTTTTTTTTATTGGCCAATTGAATTGATAATTTTTCCAATTCACTTGTTAATGCCAATATTTTGTCCTTTTGAGGATTTTGGACTAGAATTGGGACCAAAGGTAATTTATCCAATAATGGAGTTGGAATATACATTCCCACAGACGTTGATTAGTACATTGGGGGTTGTGCATTTGGAACTTATTGTGGAAGCATTAGTAAACTAGAAAATTGGGGAGTTGATGTCCAACTATTTCTAATCATTGAGTTGGAATTGGGAAGATAATATGCAGTTACATTGATAGTGTTCCACACTTTGGCTCGGTTAATGGTTGCTTGCAAATCTACTAGTGTTTTTTCCTTCATAAATTCAAAAGGTTTCAATCCTTCAATAAATAACCCCATTTGCATATGGTTGGGTATATTGTGATTATTCCATCTTCTAAATAGATGTTCCATTCTTCTAGTGTAAGAAGTAATGGATTCTTTTAATACATTTGGATTTGGGTCAATTGTTTGCATAATCTATTAGAAAATCCTAATGGCTTAAATTGGGCAAGAAATCCATCCCTTAAATTGATCCAATTTGGAAAAGTTCCATGGGCTTGACAATCATACTATTGGAATGCTAGATCCCTCAAAATTGTTGGAAATATCATTTTCCAATGTTCATCAATCCTTGCATTATTTACAATGTAGGTGGTCATGATTTGAGCAAGATGGTTATCAAGATTTGAACCTTGTCATCCAATAAATAAAAGTAAGGGTGCAACATGGATTGGTCTATCATTCAGTTGCCTTTGATACACAACAATGGGAATTTGTTATAGATTTGTAGGTATTGCCATTCAAGCTATTTGAATATTCAATAATGAAATCAATGTATTTGGTTGATTAGGTTGCAAAAATCCCTTCAATCTAGTTTCCTTCAATTTTCTATTTGCTTGAACAATTGTTCCGTCATCTCTTACCTTAGTTTGAAGTATTTTTCATAATGGAAATGATTTTCTCCTTTCCCAATTAAATCCTTTATATAATTGATTCACATGTATGGAAGTTCCCACATTAAAACTTAAGGATTTCAAGTTTTTTTCTGCTAATTCTATTTCTATTTCTTCAAATTCTCCTTTATCTTGTTGACAATCATTTGAATTGATTACTCACATCCTTTTCTAGAACTTATTTCTCTTTTTAGTTATGGTGTTTGATTTGTTCAAAGGAATTTTTTCGCAATAGCAATGCCACAAAGATGTAAAGTAAAATTAGAGTATAATTAAACGATTACAAACTAATGGAATCAAAGGTTTGTTTGCTAAGAAAACATTTAATGATTTAAGATATATAACATCACAAATACACAACCAAAGGATCACAATGATTCAAGGAGATTATTTTTATAAATAACACAAGTAAAATCAAATGACTTAATTATAATTTTGGTTCGCACAATTTTCACACAATTGTCTTTACAATTACTAGTGTGAACCTGGTGCATAATGCACCCGTCGAGAAAAAAAAAAAAAAAAGGTCCGGGCAGTTTAACTGACACA
>Ga0116227_10010216_pt1 | contig 16530 bp, 12 predicted proteins | sample S1TSphgellanicum_FD_89693 | JGI IMG/M metagenome (GOLD analysis project Ga0116227, IMG submission 89693) | Host-associated microbial communities from peat moss isolated from Minnesota, USA - S1T2_Fb - Sphagnum magellanicum MG | ecosystem: Host-associated > Plants > Peat moss > Unclassified...
AATCAAGTCCCCAGTAACGCAGATCGTTATCTGTAGTGTTTTGGTACCATTGCTTCACTGGAGTGTGAACCGTGATTTCCATCCAATGCCGCTGAGCTTCATAGTCTCCATATTTGGGAGGCACTGCAGCACCTGCAGGAACAAAATCCAGGATCTAGACAAATTCAGGATTTGGGCATCTACAGAAACAGAAGGAGACCCACATTTGTTGGTGCTGGAGGCAACAGTAGCAAAGCAAGAACAAGCATCACACATGGGTTTAAAGGTGAGGGAGTCAAGGATCACACACGTTGTTGAGATGCCGCAGCAACACACACAATTCAGTCACTGGGTTTAGAGAGTTGGTGGCTCCAAGGGGATGAGATGATGATTGTTTGAATCCAAGGCTCTGGAAGGCTTCACCAACATCGAGCAGCACTTATGTGGTTTCCAGTTTAGATTTCAAGGGGGATGGCCACACCTCCACAATCTGAAGACTGAGGATTTTGGGGAGTCCAGAAAGAATCAAGGCTTTGGGCTTCACCAACGTTCAATAGCACTTATGTGGTTTCCAGTTAGGATTTCAGGGGGAATGGCCTCACCTCCACAATCCAAAGAATGAGGATTTTGGGTAGTTCCAGGAAGAATCAAGGGTTTGGCAAGAAGGCTACATTCAACAAAAACAAGCCTCAGAGGAGATGCCACTGCTGCTCCTCTGTCTGTTTTTCAACAGAGAAAAGCCTCCTCAATGTTTTTTCTGTGACAACAGAAGAGAGAAAGGGGCAAATAGGACATGAACATGTACCTGAATACGAGTGCAACGCCACAAGCATCCGCAAAAGGAATGCAAACATGGAGATTGCTAGAAAGGTAGCCCATTTGTGAGATTTCCAAGGCCACACAAATGCTTGCTCCATCTTCTTCTGCATCTTCTTCTCCTTCTTGGTCCCGATGGCACTTCTTCTTGTCAGTAGAGTTATGAATGCTGAGGTCGATCTTTGAGATCGACAGTTTGGAGTCCTTGAGACATCGGTCTCCGACTGCAGCATCTCTTTGTCATCGTCAATTGGTTTCAAGATGTCACAAGAAGCAGCAGCAGCAGCGAGTTTGTGGAGATCGCAGTTATCACAACTGAGCAGCAAGCAAAGAATGGCATTGTTAGGAGCTTTAGCAATTTCTTCAGTGCTATTGCTCATCATGTACACAAGCAGAACCACCACCACTACAAGAAAACAGCATACTTCTTCTCCTGCTTGTCGCTCTAAAGCTCATGCGGCATACAAACAATGCAAGAAGAAGAAGGACGAGGAGGAAACATTCTTCTTCTCCTTACTAAGAAGCAGCAAGTCTGGAGCGATCTCTATCCGCGGTATACACGATGCAATTGATGATGAAGAGAGAGATGAGGCTGATGAATCTGATGATGAGCAAGAGGACTGTGAAGCAGATGAAGAAGAAGAAGACGATGCTGCTCCTTCTCCAGAGGAAGAAGAAGAAGAGAAAAGCAATCCAGACCTTGATGCTGCATCAACATTCTTCTTCACGCCTGTTGAAGGTGAGTCTGATGACGATGATGATGCGAGAAATGCATTGGAGTGTGAGTCAGCTCGCACCTCTTTCTGCTTGCCTTCTGGTGTTGATATTTTTGAACATGGTAGACATGATGATACTGACGAAGAAGAAGAAGAAGAAAAGGATGGCATATTCAGGAACAGTTATCTGTCTTTTCCTCAAGCACAAGAAGAGAGTAGTAAGACAGGAAGAAAAGCTGCTGAGATGATTGCAAATGGTGGATCATCAAGCTCCCTGAATGATGCTTCAACTTCTGACTCCACAACTGAATTAGGTCTGAATTTTTTTCCTAGCTTCAGGCAGTATTGGAAGCTAGCATGCTTGTTTGATTGTTTTTTTTGTTTCATGAATGAGAAAGGCTGATTTTCTTTCTCTTTCACATATTAGGTTAGTCTTGATTTCAGATGCAAGAAGTGCTCAATTTCTTTTCCATATTATTCTTCTTGTACAAAGCATTCTTCATGCAGTTTCCTTTCCTTGGATTTTGTTTGCCAGTCCTCTTTTGATGTTCAGCTTTTTTCAGTGATAGAATTTTACAAACAAGGTTCACTAAACTCCATCACCATAACTCCTTTTTGTAAGCACCTTTTCTAGCTTGTGTAGAATATAAAACATAAGGTTTCAACAACCAGCACAGCACTAGAACTAAGAAGATCATTTTTTCTTCAGGTTTCTGCATTGCTACTAAGAGGATCATTTTTTGGGGTTTTCTGCATTGCTACTGAGAAGATCCATTTTCAGGTTTCTGCATTGTTACTCTGCAAAGAAGATCCATTGTTGGGTTTCTGCATTTACTACTCAGAAGAACCATTTTTAGGTTTCTGCATTGCTACTGAGAAGAAGATCCATTCTCAGGTTTCTGCATCAGTGCTAGTTAGTTATTTGGAGTTGTGCTTCCAAATTCAAAGGTATTCTTCCACATGTGGTGAATGGAATTTGCACTGGACTGACAGTGTTGTTAGTCTTTGATTTCAGGGCTAGCTCCAGCAAATGTGCACAGAATGGGTGATGCGTTTTTTCAGAGCGAGGATATGGAGTTGCCAATCTGGCCAAGTGTTTCTCCCAATGTCAGCAGACTGTCAGCCTGGAAAACCCTGTACTTTGTGTGTATTTTGTATGCCTCAAGTTCTGTAATGAAATGGTGAATCTCCTGCTCGCCCACTCTCCAACACACCTCCCCCCAAAAACAACCAACACTTTTCAGACCCCAGTTTTTCAGTGCTATTCTGATGTTCTTTATGCTGCATCAGTCAATCAGAATGTTGCCTGTCTGCAAGATGTTTTCTCACAGCAAATGCAGAGACACAAAATCTCTCCATTTTTTGTGCTTTCATCAATTTCCGAAACATTTCCCAACTTCATAGAGTGTCCTTTTGCATCCCTTGACATCACTGTACCCCCTGAGCAGGTATCAAATGTACAGCAAAGATGCAAGCTTTATGGATTTTCCAGCACCATCGTTACTGCATGCAATTAGGTTCACATTTCATGCAGTGATCTCCATATTGATTCAGCACCATTGGAGTATTACATCTTCCTCACCAAGCATCTCATGGTCCCTGTACTTCCAAAAAGGTATGGAATTCAATTGCCCTTTCCATAAGCAGCTTGTTCATCAATCAAGCAACCTGATAAAGGCACAAAACTCATGTATTTGTGGAGCCGCCCTTTTGATTCATTCATTAGCTCTGGATGGGTGTAATACACTAACATTGGATATGTTCATTGTAAATGCAAGTCTCTTCATTGTTCTCAATTCATGTGATTTACTGTAATGTAATTTTAGCACCAGGGAAAAGCTAGTGGGTCAGTTCCATTCCAAGTGATGTAATGTGCATCTAATTTGCATGGTTGTCCAATAATCCCTAGATTTGGATAATGATGAACTAAGAGGATTCATTTCTTTTGGCAGGAACACATTTTCTTGTTCTCCTTTATTCATATTTGTCACAGTGAGTTCAAGTGTAACCCGCACTTTTTCAACTCATGTCTAAAAGATGGGGCATCTTGGTGGATCAATGAAGAGTAGTCATGGTAATGGACTGTCTGAAGGCTGCAATAGCTACTTGGTAAAAGTGACCCAATAGCTGAAATGGTGTGATCTTGACAGATGAGGAGCACATTGCACTTCAAATTTGCTAATTTGATCCATATGTGCATCATATTGAAGCTAAGGTGGATTTGTCATTGGAAAACAGCTTGCAAAACCCCTCAATGAGACTGATGGTGTGTATTGCATCCTTGACAACTGGAAGCTTTTGACAAGTGAGCAAAACTACTCCTCACAATTTTTCCACTCCCAGTTGCTTTAACAGAATTTTCAGTTTTTGTCTGAGAGAAATTTCCAAACTAAAGTCAAGATAGTGTAACAATCAAGTAACAATCAGAAGTGCACATACAAAAAACTGATGAACGATCACTAGTAGAGTTGCAGCTGCAAAAACAATGACTGAACACTACAATATACTAGACTTTTTATTTTTGGCGATGGGAGGCTCTGTGTCAGCATTATGTTGGGTTTGTGCCCAAGATCTCTTGCAGGTTACACCTTTCTTTCATCATAATACTTGAAACATCTCAACATTATGACTCACAAGTGTCTGCATAATGGAAAAGACACAACAATGGGTGTAAGTTTGCTTTTATGTTTATCTTGACAGAACCATAAAAGGTTCATTTTTCTTTGTTTACTGTCTGCTTCAATGCATTTCTGTAACCTATAAATGTCGATGTCCAGTAGCATGGGATTCCCTGACTGGTAACAGGAAGTTTTAGTTTAGACTATTTAGTGTATGGTCTTGACTTGGACCCACAATTTGACTCTTTATATGGTTTACTGTCGAACTCTCCATGCATGTGAATCCACGCCCCACAATCCAGCATTTGAATTTGGCATGTTTTATCTAACATTATCTAACCATATGTTGGTAATTAACATTCTCCTGAACTCGAGAAAGTATATAAACAAATGGAATTGCTTATGGAAACTGGAAAATGTCATGCTTATTGATATCTGTTATGGTATGTGCTAAGACTGACTCCCCTTTTGTCTTGTGCATATTCTTTGCTCCCAAACATTGCTCAAACAACTGACAGAAACAAGGTCAGGTTTTTGTCCCCCTTTTTTCCCCCCAACTCTCTTCCAAGTGATTTCCATTGTTATCAGAGTGGAGGACCATTTTCACTCTCTGAGGCAACAATGATCTAAATGATTTTCTTTTGTCTCTGCAAAAAGAAAAACATTGACAATTGATAAAAACCTTCCCAGGGGAGTGCTGATCACACTAGCTGTTAATATTGCTAAATTCAGGTGCTCATTTTCTTGGGGTCTTGATCCAATATGACGTAGTTATTTTGTTAAAGAAATGCCTGTGGAAGAATTACTGCAGGACTGGACACTCCCTTGTGTGCATTGCACTATATTGCACCTGTAATGGTGTTTATATCACTTGGATTTTCTATGAGCACTGAACCTTGGGACAAAATTGGTGGCTATCGACTTTTTGATACTCCAAATCATATTCTTCATGCGTTTAGCCACTTTTCTGTTTGCTGCATCCTTTCCACATTAGAAGTGGGTATTCCAACTGCTTCATATATAACCTCTTTCACATTTTCTTCAAAAAAAAAGTAAAAAAGGTACATTCCCATTTCAGGACATGATTGTGACTTGAATTGGTTTTTTTTTCCTTGAACATGGAGTTGTATAGTATAGTAATGTGTTGAACCTCATAGATTCTGACACTTGTTTTTTACATTTTGGATGAGTCAAGGTTTCACTGGATAACAAATAGATCTTATGAATTGAAGGGGTGACTATAGGTACCAAACTAATTCAGGGTCAAGGATGAGAAATGAAGAACAGCATCAACTTTTCACAGCTCAAGTTGATGAATTTGTTCCATTCACAACTACCTTGTTGTCTGAATGTGAACACCAACATGAATACTTGATACAAATTCACTATACGTATGTATGCAATCTCTGTTCTAGAATTGTGATGTGGAGATAGTACTTGTCTTGGTCATGGATATCGAAGTGAAAAATATATAACAAAATCCATCTAGTGGACTCCCACTTGAAAAACCACCAATCATACAGCTGACACAGTATAAAGTCTTTTGAACGCAATTTTTACTGTTGACCAAACCTGGCTGCATAGTCTGGCTGTCCGTCTGTCTGTCTGTCATTATACAAGGAGAGAGAGGTAACAAAAAAGGAAGATAGGGATTGAAGTACTGCTTCTGAGGAATTTACATGAGTCTGAAGTCCCCTGACCTCACCTTCTCTGTATGTCATTCTCTAAAGAACAAGAATTAACCAAACCAGTACTTGCTAATTCAAAACTTGAGCAGTTTTTTTGGCCAAAACAGGAGTGACAAATCAAAGGAGATTTAGAGGAAAAAAACCAGAAGTGGTTCATATTCCAGAACCTGAGGCTGGATTGTGTCAAACACATTGCTGAAAGGTAAAACACAAATAGCCATCGGAAGTTTGCACTACATATAGTAAGCTTTTGCTTGGTGAGAAGAATGTCATCTATAGTTCCGAACAGTCAGCTGCAATGATGTTTGCTGCTTTCATGAATCTTCTGAGGTTGTAAGGGTAGATGTAAGATGTTTACTGCAGAATATTAGTTTTATAAACCAGTTATTTGTTGTTGGAACCCAATTCAGTGTCAACAGGGTTCCAGCTTTTTCATGTTTGAGATATTTTATCTCTCAGGAGCATCTCTCTGGAGTCTTGTCTTTTGGTGCTACAAAATGAACTCGCTTGCAACCACAAGAAGTTTCATCTTTGGTGTTACAAATTGAACTCACTTGCAACCATAATAAGTTTCATCTTCAGTGTTACAAAATGAACTCACTTGGAACCACAGGAATCTACACAAAATGGAAAACACAAACTTTAGCATCAAACTGCAGCTCTTGTTTCTCCTATGTGTGCTTGAATTAGTGTCTTTTGTTTTGCAGCTCTTGTTTCTCCTATGTGCTCTAATTGGTGTGTTTGTTTCTCCTATGTGCTCTGATTTGTGTGCATGTTCCTCTGTAGTATCAATAGTGCCAGGCATCAATCTAGTAATGTGCATGACATAACATAAATGATTGGCATGAGTCATTCTTTGTTTTGCTTTGTAGAATCGCTCACCATTAATTTGCAGAAATGACCAAGAACTGTTATTCATGAACTTCGGTTGGGGAGTAAGTTGTGAAACTCATTTTACAAATCTCTCACACATTCTCAAATACTGATTTTTTTAATGTGCAGGGCAAGAAGTATGAAGTCAGAAAACTGCAATCAATGAGGATAGTCCACAATCCTTTGTGGGTTCACTTGTTTTATCAGCAAAAATGACAAAGTTTTGTAGGCACATAAAACTTGAGAAGTGATAGACAGGAAACACAATTACCACAAATAAAAAGAGGCCAGAAAATTGATTTCTTTGTTGAATTCATTGTTCAGTCACATGAGGGAATAATGAGATTTATTTCCCTGTAAACATCTGAATCATTTCCCTGGAGCATGTCAATTGAAAAAATGAAAGAAAAGAAAAATTTTGTATAACTATTGTATCTGGTTTAACCTTCTTGGAGCAAGCATCGTTACCTTCTCTCCCACCATTTGCATTCAGGACCTTCCATCACCTAAATGGTCTCAAGAGGTGAATGAATTTTGAATTTAGTCTAAATAAATCGAGATTATTTGAGGTGCTCTTCAAGATTGTGACTGAATATATTTTAAATTCTGAACTCTAGTGAAATGAGCTATTGAAAAATGGTTACACTACATAATGACTATGTGATTCTAATGCAGCGCATGTTTGGATGATGAAAAGGCATAAAAAATAGTTGTTGGAGTGGGTCCGCCGGATGCACCATTGTTGCCTTCTTGGGGTAAAATGTTGACACATTAAGTTCAAAGATGGGCATAGAATGCATTCTCAAATTTGGGATTAACACTTTATTTTCATGTGCCTCCCAAACAAAAACAAGCATTCAATTAAACACTCCCTACTTCTATAGTTCTTATTTAAACTCAAGATTAAGCACATAAATAGATACACCCTTGACTTTGTTGGTTTTTTGCGCATTGAACCTTCAAGAATAGAAAACATAAAAAACACCCATTCACACAACTTTCAACCCCTTGACTCTGAATTCAAGACTAGAAAAGACAAAAAACACACCCACTCCCATAACTTTAATCAACCTCTTTAATTATTATTTTTGTTTAAATACTAATGATAAAAGATTAAAAGGGGAAAAAAAAAACATTGATTAAATCAAGACATCACAAAAACAACAACATACAAACCTAAAACACAATGTATAAATGCTTTGATATTGGTATTATCATCACACCTCAATGATGAAGTTACATCACATGAACAGAACAAAAGAGGAGTTGATCAATTAAAAAATGTGAAGCTCTAGAAATTCCAAATTTCTTTTTTTTTTTTGTATACCTCATTTTATCATGAAGGTGTTCTACATTTTGATGTTAGTTTCCTAGGAACCCCCAAACACAAAACACATATTTTTGTGATAAACAACTAGATAATCCACTTAACAAATCTAAAGCAAGGAAGATGCATGAAAAAAAACAAACAATAACTAACCACTTCAAACAACAAAATGTCAATTCAACAAACAACTAAAGTAAAAACTTTTTTACCTCCCTATATGAAATATATGCAATTGCTTGTATCAAAGTTCTTTTTTTGATCTACAACCTTCAACAACGATTTAATCATCATTGAACAAACTAGATTCTACAAGTAGTTCTTCATTTTCTTCAAGCCAATTGTTTTCAACATTAAAATATTCTTCCATTAATTTGGCCCTTGAAGCAATCATTCACCTTGATCTAAAGTCATCTAACCAATTTTTCATGATCAAAACTAACTTGTTTAGATTCTTGCTACCAAAAAACAACACCTCAAACTATTAATGATTTCGACCATGCTAAAGATTTTTATTGTTTCAATTTGCAAGCCCACAATCCCCATCATTTGACATGCAAGAAACCCAATATTTGGGAATTGGTGTTCATGTTTTGCCTTTAGCTTTTGAAAGCAAAAAGATGCATCTTTGCAAGCTTTACCCATTCATGCCTTCCTTTTCCACTTTTTTTTTGTTCATGTGATAGTTTTTTTGCAAAGATATTTGTGCATCATTGATTAACACCTCTTTCATGGGATTACAAATGTTCACATCATTAAATGCATATTGACAACTTTTGGACATAACACGTCCATAATGATTGTGGTAACATCATTGAAACATATGACATAATGTTTGTTAAGGCATTTGTGAATGTTCAAGTTAGCACCTTCATCCGTTGCATATGCTATCACACAAGTCAAAACATGACAACAAATCCTTGAGTTGCAAAGCCATGACAACTCTTGTTGTTTCATGAATCTCATAGATCCCTAAAATAATGTGATAAGGAATTCACCTTTTGTTGATATAATTGACCACCAAAGCAAATGTGTCAAATTTACCTTATGACATTCAAAAATCAAATGTCATCATAATTGTGGTAACTTCAACAAGGGTAGGAATAACATGACATTCCATGCTCTTGCTAACCATGGAGGTCATTACATCATTGCAAAATTGCCACCTATTTATTTGCAAACATAACCATCTCACATTGTTAGAAGTTGAGCCTCCTAACCCCAATATTTTCAATGGAGCTCAAATATGGTTAATACCCTTTAGTGATAAAAGACACAAATCCACTAAGGATTGTTCTTATGCAAGGTTAGATTTATTTTAAAGAATTCCAAAACTGAAAAAATCAACAATAGAATGGGTTGTTAGATATTTCCACTTCTTAGACAATTGCTAAACATCAAGATTCAAGTTTGCAACAAAAAATTATATTTGGGTTTTGGAAATGTTCAAAATGGCATAATGTTTTGTGCATAGATGGTTGTTGTTCCATGTTCTCTGTTATACATGACAAGGCCTTATGGAGGTGGTTGTTCTTTTGTATAACCCTCTTTTATAAAATAACATGGCAAACAACACATCTCATTTGTTGAAGCTCTGAAAAATTCATAGAATCAAAATAAACATTTAGTTTGATAAAGGCCCATGTATTTGGTGATATGTGTTAAGGAAGTTAAAAAAATTTATTCATTTCCAACTTAAGGAGGAGTTGTTGTTGTTGTACATCTATTTTGACTTGTAAAATCTCCTCTTTAATGAACTCTCTCACAACATCTAATTCACTAATTGAATCAAATTGCAATGAGGCACCATGACCAATCTTGACTTTGATTTTGCCAAGAACATCGATAAACTCTAGTTTTACATTTAATGACAAAAGCAAATGAGCTTTGTGTGATTCTATTCCCTTAAAGCACCAACCCATTTGCCTATCATTGTAACAACAAACAATAAAGAACCAAAGCAATTGACCTAAAATCTTAATTTATATTGAAATCAAGCAACTCAATAGAAGTCGAATGTTAAATGTCAAATGCCAAAATCCAATAGAAATCAAGAAACAATAAACAAATGCAGGTTCACAACATGAATTCACAAACAAAAATAGCTTGAAGACAAAGGACTTAGGAAGAAATAAAAAACTAATTGAAGACAAGAAACTTTTAAAAAGTAGAATACAATGGAACCAAAGAAGAATATGAAAAAAAGAAACTTACTTGAACTTGTAAAGCTTGTCTATCCACAAGCATATCATTTGGAGATGTCAATGCAAAGACAACTACTCAACTAGATTCAATGATCACATTAGTCACAACGCTTGAAACTTTTCTTGTTGCATCATAAGCTTGTTGGCTCCAAAAGACACTTTCATCATTTCTTAACACCTTCACAAAGATCCATCATGTGTAACAGTAAAAATTTAAGAACCCTAATCTACATGCCCTAACCACATCAAAAATCAAGAAAATCCCCTAGCATGTACATTTGTTGGGCTTCACATACAAAGAGGTCTATCTATGCAATGGCTTCACTTGTGTTTAAGAAATTGACATACATGTTCAACACTTATCATAAGTTCCTTTTTCATGGTATAATGATCCCATAAATACACTATAGAAAGTGTGCAATTTCTTACATATAAAAGATATTGGGCAAACCAGAGTGGATCCCAAATTATTTTGGGAAAACACCCCCAATCAAAGGTTTTACAAATTCAAAGAGCTAATCTTAAAACTACACCAGAAATTTTCATTAGTTTTTCTTAAAAGTGAGAATAACATCTTTGAAAAACTAAGAACAAGACAACACTGATATCTAATAAGGAGATTTAATGTGAATCCTGATCAATAACAATTGTTTGGACTAACATTTTTTTTCCCCCTGTTTTTTGAAATTTTGTTAAATTTCAGCCTGAAAAATATGATTTTGACTTATACAAAGGATTTTTCACAAAAAAATGATTCAAGTTTTCCAGATTTTTTTTTAAAAATTCCAAATCATCATATTTTTATGAGAAGTTCCAATAGGTAGCCAAGAACACTGAAGGATTTTGGAGTTTTTTTTACTTTCATATCTAGTACATAGCCAAATCTAGCTAAATAGTTTTATGGCTGATTGCCACTTCAATTACATCACAAAATTGAAAAAAAAGCCCCCCATTCAAACACTCATCTTTGTTCCAAGGATTTGTCAAGCTACATAGTTTCATAAAAACTATTCGAATCGGTGAATCCTAATTGGTTAGGAATCACAAGTTCATGTTAAAGAGAAAATAAACAAAGTCATGTCAATGGTGTTTTGTTTTCAACAAACTTTGTCATTTTATTGACAAAAAAATTGGGAGAGTTCTTGGAAAATTCTGTATCTCTAGAGTAAATTCAACTAATTTTGCTAGCTAACTTTTTGAAAAAAAAATTGACAAAATTTTTATATCACAAAATTGGTAGAAAATAAAATAAAATAACCTGCATGTCAGTCTTTAACAAACCCTACTCCATCATGGGTCATGCTACAGACCCTTCTTTGAGGCAGCCTTAAAAATATTGCACATGCATGATGTGCAAACTTCTGCCCAATGCGAAAAATTATATATTAATTAACAAGAGTGTTTGAAGTTTTGCAGAAAGAACTCCACAACATGCCCAGTAAGACTTATTACAACTTGAGTTGTAAAGTTTGATGAGAATTGCTACCCTATGCTTTTCTTCACATTGCCATGTCGTGTTGATGAAACCATGTTTTATTCACAACATAACAAACTGGGAAATTTTTGGAAATTTTTGTTTCTCGAGTATAAACTAGTGTGGCCAGTGCCCTTGGCCCAAGTGTGAACCCATTACAGAATAGGGAAACTCAACATGTGAACATTGTTTTGTAAATGTATGTATCGATTTTTTGAACAGCCAAATATGAAAGGAAATCATGCTTGAATTGAATGGTAAGCCAGCCTTCAAGTGTTACCACGTTCTCAACTGATTTTTCCTTCCAAAACTTGGTTTTTTGGCATTTAATTGAATTTTCAGTGGCAGAAATCACTTTTAAATCAGTATCTCCCATAATTTGAATCCAAATCTTACCAAATAAACTCCATCAAATCCTGCTCATCAAGATCTTTCCAAGAACACCGAAGGCACATTCCAATTCCTCCGAAATTTTCACCTATGATTTAATTTAATTTTCAGTGAAGAAATCATTCAATATTCAAAAACTTTTGCACTACAAGTCCAAACATCATGGAACCAAGCCCATGCACCCCTCTTCGTCGAGAGCTTTCCAAAGACACCAAGAACACAATCTGAAGCATCCTGGTTTCATGGATCTCATAACTACAAAACAAAATAAAACAAACTACCTTCCTTCATAGATAGATTTGACTAATTTTTGGAAAATTTTGCTAAATTTTCGATATCACAAAATTGGGGGCAAAAAAACCCTGGTACTCTTATAATGTTTGCTTGAATATACTACAGCATACAAAAAGTGAGATCCAATTGTTAAACTTTACACATGGTTTCTTAGTACAACTCTGATTACCATATACATACACAATAAAACTTTTGGTACTGAATTTTTGCAACATATCAATCATAAATTTGCAAAACTTGTTATGTGTTTGTGAACAAGAAATGTTGTACATTGTCATGTCAATGCCTACACCTACCACTAATATCACAACCAGCAATCAAATAACAACTAACCCCACACACAAAAGCACAATGCAAAGAACTTGACTTGGGCCAACTTGTCAAAGCATGATGCAAAGAGCTTGACTTGGGCCAACTTGTCAAAGCATGTTAACTACCACTCTTGATATCAATGTTTGCATCCATTGTTTTCCATAACCATCAATCAAATAATTATTAACTCTCACAAAGGCAAAAGACGACAAAATTTAGCTTGGGCAGACTCAACCGGAGCATGTCAACTAAAACTCAACAATCAATCAAATAATAGCTAACCCTCACAAAGGCACAATACAACAAAAATTAGCTTGGGCAAACTCAACCAGAGCATGGTAACCAAAACTCAAATTACAGCTAACTCTCACAAAAGGCACAACACAGAAAATCTCACTTGGGCAGACGCAACATGTTAAACTACAACTTGTGACAAAGACTGTTGCTTCTTTTGTTGTAATCATGAACTGAATTGCTCTGATCTGACCTTCAAAATTTTGTTTAGAAAAAATTTATTTGGAACCACACAATTGAGATATGTGATTACAGAATTGCATTGAATCCCAGCTAGTGTTTAGCAGCAAAACAGCGTAGAATTTACTGTAGCTGCACCCTTTTATTCTTTCATCCTTGTGGCCAACATTAGCCACATGCTGCATCTGATCCTACCAGCATTTTAAGGGATCACACCATGAGGCTACTGGTTTGTACAAGTTGGGTTGCAGATGAGCAAATGATTCGGACTGAAATCAGAGGCACAGAATCACCAACAATTGTCTATATTAGGTATTAGGTGGCTTCAAGCAAGCCCGAAAACAATGAGTTGATTATGCGCATTCTATCACTTTTTTGGTGAAATTTATTGCAGTAGTAGAAAAGAATATAATCACATGAATGCCAGTGACTGCCAAGACTAACTGATCTATACACCAAACAGAACTTTGGGGGCCTCATGAGGCAGCTACACCACATTATGGGCTGACTTTGTTGAGATCTCTACATAACAATCTCAGGCTTGAAAATACTGGCTTTGATCTCTTTGTGTGGAAGAACAACACCACCATTGCTGAAGACTTCATCACACACATGGACATCCTCACCTAGCACTGTCATATTCTCAATGCGTGCCCATTGACCCACAGTTGAATGCCAGCCAATGATACTCCCCACAATGCATGCATGCTTTTTCACACGAACCCCACGCATTATTGTACAACGTGAGAGACGAACTCCTGACTCGATCACACAACCTTGGCCAATGGATACGTCAGGTCCAATTAAACAGCCATCCCCAATCACAGCACTCTCATGCACAATTACGTTACCCAAATATGTTGGCCCTGAAGCAAGTAGTTTTGGTGACTTCTGTCTCAAGGATGCAAGGTATAGGCGAAGACCAATAGTGTAATCACGGGGTTGGCCTATGTCCATCCAAAAGCCAGGCAAAACCATAGCAAAAAGTTTGTTTTCAGCTGCAATTTTTGGAAAAATTTCCTTCTCAATTGATGTGGGTCGGAGCTGAATACGGTCAAGTGTTTTTGTGCTCAAGAGATAGATGCCCGCATTGATTTTGTTTCCCACAAATTGCTGTGGTTTTTCGACAAAGCGATGCACACAACCAGTCTCTTCATCCATCACAACCACACCATATTTGGATGGCTCATCCACCTGCCCAACAAAAAAATCATGCTACATTCATTTGCATGTTGCACTTACAGCATCCTGATCATGTGGCTGACCACTACTGAGTTCATATCATACCAAATGCAGATCTGGGGTTTTCAAATTTCTACCCCAACCTTCAAAAAATTAAAAATCAAAAAAAATTGTGCATGCCATGATAGATTCCCTGAGCTACCATGAAATGCTTCTTATATGTCCTTGACTCTCAAATAGGATCCCGACTGCTAATTTGTTACCCAAAATCACTACAGAAAGAGAAATATGTCCACAACAGAAGCAGTGACAGTCATACAAAGGACCAATCCAACTGACATCTTAGCCAGACATAGTGTGCAATTGATCTACCTAAGAACTGACAGGGAAAAACAACAGCAGTACCTGAGTATGATAAACATTACCTTTGTTACCATAATTGTTGCTTCACCACCATGACTCTTGTGGAACTCAATCATTTGACGCAAAGGGTACTCGCTGATGACATCACTGTTCAACACAAAAAAGGGATCTCCTGATCCATCATCAAGTATTTTTCTGGCCAACGCAAGTGGGCCTGCAGTTCCCATCGGCTCCATCTCCTGAGAACATATGATTTTGATGCCCAGTTTCTCTTCAAAGTCCCTTATGAAGTTCATCATCACCTGCACCAACCATACAGTTTTTTTCTTCAGACACTGAGGATGTGAGCACTGTCCAAATTGGAGAAATTGGGAACAGATATTCATAAGCTGGCAACCAACTGCAAGCAAGTCAGCCATTTGCTACAAAAGCTTCACATCTGCTGATTCTCAAGGTAGTAGTTAGTTGCCACGCCACAATTTTGCAGGAGTCCAACGGACTGAAAAATAGGAAATGTCATAATTTCTTCCAGAGTTCTTGTAGACAGATGCATGATTTGCACATATACATATATATATATATATATATGGCAATAATTTTCACCTTATAATTTGCAATTTACAACTCATGAAACAGCATGAATTTTGTACTTCAGATCCACGCCATCAGAGAAAATCATTGCTGCAAGGGACACAAAGAATAAAATTGCACAAATTTCTTTGATTTGTGAATTCAGTCTTTACCTCAGGTTGATAGTTGATGGCCAACACCACTTCATTAACTCCAGCTGCCTTCAATGCCTCAATCTGCAGAAGCCACTCATGTCCCACATCTTGATGGCTTAAGCAACACTTTGTACCCCACCCCGCAGAAAAAGAAGTGAAACCCCGTCCCTTCAAGCAAAACTGGGGGGGTGGTTCTAGATCATCCGTCAGGACTCAGGAGTGAGGGTTTAAAAGCTTTTACAAAAGCTTTGCCTCTCATCTTCTGCAAGATGAAAAAGCATCTAAACATTCGGTTTGCCAAATTTCCACAAAAGACTCACATGTCAGTCTGTCTTCTGACCTAAAATTCACAGATTTCTATGGGCAGCAATCTGCTTCTTGAGCAAGATACTCCCGCACGCCATATACGGTTTGGTCTCAATGATGTGAATCACATCTAGCCCTATGACCAGCAACCCCCCCTTGTTGTACTCTTTGGAAAGAGTACAACATAGTTTTTTCGTCAGAGAAGCATTTCTGGGCTTTGGGTGGTGCTCAATTTTCGCATGACCTCCGGACCCATGTGTAAAGTTGCACAGGAAACAATTGGGAAGCCAAAGGAGTTCTTTCTTGTTTTGAGATTTCCTTATTCAGGATCCTGGTTAGGGGGGGGGAAAAACAACAAGAAGCTATGAGAAACCAATGTTTGACCACCCACACACACCTGGTGCAGAATCATAGGCTTGTTGGCAAAGTCCACCAGAGGCTTAGGCACACTCAGAGTCAGAGGTCTGAGTCTAGTCCCAAATCCCCCCACCAATATCAACGCCTTCATGTTGGCAAGCAAAGATGTTTCCACAAACACCACAACAAATTTGTTGTTGTTCTCCTCCTCCCTCCTGCCTCCTGCCTCCTTCTTTTGGTCCTTTGTTTCTGTGCACAAGACCTCCAACACCAGATCTGAAGAAGCAAAGAAGAAGAATACCCACCACCCCAAACAAAACCCAGGAAAAAAAAAAAAAAAAAAAAAAAAACAAAAAGAGACAAAAAAAAAAAAAGGAAAAAACCCACACGAAAAGAGGGAAAAAAAAAGAAGAAAAAAACTACACACCCGGGCAA
>Ga0116227_10010217_pt1 | contig 16528 bp, 5 predicted proteins | sample S1TSphgellanicum_FD_89693 | JGI IMG/M metagenome (GOLD analysis project Ga0116227, IMG submission 89693) | Host-associated microbial communities from peat moss isolated from Minnesota, USA - S1T2_Fb - Sphagnum magellanicum MG | ecosystem: Host-associated > Plants > Peat moss > Unclassified...
AAGAGTTACAACTTTGCTTTAGACTGCATTGCGATCCGAGGTTTGCTCGCAAAGTTATGGGGCTCCAAAGTCGCGGGAGTCCCATTTGGCACGATTTCGGGACTCCCATTCGGGAGTCTTGGGAAAAATAGCCATTTGGATGTAGCCTCCGTGGAAAGCTGCATAATATACTATAAGGGGGGAGGTGGTGGCTTCCCCCAAGTCCGGGCCGTGGTGAGTCTTGTGTGTTCGTGTTGCCCGTGGCTGGTCCCAGCACTAAGGGTGCTCTAACTATGCACTAACCACTTTGTGTGGGTTGTGTGCAGGCCCGTGTGAGTGAGCGAAGCTTGTCAACTCTTCCTAGTCCTATCCTGGAGCTCCAACACGCCCCTTTACCCCTCAAAGTGTTGTGAGCTAGGGAGCGTGCTCCGACTCCTCCTTTTTCCGTTGTTTTCCTACTTGGGTTCACATTTGAGCGCTTTGAGGAGTTGGGAGTGCATCACCCAAGCTCCTTGATAAATTCAAATGTAAGTCTAAGGTGAAAACATCAGAAAAGTAAAGAGTTGGGGCACATTACCTGGCTTACAACACTTTGGGGGGTAGAAGGGCATGCTAGAGCTCCGAGATGGGGACTAGGAAGAGTGATAAACGTCAATTATTCACACGAACCTGCAAACCAAACAATAAATTGGTTAGTGCGTAATTTGAGTGCTTTTGGTGCACAGATGAGCCATGAACAAATTTGGATTCATAAGATGAACCATGGCTTGGACTTGGGGGGAAGCCACCACCTTCCCCCTAATAATATATTATGTGCTTGGCCATAAGGCCAACATCCAAATGGCATTTTGTCCCGGGACCCCCAAGTGGGAGTTTCGAACCCAAAATTGGGACTCCTGCAACTTTGAAGGCCCATAACTCTGTATGAAGAACTCCAATTGAAGTGAGGTATAAAGAAAAGTTATAACCCTTGTCGAGAGCTTTCCAACGGTATGTGGCACGCCACTTGCACATAACGAAATTGGGGTGATTCCTGACTTTTAGTGGTCAGGAATCAAATTGCAAATTTGTGACGCACTCTCAACTCCTTAAAGGATTCAAATGTGAACCCAAGTAGAAAACAACGGAAGAGGGAGGAGTCGAAGCACGCTCCTTAGCTCACAACACTTTGAAGGGTAGAGGGGCGTGTTGGAGCTCCAGGATGGGACTAGGAAGAGTTGACAAGCTTCACTCACTCACATGGGCCTGCACACAACCCACACAAAGTGTTTAGTGCATAGTTGGAACACCCTTGGTGCTAGGATGAGCCACGGGCAACACGGACACACAAGATTCACCACGGCCCGGACTTGGGGGAAGCCACCACCTTCCCCCTTATAGTATACTCTGTGGCTGGCCACGGAGCCTACATCCAAATGGCTTTTCTCTCCCGAGACTCCCGAATGGGAGTCTCGAAATCCCGCCAACTAGGACTCCCGCAACTTTGGAGCCCCATAACTTTGCGAGAAAACCTTTGATTAAGGTGCGTTCTAAAGCAAAGTTGTAGTTCTCGTCAAGAGCTTTTCAACGATATGTGGCACGCCCCCTGCAGCTAAGTAAATTGGGTCGATTCCTGACTTTTTGTGGTCGGGAGTCAAACTGGCAATTTGACTCCCGGCCCTTCTTTTGGTCATAACTTGTGTTTCAGATGTCCAAATGAGCAATACGAGCCCACTTTAGACATCTACATTCCAAGAGCTTTCTAATGATATAAATAACGTAACAAGACATTGGGTTTTGACCCCTACAATTGCTCTTTGAAGTTTTGGGAGTCCACCGAGACTTCATCTCCCAAAGTGGGAGTTGCCTTGGGAGTGTGAAGGTTCATTCCTTCATACTCCCTCACATTTTCTAACACTCCCGGGAGTTTGTGATGTGACTCCCGGGCTTCTTCTTCTTGCTTTGACTCTTGGGCTTCCTCTTGGCTCACACCCTTGCAAGCCCTTTGCCTTGGTCGTGAGCCCAAGGCTAGGGTTGCGACAATTTGACTTTTGGCCCTTTTTTTGGCCATAACTTATGTTTTAAATATCGAAATGGGTCATGCGAACCTATTTTAGGCATCTACAATCCAAGAGCTTTTCAATGATATAAGGAACTTCTCAATCCAATGGGTTTTGGCCCCCTATAATCACCCTTTGAAAATTCAGGAGTCCATTGGGACTCTAATTCCCAAAGTGGGAGCTCATTTGGGGAGTGTGGGGGTTCATTCCCTCACACTTTCTTGCACTCCTGAGAGCATGAAATGTGACTCTCGAGCCCATTCTTGGCCCACACCTTCACAGGCCCTTGCCTTGGTCATGAGCCCAAGGTTAGGGTTGCAACACAAATGAGCACTCATGGAAGTGATGATGATCAACAAGTCCTTGGCATCAACACCCAGCTACAACCAACAACTCCAATGTTTGACCATCCATAGTCTAAACTCCAGACCAAAAAACGTCAATAGCCAAAACCTAAAGTGGTTGTAGTGTGGTGTAGAAATTTAGGGTTAAAAAATGTAAGGTTTTGTAGGACCATAATTTTTTTCCTTTTTTGTGAGCATTGATATTGGCAGTAGATGTATGATGAACTTTTTTGCATAAGGTATCCAACAGATTTCATTCCTATCCCATTCAATCAAGTGTCAAAATTTGTCAAATTTCTTTCCTGTCCCATTCAATCAAGGGTCAAAATTTGTCAAATTTCATTCCCATCCCATTCAATCAAGGGTGAAAATTTGTCAATGTTTCAATTGTTGACACCTCTTTCATAAGGTGAAACATGCTTGATTATCGGGATGATAAGTGTTTGTTCTAGATTTTTTCCAACAAGTGGACCCCCTTCGTTTGGAGGAGCATATCTTGGTCACTCTTTGACCAAATCACACAATCTAAATGTCTATGGGACACAACTTCTGTTTGGACCCCAACCCCAAAAAATCAACATCCAGCACACACTTCTTCACTGAGTTGTTATATGTTTGGTCACCGGCTATCTACCCTATGATATTCATACTTACAATTTTCTTCACAAAATGGCCATGTTACCAGTATTGGTTACCAATTTTTGATAATCTACCAAACTGGTAAGGCATGTAGAGATTTTCGTAGACCAGACTATGCCAATGTGGGTATGCACTAGGTACTGATGCTAGCTGATACAAAGACTGGTCTGGTAATAGATATTTCATATCAGTATGGATGTCAGTTATTGTACCAGTCTTTCATCAACATACCAGTAGAACACCAGTTCCAACCACTATACTACACACTCACCACCCATGGTATGCCATCTGGATGTTATGGACTTAACGTATTTTTTCTTTTAAATTGTTGCTCAGAACATTATGACTTTTTTGGTGCATAATTAGCAGTTTTCCTCGAGGAGTCCAGCACATGCTACCAACCTTCCATACTGCCAAGTTGCCAACCCACTATTTTCACAAGTTTCATCATAGCCACCATAGCTCTATAAATTGGGGAAGTTTCCAATGCAATCTCCGCCTCTGCAATTCATGTGAATGGGTCAGTTGTGAGTTTCCACATAAAAGGAATGTGGGGCCACGGTGACTGATATTGATCCTCATGATGTGCAATCAGTGCTTAGTACCTAGTAACCTGGTACACATTCGCTAATCAATGTGGTTACCTACACTCCCAAATTCCTCCTCTAAGACATGTCACCTGGCACAATAGCCTGTATGCAGCACATTCCATCATAATGCAAAATAGTCATCAAAGTTGAGATGAATCCAGAATTTGGGATTTTGAGGGCCGCCCACATTCATTTGATAACAGGGGCTCAAGGGCTCAATGTGAAAATTAGAACAGCCTAGAGTGCGAAGCTACGAGGACAGCTTCGACACAGTACTTTAGAACCATATTGTTGGTTACCTAATGATGAGTTAGGTGCAACTATGGTGTGGGCCTTTCTAAGTTCGAAACCACTTTTGCACGTTCTTGTCGCCTCCATGGAAATTCCACTATCCGATTAATGAACGTACTCTAATTAGTGATGAGAGTGGGGACAAAATAGGTACTCCTGGGAAAATTCTAGTTTCTACCTGCTCAATGGCTCATTGTACTTGTGGCCCATTTCCCCTTGGATTTGAGGCTTTGGGTGGCCCAGGGTGAACCAGCACCCAAGTTTGTACTGGGTACCTTCAGCTTTTTGACTGAGACCTCTTAGTGTCCATACTAAGCCCAAAAAAATTAGATTTGGACTCAAAGACCCTGATTTTGTGTAAGCATGGGATATTTGTAATATTTAGAAGATAACTTAAATAAAATTTGGGATTTAAACCATGGTGCCAACCTGGGTGCTGGTTTGGACCTACGAGGGTTATTTTACAAATAAAATAGGTGCCTCAAAATACCCTTATACGCAAGGGTAGATTGAACAAATTAAAATTTCACACAACACACACATGCATAATCTACACCAACACACATTCCACAATGATGAAACTTACATGTTTTGAGCTTGATCTTTCCATGGGCTACATACACCTATCGAAGGAAAGCTCATCACCCAGGCCTAAAATTCTTATCTTATGGGGATCACTTATCAAGCTCACATAAGCTTTCCCTTGTGGATGCATTCATAATCACAATAGTACATGGGTTTGTTACATTGTAAGATCATTAGACATAAAATCCTATTGGAAGGGTTCAATAATAAACTAACAACATGAAAGTAAGGAAAGGGAAAATGATCACAAAACTCCACTCATTATGCCTTAAGTATTTGAAAGGAAAGTGTATGAATCATGCAGCCCCATTCATCTAAATCTAATTGATATTATCATCAATTAATTTTAGGTGAATAATATTATGTCACTTACTAGGCATTTAAAACGCTCATCCTTTCCATGGATGAACATCTATATTATTTGATATCTTTTTCCTTAAAATCCAATGTTTTATCCCAACTGAGGATCCACACTTCTGATGTCTCTGATTGAGACCATGGCGAAACTCGCTAAGAGCATCTCCAGCGGTTCTCAGTACGTGATCCTGCTTAGTAAAATTGGATCAAGAAAAGTCTAAATTTGCCGGTTTGGCTCATGAAAATAGTTTTGGCTCAACAGAATTGCAGAGTTTGCTGTGCTGGTAATAGGTACAGCAAGGCTCTTCATATGCAGAAAAGAGTGTAATAAATATAATCTGACTATCAATCAGTGTTTCTGATTGGCCCATCATAATGATTGGTCCAGGTGATTTGCTATTAGTAGTCCTACATCTATATGCTGTCCCAATTTCCGTTTTATGAGTGGGGTTGCGAAAAAGTAAATAACTAAACATGGATGTGAAAAATATTTTTGCAGGGTCACATACTGAGCACTACTGGAGATGGTCTAAGAATTGAAAGAACACAAACAGACTGCCACTCTGATGGGCGTTGATGAACAAGAAGTGATTTATCATCAGCTCCATTCACCCCTCCAAATACATGGCCAGAGTGAATGACCAACCACCACTAAGGATGGATGGTGTCAACACAGGAAAACACTTTTCCACTGTGTCCCTGTCATTATATACATTATGTATTAACCATCCACATGCATCTACCTACTAAGTAGCCACCAAGTACCTACTTACCTACTTAGGAACCACCTCTATTCTCTACTACATACCTATGGTGCTTACCCACTTACATAGTATTTACCCTAGGTAGTGTAGGTTGTGTACGGGTAGGGTATACTAGATAGGTTACCAAGTTGGCATTTTGTCATATTGGGTTTCCACTGCATGGTGCATTGATGGGTGCTGGGGTCACATGATTCCAAAGACACTTGATATTTTCTTCAAATGCTTTACTTAGCTTGGCCCTAAAGCATTGGATGGCATTGGCCCTAAATTTTCTAGTGTATATGGACGGCACATTACGTAGCAGAACTTTTGCTTAGCAGAGGCCACACTTCTTTGAAAAGCGGAGTGGCCACTCCAGTGGGCATTTCGTTTTTTTCAGTTTCTTTCCTTGATACCTGATGGGTATCTTCTGGGTCTCATGGGAAAAATGGGTTAAATTTATTTGTTCTGCGGGTGCTTTTACGTTGGTTGAAACCTCGCTTGGACGGTGGGCTACCCTTACTCATTAACTCTGGGGCTGGTGCAAAATGGGTGGGACGATGTTTGAAACGGACCAATAAGTTTGGTGACGGAGTTCCAGTTGAGGCGCCGCTGGGAGAGAATTTGTACAGGTTGTGTAAGTCAATGATGAGATCTTTTTGGATTTCTGTCTTATTGAAAGATTGAACAAACCCACTGGATTGTGCAAAAAGACAAATGTGCCAGGGATCCACCAAATGCCAAAAGTGCAGCCGGAACGGACAGGCTGTTGGAGAACCCGAGCCATGCGACGTCTACGGTCGAATTTTGTAGTGGACAAGAGGCAAGGACATGGACAGTCTTGTCTGTTCGCTAGAGTCAAACGTAAGCCAGCCTCCAGAAGTAGAATCGGCTCTGCCACACAATCTCAATTCTGCCTCTCAATCACATGACAAGGGTACCGCTGTCCCCAGCTTTTTCAAAATCACATCAAAGTAGAGTCGACAGTTTTTGTCCACTGGGGCTCAGAGTTGCGGTCCCTAGCCGAAAAGGTAACCGCAATGTGCATATTTCACGATTCCCTCGCCCCTCATTTTATGAATACACACACACTGGCGCTGGAAAAGTTCTTTACTTGAGGACGGCAGCACAAGGAGTAATTTCGCAAGCAGAAATTTCCAAATGTGCCATGACTTCCGGCTTCTTCATCCTCACCTTGTTACAAGATCTCTCTCTGTCTTTATCCTGGACCAGTGCTTTATGGAGTGTAAAGTCCACAGATCAAGGCTTTAAATCAGGGACACATTCGGCTCCCACCTTGGGGGTCCTTTAGTTTAGTAAAGCCCCGGTCCAAGGCTTTACCCCACACATGAAGGCATGGGTTGAAGTTTGCACTATAATTAGACGCCACATTACCCAATGCAAAATTTTCATGAGGACCCGCTTTGGTGGGCCTTGGGCGTTGGGGGGGGGGGGGGGGGGGGTTCATACATCTTCAAACCGGCCCGAGGGACCGGGGGGAGGACTTTGGGCACACCTGGGCACCTGCCTCACTCCACCTGTTCCTCTTACCACATTTCCTCTGCTCTCTGTGTCTGTGCATCCGTTTTCTTGAATCTCTATTCAAATGTTGCTAAAGAAACAATACAAGAACTAAAAAACAATAAATATTTTGTGTCGTCTAACCAGCTGAGAACCATCCAAGACACATACATATATGTGATACCAATAGCGTATATGCGAATAGGGTAGTTTGTGTAGCCCCTGTCAATTGTTGGTATTCGTTCTTATCTACATTGGCCAGATCTTTAACTCAAATCCTAGTATTGAGTGCAACGTTTTGTTTAGGGGCAATTTTTTTGTAATTATGTGACAAAAAAAGGCCATTGAACTCCTTAAAGGGATTGAGACCTTTAGATTTTTCATTTTGTTGTCAAATGTAAATTCAAAATACCAATCACAACTATTGGATGCCATTTCACCGCTTACTCTTGACCCTTATTCACATGTCCACTTATTGCAAGCTTTCTTCATCACCACTTGTTTTGTAACCTATTAGTAAGCTTGTTTGATCACCTTTTCTAAAATAAAAAAAAGTTCAGAAGCACACATTGCTGCATGTACACATTTGACAAAAATGTGGCTAAGTACGTAAGGAGGATAAATTTTTCATTATGAGATGGGTCCATGAAAGTTCAAAGTGGAGGAGAATATTTGAAAGCTCTTGGGAATCAAGGGGACTATTGTTTAGGAGTGTATTTGAAAACAAATCTTTTGGCCAATTGGAAATTGTAAAGTGTAACTTAATTGATATTAGTAAGTTTGTTAAAGGTTAGAATAGACTTTAATTTAGTTTGAACAAAATTGTAAGTAAAACATTGAGATTATCAAATTTTTAGAACAATGATTGTTGATTCTTTAATATCAGATTTATTGTTACTAGATTTTTTTACTGATTTTTTGTCTACTGGATATTTCAATCAATTTTAATTATAGAAACTTATTATTGGTTTTCAAAGTGTATATTTTTAGAACCAGAAAATTAACTAATTGGGCTGACTTTAGTTAAAGATTTTCAAATAGGATTTACTATGAGTCTTAGAGATGTTTTGAGGATTTCTTAATTTTTCAGGTAATCCATTATTTTTGACCGCTTCAAAGGATTTTTATGGAAAACTTGAATTGTGTCTTGTGTAATGATTTTTCAATTTTATTTTGAAGTGAACAAATTTCTTTTGAGCATTCTTGATCTCTTCTTTTCCCAATGTTTGTCTTGGTATTTTGCTTTTGAAGTTGTATTTGTTCACTAGGTGGCTTTAACAAAGTTATAGTTTAGTGCTTACATTTTTTGCATTTGTTTAAACTTGGATGCCATTTTCATGGGTCTTTATTGCAAATTGTGGTGCAAAACTGAATCTCAAATGGAAATATGAATTTGACACTTGGCACTTTCAAATACGAGCTTTTTTCTGTTTAAATTGTTGAAGTTGGTCAACATGTTTGTTGGGTTTCTTTTTGTAGATTGTAGTGCAAGGGGCTTGAACTAAAATGGGAAGATCAAATTAGGCCTTTAAGTATGTTGGCATGCCCCAAAGGCTTGCATAAAAGCTTATCACAAGGTATTAGTGTAAAACCTACTTATACAATGCACTATGGAAGATGTGAAAACTTTGACTATGTTCTTTAGTTCCATGCATCGAAACAATAGAATCATGTGAGAGCTCTAGGATAACATTATGATGAATTTTGAAATTGAATTCTCGATCATGTCAAATTACACAAGCCAAGAAGAGAAAACAATGTGTAATTTGAAACCACAACGGCCATTCTCTTCCCTCTAGTGTATATAATGTAACTCTCCCTGGGACTATTGAAATGATTTTTTTTCTTGTGATTCCTAAGTGGGAATCAAATTATGAATCTCACCATTTTGGCCATTTTGGGTTTCATAATCTTTTTTATTTCACTTAATTTTAGATAACTTTTTTAAATGATGATATAGCTCTTGAAAAATAATTTCTAACAACATATCAATTGCCTCAATCAAAGTTGATTTGATCTCTTTATCAATTCATTAAAGAGTCAAGAATCGTTTTGGTAGCTTGATTTTCAACCTTTCAAATGGTCATTTAGCTTGTGTTTCAAATCTTTAGTTTTGGAATGCAACCCCACTTTAATCTTCTATTATTTAAAGACCTTTCCAATAGTTCATAGAAAACCAATTTGAAGAAAATTTGGTCCCCCAAATGTTAATCCAAATATATATGACATCATAGAACTCATACCTCCCAAAGTGGACCAACTAGGGAGTCATGGGAATGCGTCCCTTTGATTCCCACACACTTCCACTTCATGTGGGAATGCATTGGCAATTTCTTCTTTTTGTTGTCCATCTCACCTCATGAATCTTCTATGAATCTTGAGGAAAACGTTACATTTTCCTTCATCATAGGAAAACACATTTTGTTATCTATCTTGAAAGTTGATTGCACAAACAAGTTAGGGTCATCACATGTGTGCTTGCATTTAATCTTTTGTTCTATTGAAATTGTGCATGTTGTAACATTTTGTATTATTATTCTATTGTTTTCAGATTTTGTAATTCATGAGAGGTAGGAACATTTAGAATCTAACTACAAGTTTTCCCACCACCTGTCCTTCATTAATTTTTTGCCTAGTTCAATTTTTTGTAAAAGATGTCATGTTTCTTTTTATATCTTATCAACTTTTGAATTTTTAAGTGTTTTGTTAAGTTAGAATAATAATAAGAAAAACCATTGCATGCAACTTGTGCTTGTTGGCTATGGCACCCCTTTGACTTATCTTGAACTTTAAATTCTAATTTTTCTTCTATGCTTTTATGTCTATAGTGGTTAATCAAAAGTTTTTTCTTATGAATGACAACATTGCCTTTTAAAACATTCCACATTCTGAATAACTTACAACCATATATGAACCTCCAAATGTTCCCAAACCTTTTCCATCATCCTTGTTTAATCACAACTAGAAATGTTGTAGATCTCATAAAAACTTGCATTTGTTGCACACAAGAAAAAAGAACAAAAACCCCAAGAAATTTGAGTTGAAGCTTAAAATAATGAATTTATAGGATAATTGTGTCACAAGATTTTCTTATTGTGATTTAGTGTGTGGAGAGGATGGGACTACATCAATTTGTGGAAAGAATGGGAAAATGAAAATGGTACAATGTAAACTTTTACATCAAGGGGAAGAATAAATTGTTTGTGCCAAAGTTTGATTCCTTAGTCAAACATTTAAGGCTTAGGAAATGCACCATGGCTAGAAAAGGAATTGATGTTGGGAATTTTTTTGTGAATCTTGCTAACCAACACCTTAAAAATGAAAAGAGGTACATTCATGAATTAAGGAGTTAATGGATGTGTAACTAAGGGAAGTTACTTCCAATTTTTTTACCAATTGACATGCCAAAAATAGAGTGTGCAACTTATTGAATAAAAGTCAATTTTATAATGTACCTAAATGTAAATAAAGTGCTTAGAATTGAATTACTTATGATGATATATTTAAAAATAACCTAAAATATTCTCAATTTTAGTAAAATATTTCTATATTATATTATTTCATGTTACATACCATAAAACACACAAATAGTAACTCCCTAAATCTGTAAGAAAAAATGCTTGCTAGTTGTTTCTTGTTTTTTGCTTAAGTTGTTGGGCTGTTAGTTGCTAATAGATTTGTTAATGGTTTTATTGCTTGAACTCAGTTGTTCAGACATGTTTTGGCTTCCAAGCACCTAGACTATCATGCATGGATTAAAGACATGTCACTCAAATACCATACCATGCAACCTTGTTCTACCCTACTAGACTCAATACCGATATTGATACTTGTCATAACAGTGCACACTGGCCAACATTTATTTTTTCTGGCAAACTGGTGCAAAATTGCACCCAAAAGAATTTTTAAAAAAATATTCTCTCAGATTCTTGCAAATTTAGGGAAATTTGATCACACTCCAAAAAGAGTTCACCAGGTTTAGAGAGGTTCCTAGTGTGTTATCAGGTTTTTGTGCCGGATTTTTCTACTGTTTTGAGAGTTTTGCAATGACTTGTTACCATGAATGCTTAATCCTTTTTGGGATGATCGCCACTAGTGAATGCTACATCATTTCTTCCAGTGATACCCAGCGAGTACCAAAGGAAATAATTTGTTTTTAAAAATTCTGCCAGTGCTTTGCGTTTGGGTAATGACCCTAAATTGGGGCATCCACCACGGCTCTGCCTCAGGCAATTTCTTATGTTTGGAACACCACACTCCTCTCAGGTGTTACCCTGACTTATAATTACCCAACTCACATGACATCTAAGTAGTAAGCCCGTTCTAAAGACAAAAGTGAACCCATTATGTGCATGGGTGGACTCTTACCAAGTTTTATCCCATTTCAAGTCTTGTGAAGAGCCATGCAAGGTTAGTGACAGTGGATGCTGCGGATCCCTCTGGCATGATTCATGGTAGAGGCAAAATGCCCACCCCTATATTCCAATACACACTCTCAATCAGACTTGATTGAAAATTGGCTAGCATTTCCATTTCTCTCACAATTCAATGATCCGTCAAAGTGGTAACCTATAAATTCCACAAAAGCACATTCATATTCATGCCTGTGTGTCACTCAACCCAAGTCAATCATCCACCAAAGTGTTAACCTATAAATTCCACAAAAGCACATTCATGCCTGTATGTCACTCATCCCAACTCAATCATTCAGCAAAGTGTTAACCTAGAGTCCATATGATCACAAGAATCTGTCATACCTTTGAAATGATTTCATCCATGAGTTCAAGCTTGTGCTGAAAGCAAAATCAAGCATATATTTGGCATCAGGAAAAAGATGTGCTTGGTGTACAGTTGTTGCAAAGCAAGAAACCAAGTGTACAACAAGGATTGCAAAATATCAATCTGCAGTTGTCCACTCTTGTTGGCAGTTGTTGGGCTGATATTCTGCTAGCTGCCAGCTCCCAACACCAAACCCAAGGTATTGGTCCTGCAAAGTGCAAAGTTTCCCCTCACAATTGAAGGCATAGATTAGCTTCCATACAAACCATACCCAAATGTGAGAACTTCCTACAAAAGCTTGACAATCACACTTTGAGAATGTACTTTGACAAATAGACTGATTGTGAAATTAATGTTAGGGATTTCTGGAAAGGTATGGTTTCTCTACACTCTGTACACAGTCAATCAACCTTCCTCCCCCAAAGACAACTCGAAAATTAAGCTACTGCAGAACAGTTCAATCAATGGCACAGGTCTTCAAACTTGGAGCTATTTGAATCTTCAAAGTCAGCCCCCAATGCAGGTTCTGAAATTGCAGTGTAACTAAGAGCATCTCCACTCACAGGAGTAAAATGGCCTATACACTATGTTTTGAATGAGGTATAGCAGTCAAATAGTGTGCCAAACGCTGACTTTGGACCAGTACGTTTACCCAGGGTAGAGTGCACTTCAAGAGGGTCTCTGAAAGGAAATGACTTTTTACATTCTCCAACCATATGATTGGCCTAGGTGGTGACATCAAAATACAGATAAAGGCCCAAATAAGGTGTGTCAGGTTGCGAGTTACAACTTGCAATCTTCAACCTCTGTTTCATCAATGACCTACTAGTTAGCACAAGATACCACCTGGGCTCTAGTTGGCCCATGATTCTGTAACCCATTGCTGCTTGGCTGAAGATTTCATAATTGCTCTTTGTGCAGATGAAAAGAGGGCATATCGATTCTCATGGGAAATGGTTATGCCCAATAACCAGCTCAAATGCGCAGGTTACCTAGTCCAAGCTCCCCACTTGCTGTAAATATTACTCAATCATGTTGCAAGGACCTGTGTGATCCTTTCAGCTTTCAGGTTATGTTGCGTGAGATAGCTGTAACTCAAATCAGAGTCCAAATGTGATATAGCTGTAAATTTGTTTTCACCACATTTGGACCCCGATTTTAGCTTGGTAGCATTTTAAACTGATTTTTTAATTATTTAGACAGGTTCTAAAACATGTTGCCATTTAATGGTAAATTCCTATTGGGATACTAGCCAATGATACAACATCAGAATTAAAAGATATATATCAATCGGATATCTCTGAACTCTAGTAGTAGAGATGAGATTTTAGTATAGAAGTAAATCCATAGCACGAATTCGAATTCTCCTTACCCAGAATGGAGTAGTTAGTTACATTTTGACTGTTACAATTTCTGTACTTTTATAGTGATTATTGGTGCTAGAAAGCATTAGAGTTTGTTGAACATGAGTTATTGTTCAATAAAATGAAACTAGAAAAACCTTTCACACTAAAAGAATTGATGGATTTTTTTAAAACTATGACATGTGGGGGGTTCCCTTAGATGGCAATAGAAATGTCCTTAAGAGCTTCAATTGGCAATTTTACAATAGGGACCACTGGTGTTGATTTGGTAGTTGATTGTAGGAGTATTTCATTTCCCCAGATGATGTTCTAAAATTGGGAATTGACTGGATAAAGGGGACTTAACTTACAATTTTTCAAATCCCTGTAATTGAAGTTGGATATGGAAGCCAAGAAATGGAATGGGTTATTAAACATACCTACTGGACACCTGCAGATGGAGGCAATTTATAAAGTGAAAGAAATAATGTGATGGTGACTGTCTAACTTAGGCATGAATCATGATGTCAAATTTTATATTTAAAATTATCTTTCAACCTTCTCTGTGGACTTTGATACTTTAAACTTCATATAGCCTGAACATTGGGTTCATGGCCAAGGTTGAAGCAAGTGTAGGAATACAGCTAAAGGCAAATTTGGGACTTGGGAAGGGAAGTTGCATGTGATAATTAGGTTTTAAATAGGGGGGAATTGTGAGAATTATTTCAAAAAAAGAAGGCCTATATCTCCCACAATGAATTATTTGTTTTGAATCCTTGGACCCTTATAAAAACCTTTCAGATATGATTTTGGAGGAGCAAACCATGTCCCCACTGATAATCTTTAAGTTATATCATTGGAAGAATCTCAAAAAGAGTATCTGATAATGGATTTGTATGTCTCATTTGAGTTATAATTTTGAGATGTTTGTGAACCTTAGAAGTTTGGTGACAATATGTGTCTTGTTGTACTAAGATCCACCAAGGAAAAATGTACCCTCTGAAATGAAAATGCAAGCATGAAAGATTGCTATGAGAAAATGTGCCTTCCACTTTAGTGGACATGAAGCCACATATCCCCCCTTTACAAAATGAAGTTTAGATTATTCAAATTTGCAATAGAGACAATGGCAACCAAGTTTTTCCTCTATACCTCGATTCAATCCAAGCACTCGTGCAGAGTCTGGGAATCAAGCTTGCGCCTTTTTGTGTCAAACTCAACCAAATAATGGTTGAAATAGTTAAAATATCAAGCATCTGTACATTTATTGAACAATCTTCTTTCATAAAAGCAAAAATTGAAAAACAAAAGTAAGACATGGTATGTCTTTGGACACAATCCAACCACAATTATCCATAGTTTTCCCATGTTCTGCTGTTGGTCACTGACATACCTTAATAATCAATCCACTTGTTTATGTAACCTTTACACTAATCATTCTGTCTTTTCTTTTTTGCCATTTTTCAGATCAAGCATTTAAAATGGAAGTAATCGTTGTGAGGATTGCTCCCTTTTCTTTTCCTTTTATCTTCTTCACACAAGTTTGACTTGTGCTTGTGTGCATGTTTGTATGCCATTTTCACCATCCAAATATGCATTATTCTTTCTTGACATATCCTCAAGAGGAGGGTTTTTGCCGCCTTACTTTGCATTGTCATTTAGATTTGATAAAGAGAGGAAAAACTCAAAGCTTTCAAATATGCATTTACATTTATATGTATTGAATATGTCTTCTAGATGACTTAGTACAAATTAGAATCTGATGGAATTGTGGGAGTCCACAGGGTAGGATGGAGCACCCTCTAGAGTAGTGGGTCTTACACAAAAGAATCTTGGGAATAGTGTGTGAGTGGTGCCATACGCCTAGGGTGAACCAGCACCCACCCATGTTGGTACCCTGGTAAAAACCCCAAAATTCATTTAAATTATTTCTAAATACTATAACTATCCCATCAGGGTCTATGAGTTCAAATCTATCACTTTTTGAGCTTAATATTTCCACTAAGAGGCCTCACTCAAAGAGGTCAAGGTACCAATGTGGATGCTGGTTCACCCTGGCCATGGCAGCGTGCACAGCATGGAGATCCATCTTAAGTTGTTTTCCCTACCAAGGAGAAGGAGATAATTTTCCAAGAATATCATAATATGTCTTTTTGGTCTGAGTGATATATATCATACCTACCACCAAGGTCCAGTGTTAAATAATTCCTAACTAAAGGCCACTAAGTGACGTGTGGAAGCAACTTTCGCGTCATAAGCACCGGGCAAAAGACAGTTTGTTGGGCAACTCAAGTGAGGCAAATTGCCTAGGGGAAAGGAGGAAGGTTGTGAAGGTGGCCTCATTATCCACACTGGAGGTCTCAACAGAGATGAATAAGGGATTTCAATCTTCTATCATGGTTGACTTAGAAGCCAACTACTGGGGTTTTTCATAAATGAGAATGCGTTGACGAGTCTTGGAATGCTTGTCAAGGAATCACGCGTATTCCTCCAGGTGATTATCATGACCAACTTTCTTCACATCTCGGCATAGTGAAACATGTAACCGGCCTAAGGTCTCATTTCAACTTTAATTTGTTCTTGAAATGGGTAGGCTAACCATAAAGGACAACTCTACCTCCTTCTACATTGAAATATAGGGGTAGATAATTATAAGAAAAAACAAGATTTTTTTGTTTTGTTGTTCTTCATCTGAGTTCCTAATTTTGTTTTATTTGCTGCACTTCACTTTGCACTTGTGTCAACATTCTCATAAACCTAGTTTAATTGTTCATAGTAGGGCAAAGCAATAAATCATCATAGATTTAGGTTTGAAAAAGGTTTCATTTTGTATGGCTTTCGTCCCTTCCAGCTTTGATAAGAATGATACTTTTGGGCCGTAGCTTTTAAAGACTACAAGATAAATCGAAATTTGAAATCCGAGCTGTATTTATTTATCTATGATTATTCATGGTTATTTTTCATAAAATTACTTAGTTAGTAGCATAACCGAAAGATTAATAATATATTATGATGAAACATTAGCTCTATAATGCAATTACAATGTAATTGCATTATAGAGCTAATCATTATACAACTTTATAAATAAATGAGGTAGACAATGACCAACTCAGCCCTTTTGACCTCAAGCTAGCATAGGAAAGTTGAAGCGTTCATAAACGTCCAATAAAAAAAAAAACAATTGGGGTGAGGTTAGTGACCAACAAATATATATATATATATATATATATATATATATATATATATATTTGCACTATGCCATAGATAAAATCTTTATCAGAAAATTCATATAAAAAGAGAAATTTAAACCTTCGTGTG
>Ga0116227_10010220_pt1 | contig 16524 bp, 10 predicted proteins | sample S1TSphgellanicum_FD_89693 | JGI IMG/M metagenome (GOLD analysis project Ga0116227, IMG submission 89693) | Host-associated microbial communities from peat moss isolated from Minnesota, USA - S1T2_Fb - Sphagnum magellanicum MG | ecosystem: Host-associated > Plants > Peat moss > Unclassified...
AGAACCATGGTTATGAATAAATGTCCTTTCAATGGAGGTGAAATGTTTGCCAGAGTGAGTGTTTCATTTTTCAAAATGCCTCTTCTTTTTGCAAAGGAAAGATTCCATTGAATAAGGTAGACTATGAATACACTGAAAAGAACTTCTTTTGGCGCTTTATAATGTACTCAATTCAATGGGGCAAAATTTTTGGTTAAGGCATTTGCAAACGGAGAAGGATTATGAAATCAATCAAAAGACAACATCCATCCTTTCAAGCTATATTTTTCAAAAGATTCCATAATTTAAACATCCAACACAAATTCCATTTCCAAACATCCATACTTGGGATCTATTTTATTTTACTTTCAAATTTGGCATGTAGCTCATGTTGGAATCATTCATATCTTGCTACAAACAAATTTGGCTAAACATAGAATATGATAATAACACAACATTTAAGGACCGTTTTATTTTTTGGCTACTTATTGAAACTTGTTGTAAAATCTTGATGAAATCCTTTTGATAGTTCTTAAATTTGGTGAACTTTTTCCAAAAAAAGGAATCTTAGGAAAGAAAATTATTTTCTCTATGGTTTAGGTGTGAAATTTTGAACCAAAAAAAAATGGTTTTGTAGTATAAGCCAGATGTTTAAAAATTCAAGGCTTTGAGGTGATATTGGTTGCTATTATGATTGTACAAGTTTGGATGAAACATACACAAAATATATATTTTTTACAATACCAACATATGCCATTGTATGAAATTTCATCCTTTGGGCTTATATTAAAACCTTTTATAATGATCACATTAAAAGGATGAAAATAGCGACAAAGTGACCCAAATTTTAATTTAAGAAATCAAAACATGACCTCTTTAAAAGTTAATGATTTGTCCTAAAACATTCTGGCAAATTCATAATTTCATCTTGCTTACACCCATTAAGGAACATACCACTATCGCAAAAGGGCGTAATGAGTAAGAAATTTATTGGATTGTCTTTAGAGCTTAGAACATTTCAACAATGTACACCAACCTAGGCAAGCTTTTTCATTTTCAATTTATTCCAATGTGAGCTCTAACTTTCTCTTTCCCTTGGAATAAGCAATTTTGTTGAAGATTGTCACAAATTCATTATTTTGATGTAAGCTAGGTATTGGTCAAGTGTAGATGGGCTATGTTTTTCTATACTTGGATATGAAAAAGGAGCAACTCATTCATTCTGTAATGACTCAAGGCTCAAACTTCAAGCTTCACTTCCCTTACTGGATCTAGAACTTCTCATCAAAATGCATATTTACATTTCTATGGAACATACACATCCATCATATGCAAACATAATATTTCAAATGTCACTCACACATTAGAGTTATCCGTAAAGTAAGACAAACACAGCACCAGAACCCTGCGTTTCATCATACACAAGGTGAAATTTTTAAAAAACCTGCAAAAAAATACATTAGCATTCAAAGGGGTGAAACAGAAAATCATCAATTTTGGTGGTAAACTGAGTTTCATCTTGTCCTTCCTTTTTCCTGAGCGCCTCCACTGCTGCTACATATATTTTCATTGCTCTTACCTGTAGAACTATTATAATTAGTCTCGAACCTTGTGCATCAAATTATGATAATAATATAATACACTACGAATGACTATATATAATTTTTCCCATAAGGGTTATATATCATAATTACTATGTAAGTTAGACAGTGTACACAAATGAAAAAAAAAACGTAATTATAACAATTTTATCCAATGTTGAAATCAATTTTTTTTATACTCCATTTAAAAGTTTCCATTGTTAAAAAGATGATAATCATTGCTGATGACCTTTAACTTTTAATCAAAATTTTAGATTAATTAGTATTAAAGTAATCAAATTCTTAAAAATTCTAATTAATCTCCTTTTTTATTATCTCAGAATTCCATGCCACATAATCAATGTATTCTTAAAATTGAGTCAGTTGAAATAAGGTGAAAATATATATACAATTCTAATATTGTAAAAAAACTGCAATTTGGAGAGAAGTGGATTTTTCATAAAAATTAACATATTGTTGTTAAAATATTTCATCATTGGCTTGTTACCCAAATTTAAATAACATGTGGAGTATAAGTTTTTTTTTAAAAAATTGATAAAATAATGGTAGTGGTTAAAAAAGCATGGAAATATTTTATAATCAATATGCTTTAGTTCCTATTTCAACTTGAATTGAAAAAACATCTAATTATTATTTTTCATTAGATAATAAATTTAATTGTAAATGATGCATTGCAAGTGATCAAATTTATATTCCAAAGGGATAATGTTCATTACAATTGATTATATCTTCAAATTTTGATTATATTACAATTTTAATGGACTTGATTTTTGACAATGATGAACACATTTTTGGCAATGATGGACACAATTATTTTTTTGAATGAGCTAGTGAACTTTATTTTTTAAGAAATTATTAAATGGTTCTGGATGTACATGTTTATTCTCCTTTTTGAAAGTTGAAAACATTATATGCAATACCCAATTACATAAACACATGTAAATTGAAAAGGAAAGGAGAAGGGTTTGAAACTTATTTAATTCATTTGCACCATATGATAACAAATAATAAACAATATTCATAAGGGCATCACTTTCTACCTACCTTTTGGTAACTTTTCAAATTTTTAATTTGAAAATTAATAAATACATCCAATTCATAAGAATATTGATTGCAAAAATTAACATAATCTTTTATTCAAATTGAAAATTAATTAAAAATAATTCAAACCATTATTTTTATATAAACTTTAAATTATCAACACATCATTCCAAACTATTATAAATATTACATGTCAAAACAAATGTTGATTCAAAATTTACAAATGTCATGCCAAAAAACATTGTTCCGAGTACACATTTGTTTGTTGTGATCGAACATAAATTAAATATTATTAATATTTTACAGACCTTCTTACACATCAAAATAAAATAATCCAAATGCAAATAATGAATACATGATAACATAAATACATTTTGATAACTCATCAAACCTTTAAACATAGAAAAAAACCAAAAAATCATTTAAATTTTTTTCTTGCCTAAATTTTTAAATAATTTATAAACTATTTCACACATCATTTGACATAATTATTAGAATTGTGTTACAAAAATTATTAATAAACTCAAAGATATTTTTATTTTTTTTCATCCCAAGTTATTTTTAATAATATATTTTTTGAATATTCACATAAAATAATAATGAAAACTTACATACCTCTTATACATGTGGAATAAGAAATGAAAAATTCAAATAATGGACCTTCCATAATAATTTTTTTTCTTCAAGCCCACTTTGTTTAATAACTAAAATATATTTTAATTCTACCCAAAACATGTTCCAACCATCAAAAATGAAAAAATGAATTAATAAAAAAAGTTGAATGTGGGTAATAAAATAAACCTTGTGGCGTGATTAAAATATTTAAACTACCCAAAAGGTAATTAAACAATTAAAATTTAACATTCATTCAATTCTAGGTATTTTTCATTTTTTGGTTCCAAAATTTCTTGGGCATATGGAATAAGCCTTTTATGTTCACCCAATGTTTTCTACCTTAGCTTAATTCTTCTATAATATTTGGGAAAGTAGAACCTCCCAAAAATGGGAGAACCTCATTCCATGGACAAAAAGTTTTCACATATGTTCACCTTACCTACAATGTCATACTACCTACAAATGAATCATTTTTGGTAAGCAACATCCACCTCTCAATTCAAGTAGTTGCAAGTTAAGGTGGATCATTTTTTACATATTTATGGGCTTTTTGCAAAGTGTACTTTATTTGAATGCCACAAATGCAATATAAAATCATTAATTTGACAAAAATATTTTTAGATTAAGATTGCCAACTTGAATAAGAATATTTATAGAGGGGTGAAATTCAATAAACATACATCAATCATATAGTAATGGACTTTTAAAGTGGACATATAAATTTTGGTTTGGATTCTTCATTAACATTCAAATCCATTTTTTATTATGATTTCATCTCAATATTTTTATAGGAATTCACTATATGATACATGATGGGAAAAAAATGGGTTGAAAGCCTCACAACAAAAAAATTAATCACAAAATAACTATGGACTTTTGAATGACAAGATTTGAACTTTATTTTCAAAAGTCCCTATCTCAGTCATTTTTTGTTGGATTGATATTTTTCCCACTAACATGTATGTCAAAAGAGTTGTCTAAATGGGCATCATGCTTATGGACTTTATTAGTTAATTAATCACCATATAAGGCTTACTAAACATTGATTTTTAATTTTTTTTTCATTTTAGTGTTAAAATATAAACTTTTGGGATTAGGACTCTTGTCACTTTTGAGCCACCCTAACTTGCATCTACCCACTTCATAAGCTAATTTGAAAACCATGTTTTTTATTTTGATGTGCAATTTATTTAATTTTTTACCTATTTATATTCAATCAATGTTAACTTAAAATTAAATTCGTCATGAGGGCATTAAAGGTTCAAACAACCTAACTAAAACACGTTTTGGAATTCCAATTCAACCAAGATGAATCCTTGAATATCAATTTTGTTTCTTCTATTCAAGTATTATAATGTGCTCACCCTTTTACCCTCCCCACCTACCTTTTTCTTTCATTTTTTTGGACTCCTTTTGTCTTTGCTTCCTCCCTTGTCCTCATTTTACGTTGCATACCCCTAGAACCACCATCCAATTCATGTTCATTGTCTTCATTGAACAATATGGTCTTCACAATCCTTGAACCCTTTTCCTTCATATCAATTCATGTCAATTGTACTTTAGTATGGTACATGCACTTTGATCGCATCCATTGGAATTCTATTTAGGTTTTGGTAGTGCATGTTTTGTTCATGCCTTTTGTATTTTTGTGTTTTTCTTAACAATTTTCTCCCCCTTTTAGTTTTAGGTTAGTAATAAAACAATCACTTTGTTGTGGTGAACATTGTATGAATGTGGACTTGAGTGTGAAAGGTGTGCGCTACATACGCCAAAATGTTAAAAAGTATGTTTAAACATATCATGGAGATGTATTGAAATTGGTGTTAAACATTTAAGTAAATAGAATTATTCATGGATGCAATTTGCAGCAAAGGAAGAGAACTTCTAAGGAGTTCAAAGATCTAAAGATGCTATCCCTTTCAAAATGCATCAGGTTTCAGGATAACAATGTGTTTTGTTTGTGGTTTCAAGGTGACTAACATGCACTTTGCCTAACTCATGTGTTTAGCTTGTAACATTGATCCTTTCCCATTAATAAGAAGTGGATAGTTGTTGGAATTTAAGGCTAAAAGAACATCCCAAACCTTGTGGCATTTGTGAAGGGGTACATAAGAATTAATAAGTGGATAGATGATGAGAGAGACTAACTATCTTTTCAACATAGCATCAACATGTCACTATATTAAATGGTTAAATTGATTTGTAACAAAACTAGCTAGAGCTTCCATATTAGGATTTCTATCTAATGGGATTGATATGGCAAAACTTTCAACTCTTAGCATTGACATTGTAATATATGAAATGTACCCTAATATAGCCTCTAAGAATCTTGACATGAATTAATAAGAAAAGCCACAACTAATTATTGTTGGACATAGCATTATATTTCATCTTTGGAATTGGTGAATAATTAAAAGGACAAAATCTAGCCAATTTTTAGAAGAAGTTGGAGCTAGAAAAACATCAGAAAAACATAGGAGAAGGAAACAATTATTTGTGTATGCATTAAAGATAAAACTAAGATCAAATAATCTAAAGGAAAACAAAAATCCCACAAATTTTGTTTCATGGCCATGAATTTTACAAGGTTAGATGTTCACATTGACCACCCATTGCATGTTTTTTTCATGCCATGTTCTATTGAAAATTGATTGTGGACATTGGCAGTTGATGATTATTTACAATAATGATATTTTTTTACATTGCATGGACTACAAGTTGAGTGTTCGCCTCCATTTTACTTATACCTAACATGAATACTTTTTGCATAATTTTTTTGTTTGTTTCCATTTTTTGATATGATTTTTGTCTCATTAAATATTATTATTGTGGATAAAGACACAACCCTCCCATCCCATCCTTGGGTACGTTCGCACTTCCACACATAGTTCTACACATTGAATCTTGTTTCATTAATTAACATGACTTAATTCCAATGGAGTGTCACCATGTAAGAGTTATTGTGTTTGTGCCATTGGAGAGTTAGAGAAAATCTAACAAAGTTCACATCATGTCACACAAAACATGAGGTAAAAATGTTAAACAATTGCAATACACCTAAAAGAAACATGGACTGAAGACATTGACTTCATTTTGGGTTCTTCATGTTTCAATCAATAAAACAATGCCAAGTATGCTAAAATAATAATGTGAATATCATGTTCATCACACAATTATCTTGTGTAATTGCAAAGCTTTAGAGAGCACCTTTAAATGTTTAAAACTAACCTTGGCTAGTTCTTTGGTTTTAAGGGGAACCCTTGGTTTTAGTTCCTAAAATTTTTAAAGGAATGGTCTAGGTTCAATTCTAATTTTTATTTATTTCAAATATGGGTCTAGTTCCAACATCCAAGATATCAAAATGGACAATGCAATTTGTTTTTTAAAACTTAAATTTATCCCAAGGAAAAAAATTATATTATGTGTGTTATATGAGTTATTTAAATAAGTCATAGTTAATCTGGTGTTAAGTTGGGTTAATTTAATTACTTTGGTTTATTTTCTATTAATAAAGAACCAATTATAGTGTGAACAAGTTTTTATTATTTTATTAAAGGGTATCAAAACCTCTTTCAATGATTTGAGATTTCAACATTTTGCCCCTTCTTTTTTTTCTACAGTTGTTGTGTGTTTATGCATGTCATAATTTATATGAACATTGTGTTTGGGCTTGAATTCTTGTGCATTATAAGTGAATATATCTTTTTGAATCACCAAAAGTGATATCTAGTTTTGTGTTGTAACTAGATTTAGTTTTATAAGCACTAGGTTTTGTAATTTAGGTTTTACATTGCAATTATTTCTTGAAGGCTAAATGGTGGGGTATTGTTTTTTTTATTTTGGTTTGTGTTCACAACATTCTTTGAGGATTTAAATCCTAATGGGGCTTATGTACCCAAGGTGTGCATGGAAATGTTTTGTTTATGAAAAAAAAGGAAAAAATGTTTGTAGGAGGCAAGCAAGGAAGATGGTGCTACCACTAGGGCAGCCCCCTTTCATCTTTTATTATGTATATATGTTTTATTTTCTCCGTCTTTCCTTATTTTTTAAAAAAAAATGTTGATGTTGTTGGAAGCACAATGATTGTAACAACAACAACCACACACATAAGGGAAAAACATTTTTTTTGCATGTTGCAAAGGTTATTGGCATCATGGTGTTGTGTGGTAACAATAGGAGTTGTAATAGCAAAAGCACCATCCACTATCACAACAACAACAATTGCACAAAAGGAAACAAAGTTTGGGGGGGCGCCACTAATGGAACAATGAGGCGTCATTACCATCATTATATGTCAATGAAGCTTTCTAAATCTCCTATGTTCTACAAAGACTTGCCATGTTTGAGAATTTTGGGGGAGGTTTGAAATACATGCATAAAAGGGTGTAATTTAGATTGTTTCTTTGATTTTTCATTTTTTTGGTTGTGCATCAAACTTAAACATAAAGTTTGGCACCAATATGAACTTATCACATTTTTTATTTTATTTTTTCAACATTTTTTAATTTTTTGATTTTTAAAAAAATCAAACTTTAAGTTCGAGAAAAAACAAGTTCAACATCAATTTGAGCTTGCCATGTGAACAATTGGTTGACCCTAATGTGATGCACCCTAAACTCCTAGATATACTCAACTGTGAATCTCAAGGTAAAAATAACAGAAGGACAAGGAGTTGGGGCACGTTCCCTAGCTCGTAACATTTTGAGTGTAGAAAGGCGTGCTGTAACTTCGAGATGGGGACTAGGACAAGTGATAAGCGAGTCAATTATTCACATGGACCTGCTAAACAACAAATTGGTTACTGCGTAACTAGAGCACTTTTGGTGCGCGGACAAACCACGGGCAAACATGGACTCACAAGACTCACCACAACCCGAACTTGAGAGAAGCCACCACCTTCCTTCTTATAATATTCTCTATTCCTGGCCATGGGGTTAGCACCCAAATGTCATTTTGTTTCAAAACTCCCAAGTTGAAATCTTCAAATTCCCCAAATTTGGACTCCTGCGACTTTAAAGGCCCACAATTTTGTGCATAAACCTCCGATTGAAGTGAGTTCTCAAGCAAAGTTGTAGCCTTCATCGAAAGTTTTCCAATGATATGTGACACGTCACCTTCACACAAGGAAATTAAGGCAATTCTTGACTTTTAATGGTCGGAAATCAAATTAGCAATTTGACTCCTTACCACTAAAGTTGGTAGTTTGACTCATAGCCCTTCTTTTGGTTATAATTTATGTTTTAAGTACCCAAATGGGTTATGCAAGCCTATTTTAGACATATGTTTCAAGAATTTTTCAATGGTATAATGAACTCTTCAATCCAATGAATTTTGATCCTTGAAATTATCTTCTAAAAATTTGGGAATCCATCGAGACTTTAATTCCCAAAGTTGGAATTCACTTGGAATGTGCTTAGAGTGTGGGGGTTTAGTCCCTCACATTCTTTTACATTCCCAAGAGCATGAAATGTGACTCCCAAGCTTCACTCTTAACTCACACCTTTGTAAGCCCTTCCCTTGGTCACGAGCCCAAGGCTAAGGTTGTGACACCAAGGCTCATTGTAACTTTTGACCAGCTATTCATTCATGAACAATTGCAAATTTGGCAGGTTACTAACCATGAATAAACCCCTATTGGCACTTCAACATGCTCCCATGGTAACTTCCTTGGTAATAAACATTGCGTCAACCATGTGATGTTTGCTAGTGAACAACTTTGACAAGTTTTTTTAATGTTCCTATAACAACAAAATGACTATTAAGAGATGTAATTACAAATAATAATATCATGGCTTGGGGTAATAATATGGATAAAAATGGGGAATAAAATAATGAGCCTCATGGGCCCTACAATGAGATTTTTTTGACTAAGGGCATAAGGGTTGATTATGAATAATTTAGATAACTATTTCGGGCTAGTAATAATGGGAGGTCAACTATGTACATTTGACCAAATTCTAGACTCTAAATAATGTATAACCTATTTATAGAAGGATGAAAAGTTATACATGACACATGATGATTGGTTTGATACATGGGGAATACATGGGGAATAGATGTAAATGAATGTGGTTGACTATTCATACATTTCTTTCCTTCAAATACATAAGGGGTAGATATTGGAACTTTTGGTTCATAGTTTGCATTTAATAATTTTGTTTTGATAATTGTCATCAAAACTTGTAAAAGTATCATATGTGAATAGGAAGCTTTGAAAAAATAAAATGTGGAGGTTATTGTGCATACCATTGTGAAAACTTTATAGTCTTTGAGAAGTGATCCCAATAAAAGAAAAAATTTAAACACACCCCTTGGGGTGTAATTATCACATAAAGATTCAACTTTAGGCATGTGGGTGATCCTACGCCCAAAAGAATGTAAAGTCTCATGTTGAGAATCATATAAATGACAAATATTGCAAGTGTTGTGTTGAAATATGTTTGATAGTTTACCTATGTGCTAAAAAAAGATTAATCAAAAATTAATCCTCATAGTTCCGAACCCCCTTTACATTACATTCCCACCATTGAGTGGGTGTCCATCAACAAATAATGTCATCATTGTTTTTGCCCTTGAACAAGTGTTTGTTTTTGTCCTTGATTAAGTGTTTGCCAATGAACATCCTTGACTTTATTAGTTGTTTGCCAACAAACATGTTAACTCTTCGCATTCTTGTTTCCTATGGATAGCTACCTCCAAGACTGTTTTTTACAATGGACATAAGACAAGTTTGGATGGGTGTAGGACTTGTTTCCTTACAAACATCAAGTTTGAGAAATTTGAAAAAATATTATTGAAAAAAATTGAACCCCAGTGGATGCCATTATCCCAACCTGAGTTTTTTTTCACAATGGACACATGATTGGTTTGGATTGGAGCCTTGGGGTTGCTCCAACTCAAGCTTCCTTCAAAAATGAAGAAGAAGTTTCAATTTTTTCAAAAAGTTAAAAACTCCTTAAACCCTAAAATCGAAACTAGATTTTAAAAGAAAATCTCAATCTAGAACTGATTCTCAAATGAGTTTGAAATTCAACCCTGGGTCCAATTCGGATTAACTCAATGCCATAATGGGGGGGTGGTTCCAATCCTGTTCAGGTTTTGATTCTGGTTCTAAAATGGGACCTAATTTCAATTCCCATTGCAAAACCTGACTGGAACCAGGCTCAGATAACCAAGTCCACGCAAGTAACCGGCCAAGATGGTCTAAATTGTCAAAACAACAAACAGAATGTGCCATCCATCCATGTGATGGCCAAAACACATCAAAACAACAAACAAAATGTGCATTTCAGGGGATTGCTTTAAAAAAGAAACACCTAAGAGCATCTCCATCCCCACATCGGCAAGAAAACTCCTTTATTTTAGAATGGAATATGGTTTAATGATCACTGTTCTCACCCACAAATGGCATAAAAGTCCCACTCTAAGACCATTTATGTCTTCACATCTGTATGAGTAATAGTCACTCTCCATATCCATAGTAGAAAAAAGCTTTTAAAAGGGGTTAAAATGACCACTGCAAAATGGACCATCAATACCTGAGAGAAGCAGGATTTGCTTTATCCTGCTGCAAGATTTAATGAAAAGGGACGTTTGCTGGTGTCCGGGTGCAGATGCTCTAAAAATGTGATATATGGAGGGGTTGGCTTGCTAGTGTAGATAGGGTATTTGAAACCACTAAGATGTAAGTGAACATGTGCTTAGCATGGTGACATTGCCAGTTCCACAATTTACTTTGCCAGGTCCATACTTCACTTTGTCGGGTCTGAAATTCAAAGGACTGAGAGGTCAGGGTTTGAGCTTTGCCAGGTGCCCCCCATTGAACTTCTTGAACTTTGTGTTTGTTGTGCAGAATCAAATGTGAACTTGCATGCAAATTTTGTTTTGCACCTGATGTCACCTCATGGTTTGTATGTACACACTAGGCCTGACTGCAAATATTCAGCTTTACCATGTATCCAACCAACATGTTACAAGATGGGTTGGATTCTTTCATCCACCCATCTTGTAACGTTATTCACAAATCATTTATATAGGTATCAGCTTACAAAATCTATTATTATTTTTTGTAACCCATTGATCAAGATTCAACATTCCTTTTGGCTAAGGCCAGACAAAAATTAGAGCTGCCAAGGTTAATATGCAAGGCACATTATTTTGACATGTGCAAGATGGACATGCAAAAGAAAATAAAAAACATGGTCAGGTGCACATTTTGTGTCATGGAACACTAGCTAGTTATGTAACATTTATTGTGTGTTGTTTTGTGAACACCCAACATTATCCAAACTAACAAAATCACACACACAAAATGTGCACACAAAAATGAGACAGGGGAAACAAACCTTCCAAATAAACCAAGGTTAGCCAGTTGTGAAGTTTTGATGGACCCATTATCAAGCTGGTTATTAATAATCTACTAACCAGTTAGTAGACAATTAACCTTTGTATGTGATTACCCAATAGGTTCTTTTATAATAGTGTTATTGCTAGTAATCAGATAAATTGATTATTTTATTTGGTAAATTGTTGTGACAATTTTTTTTACAATCTATCTAGTACTCATTTTTTAAAATGTTGATATTGATAACCTATATGATTCCAAAAACAAATTCATAAGAAAACCTACCTAATGATTATTGGATAATACAATAACCAACTAACACTCAAATAAAGAGGTTCCCTGAACATGAAAAAGTCATGAAAAAGTTGAAACCCTGTTCACTTTGAAATGGATTCCAACAAAAAATAAATCTTATGAAAAAAATAAATGTTATGCAAAAATACTGAACATTTCTACATCATTGCACATGGATTTTCAGTGCATGCAAACACATGAGAACTTTATTGGTCTTGCCTACCAAGGCAATCATATTGTGTTCAGATTCATTATAGCGTATTGTAGCTTAAGGGATTTTGACCCCTAGGTAATAGGTCTATTTTTATAGGAGGAGTTTTGAAAGATGATATCTTGGATTGTGTTGAAACTTGAGATCAGTCATAGAGTGATAATATCTTGAAGGATTTTGGTTTGTTGTAGAGGATTTTTTTGAAGATTATATTTTTGGATGGTGAAATATTTGAGTTTTCATAATTCTTCTTTTTCCTTTAAGATACTTCTTAATGTAAATGGCGAGGCCACGGTATGACACATCCCTTGTAGGTAGGCAAGGATGTTGTGTTCAGATTCATTATAGCATATAGAAGCTTAATGGATTTTGGTCCCTAGGTAATAAGTCTATTTTTATAGGAGGATTTTCTAAAGATGATATCTTGGATTGTGTTGAAACTTGAGATTACCATGACCTAAAGTCAACTTCCACATTGACAAATCGAGTAATTATTTTTTTCTCAAAAAACTAATGATATAATAAAATTTTAAATTATTTCATTTTCCATGATCTACTATGATATTGTCATATGAGTATTGAAAATATATAACGTTTAACCTATCCTAATTATGATGATTTTCAAGTTAACTTCTTATTTTCACAAAAATTAGTTTCACTAGTTTGAGGATTTTTTGAAGATTATATTTTTGGATTGTGAAATATTTTAGTTTTCATAATTCTTCTTTTGCATTAAGATACTTCTTAATGTAATTGGCAAAGCCACACTGTGACACACCCCTTGTTGGGCCTTGCCCCCACAGGGACTATTGCATTGGATCCATCTTTTGAAAGTTTTACCTTATTAGAACCGGTTTCACATTAGGTGAACAGGTTTCTTTGATGAAGGTGTGTAGACTATTTAGATTGGAACGGATTTTTTTGGTGTTCAGAGTGTGGACACAGTAGATAGATGTACAACATCTTATCTATTGGCAGGGCCAGCATGTTTCTGATGCCTTGTTTTACAAGAGAACCGGATCTGTAAAAGAACTGGTAATTATTTCATTCCAAACCAGCAACTGTAGTAGTTCAATGAAGAAATGTCCCTCAAATTGTGGGACTGAATGAACTCTGCATCTTTGGGTGTTCTCTCTCCCTCCCATAGAGGCAAGCTAACAAAGTTTAATCCAAACAAGCTGTAGTTGATTGCAAATGAATGGGAATTGCAAACTCAGACTTAGAAAAGTTCCATATAAACCTCCTAGAGTGTGCATAAACCTAGCATGCACTCATTGGCTTGCAAATCTGAAAAGTTGAATGTGGTAGAGTTGGAAGTGCACAAAATATATAACTTACGAGCATCCACTCACAGTGCAGACCCTCCTACGTCTCTATTGTTGTGTATCCAACACAAGAGTGTTAATTGTTAGCTAGTGAAATGTTCGTTTGTTTCCTTGAGGACTCGGAAGTTACAAAAGAGAGAAAGTGAGCTAAGAGTATTCAGCTATGGCGGGCCTTGGCAGAGTGAAGGAGGTTATATGCTTAGGGTTTGGGATTAGGGGTCTGATTCGAGCAGCAAATGGTTTGTCAGTTTCTTCACAATCCCATTCACAATCCCATTCACAATCTTCTTCACAATCTTCTTCGGCCATGGACATGGAAATAGTGGCAGAGCAACGGAGGAAGAGAACTCAACTGCTGGAATGTGAGGGAGAAAGTCAGGCAAACAACATCAACATTGCAGTTGGGGACAAAAAGAGTTCAGAAATTTTGGAGTCAGAGGCAGCGATGATGGATCAAATGAAGAGGGTACGGGGTGTCGAGGCAGAGGCTAATTTTGCCAAGGCTGAGGAGAGTGCCATGGCAAAACACATCAAATCCTTGATCCAAGTAAGTAAGTGCATTTGTTGTATCTTAAGGGGAATTGGGTATGAGGACTTATCTGTTGTAGTCAATCAACTTTTTTTTCTATTTCCAATTAGGAATGTGATGATGAGACTTGTGTCTGTTTCAGCTTTCTCCCATGTGGGTGTTCTGTGGTTTTGTCAATTGTCAAACCTGTGTCTCTTTGTATCTCTGGGAAATTCAGTTTTGAGGAGGTCCAATTACAGTGGCTGAATACATGGAAGAGGTGCTGACAAACCCTATTGCGGGCTTCTACATGAATTGAGATGTTTTTGGTGCTGCAGGGGAGTTTGTCACATTGCCTAATATCAGTCAAATGTTTGGTGAGGTGCATCTACACAGCTTGATTGCATAAAGTTTTATGACAAAAGGATTTTACAGAAGTCCAGTGGATCTTTATTGTGGTAACGGATGTGGATGTTGCCCCAAGTGTGGATGCCGCGCCACCTGCACGTGAGCAAAATCTTTTGGGCCACTGCCTCATCTCTTCCCACCCCAGTAGCGCTGCCGGCTAGATTTTTTTTATATCACAAAAAATTCTTCAGTTGATGTAGCTGAACTTCAACAATATGGCACTACTAGTCTTGTAAGCTTAATTATTACAATATTGTCGTCAACTTTTATATAGTTAGATTGATGTTGAAGTGCCAGATTGGGACGAGGGCGTTTTATGCATGTGTGTGTGGATTGAGGTTTGTGCAGATGCAACTAGAACTTGATGTGGTTCGAGACTTCCTTTGACACTAGGTACAGCAGTCTCCGCTCTAAGCCTTCTCACTGTACTTTTGCCTTTGAGTAAAGCTGCCCACACAGCTGGTTTTCGCTTCATGAAGCTTCTTACAATCCCCACATTTATCTATCTATGTGTGTATGCATCTTGCTAGCTCTTAGCATGAGAATTTAGAAACTTGAATACAGATTGTTTTACATTATTACTTCCATCGGGGGCGAATTGCGTGTGCGTGTGTGTGTGTGTGTATGATTCATCCTGGATTTAAACTCTGTTAAAAATACAACAACCACCACAGTACTGTTGATCACAAAGCTTGCACAGAAACTAAGTTTGGGGAAAGATTTGCACTCTGTTTGACCTGTGACAGCAAACTTTTTCTGCAGATGAGATCACCCCTTGCTAATGTTTAGATTGGCAGGCCTTCACTGAGAATTACAAGTTTATCGTTCTGCAGTCAATAATTAGATGTACCTCAGACACGTCTTTGTTGCCTGCTGCAATGTCACCTTATGTCTAAATTGTCCCAAATCATCTGATTCAATTTTATTTATTTATTTATCTTGTATTTGGCAGGGGACTGCCTAGTTTAAAGATTTTTCACAGACCCTATCAGTGCATATGGTTGAATGTAGCCCTGCTCTGAAGCGCATTCAACAACAGACATTGAAATGTCACCCCAAGGACCAAGCAGATTCAACCTGTGCAGTAGATGGCCAGAAAGGCAAGCCTACTGAGGATCAAATCAGTCAAATTTCAGGAGCTGCAATATCATGGCTTCTAGATCTTGAGCATGTTCCACAAGGAGGTTGGTCCTCTCAAGCTTGAGTTATAGGGTTTAGGGTTTAGTGTTTGGTATTAGAAACTTGTTCAATATCTATGCATATGACCTTTTTGGTTTGTAATCTCTACTTGCATGCCACTATGGCAGGTGGGCACCTTCCTCATCAGCATTATTGAGCAAAAAGAAGAGAACTTTTGGCATCTATGTAATTGAGCATCAAACTCCTTGGTTCATGTGGCAGTGATTTGGAGATGCATTGTTGAATATAGTACATGAGAAGTATCTTGAACTTAAAACTTACTGTCAAGCTGTGCCATCTGATTGATTTGTATGGGTTGTTTCAATGGCTACAGTCATAATTGCTCATGAGTTCTATGATTTGCTGCCTATTCACCGATTTCAGGTAATCCTCTCTCCCTCTCTTTTCCTCAAGGCTGCAGTCCTGAATTGCAGGGCCATCTGAGTCTCTCAGTCTTGGCTGCACTCCAGTTAAAATGTACCATTTGTTCTTGGTTCTGGTTTTATCTCTGAGTTCCTTGCCCTACTGCTGTGGAATGCATGTGCAAGCAGGCAGAGGACACCTCAAGGATGGTGTGAAAAGCTAGTCGATGTTGCTTAAGGCTCTGGGTATTATTTGCTAGCCTGCAACTTTTCTTCTTGTATCCAGTAACTTCAGAACTCACATTCATCTGCAAGTGCCTTCTTCATGGATACAACCTTATGAAGTACTGTGGATCTTGCTAGTGGGGCTTACAAAGAGCAGTACAGAATTGATCACACAAGGCTTCAAGTGGCTGCTCAAAGGCAGGCAAGTATTTTGTGAGAGACTGCAAGAACCCTTGCCATGAACAAAACAAAGGAGTTTTGCTCAAGCAATACCCAGAAGCGGCAGCTGCTTCAATGTTGCAAGGACATTCAGAGCACAATGTTCAGTGGAGGCTTTGAAGCCATATTTTATGTGTGCTTCTTTGCGAATTCTTAGTGTGACTGGTTCTAACATATTGGTTTTGTTCAGGCCAGGTTTCTGGTTTGTCCTAT
>Ga0116227_10010221_pt1 | contig 16523 bp, 13 predicted proteins | sample S1TSphgellanicum_FD_89693 | JGI IMG/M metagenome (GOLD analysis project Ga0116227, IMG submission 89693) | Host-associated microbial communities from peat moss isolated from Minnesota, USA - S1T2_Fb - Sphagnum magellanicum MG | ecosystem: Host-associated > Plants > Peat moss > Unclassified...
GGGGGGGGGAGAGGGGGGGGGGGGGGGGGGGGGGGGGGGGGGGGGGGGGGGGGGGGGGGGGGGGGGGGGGGGGGGGGGGGGGGGGGGGGGGGGGGGGGGGGTGGGGGTTGTGTGGGGGCAGAAGTGGGGATGTGGGGTTTTTACACAGGACTGGCTGACTTCTCCCATGCATACCGGACTTTATGTTTGAAGCTCCAAGTCAATCATTAATAGCAGTTCAGTTTAATAATAAGTTATTCATTTCTCTCCTCACTTTTGCCCACAATTTGTTAGCTCCATTTGTTCAGGCATTTGGCATGTGTCAGCAATGTGCTCCAGTGCTCCTACTTATTAGTCTAGTAAATACCCCTATTAGTCTAAGTAGTAGGAGTGACGGGGGAAACACTGCACCTAGATCTTAGTAGGTCTTTTTTTTTCTTTATAGGGTTTATTATTTGGTTTTATTTAAAATGCCTGGTTCAAATTTCACATCACCTGGCAGACAAAACCCTAGACGGGTTTGCATGGCTTACCCGAGCTCGTTTTAAGTCATTAAGCATTGTTGTTTTGAAGTCACTCACTGGAGTTCTATTTGGTCTATTTATTCCATTTTAAATTTTAGCATCACCCAAGCTGGGTAGCACCAACAGTACAAATCCCATCACACAAAACATTATTGCTTCTACACATGGCTGTTCACACCGCACTTAGATCGGCTTCATTGGTTTATTTATCCCATGTTAAATTTTGACCTCACCCAAGCATTAACAGCAAAATCATCACCACAAAATGTTACTTGTTAATATGGATGTTCACACCAGTGTTGCAGGGTACCAACAAGTGTTTTTCTTTTTCCCCCCAAATTTGTGGAGTAGGTGGGTTGGCAATCATGCACAGGAAGAGTTAGCCAAATTTGGCTGGAGGACATAGAAATTTTTTGGCAGAGGGGGACCTAGAAAACAATAGGTTTTCTGTTATAATTTGATACCTTGTCGCCTCTAAATATGGCAACTTTAGATTTTTTTCCCCTCATAATGTGTGAACTTGAGTCCATTTTTTCCAAATAAAAACCATTTGTACCTTTGGGACTTCCCCATTTTTTTCTTGCCAGGTTGCACAAATTTGCCCCCAAAAAAATAATTGGTACCAGCTTGGGCAGGTCAGAACTGCCGGTTCTAGTTCTGGGTAGTTAATCCAAATTGAAACTGGGTCTGGTTTCGAAACCTAAACTGGAATTGATTTTATTTTTTAAGAATGGGTCCCTATTTGTATTTGTGGGTGGCACTAGAAACAAAACACATGTCTTTCAGAAAAAATGATTATAATTGAGTTTAACCAGAAGTTAACTGCTGGTTTCAATCTGGGTTAGTAAGAGCTAGACCAAAACTGGATCTGATTTTCAAAACCAAATTCGAAGTTTAATTTTTTGAAAAACTGAACCCAGAACCAGATTCTTGATTTTTGAAAAATGAGTGTGAAGCCAGGCCTAAGGCAATTCTTTTTCTTTTTTTCAACTGGAACCAGAGGTTCTTGGTAAACACAAAGAACCACCCAACACTGGTCCACACTGGATGTAGGTCAGTTTGATTTGCGTTAACTTATTGATCCCATGTTAAATATTTACCTCACCAAAACATTAACAACAAAATCATCACCACAAAACCCTACTTGTTTCCCAGTAACGCCCATGGCTGGCCACGCCAGATCTAGGTGGTTTCTATTTGGGTTATTAACCTATGCTAAATTTTGACATCACCTAAGCATTTAGAACAAAATCATCACACAAACTTTCTGTGTTTCTCATTGTTGGATCTAAGGTGTTTCAAACCATCTTGGAAGTTTGGAGGGTAAAAGCCCCAGGAGCCGGGCATTTCTGTGATTTCTCTCTGTATAGGGGGGAGGGCCCCTCCTATGTATGTACAGACGGACCAAAAGGGAGGCATTTTGTGAATGAAATCTGCCCCTCCAAAGGTTACATATTAGGTTATGTGTACCAAATGTCCCACAGCAGGTTGTGTCCAAGTACATCCTCCTTCAAACCAAAATGTAGCATAATAAAAAGCTGGACTCCACTACTGGCCCACCTTGGAGTAAGTTTAGGGAGAGCTCAAGCTCCCCAGGATAAATTCACTTATGTTATTTGACTAGTTATTTGCCAATTAATCCTGCCTTTGGAGTCTGGACACTTGTTTCACCATGAAACCCCCACTCTTTCATTCACCTCAAAGGTTGTGTATCCACAGACTCAGCGCAAGAATCGCATCAGAATCACCTCAGACTCAGCAAGAATCACATAAGAATCACCTATTCTTGTGGCTGACCAAAGAAGATCTGGGTTACTTTTTTTTGCAAAGTACATGGGTCCCTACTCCCTCCCTTCCATCCGCTTGTCACTCAATGTGTACCATCAAATATGTGGAACATGACCCAAGCGTTGTGCTAATATTAGGAATTCTTCATTTCATGCATGAATTTTTATTGGAGCCCATGTGGGAGAGAATGTGTAGTAAAAATTGTTTGATGATCTTTTCTCATTGGGGGGTAGCTATTGAAAGCCAGTGGCACAGAATCTGCATTGTAAACATATATATATATGCATCCACTAGCCTCTTTTTGTAAGCTGATTTTCCTGAACCTTGTCCAAAGTATGAGTGTAAAAGGTGTAGCAAGCTGTGCGTATTTAAAAGATAAAAAACAAAGTCTGGGAGAGGCCAAAAGACAAAATGGAGTTTGGGAAAGACACTGCACTTTTTGATCTGGTCAGTCCCATGATAGTTCTTTTTATGGGCGCCGACCCAAATCTCCCCCCCCCTCCCACCACCCCCCCAAGTGCTAATCAATCTAGAAACCGAGGGAGAACTGGATACTTGATGCATAATATGTGTCAGCAATTTTATGTAGATGAGGCTAGTAACCAACTGTCCTAAAGGGTCGGCTGGCACAAAATTTCTAGTGAAGGAGGGCACTTTATCAAGTGAAATTTTTTCATCCACAAAAGGGATGGCTGTTTTGTTTTTTTCAAATGCCTGGCCTCTTTTTATAAATTCTTTTTTTTGGATGTGAAGCCTGTAAGGGGCGTTGCCTCCACAAACAAATAAATAAATCTGCTGGTGCTTTATGTCATGGGACCCGTCCCTCCAAGGGTGTTACCCTACTCCTCTTTTCTGCAGAATTTCCCTGGGGAACATGTAGTCCAGCCAATACTCAGAAGAACAAAACACCAGGCAAAACAAATGGTTGGAAAGAAGGTAAGAGAAGATAAATCAGGATATCACTTTTCTTTACACAGACAACAATGTGAAGGACGTGATGGATCATGGCATGGACTGAAAGATCTGAACATATTGGATAGTTAAGTTAATTTGGGCCCTTTCAGTAACTTTGGGTTTCATCTTTGGGATATTAACCTTTTTTTCTTTTTTTAAATATGTTTTTCCAGCCCCCTGCAGAAAAGTACCAGCTTAACATGTGCATGGGCCCAAATCAGACCTTAAGCACCCAAAAGTATCAAGGTACACAAATTATACATACAAGTGGGTGGTTGGCTACCAATGGAAGGCCACTCACAGTAGTAGTATGTCAGTGCCCATTCAAAACCCTAAATCTCATCACCTACAATGATCTGCCAATCACATGCATCTCCCTTTTTTTTGTGCCCAAACGATAGGTTCACATCTTATCATCTTGATTTTGAGACGATCTTCCGTAGAATGGGACAAGTTGATGATGCAAACCCAACTATTCCCCCACGTCATTTGAGGTTGGATGATTTCCACAATTTGTGATCAATTTAAGTTCCCAAAGTTGTGTGGGTCTCAAAACTATTGGGTTTCATGAACCAAGATTATGTAATTTATTATATTATTTTACATTTTTTAATGCTTTTGTACCATTGAATCAATATTTCATGATATTTGACACACCTTTAGGTTTGTCAAGTGATATCATGGGTAATTGATTCTCAAGTTCGTTACAAAATGTAAATTCAATGTGTGTTTCCTAGCTCCCCCAAAAAAAATGAAGGTGGGAGTTTTAAATTGGGACTAATATGCAAGAGTTCAAGGTAAGATCAACTTTCACAACTCCAAGAATCAGGTGATTATTGCAAGTTGAAACCAAAATGGTGCACAAACTAACCAAATTCACAAAACACATCACGCCCAAACTTGCAAAAGACCAACCACCTTTTTTATATAATATATTTTACAACTAATGATGAAAGTTGCATCAAAGTGACAAAAAGTTTTGAAATTTTCAAGAGAGAATTTTTTTTAAACTTGTTTTGTCAATTTATGAATCCCACAATGTTGTGGGTTTATAATTCCCACATACAAGTTATGAATGAGGAGCTTTTGAAAGAAACATTGTAACCTTTGAAAAGGTCTTTCCAATGTCATGTCATATGTTCAATTCAAAGGTCATTTGACCCTTAGTTCCAAAGTTTTAGTAGTTGAAGATCTAATTTGATTCTATTTGATCATTGACCAATCTTTTGACCATTTAATTTTTTGTTCACAATTCCAAATGGAGAATGTGAACCCACTTTCAATATACATGCTTCAAAGTATTTTCAATGGTATATTGGGGTTAGCATTTGTTTGTTGGCAAAATTTTGCAAGTTTCACCATGGTTCTACTTTCAATGACATGGCAACATGGAAAAAAGGAAATCCAAATGAGGAATTTCTCAAAATAGGTTTCTAGTCGTGCCACATGGTGCTATTCATGTAAGAGACAAACCCAATCATGGGCCAAAAAAGAGTTAGGGTTTGAAGGTGTAGCAAGTTATTTCAAGGTGAAAACACACAATGGGTGACCCAAAATTGTAGTCACCAATTAATTTTTTTATAATTAATTTGTTGGGTAATGTATGGATACTACATTTTATTTTATTTTTTGGGTGCAATCATATTCAAATGAACCAATAGTGACAAACGACTCAAGCACCAATGGGCCCTTTTTAAACATTTTGATTTTTTCATATAATTTTTTTTGCAACATGTTTTTTACAATATTTATGATTCCCCCAATAAATTACATTATTTATGTTAACATTATTTGAATAAATATGAATTTTCTAAAAGTGTACAAGTTTTGTCAAATTTTATGTTTCATTTTTGAAAAATGATCATAATTTCAAATCATACTAAAAATATGATGACTACTTTAAACTTTAATTTTTTTGTATCATAAGCCAACACTTTGTTCATATGTCATACACATCATGACCCATTTATATCTAGCAAATGACTCTTGAAATTTTTAAATTATATTATGAATTTCTAAAAATTTCAAGTATTACAATTTTTAAATTATGAATGTTTTTTATATGTGGATGGTAGGTTATCATCATTTCAAATTTTTTCCCATCAAATTTTCTTTATTAAATGAGTCCTTAGCCTAGTGCTTTATAAAACTGATTTTGGGGTGTTAAAGTTCAAAAGTCCTTTACTGAAACAAAAACTCAACTTATTGAATTAAATGAATTTTTTATTTTTTCAAAATTCATATAAATCATTTAGCACAAATTTCCTTGATCAACATGACATTAAAGTGGCATTACATAAATATATTTGAAAAAAATAACAATTTTTCAGTTGTCTAACATGGTTTTTGGCTTATTTGACGATGATCGCATCATTTTGTTTGTTTTAAATATATTTGATTAGTTTTGAACTTAAGGTAATCAATTTTTTATTTTTAAAAAATCAACATTGAAGAATTTGACTATGAATACATTTTCAACAAATAATACTTGTCACAAAATATGAAAAATTATGTATATATGTTTCAAAACTAAGGTTGTGGATGGAATCTTCGGGTGAATTTTCTTTTGTGGTCAATGATATTGATATACATCAATTGAATAAAAAACCATTTGGGAGTTTCAATTTTTTTGTTGAAAATACCCTTTAAAAATATCAATTTTTTTACATCTGTTGAATAATAAAAGCACAATAATATTTTTTATAAAGAAAAGACCACTACCATATGGAATAAGAGGAATATAAATGGACATTGCAATATTTTTTCAATTTGGTTTTGTTTAATCATGTTTCATGAATCATAAACATGAGACCCTATGTCCATTGAAAAATATATGTTATATATTGTGTGTACATTGATTATATCCAATTCTTTTCATCTAATCGTTAAATTGAATCAAAATGAACTTTAGGTTTTTAAATGTTGTGATGCACATTCTAAAATATTTTTGCTTGTGATAAGCATTGTCAAATAATGTCATCAAGATTTTAATTTTCTATGTATTATGATACTTGTTGTACATTACCTATTTGGACAAAAGTGGGTTGTCCATAATGTGCTTTCACCTTTGAACTTAAAAGGTCTTGACCTCTAAGAACTATAAAACATCCCTATGCTTTTCAAGTTTTCGCTAATAGTTATGTATTTTTTATGTTACTTTTGCCATATTTACTAATACATTTTAGAAAATTTTGCCATCTATTCTAGAAATGTTAAATTAACATGGTGGTTGAAACTTGAATGTGAATCTTCAATGTGTAGATTGGTGGATTGGCAACAAGTTTGGGGATTAATACCTTGGCAAGTTAGAATAAGGTGGGAATGGAATCTAGTTTTTCAAATTCAAGAATGTTACATTGCAAATAGCAACATGGGTATTTAGATGCATCTCCAATTTTTTGTTTCACAATGTGGATTTTTTTTCAATTCATTTCGTGATGTTTCACGAATGATGTTTATGAATTTCATGTATAAATTGTATGTATAAATTTCATTTTGTGAGAAAAAAAAGTGAAAAAAATTTGCATACATGTGAAAATTTTGCAATAAAAAGTCTATTAGATTGTCCTTTGTTAATTTCTTCTCAATATGGCCCCTCACTTGCTAATTTCAAATTCAAGCATTTTTTTGTACAACTAAGTTATGGATCCAATGTTGGCTTTAGTAGTAACAAATATTCTTACCTCAAATCCACAACTTAAAACAACCAATGGTGAACTTTCAAAGTCTACAAATCTAAACAAGGTTGTGATAGAGTTTAGAAAATGCAAAACTATGTACAAATTGCATAGGAAGTTTCAAGATGAATGGGCATGCAAACTACCATGGGCAAAACTTGTCATTGATAAAGATGGCAAAATTCACCAAGTCCATTGTAAGTTGTGCATTACAATTGAAGGCAAAAAAAGCTTTTAATTGCGAATTTTGATTTTTTTGTGGAAGAATGTAGGGAGAGGGAGGGCTAAGGCAAAGGTGGCTATGGTTGAGATTTATTTTGTCACTAATATTACACATTAGAAGAATGAGAGGTTGTATGTTGCAACTAGTCCATATACAATTCTAGATCAAGTCATGCATGGTGTAACAACAAAAAAGGAGAAAAAACTTATGCAATTTGTTACACTTTTTCATCTTTTAAACAAAGGCAAACCATCGATTAACTATGAAAAGTTATAGAATTTGTACAAGTTTTTGAAAGTCCCACAAACCCAATCAAGCACTCGAATGATTATTCTAGGCTAAAATGGTTAACATGCACAACATTGTGGAGTCACAATTCATTTCCATTTCCTCTAATGAAATCTATTGATAATCAAAGTTGGTTATTTATTCATGATTATGTTTTGGAAGGATGGAAACACATTCCCATTCCATTGACCTTGGAGAGAGTCATGGAAATAAGAAATCCAAGCCATTTCATTAAATTGATTTGGGGGAATCTAATCAACTATGGTGGATTAACTAAATATGAAACTGCAAGGAGACCAATTGGTCTAACATTGATGGTGCTACTATATTTCAAGGCTTAAGGATAGGTGTAATAATGTAGATTAGATATCAACCTACCCCATTCCTAATTAATGTGCATTACATGGCACATAGGACAAACTTGGTTGTTTGATCATTGTCACACCTATCAATTGTTTAAAACTTGGAAAATCTCCTTACAAAGTTGTATGGATACTTTTCAAAATCCCACAAGGCTACCCTTAAGTTTTCTAATCTTGATGTTATCATGGAAACATAGGGGTTAAAAATAATTGAAAATGTGAAAACCCATTGGTTTAGCATTTTGGAACATTTAAAAAGAGTCCAATTTAAGTTTATAACCCTTGTTGTCAAGATGGCCATGGATGCTTCATCTACAACAACAATCCAATCAAATTTTGATGTTTTTTGTGATGTTGATAATATTTTGGGCCTTCCATGTTTGTTACCCTTGTTGGAATGTGTCTACAATTTAATCAAATTTACATAGTCTAGAATGTCTTCATTTATGATTATGTTATTGATATCCAAATTTGTGAAGTTGATTTGTACTCTATGTACATCAAGCTTCATACTACTTACAAGCCAAAGATATTCCCTGATTTCAATGATGTTATTGACAACACTTTTTGTATAATATATTAGGATTGGATCACAAATTTGAATTTTGGGGAAGAAACCTTGTCTTTCTAGATCAATGGTTCATGGGGTATGTACAACAACCAAAGGACCAAGACCTTTGATGAAAACAAAATTTGCATATTAGGTTGGGGAAATTAAATGTCATTGTGCACATGTTGTGGATCATTTCATTAAGGAATTACAAAAACAATTCCAAATAATGAGGTCATGAATGCGCTTGGCATTGTGTACCTATATATTGGTTGCAAGCCGCATGTGAAACATTGTTTCATCTCCATCTAGCTACAGTGAAGCAAATGTATTGCGTGAAAAGATATATTGGATTAGACATCTTAGTCCTAAAGCTTATTGATGAAGATATGTTGGTGTTGGGGGACAAATAGATAGAGTAAGACTAAACAAGTAAATAGTTTCAAAACTAATTCAAATTTGGACATGAGATAGTACTTTTGAATTCTTGTTGTTTTATTTTCAAATGGGGTAGTATTTCTTCTCCTCCATGTTCTTGTTGTGTATCATTTTTTCTTTGGAAGTTTTTGTTTTAGAGGAACGTTGATTTTGTGTGGCAAAATAGGTTTAATTTGGAACATGAAGATTCTAGTGCATGGGATACCATATGTAGTGACCTTTATTGTACTATAGAACAATGTAATGGATGCCAATTACTCGATGTTGTGGGGTAGACTATGGTTGTGGGATACCAATATCTCACATGATTAGGGAAACAACTTGGTAACTATCCAAGGTAATGGTACAATCAAAATAATTATTGTGACCAAACACTTAGGAGTAACAATACATGACCAAAAGTGCTAATGTGTTATGATTTCCAACATGGAATCACAGATGATGAAGAGGATGTCATATTCATAGTAGAACTAGAATTTTTTTCCATTAATACCATTGTATTATTGGAAAAGGTTGGAGTACTGACTAGATCATAAGTGGAATGGGATGTTATTCCACAAATAATTAGCTCAATCCCAAGCACCAAGCAATGGTGTAACAAGTGCTCTGAAATTGGTAAGAATTCAACCCGTAATAAGCTTGGAGGACATGGTGTACACAAATACCTATTATCACCATATTGTTGGTGATAAATTGTTGGATGAGACATTTGTTCAATAGTGGGTGCAGGAGATGAAATGGTAAAATGGATATTAACAAAAGAAGAATAGTTCATCAAACTAAACTTGGGCACCATTGAACAACCACAATGCATGAAGATTAATGTACAATTGACAATAACACAAACAAGTTTTCTAAAGATTCTTTTACAAGAGTTCAAGGATGACCTATAAGAACATGAAGGGGAACCCTCTTAAATTAACACAATATTAGATTGAACTAGACACCACAATTCCACCGGTTCATCAAGTTAGATACCACATGAATTAAAATTATGTTATTATAATTAAATAAAACATTAACAAGTTGTTAACGGTAGGTTTTATATAGCCAGCAGAAGACACAACATGGCTTTCTCCAATTGTAGAGGTGCTAAAAAGAAATGGGAAGTTGTAAATTTGCATAAATTTCCATAAGTTAAATGTTACAACAAAAAAAGATTTATACCAATTACCATTTATTGATGAATATTCAACATTGTAGCTAAACATGAAGCATATGTATTTTTGGATGGTTATTCTAGGTATCATTAACATCCATTGCACCGAAAGATAGGTACAAGATTATTTTTGTAACAAATTAAGAATCATTTGTGTGGCTAGTCATGCCTTTTGAATGAAGACTATACCTCCTACACACCAACAAATAGTATGTCAAGCAATTAAGGAATATTTAAATCAGTTCATGATTTCTAAAAAAAACTTCACTATTTATAGTAAGATGGAGACACACCTATCCAAACTAAGGCCATGCTTCCTCAAATGTAACAAATATGGTATCAACTTGAACCTTCTGTTTTTATAGTATTTTCAAGAATGATCTTGGGATTCATAGTTTCCAAGGAAAGGAAGCTACTAGATTTTAAGAAGATATAAACGTTAATGAACATGTCGGTTCCCATCAACCCATAGTAAATATAAGTGTTCAATGACATTGCACAATTTTACCAATGTTTCATTAAAGAATTTGCATTCATAATGGCACTAATAACAAAAGTAATGCAGAAAACAAAACCATTTGTGTGAACAATTAAATGTCAATAAGCATGGGAGTTCATCAAGAAGTGATACATTGAGGCTCCGATATTAATTTCACCTAATTGATAGTTGGAATTCCATGTTCATATGGATGATTCTTTGTTAGTAGTAGGGGCTATGTTGGTTCATAATTGTTAACCCAAATTTTCACTTTATGTAGATAGTAACTAGTTGTTACCAATTAGTATTTGATGAGGCAATATTATTTTGAGGACTGTTTTAGTTATTATTGGATAACAAGTCATCGCTTTGTTATGATAAGCAATAACAAATATTTTATTAAATCAATCTATTAGGTTAATTGGTAACCAATTTGTTACATAACTAGTTGTTGACAAAACATGTTAGATATCAACCTATGACCAGTAGTTATTGAAGTTCAATTTTGAAATCTTTGACAATTGTACTGGTTAGTGACTTTGATTTTGAACAACACTATTCTATGGTATTAGTAGGAACATTTGAAAAAGAGGAACAATTCAATCCATTCCAAATTTCTTATTTATTTTCTCTTTGTAAATTGATTTTTTAAACCAATTGTGGATTTTTGCCTTTGTAAATAAACATTCTCATGTTTTTTCTATCTTTGTTTCTATGTCTTGGATTTTAGATTTGAAGTAGAACAACCCGGTTAATGTTTGAAAGCAAGTTAAAATTTACAAAGTAAAAACCTTATTTTATTTTCTTTGAGAGAATAGAAAACACTTTTAAATTTGGCGACCACATAGTAGACTAAAATTGTAAACAATCACGTTTACAATCTCTAGTTTCAACAAGAAAGTTGTGTTTTTAAATTTTAGATTGGATTTGTACTAACTTTAATAGTTTTCTAAAATTGTTTTATGTTTCGATCATTTTTTATTTTTTACAAAATTAGTTTAAAAATTTCTTCAAATTTGCATGTTGTTTAATTTCTAATTACTAGAACAACATGTTGTCTAGAGAAAATATAAGAATTAACAATTGTTTTAAAATAGTGAACAATGTCAAGAGTGGTCATAAGGGGCTTAAGGAGGCAACTAGAATTGGGATCACCACAACAATTTATTCATGAGACGGTTCAATCACAAGAACAACTGGGTGCAATCATACTAACATGAGCCATAGCAAGTGTAACCAGTGCTTAAGTTTTCACATTTAAAAATGGTAATTTAATTTGGTGTTGAAAGTATAAGATTTTTTTATATAGTAAGTTTCATAATATATCATTGGAATATGTGAATTAATTTGAAAAATATCCAATGAATAATAAACTCTCAAAAACACTCATTAAACATTATAACACATGTTTTTTTAGCACTAAAAGGACTTAAAAATAGATTTCAAAACTTTTGAAAATTACATATATTTTGAAATCTTTCACATAAACCTTGACATAATCATATAAAAAATTATTAAAAAATTTGAAGACATTTTTGAAGACTTTTTAAAGAACATTCTAGAAAATATTCCACCAAAAGCAAGTGGGTGTGGTTCATGTTATCCCATTTGCACCCAACCACGTTTTCAAGCCAAAGGAATTCAATTGGTTGATGTTCCCAACATTGATCCTCAACAATTAGTTATAATAAACATACTTCTTCATCAAATATTAATAGAACAAGAGGAAAGGAAGGAAGCACAAGTACATTCAACCAGTCATTTTTTGACACCGTAACATAAGTTTCAACAATGGAGGCCGAACACACAATCAAGGGGACAAAACACCGCATCTATACAAAATGTTGATGAAATAACTTAACTAGGACAAAGGGGCAATTTGCAACACCTAGCTACTACATTCCCAAAATTACTATAGCATCTCGATCAACACCAATTATTAAGTACTACACATCTAAACCAATTCTTGCTTTGAATCTAATCATAGCAAATTTAAAATTTGAACACAACTAACTTTTAAACCGGTTGGAACAACTACATAACTTGGAGCAAATACCTTCACATCGATCTAGTTCTCAATCGCATGTAGAACTAATGGAAATAGTTGCAATACCTATTGTTGTCCAAAAAACACAACCTAGATTTTGTAAATGGTTGGCACCTAATCAAAGATATTCATGCCACCGTGGTACCCACCGATTATAGTTCAATCCAAACCGACCAATAAGTTGCCATGCTAAAAACTTCAATATCTGACACACATGAAGGATATTGATCCTAATGCTCACATTAGAGTTTTCAAGAAAGTAATTAGAGCCAACGGAGAGACCATGGAAGATGATATCATCAACTTGATTAATTTCATTTTACAAGATAACATCTCAAAGTGGGGCAAAAACTTTACTCAAGATCATCCCAATTGCACATTTGAAGAGTTGGAGCAAGCATTTTGCAAACATTTTTGAACAATGAAGAATGATGAAAAAGTTTACATGCAATTGAAAAACCTACAACAATAAATTAGCGAATGGGTAGAAGTTTACTACGAACGTTTGTTGAAACTTGCTAATTGTTTGCAAGTCAAGGTTATTGATGTTTTCCTTACCACAATATTTAAAATGGGTTTGTAACCATTCTTTAGACTAACAATAGTAGGTATGACAAGGAATACCCTTATTAAGCATAAGGAAGCTACAATGATTTGTGAAGAAAATGGCTTAGTTATAACAAACTACATTGTTAACCCAACTAGAATCCAAATCAGTTACACAACCAAGAGTCAATTACACTATAACTAAACAATAATTAAGCTATTCAAACTATGGAAAAACATGTCATGCCAAAGAAACCTACCATAACAGAAAAAGGGAAAAACATGCAGTACCTATTGTACCCACCAAAGTTGTTGAACTAGTAGTTGAAATAATTGTACAACCTGTTAAACCAACTAGAGTACTTTTGAGATATCCATGTATTATTTGTTTTAACTTTGAACACCATGCGCCAAATTGTCCTAGAAAGATGAAAGTTTAAAGCATGTTTTGTACTAAATTAAACACTACTACCATTGTAGTTTCAAAAGCTTCTAAGCCTGATAATGTACTAGTTAATGTAGTTGTCACTGTCAAATACAATTAAATTTGTCAAAGCTTAATATTTTAGCACCTTACAATTTGTGGATGGTGAATCAAACCATAACCAAACCACTTGGTCTTATTAAAGATCTAAAGATATTTGTTCATGGAATTCCGTATATAATCACATTTATTATCATCAACAATAATGTTCTAGACTCTAGTTATTCAATGTTGTTGGGACGTCTATGGTTGAAAGATGCAAAAGTGTCCCACAATTGGGGAACTAACACTATTACCATACAAGGAACAAGTACATTGAAAACCATACTTGTTACCAAAAAACTATATGTTCAAACGAAATGACCAAAAGTCTTAGTATGTTATAATTTCCATTTTGGAATATCTAATGAAAAGGAGGATATGATGTTTGCCACAAAATTGGATTTGTTTTCAATAGGAACCATAATAGTACCTACTCACACTAAACCAATTTTCAAAATAGACTGCATTTCAAATCTTAAGATAACAAAACATGTCCAAACACAATTTGTCAAACTAGTGTGTGTCTTAGTTGTTAACTTAATTATTCCACTTGATATTGTTAAACAACATTTACCTTAGACTTTTTTCCATCCAGAAATGGGAGAAATGATCATTGATGAAACACCTATTTGAAAATGAATCCAAGATTTAACCATAACCGATTGGACAATCACTGAAGGTGAACAATTGACCAAAGTCAATTTGGGCATTAAAGAGAATATGCAATTTAGGTGAAAGTGAATGCTTCACTTGAATCGATTATTACAAAACAATTGATTGAATGTTTAAAGAAATTCAAAGACATTTTTGCCTAGACATACAAGGACCTAAAGGATATATCACCAAAGATTCTTCAACACAAGATTGAACGTGATACTATAGTACCACCTATTCATCAAACAAGGTACTAGTTGAATCCCAACTACACTACCATTGTCAAGCAAGACATGGACAAGTTACTTGTTGTTGGTTTCATCAAATTGATTGAAGAAACATGTGGCTATCACCAATAGTAGTTGTTCCCAAGAAAAATGTTGAAAATTTGTGTTGATTTCAAGAAGTTCAATGTAGCAACAAAAAAAAACCCTTACCCTTAGCCTTTCACTAATGAGGTCATTAATATAGTTGTTGGGCATGAAGTGTATACCTTTATGGACATATTTTCATGATATCATTAGATATCAATTACATTAGAGGACCAACACAAAACCACCTTTGTGATAGACTTGGGGGCTTTTGTGTGGGTTGTGATGCCATTTGGTGTCAAAAATGGACCACCCATTTATTAAAGGGCAATTACCAAAGTATTTTGTAAGTACATTGATGTATTCATAAAGATCTTTCTTGATGATTTTATAATTTTCAATGACCTATCAACTCACCTTGAAAAGCTAAAAAAGTGTTTTCTTAAGTGTAAAGAGTTTAGTAGTAGTTTAGACCCAAACAAGTGTGCATTCTAGTGTTTTTAGGAACTATCTTAGGTTTCATAGGGTCTAAGGAAGGCAAAGTCATGGATCATAAAAAGGTTGAAGCCTTAATAAACATGCTAGTACCTACTACCCCTAAGAAATCCAAGTGTTCAATGAGATGACATAGTTTTACAAGTGTTTTATCAAGAACTTTGCTATCAATGTCACCTATCAACAAGTTGCTCAAAAACTATGAAATTTTTGAGTGGATAGAAAAATGCCAAAATGCTTGGGAAGAGATTAAGAACTGGTATGTACAAGCCTCTATTTTGATCAATCCAAACTAGGAGTTTGAATGGGTGAAATCACAGTAAAAGGAGCCAAGGACTGTGTTGACTACCATAAAATCTTGCACCCAATCAACTTTGAAAAATCATTGGAAATAATGAAATATTGAAAAATAATGAATTTTTTTGGGTAATGGTTTTATACTTGTGAATTTTCATTTCCCTGATTTTTTTGTAATTTGGAGATGTCTTAATATTTGAAAAATGAAAAGTAAGCAATGAACCTGCTGTAGACTACTATTTTTGATTTTGAACATCTTTTTTCCAATGTGAAACAAAACTATTCCTTCTCAAATTTCATAGGAGGCTATATTTTGATAAACATTAGGGCATGGCATTGGAAAGAATTTCAAAAGATGTCTTCACTATGTTTTACATGAATCACCTTTGAAGGTGTTTTTGACCTTTAAAAATACATAATTTGAAAAAATTCCTTAAAGAAGAATTGTTTTTTATGTTGTAAGGAAAGGCAAGGTTGCATTTCCATGAATTTTGGAGGTGTTATGCATAATTAAAAGTATTATGAAACACATATTATGTTGTCAAAGGATATGGTTGAACAAGGTTATAATGCAATAAAATTAATGTACAATATAGCTTTCAAGGATTAATATACATGTATATTTAAGAAGTCACTAGAATTAGAACCTTTAAATTAGTCTAATTATGCACATAATCCATAATGGACTTTGGAGTCATAAATTATTTTTAAAAACCTAAAATATTATTTATTAAAAAAATTGACCCTTGTAGGCTATGGATGAAAAACATTCTCATCCATGTATTAGGTTGTGAATGAACGAATTCAATGGAGCTTTTTAAAACCTTGACACTTGAATTGAGGTAGTTTGTTTATGTTTGGTTCATTGAAACAAAGAGAGCTTTTATGGTTTTAGGGTTGAAGAGCTTAGATTTTCATGGCTACCATTCTTCAAATAACCTTGCAAGCTCACATGGACACAACATTGCAATTGATCTACACATTACACTAGAAGAAAACTGGGTTTTTGTAACCAACCAATTTGCGACTAGTTGTGACTATTTGACATTTACAACTATTGTTGGTTATATTTACAACTACTTTTTGCATTTGGTCTTGCTTGCTACTACTCTATGACTAACTTGCGACTAATGGATTTTTTCATCCTTTCATTTGGATAGCTTTCAACACAATTTCCATCCAAGAAGACCCTTCTACCTACCATTAGTTGCAAATGTCACCAAATGA
>Ga0116227_10010224_pt1 | contig 16521 bp, 10 predicted proteins | sample S1TSphgellanicum_FD_89693 | JGI IMG/M metagenome (GOLD analysis project Ga0116227, IMG submission 89693) | Host-associated microbial communities from peat moss isolated from Minnesota, USA - S1T2_Fb - Sphagnum magellanicum MG | ecosystem: Host-associated > Plants > Peat moss > Unclassified...
CCTTGGTGTTGATGGTTTGTTTCTCTTTTCTTCATTACACAAGTTTGTGTATTTCATGTGACAAGAACCTTGGAGAGTTCTTGATGTTGTGTTTTGTGTTGTGAGCATTATGTTGTACTTTCCTTTCAATAAAAATTTATGTTTGCACTTGGGTAGATCTCCTATTTGTTAACAATAATATGGACCAAACCCACTTGTTTGGTTGATTGCTTATTTTCAAAATACTTTAAGAATATTTCATTTGAAAGTTGCAAAAAAAATCAAATTTGACCCAAAAGGATGTTGCAATATATTATTATGTGAATATATGTTTGAACAACCTTCTCCAAAATATATCATGTCTAAATAATCTTTTGACATTTTATTTTATTTACAATGCATAATAAGTGATTATGAATATTGTATCTTCATTATTTTCATTTCAAATCATACCACATGTTTTCATAATATATGAAAAACATCATCATGAGTGTTTTTGAATGACTTGCAACATTGGTACATTTTTTAACATTAAACATATGAAAAATTAATCACTTGTTACAATTATTTTTGCTTCTATTAATATGATTGCACTTTGATAGAATTGACTATTATATCATATTTGCATAAATTTCCATAATTGATTTTAAATGTGTCCAAAACATATTCCCATTGAATTGAGTTTTGAAACTTCTTCTCTTTCAAGGAAAAATAGATTCCTATATATATAATATTCAAATTTTATATTTCAGTCATTTATGGTGCAACTACCTTAATTTGAAACTACTAGACTTTGTTACAATATAACACAACAAGAAGGAAAAACTAAAAGAGAAAAAAAAGACCTAAGTTCTAGTTCGATATCCAAATTAAATCCTAGCTCAACTACTAAACAATGATTAACAATTGTTGATACCATTTTCAATGACCCTCCAAAGTTATTTGTACAAAGGTACATAACCAAATTTTGACAAGATATGAAAAAAATTAGGTAATTTGGGATTTTTTTTTGTTTCTTCATTATTCACACTTAGTTGGGAACAAAGACCAACACGCAAATTTTGATTCAAATTATTAAAGGATCGATCTTTGTTTGGGAACTTGAGAATATTTTAAATAACACAATATGAAAATGTATGTTAGGAGTTTAGAATGTCATTGAAAAAACATTTTAGAACATGGGAATGTTGTTAAAAGTGTGGTATCATGTTAAAAACATGCATCACGTCAAAAAGTCATGTAATTGTATGTAGCATGCATTTGTTCCATTTATGCAACTTTAGTCATGTTTATGACTATGTGATTATGGTTACAAACACATGATTAGTAGTCATCTTGAAATAGACATAGTTAGGCTAGGTAGGTAGGTGACTAAGTAGTGATGCACCCCTAGGTTCAAATTTTTTTGAAGGTAAATAACCTTATCAATTCACACTTTTGAAGTTAAATGCAACTTATGTCCATGTTGTGAAAGTCAAAAAGCATCCTTTGGGATTGCTTCCCTTGTTATGACAATTTGAGGCAAATCAATTCTCCTCCAATTTCCATTTGGCCCAAGTTAAAATACCCATCAAAGAATGACACATTATATGAAGCTCAAGCATGTGTTTGATCTTAGTATGAATTTAGTGGACAATTTCACATAATGTTGCAATTTTCCATCTGAACCATTTCAAGTTCCCAAAGTTTGCACTTTGAAATGTAATTGAATTTTTTTTGGTTCATCATGAATTCCAACTCAATGAAATTCTTGAAGAATTTTTTGGAGTAGCTATGGTTTTCCCCTCCTCTTACCTCACATTCCTCCACCAAGTTGAAGCATAACCCTTCAAATAAGATCAAACCAATTCAACCATAGGGTTTTAATTGACTTTCATAACATGGATATAATCCTTCGTGTTGGAAAGCAAGGCATTTATAACCTTACAGTCATGAACACCATTGAAACTTTTAGGCTTTGTTGGCGTAAACCATGTACCCCTTGAAGATCCTCCCTTGAAAATATTTCCCAACTTACTAAACTCCAACTAGTTAAAATGCATCAAGAAGGTTATTTGCTTGAAAGAGAAAAGGAGTGTGGCATGCTCCTCTTGATTGTCATGAAGGTGGGAGGACTCCTCCACTTGGTCTTGGGGTTAACCTTGACCTCATGAACTATTTCCTTTATGAGATTTTCTTGTTGATCCTTGCATCTATTCCATTTACTTTCCTTAGCCATCATATTGAACATGGGTTTGTTTTTCAAATCAAAATTCCTTGTATTATAACTATGTTATCAAATGACACGCCTCTAGGTTTGACACAATGGTAAAAAACCCTTTTGATTCCTAGCTTGCATTGAAATGGGTTACTAAGGTGCACTCCTTGTTCTCAAGAGAGATATGGGGGATGGGATTTCCAAGATGGGACTAAGATGAAATCAAAATGAGGTCAATCTACACGAGTCAATTGTGTAGTTTGTGACTAGCAACAAGATTATATCAAAATAGCAAAATGTCTCAAAATTCCCTTGAAAATTCTTGATTTTGTCAAGTTATGAGTCTTGCAATTTTGTGAGCTCAATTCTCACATAGAAATTTCGATGGAAGATTTTTCAAAAGAAAAGATGTGGCCTTTGAATAGACCTTTCAACACCATACCACATGTTTAATTCAAAAGTTATTTGACCCCCTATTTTTCAAATTTTTGTGGTCAAAAATAAATTATTAGTTTCACTTTCAACCTTTCTTTTGTCCATATATATAACTTCAACTTCAAAACTCCAAAATGAAAAATGCAAGCCCAATTTTTTAATTTATATTTCAAGACCTTTCCAAGGGTGTAAATGGGGTTTTGCTTTGAACATTATTGTTATTTGCATTTGAATGAATTTGAATCTTAGGGGTTACATTCACAAAGATAGGAACTATAACTAGTGACTTTTTCATGTTTTTGTGTCAAAAATTATATTAATATTACACATTTCTTTTATATGTTTTGATGATAATGTTCTTAATATATTGTGGAAACATGTGCAATAGTTTGAAATGAAGCTAATGAAATTTGAATCCTCAAAAGCATTGATTAATCATTGTAAACAATGTCTAACAATGCTTTTACTACTTGAAAAAACTCATAAATGATTCTTAGACTTGAAAATGACATAATTTTGGAGAGACTCTTAAAACATATATTCACATAAGAATATAATGTAACATATTTTTTGAGTCAAAAGGACTTTCTTATGACTTTTTGCAACTTACAAATGGAATATTTTTAATATATACCCAAAATCTTTCAGAATAAGCAATCACCGAAATCCTTACTAAGGGTGCACCCTAGCTCCTTATTTTGTGAATGTACCCTAAAACATTATCTTAGCATGTCTTAGCCTTAATTGCGAGCCCAAGGCTACAATGTAGGTAGTTAAATAGGTTGGTTGGTTAGGTTGGAAGTAAATATAAGGTAGGTTACTTAAGTAGGTCAAAAAAAATTGTTTATAATAACATGATGGAAAAAAATATTATTAATGAATGTGTGGTGCAATGATTAAGGACTTGGGCCTTCAATGCCTAATTAGACTACTTAGCTTAGGCTAGGTTGTTAGGCTATTTAACATATGTTGTTAAATAGACTTTTAATCTAAGTTGAATATAAAAATATTTTTTTATTTGAATCTACAATAATCCAAAATGTAAAATCGAACAACTAATATCCTTATTAAATGCAATTACAATAATTTGTGACATGGCATTTATGATTAAGGACTAAAAAATGAATGGTGGTAAAAATGATGCATTCAATCAACCATAGTTGCATGTAGCCACATTGGTCACTTACAATTACAAATTTAGTCATGGGTGCACAATCATATTTGGCATAATGATGGGAATTTCATTTTAAAAAATTACGAATAGATTTTTAGCTTTTGGGGAAAAAAACCACATGACAAAAAAAACTGAAAATTTAATTATTGTATAATGTTCATATATCGAAGTATCACATGGATAATAACAATTCAACACTTCCCATTTTAGACATGATGATGCCACAATCAATGAACATCATCTAATGCATGAAGGATAAGGACTTATATTGTCATTGAAAAGGTTTGATCATTTTTTATGTTTGTTCTTTAATGCAAGTTTTATGTTAAGGAAAAGCAAGTCAAGAAGATGCAATAGCAAATGACATAAAGAAATAGGTGTGAGAGTATCCATGGGTTTTACAGGTATGGTATTTTTAGCTTGATTTTTTAATTTTTAATGGTTGTCATCATAGATGGGTAGCTTAAGGGCTTCACATTACTTTTGGTGCATAATGTAAATTGTCACTATAGGCATTATGGATTTTAACCTTATGCAAATTAATGTTAGTAATTTTTACACTTGTGATATTAAGCAAATAATGTAATTCTAGTGGGAATGAAACGAGAAATTTGTCAAGCACATTAGAAAAATCCATAAAGTCACCCTATCTTTAGGCCTCTTTTCACACCCTAACCCCTCTTTCAATAGTATCCGTAAAGTAAGGAAATTTTATTAAAACTCAATATGAAATGTTGAAACTTAGCATTTAATTCACAAGGTTCAAAGGGAATTATTGTATATTTAAAGGTAAGAGCATTGAAGAGCATATTTAAAGCTATGTAGTAGTAGTTGAAGAGTCAAGAAAAAAAAAGACAAGGTGAAATTTTTTAAACCATCAAAATTGATGGTTTTTTTAGTTCCAACCCCGATTGAATGCTAATGTATTTTTTTGTGGGTTTTCTTTTAATCTCACCTTGTTTATGACCAAAGTCAGGGCATTACTGTAGTATTTTCTTAACCTTACAAATAACTCTATTAGGTTAAGTTCTTGCAATGGTGATCCATCTATTTGGTGTAAAATAAAAACAATAGATACATGAATAGCATGTTAAGAATGGATTTTTTTGTAAGGTGGTGATGGAATTCAACTTTCAATTGTTATGCACAATGTATGGTCTTAATACAAATGCACACAATTTTTGTCATTTGTTGTGGTAATCTCTAAACTTGGGTGATAGTGTCCTACATGTCAAGCATTGTATCTGCATGGTGTTGTTTTCAATTAGGTGTTTCCACTCAGGGTGTGAAAATTATGTTAATTATATTTGAGGTTGGTGGTGTAAGGTGTATAACAATGTAGGAAAGGAGACCAATGTGTGAATATGTGTATATTAACAATTATTTGTGCCAATGGACACTATTTGTAGCATGTGCATGTGAAGTCATGAAATCAAGGATAGTAGAATGGCAAAGAAACTCTTTAGTAAAGGAAAGTGATTGACTAATAAATGAACATGATATGCATATGACTTGAACACATTAGAAGGTAAAATTATCACACAAACAACATGGACATGCCAAGATGCCTCTAAACTATCATATGAATGTGCATTATGAAAAGCGAGAAAGGATACAGGCATTATGTGTGTTTTTAGAACTTGATAAACTTTGGCACATGTGACAAACCATTAGTTAGCAATAATGTTTACCTAAACATTGGATTTTACAACTATAATAATTGTTGAGGTGGATTTTAAGGGTATTGCCATTTAAGGTTGCACATATCAAATTCATCATTAAGGTGAAGATCTAGTTACACAGGGGAGATGCAATCTGCTCATGGTTATAACTCTACCAATTCTAGGCCACATTATTTGCTTTAAGATTGTGTAATCTAAATCATGAATGTTTAATTTGAATCATCAAATCAAGATCACTAGACATCTATGCCTCGATAAAGAAACATGTGGATTCCTATGTTTGTTATTAAACAAAATAAAAATCATTACACTTTTTTTTGTGTCATGAACAGAGGGCATATTTGAAATAAATGATGGGATTATAAAGTTTTGATAAGGGCTAAATCTAGATCATTGTGATGGGTTTTGATATCCTATAGAGTCTAAAGGTGGATTTCATGTTTGGAACTTGTTAACACAATTTTGGTTTGATTTGATTTGACCCAAGTAGATCATGAAGGTTGGGCTTTAAGTTGAATTAAGATAAGGTCAATTATTTGAGTTATAAAAATCAATAAGATGACAAGTCCTACAATATTATATTAAATATCATGAGGATGTAATAAACTAGTATGGGTGGTTAGAGATGGTTGTTGATGTCATGGATTTAAATGTCAAGAAAATTTGTTTTAGGTTGCAAATTTAAACTTGAAAGGTAAGGCCAACGATTGGTTCATGCAAGAGATTGAGCCCACATTTTGCTTGGTTAGGGAAAATTGAGATCTTGGATGATTGTGAAAATTGGGGTAATTGTTAAAAAAAAGGTTGGGGGAAAATTTTCCATTTTCTCCAAATGATGTGAAAAAAATATAAGGTGCAACTTTCTTTTTTTATATATAACTTAAATGTAAATAAAATGCATAAGATTGGATTATGAAATAAACCTAGAATATATTTAAAATATTTTCAACTTTAATAAATATTATTTTGATATTCTATTATATCATAGCATATAAAAAAAACCATTTTATCATGTGTTCCGTAAAATATACAAAGAGTAACTTCCCTTAGGGACAAGGTTAAAATGGGGTGCAAATTGAATTCAAGAAACATACATTCTAAGACATTATTTTATTTTTCATTGAAGTAATGGTTACTTAATTAATTTATATTGAAACTTTTGAATGAACTTGTACAACAATATTTCAAATCTATTGTGGGAAACGTGGCAAATTTTGAAATGAATCTAATGAATATGGAATACCCATAAACACGTTTTAAACAATGTGATCTTTTTTGTTGATATATGGAAACAACCTTTTATCAGCAATACATTTTTGTAGGTCTTTTAAAGTTGTAATTATGTAGCATTACTAAATTTTTATCCATTTTATTTATCCCTAACATCATTTGTTGATACAACTCATGCAATGATTCATTGTTTAGTTAGCCATATTAACCTCAACAATTGAATTATTGGAATTCACAACTAATTATACCAATTATTAAGTAATAACCTTCTATCTATAGATTTTTCATGGATACAACATACACAACATACTCCTATTTCCCTCACACATACATCATTTTCATAAAAATTATGTATTGATGTAAATCCATGACATTCATGGTCAATATCTTTATTGCCCTTTTATTTTCACATTCTTACACACAAGGTACTAACCCCTTTTTTTGGGGTGCAAACGCACTTACCATAGTCCCAAAATAGATTTGACAAACATATGTTGAATCATTAATGTATTTAAACAATTTAGCTTCAACATTAGATTCTTGAATTCTAAACATTTCGACTTAAACAATATTATTAACAAGAGAAACCTCTTTGTAACAAGTATGTTAATGGTACTCTATGTTTAGACTAGGCTTTCATTAAATATTTAAAACCATTGACCTAAGTTCAATGTTTCAAAAAATCGGCAATTTTGAAAATAATCTAAGTATTATTGAATTTGTTCAAGGAATACAATAATAAAAACACACCTACCCACTTAGGTGACTACTTAGAAATTAATGGGTTTGCTTACCAAAATGATGTGGCAATTTGTGATTGGTTTAAGAGATGGATTAGAAAATCAATAATTTTCATAATCACCAAAAATATTAATAACCAAAAAAGTGACAATACAGTAACATGTAAATGTGTGGATAATTATTATTCATGATTATGTCATTTTCAATGAATTTAAAATTATTCCAAAAATGAAAAAACAAAAACACAAATTATAACACCTTAGAATAGTTTTTGAATATTTTACATTCATCACATTTGTAAGTAGATTAACACATCCTTCCTCAAGGCTTATAAATACCTCACAATAAGTTCAAGGTGGACTATGTTTTAGTGATTGATATTACAATGAGTCATTAGGTTGCACAAGCACAAACTTGTTTGAAAACTAATGACTAGATGCTTATACTCATCAAGTTCCAAACTCTACATTATAGTGGTGATTGGAACATCCACTCCCAAAGTTATTAAATCTAAACTAGACCCACAACAAACCCCCTCTAATTCCAATAATTATATCTCTCCAATAAAAAGTTCAACAAGGCTAAAATTTTGTGAAAAGATGTTCTAGGCACTAATCTCAAATTTTAGATGAATCCATTGCTATAGTCAGGAAATCTTGAATTTAGAATGAAAAGTCCAAAGACTATTTTTGAAGAAAAAAACTTGTTTTATCCGTAGTGTTTCTTCTCTTTCATTAAAACACCAAACATTCTACCATCTTCAATCTAACACCTCTTTTGGAACAAATCCTTCCAAATCATGAGTCACTTTCCTAAACAAAAGCAAGAATAAAAGAGAAGGGGAGCCTCACATAATACCTTTTTCATGGCGATTCCTTTCCTTGGTCAATGAAAATGAAGGGAAATCCTTTTTTGCCAAGTCTCCACCAATCAATTATATCCTTAGCTCAATGAACCAATGAACTTGATAAAAAGATCCATCCTATTCATTTCCCTTCCAACCATTGTGAAATAAGAATCCCTTCATCCAATGGGGTTCAAAACCTCACCTTTTTTTCATCTTGAATGCAACCCTTGGGATGAAGTTTTTCTTTCATTTGTGTAGAACCTCCCCCTTTTCCATTTTAGGTCATCCAAAGTAACTAACCCTTAGGATAATTTTACCCAAGTACAAGAGATGATGATGTTTTCCTCTTTCTTCATTAGGTCCATGTGAGGATTATTCAACATTCTTTTAACTTAAGTGTATTATTCATTTGTCTAGTACATATTACTATTATCTCCAATGTATTACTTATTTATGTAATACATAGTAAAGTTAAAAGATAGGTCTCCTACCATAAGATTTCCATCCCACTTAATTCATTGTCAAACCTAGGTTTTTTAATTAATTTTGATGGAACTAAGCATTTTGCTTGGTTACCATTATTGTGGACATTCCTTAAACCTCTTAATCCTAATCACAATTATATTTAAAGGAACATGATTTCATGGAATAATTAGTTTGTTAACATGGTGAACAATTTTGGAGGGCGTGAACCGGACAACCTACAACACTAAGTGAAAAAAAACATGAATTATTTCCTTACTTGAATTTGACACAACTGGCCGAACATGAAAAATCAATTGGAAAAAAACCACGTCTCCATTTAGAATTTAAATGCATCACCAAAATGTGGCACCAAAGGTTGGGTGCCAATGCACGTTTCGTCATGTTGGTGTTGGAAATCAAATTTGCTATAAATGATGAGCCCAAGATTTTATATGAAGGCCCCTACCAAAGGGATGAAATTATTGTTCTAGTGTGGTATATAGAACTTGATTAGGTCATTATTGATGGTTATGTGGTCCACTGTTCTAAATTCCAGTTGATCATGAAGTGGAACTATTCGTGTGTTCTATCCATCATTTCTTGGAGTTCTTGCAGATAATATGAGTATTTGTTAGGCTATGGTCTAAGGGGCATGATGATCATGCCATTTTATCCCTTGCAAGAAATTGTAATAACATGCAAAAAAACTCATGTTACTTATCTATTGTTTGAACATTCTATCCAAATATGATATCATGTTATACTTAGGGATTATTAAATAAACCTTTTTTATTTCCCTTCAAATTTTTTTCCATCGTGATGATGACTCATAAAACTAACTAAACTACTAATTCTTTCATTTTGCATATCATGCCTGAAACATGCCTATATTTTGACTTTTATGCTTTAACTATATCAAAAGGCTTGGACCATTGGAACTCTACTTCAAAATGCTCACACTAAATACTAATACCCATGAACATATACAACACCATAATGCTCAACCTTTTAGATAAACGACCCAAGTAATAATTAAATTTAGTTTCATTGATTCAAGGTTTAACTAGGTTTGGATAATGTGGATGTGTGTGAACTAACTTGTTAGCTTGAAGATGCAAAATGATTGAACACCTTACACCCCATTCTATAATTAAGGCTATCCAACTTCTATAATTACATAATTAATAAAAGTTGAATTAATAAGCTTTGACCAACTTGGGAAACTTATATGAGCTAAAACTTCTTAAATGCAACCCTTACCTATCCTAAACTATTAATAATTGAAAGAAAAACCAATAATGGGGCCTTGGATAACAATGGTGGTGAACCAAGATTCACAACATTCATTCCACATTGTTCCACATAAACTTCCAAAATATAATAAAACATATTAAAACATTTTCATATAAACACATGTTGTTAGTATAGCCATAGACATTAAAACATGAAAAATGAAGTAATGGTTACACTTGTTACATGGTTCCTATTAATGTGAATACATTTTTTTTTGGTTTATATCCTTTTTATACTCCTTTAAAAAAGTTATGTCAATTACAAGATCATGTTCATAAATAATCAAAATAGTTTGCAAGTAGTTTTGGCTAACATGCACACCCTTAGTTTTGTCAAATGGTATAAGATATAGTGACACTAATAGGAGTCAAAACAAATGTAACCAATGTTTAATTTTTCATGTTTTAGTTTCAAAAATGTATTAATGTTGGAAATCATTCCAAATCACTCGTGACAAATGTTTTAAATATATTAGATGGAAGCATGTGATATTGTTTGGAATGAATCTAACATTGATAAGATATTCAAAAAAATCATTAAACACTACAATGTTTTTTGTTTATTAAAAGATTGCTTAAACATGACATATTTTGGGGGAGGTTTTTTTAGCATATATTTACATAATAATATATTGTAATATCTTTTTGGGCTAGATTTGATTTTTTCAACTTTGAAAAAAAAATTGTATTAAGATATTTTAGGAATAAGTAATTATTTAAGGAGGTGACCTTGATTCCTTTTAACATTTAATTTGGACCCATCAAGTGTTTAAAACTATGTTGAACTTTTTATAATTTAAACCCAAGGCACGCTCCTTAATTCCCACAAACAAAAAATACATGATAACTTCGGGATGGGATTCTAACAACCTTGAATAAATAAACTCAAAGTGAAGTCAATTTGCATAAACCAATAAATAGGCAATTAATGAAAATTAAAGTGGTGCATGATTTAAATCATTAAAAGCACACACTCATGACACTCATGATAGTGTATGTAGATTTGGGAGGGGTCACCATTTTCTTCCCTATACTATACTCTATGGATGGTGATGGATTACATTGAAATGGTAAGAATTATTGGGATTCCCAAGTGTGAATCTCAAAATTTCCTAAATATTCAATTTAGTTAAGGGTCTCACTACTTTGTGAACTTATAACTCTCCCATACAAACTTCAATTTAGGACTCTTAAAGGAAAAATTATTGCCCTTGAAAACCTTTCTATATTTCATGTCCCAATCAAAGGTGATTAACTTTGTTGTGAAAAATTTTAACAACCAAGAGTCAAAGGAGTGGAACACTTCAAAATTCGAAATTCTCACAAATGAAAATGCACTCTTGCATTCCCATGCACTACCCTCTCACAACGGGATTGTGTTCGAGCACTTCCCTTTTGCCTTGATTTATTCTTTGCCTACTTTTTCCTTGTGTTGTCTTTGGTGCAAGTCCAAGGCTGAGATCATTACATTGACAATGACAAAGTTCATTTTAGTAAGACTTTCGTTTGGTGAGGCCCATATTTGTTAGAATAAATGTTGGTAGGGAATTAATGTGTGTGAAATAGGATGATTGAATGTCATAGATAATTGGCTTTACCTAATCGAACTTTCTAAAAAACTCTATCAAGTTGCTATATATATATATATATATGCCTTTAAAGGTGGAAAGGAAGTTGAACAACTAATAGATGAAATGGGGGAAATACCATTTGAACCCCTTGGAATAATATACAAGGAACAAAACTAATAGTGAAATGATTGTTGAAAATGCATTGAATGCCACCTTGATCAAAATTTTCAATAAAAATTAAACAAATGAAGCATGAGTCAACCAACTTGGGCTTTAATACATTTTTGGGCTACACCATGTAAGAGGCATTTCAAGCAATTGGGAAGCAATTTAAAAAGGAAAAAAAACAACTATCACAATCATTTCTTCAAGGTTTTTACTAGTTGATGAAACATCAATTATAAATAAACTCAATACATTTGTGGCAAGAAATCTGATATTTTGTGGGTGTAGAGATGCTAAAAAAAAGGTGCCAATATTTTTATGAGGTCACATATCAATATTGTGTTATTATATTGAGAAAAGGACATACCCCTATCAATTATTAATGCAAGTATATATACCCACTTACACAACAAGTAATCACAGTCTTTTTCCACTTTCAAAGGTTAAAATAGTAATGAGAATAAACATTTTCCACCATTTTTGGACTCAATTGGTTTTAATGGAAAAAAAAAATTGATTAAGACATTTTTTAATGAATCATGTTTGGTCATTTCAGATAGTCTCATATTTCATTATATATATATTAAATGAAAAACTTGAAATCCCAAAATAAAAAACATGAATTAGTGAAAGATGTTACCAAAATGTTAATTTTCTTTTCCACTTAAAATTAATGAAGCTTTCCATTAGCATAGGAAATTTCCATGTGATACCTAGAGGCAAAAATTTTAAATATATTATCCACTTATGAATTGCCATGTGGCAACCTATAGTTTTTAAATTAATATTTGTGTCCCAATTGTGTGATGCCATGTGGAATCAAGGCCTAATCAAGTAAGGCTAGGTGACCTAATTTTAAAAGCTTAATCTAGGTGGCCTAACTTAGGAAGATTAACCTAGGTGACCTAGGTTGAAAACAACCCTAGGTAGGCCTACCTAGGCAAGAACTTGGGTAATCAAGGCCATTTGCATAGGTTGCAAGTGTGAACACATGAACGCCTCACCAACACTTTGAGGTTTCAAGTTTTTAACACACCATAAATTTTTGTTATAATAAAATTATTTATTGCAAACGATAGACAAGAGTTTAATTAAACCTAAGTAGTAAAGCCTATGTACCCTAATTAAGCTAGGCTTAGCCTAACCTACCCTAAATAGACCCAAGTTGATTTAATTTATTTTAGGCCTACTTAAATTAACCTAGACATACATAGGTTAACCTAGACTAGCTAGGATAATCAAGGCTAACAATATAAGTGAATTTGAACTACTTATGATAACCTAAACCCACCTATACTAGTATAGGCCTAACCTAGGATAACCTAAAGTACTTAAGCTCACCAAGGGTAGCCTAGGTTCACTTAGTCTAACCAAGATTAGCTTAACCTAGGTTGACCTAGGTTATTGCATGTTAACCAAGTTTAACCTTGATTATATTTGATCTAAACCTAGTTTGATTGAAACTAACTAAAAGGTTAAAATTTAGGCTCACCAATGTTAAACTAAATTAAAACTAAGCTAACCAAGGTTAAACTTAGGCTAACTAAGGTTTAATTTAGGTTAAATGGAATGTTAAACTTACATTAATAAAAGTTTAACCAAGACTAAACCTAAGAAATTTAAACCAACCAAAATTAAACTAGGTTGAACATAACCTAACTAAAATTAAACTTAGATTAACATCAATTAAACATAGGTTGACCCTTTGTTAACATTCCATGTAACCTTGGCTAAACTTAAATTAAATCAAAGTTAATTGTGCCTAAACCTAGGTTAACCTTTGTTAAACCTAGGCAATATATTGGTTATACTAGGTTTGAAACCTAACTTAACCAAGGTTAAACTTAGGTTAATCAAGGATTAAGTTAAGCTTGATTAAATTTGATTTACTTTAGGCTAGTTTTAGATAAACTTAAGTTAATATTGATTAAATTTAAGTTCAATCAAAATTAACCAAATTGAAACCTAGGTTAATCAAGACTAAACTTAAATTAATATCTATTAAATATAAGTTAAATAAAAATTAACCAAATCTCAACATAGGTTAATCAAGGTTAAACTTAAACCAACATCAAGTAAACTTGAAGCAAATATAAGTTAACTTGGTTAACCCAAGTTAAAATAAGTTAAAAATATGTTAAACCTCAACTAAACCTCTTTTAAACCTAGGTAAAATTCAAGCTAACAAACATCAAACCTAAGCTAACTTCACCTAATACATTGATGATATTAATATGGGCTTGAAAAATATGCTTGTCACTCTATGTATTGGCTCTACTTTGTGTTTTAGTTTTTTGAATAATGTGTGTTTTGAACCTTTGATCTTTGAATCCAAAATTAGTAGGGTGCCATTCAATTTCATTTCAAATTGAAATATTGATCAATATTGATAAATGATTTAAAAAATCTCATGTCACATGTGAAATTTGTGTCATGACTTAATTTAAAATTGTGACATTTAAAGTCTTGTCACAACAAAAAAATAATCATGTCACATGTGAGACTATTATTGTGATGCAAATTAAAATTATGACATTTAAGGTTTCATCATAATGAAATCCTTTTAAAAAAATCCTCATTTCAATTGGTGCAAAAAATTTCACATCACCTAGAAACTTGTATCATGACCTAAACTAAAACTATGATGTTTAGAGTTTTCATGTCATGGCAAAAGAAATTCTCATGTCATGTGTGGAACTTGTTTTTTGATATAGCTGAAATTATGACATTTGTAGATCCATCACAATGAAACCCCTCCCCACACCCCCAAAATTCATTTCAACGGGTGCAAAATGTGTTGTATTAGTAACAAAAACAACTTGTTATGTGTGAATGGATACACATATGTAATGGTGTTGATAGTGGACAAGATGTGGAATAAACCACTGAAACATTGTAGTTTGGGAATGAGGCCTTTTATCAAATTTATAATTTCCATGTTAATGAACCACAAAAAATTTGGGACATTGTTAATTTGTCTCTAGCAATTAATGAAAAGTTTTACTATCTACCAAAAGACAATTTAAATTGCTCAATTAATAAATTGTAAGAGAATTGAACATTAGTTGCATGGGGAAGTAGCGCAAAAGACAATATTTCTTGTTATGTGTAACATCATCATCAAAATTTTAAATAATCGAAAGTCCTACCTCCAAAGGTCATGCATCACAAACTTACCAAGCTTCATAGTTTTGTGCAAATTTTGTGTGAATTCTATGCTATGGTAATATGAATGATATTTGTATGTATTCAATATCTTAAATATTTAAGAAAATGAAACATTTTTTTTCAATGATATATGTGAATGTGAATGTTTAATACACAAAAATTGCATAGTTTTATGCAAAATTACATCATGACAATTGCACGGATTTAGCTAAAATTCAAATTGTATGTACTTCATATCAAAACATCGTAAGTAGAAAAGACAAATAATTTATATATATTATTTATTTATTTAAAAAAAATTGTGCCATTTCTATATTTTGAAGCCCACAAATTTTGCATAGACATATTGTTTCATGATTTTCACACTTACTTTATTGGAATTTCTTGATATTAGAAGTTTGTGATGTGGGTTTGAAAAAATCTCATGCTTCACAAAAGTAATGATTTGGAAATGTCTTGATTTTCTTTAAACTTTAGTTTGGGTTGAGAAAACCTATGGCCTTCATTTTTTGTTTAAGGGCAACACCGAGGGCTAGGGGAGGGGGGTAATAATAATAATAATAATAAATGATCTTCTTTTGACGATCTTCACCTATTAATGATTTATGGTGATGGGTGGTTAACAAAATTGTTAGTCGTTTATATATTTTCAATGATAATTTATGGTGGTGGGAGTTTATCATAACTAAATTTATGGCTAGCTTTTGAAGGTCAAAGACACATCGATATATTTTTGTGAGTGATGTCTTTTGTTATTTTGAAACAAGTAGATCCTTTTATAGTTCCTTATGCTACTTGGGGAATGTTTTAGTGGGGATTTTTATGTCTTGAATATTTAGGACCCATTGTAGCCAAAAGAAAGGGTCTAGTGAAAATAGACGACTCATACACCCACTGATGCGGACCCTAACATCGACGTTCTGCAGATCGAGCTCACACCCGCTAATAACCTTCCATGCCCATCACTCAGAGCTTCTCACTGTCCTCCTTGACTCCTCAATAATTCACAGACTGTCCAACACATCCACACAACAATTCGACAACTCACGACCCCTATCATGCACTTCCATACAGATGCGATCTCAAAAGGAAAATTTGATTCTCATTCACAAAAAAACATGTACATCCTCGACAGCGCGAGCAATTCTAGCTATCAGCAGTTCACAAAAACTAAAGGAGATGGTCGGATCATTCTCTGAGTCCCGTCCTCGTTCTCTCCAATCCCTCTCGTTTATCTCTGCAATAAGAGCCCCACTTGACCTCAGACGCATCGGAAAAAAAACAGTCGGCTAAACTCCCCCTCTCAACAACTCCTTCCTCTTTTCTCCATACCCTCGCCTTCCCCTGAACCCCGTTCTTCCCTCCCCCTCCTTCACCATCGTAAGCTTTTTTTGGAAGCTTCAGCCATCCTCCATAATCAGCCCGCCATTCTCCATGATGGCATCGCCGACCCTAGCCATCTCGAAGCCGCCACACAAGCTCCTTACCCATTCATTGCAGCCGCCATGCAAACCACCCAGTACCTCACTCCTCTCCCAAATCAACCAAGCTTCCCATTCAAGAGTACAGTAAAAG
>Ga0116227_10010225_pt1 | contig 16520 bp, 16 predicted proteins | sample S1TSphgellanicum_FD_89693 | JGI IMG/M metagenome (GOLD analysis project Ga0116227, IMG submission 89693) | Host-associated microbial communities from peat moss isolated from Minnesota, USA - S1T2_Fb - Sphagnum magellanicum MG | ecosystem: Host-associated > Plants > Peat moss > Unclassified...
AAAAATTTAAAAAAAAAAAAAAAAAAAAAAAAAAAAAAAAAAATTATATAAAAAAAATATTTTAACAAATTTTATAAAAAAAAAAAAAAACAAATTTTTTACAAAAAAGAAAAATGAATATATTTTTTTTATAATTTTTTTTTTTTTTTTTTTTTTTTTTTTTTTTTTTTTTTTTTTTTTTTTTTTTTTTTTTTTTTTAAATTTTTTACAAGAACTTCCTTAAGAATTTTTTATTTTGCTATGCTCTTGGAACCCCTTTGGATTTTATTATCATATATTGCCATTTCAAGAATACTTTGAATAAGGCTAGTAATTGGTTTCATTCTATTTTTACTTTTTGTTTTTTTTGATAGGATGTTTCAAATTTTATATGAATTCCTATTTTGCAATGAAATAAGTCATTTTCTTTCTCCACTTTCAGATGTGCTATAATTGTGTAAATATTTTCATTTACCCAATGGTCTCATCTTCAATTGTCCTTGCAACCCTCTTGGTACCATTGGAAAGCCCTCAATGAGTAAGGGGGTGCACCAAAGTGGTTTTTGTAATGTTTAAACCTATGATGTAGGAGTTATGGAATATTGAACAATCTCATCATCAGAAGTTTAATAAAGAATCAAAATTTTAAAAACCTTTCCTGAAATTCAGGTGCACTCATCATACCATTGGAAAGCCTTTTTGACTGTGTAGGGTTTTTTTTTTTTTTAATGGAGGTGATTTCATAATTTTCAAGACCTAAAGGTAGTAGGTATGGGAGATATTGTAATTTGAGTAATTTTTTTCTTAGTCATTGAAAAATCATTAGAAATCAAATGTTTAAACTCTTAACATGAATATTGGATTTCAGATTTAGTCTAAAAGAAGGTGTACCAATTTTCCCTTTCAGATCTGACCTTTAGTTTTTTAATTGGGGATGTAGTTAAATGTAGTTAATGTAGAAGGAGCCATCTGGTAACTTCTATTAAATGAAAGTGGTACTACTACCAATATGATCACTTGATAATTCATTCATCCACATTTACTTGGTATGCCATACATACTATTTAGTACATAATTCATGGGTTTGGCAATTGCTGCTACTTGCAGAAATGCAGACCTAACATTCTTTCTTCAGTTAATTGCAACTTGTGGGCAATGCAGGACACTCAATATAAACATTGTAATAAATTATTGGGACATTCAATATTTTTTTTGGCTTTCAAATTCATCACCAGCAACACCGCCAATAAGAACATCAACAACAACAACAACAACAACATCCTCACATTATCTCTTTGATGCTTTTCTTGCTTGATTTGATTTGCCAGAAACAATTTCACCTGGATGTCACTCAGACCCAAAAAACAGAGACCGATTGGCTGCCCCCAAGAAACAGTGTGATGGAGACAACATGCGGCTAGCCAGCCATTCATCCACCCATACCCAACATTGTCACCCATTCGTGGATCCATCCTTCACCAATCCTTTTTCATTGTCACACATCTGTGCAGCTAATCCCTTTAGTAAATATAATTCAACGAATTTATTGGTGTTCAATGATGACTTATCCCGTCATTGAACTCTATCCCAGTGATGGGCTCTTGCCCACCACCCAATTCTACACACTCAGTGTAAAATGGCTTACACTCCATAGTATGGCAATAAACAGCCCAATAAGTTCCCCATATAAACAAAAGGCACACACGTCGTCGGTAAAATTTGATCAAGAACCTGTTATAAGCAAAGCAGCAAGCAACAACATCCCCCAAGTGTTTGAGAGACATGGCCAAAAATTTGTGTTAATTTTTCTTCATCACCAACCAATTGGGTTTGCTTATGAGGTGGTGAATCTAACTTGTAATCAATCATGTAATCAACTGCGAAAAAGATTTTTCACTGGACAAAAGATACCTGAGTCACAAACTAGCAGTTTGGATTCAAGTTATGTTCATGATTCATTAAAAGAAGAACATGGCTATTGAAGGATTGCTTCTTTTTTACTTCACCTGCTCACATGAAAGGTGAAGAAATTTGGATTTGAGAAACAATAGACATACCTTGTTCTACCATCCTTTCTTGTCGCAGGAATGTGATGTTGAAGATATTTGGAATTGTCAATTTGCTTATATGAGAATTTGAGAATTCAGATGGTGGAAGCTTGGAGAGTTGCTTGTACCAACTACAGAGGCATCTTGAGCACATGAAGTAGGTCGAGTTGACCACCACAAGGCAACCACAGCACAAGTAATGCTGGACTTGGGAAGTATCCAACACTTTCTGATGATCAAAACATTGCCCAAATCTTCTTCAAAGGGTGTTATGTAGTTGTTCTCCTCTTCATCTCCATGTTGCATCATGTCTTCATTATGGCAGCTTCATTCGAAGGAAGTCTCTAATGTCCACTTCAATAGCTCTCAGCAAGTGTTCTTCAGGTTGAAAGCTCTGGCAGTTCCAATCAGAAAATCTTGAAACTGTCATTACAAGGAGAGAGTGAAAGTGTATCTGTGCAATCACATTACAATAGTGGACTGAAAAAATTCTACAACTTTTGCATGAACTAGTGGAACATGTGGTATCAAATCCACATCCAATGTCAAAAAACCCTGCAAAAAAACACACGAACTTCCAGAGTTGGTCCTCCATACACACATTTTCCAAACTCGAAACTAGGGGCTATGTTCCAAGACTACAGAACATATATACTTCACAGCAACTCCCTCTTGATATTTCTTTGCAATGCTGCAACACAAAACAGCAGATTGTCAAAACCTTTATCACTCCCCAAGCCTGAGAGACATTCCAGTACTGGCAGACCTGAAACCCTAAAAACCAAACAATCCAGGACATGGTACAAATCCTTACAAAGCAACTGCAAGATGGTGATGCAAGATAAATACTGATCTTCTGCACCTTCATGAAAGGCACATGTAAGAGCTGCACACTTCCAGTTGGACCTATGCTTCGGCTGCAGCATTTCAGGTACGCTCTGCTAGTTCCTGCTCTGTGCATGGTGTCTTCATTCTGCCAGCTTCATGCACAGAAAGTCTTCTATTTCCACTCCCTTTGCAGGTTCATGAAAGTCATGATATTGATGCACAAACCCTGTTTTTGATGAGGAAGGGAGAAGAAAATGAAGAAGACAAAACAGGTCTCAAGGAAAACAGAGGTCAGGAAGGCAACAAAACAGCAAATCAAACCATGAAGGTTGTAAATGGGTAGTTCCATCTTGCATGGTTTGGAGAGCGCAACAAAGCTTTGGTGATCAGTTTCATTTTAATGAGATCTTTGGAATGAACAAGGTAATCAAATTCCATGTACATGTTTTCTGAGCACAGAATACCTGTGTCTTTTCTGGAACACCTGTCAGAGAATTCCTCCAACAACAGTCTGCTTGCACCAAAATGGTCAGCAGAATTTTTTAACACTAATGTCTCCTGGAAAAACTTAGAAATACCCACTAACTTAATGTTCTTCAGGAGTAATGATCTTCTCCTAAGTTGAGAAGTCTTCAAATGAGTCCACAAGAAAGTGAATGTCTTTTGTAGCTAAGAGAAGGCCTAAACTAAGCTCCTCATGATCAAACTATTGCATTGCTGAATCTACTGTGATCCTCATGCTTCTAATTGAAGCATAAGAACTATCAACAAAGAACAAAGAATCCCACCCACTTGCTTGAGAATCACAGATCCCCAAACTTGCAGATGGACTAATCCACCCCATGACATGGTGTGGGAAATTGTAAGTACCTTGCAGGTCTGGGGCCAACACACTTGGATGGGTTGAAACACTAACTGTTGATTCAGTTTCTATCTCAGCTTTTCTCCTGCTGAGGACATAGGAGGATTCAACAACTAAATCAACTGGGAGCTCAAAATGGTTGGTCCATTGACTCCAGAAGATCTTCTTTCGAGAGAAACACAGTAGTACCTTTTCACAACCCTCCAAACAGCTTTCCTTCATCTGGATGGAGTTGTTCAATTCTGACAGGACAGCAACCCTTAAGCTGTGAAAAGGGCACAGAATCATGAATATTTCTTGAAGAAGCTCAGCAGCACTCTTCTCTGCTCTCCCAGAAGCATACCAAACTGCATCCCCTGTAGGGACATCACATACAAGCATTTTTTTGCATCACTGGAAGTAACCTACCTTTGACCTTGTGGGGGTTGTAGAAGAGGCCGTGGGACACGAAGAAGAGGATGATTCCTCTTCACCATTTGGGGTACCTCAAAGTCTTCTTCTTCATCATCCTCTTCTTCATCCTTTGCAGGCTTGTTCTGAGCCTTCTTCTTAGACTTCTCTGACATTGCCAGTTCATCCTCTCCATCTTCCTGCAGCTTCATCTTCTCCAACTTCTTCACTGGCACAGCCTCCAAATGCTCATTGTCATCATCCAATTGCTTGGCCTTCTTCCCCTTCTTTCCTGCATCTGGTACCTCATCTTCCTTGTTTTGTGGCTTGGCAGACTTCTTCGCCTGTGTTTTCCTCAATGATACCTCATCCTCTTCCTCTTCAGTTGTTGTCTTCTGCACACTTTTCTTTTTCACTGGCACCTCATCATCTTCATCCTCTTCTTCCTCCTTCAAAGCTGGCTTCTTCACTTTCTTCTTAGCCTTGACTGGTGGTTCATCATCTTCCTCATCCTCTTCCTTGGCTGCCTTCTTCTCCTTTTTCTTTTTCATGGGTACCTCATCATCTTCCTCATCCTCTTCCTTGGCCGCCTTCTTCTCCTTTTTCTTCTTCATGGGTACCTCATCATCTTCCTCATCCTCTTCCTTGGCCGCCTTCTTCTCCTTTTTCTTTTTCATGGGTACCTCATCATCTTCCTCATCCTCTTCCTTGGCCGCCTTCTTCTCCTTTTTCTTCTTCATGGGTACCTCATCATCTTCCCCATCCTCTTCCTTTGCTGCCTTCTTCTCCTTTTTCTTCTTCATGGGTACCTCATCATCTTCCTCATCCTCTTCCTTGGCTGCCTTCTTCTCCTTTTTCTTCTTCACAGGTACCTCATCATCTTCCTCATCCTCTTCCTTGGCTGCCTTCTTTTCCTTTTTCTTCTTCACAGGTACCTCATCATCTTCCTCATCCTCTTCCTTGGCTGCCTTCTTCTCCTTTTTCTTCTTCACAGGTACCTCATCTTCTTCATCATCCTCTTCCTTGACAGTCTTCTTCTCCTTTTTCTTCTTCACTGGCTCCTCATCTTCCTCCTCATCTTCTACAGCTTTCTTGTCCTTCTTATCCTTCTTGTCCTTCTTGTCCTTCTTTTTCTCCAGCTTTGCATCATCTTCAGCATCATCCTCATCATCCTTGATTTTCTTGTCCTTTTTCTTTTTTGCTGGCTTTTCATCCTCATCAGCATCCTCATCTTCCTTAGCTTTCTTATCCTTTTTCTTCTTCTCTGACTTATCATCACCATCCTTCTCGCCTTTGTCCTTTTTGTCACCTTTGTCTTTCTTGTCCTTGTCAACCACCACAGCTTTCAGTTTTTCCTCAATGTTACCAGAAAATGTCACCATTCGAGTTTCCCAGTACTTGGTGGTGGTGAATGTGCTGCACATCTTGCCTGCTATTTTCCACCTGAGTTTAGTGCCATCCATGGACGTGGGAAAGCGCCACATCAACGTATCTGGAAAGGCTGAACCTGTGAAGTTAATCCCACCTTCACTACTGAAAGGAAGCTCTGCCAGGGGGTTCACTGGCACACGACGCCCAAATTTCCACACAGACGAAACCTCCGCCATTCGCACAGGATTGTACCGATTGAACTCTAGGCCTTTCATGTGAATCAGATCCCAATTGTAGCTGCCACCTCGGTCTTGATCAACAGGTAACTGCTCAAACCTCCAGGGCTGAGATTTCACAGTGGTCGAAGATGTCTTTCCAACTGAAGCTCCAAATCCAATCCTTGCTCCTGCACCTACTGCAGTGGCAAAGGCTGTGATGGAAGTGCTGCCCTGAATTCGCTCACCCACACCTACCTTATAGCCTATGTTAGATGACGAATTCGACATGGTACACCCTGCTCCTTCCTCCGTGTCAGGTGTCACCGACAAGCTGAAGCTGGAAGGAAAATGCCCTATTCTTTCCTCTTCCCAATATGAGTTTAAAAATTTGAATCTCACATGTTTAATGCTCATAGTGACCTGCATCCCACAGTGCCATCAACATCAGCACTTTCCCCACACCTTCTAGACACATGAGTCATAGTAAAGGAACAATATTGCAGCATCCATGGGTAGTACCTTTGTGGGTGCACTGAGGACAGACATGAGGACATCAAACAGTTCACAACCCACAAACCCTTTAGCTCAAATGGCAACTTTATCAAGTCATGGTTAAGCCCTCTTACACCACAGCTCTGAGAAGACTCAAATCCATAGTTTTGGTCGTGCACAATTAATGCAAGTTTGCTAGGGTTTCTTACACAGCAGATCCAACAAGACACAGATTCATTGATTCTGTTGTGCACAAATCAATGCAAGTTAACATAGTACATCTGAGAAGACACAGATCCAGTTTTTTCTTCTTGTGCACAAATGAGAGAGTAGAAGGATTTCGCCTTGAAAAACATCGAGAGAGAGATTGCAGAGGAAAATCTACAATGTTGCTTTGCAGGTAAACTGTTGTTATGTCCAACAGCATCTCTTCCCACAAATAGAGTCCAAGTGCAACACAGAGATGAAATCACCCAAAAAGAGAAAAAAAACAGGAGAAATGTGACAATTGATGAGGGGAATTTTTTCAGCTGCATTATGGAGAGAAATTGCCACCTGAACACAAATGGGTAGCATGATGACTTCACAAACAAGCTGGACATTAACAGTGGCATGCTGAGTGAAGAGCTGCGTGAGCTGCTTCAAGCGCTTGACCGTATCATCCTCAATGTAGGAAATTTCTAATGGCATGAGCAGCAATGGCACATCCACCTCCAATTGCCAAAGTCCATTCTCTGCCTTTGCCACACAATGTGCACCAGTTGCAGAGGGATGAGGTCGAACCGCATGAGGATTTGGGGAGAATGCACTACCACACTGATTGGAGCTCCAAAGCGTGAACAACACATTGTCTTGCAGATGGACAGTGGTCAATTCCTCTATCAGCTGGTACATAGAGCTATCAATCTTTGACCGGATAGCCATGATCTTCCTTCCATCAACACTAGCATCATGGAAATTGTCCGCCAAGTATATGGAGTCTTCTTCCAATTGCTTGAGTATCACCTGGAAAACCGCAACATTCCCATTGGTGGCTGCAATCAACCCTGAGCGCCATAAGAAGTAGTTTCTGTAGGTAGCTCTAACAGCTTCATGTGCACCTTCGGAGGCACGCTTGGATCCTTGCAGCTCCCACGTCCCCGAAGCCAGTCGCACAGGTAAGCTTTTGGGCAGCATGGCTTTGTTGGATGCCAATCTCTTGTGCCAGTCTGGTTTCACGCCTCCCACTTTCTCTGTGACATATGGGTAGTGTCCATCTTTGAACATGGTTGCGATAGCGTATCCCATCAAGGCCAGACTAGCGGAAGCAATTGGCTTCAGAAGCTCGATCACCACTTCCTTGTGATCAGCTTCTACGGCCTTGAGGAAGGCGTAAGCACAAAACCTACCCGTCAAGAAGCTGGTGCCATGTTGCTTGTGTTGGATGGCGTGCAACGCTCGAACACAGTGGATGAATCCCCCATACGACGCTTGCACCAGAGCGTGACCCGCCGCTTGCGGATCCACGCAGTCATCATCCTCGCACAACTGTACCCCGTTGATATCCCGTTCCAAAGTGTCACGCCACACCACTCCCAGCTCCGGGAACTGACACTCCTCCCGCGCGATTTTCAACACCAAGCGCATGTCCACCTTTCCTGTCGTGGCCACTGCCGCCTCCGCATTTTTCAACGCTCCTTGTAAGCTTACCTGAGAGCCGTAGCTGTATTCCATCGCCACTTTATGAACATGTGGGGTTTGGGAGTTCCTCCGCAAACCAACAATCCTCCTCAAACCCCAAAAACACAACAAAGAAAGACCACCACCACCCAACACACTCTCCGACCTCTGGATTTTCTTTTTCTTCTTCTTCTTCTTCTTCTTCTGGCACTTCTGCTGCTACATGAGAGTGGGGTGAAGGGAGGAGATGGCTCTAGATCAAGGAAAATTCTGTTGGGTAATGGTGTATGCAAAACACCCTGATTCTTTGTGGCAGTAAAGCAGCAGCAACAGGAGGAGAGGAAAGGATCAAGAACAGGAGAGAAGAGGGTTCGAGAACAGAATATTGCGTAAAGCTGCGGACAATGAAACAGAAGAGAAACACATGCGCAGGGGGGGCGAGAGAGAGACAGGATTCTAGACAGTATGGTTGACGATTGGGACCCACAGAAGGTGGTGGGGTGCCGAATAACGCGATCTGCACGCGAATTTTGCACTGAAAACTCGCTCCAAGATGCGATCAGCATGCCAGTTTGTTTTTTTATACTAAAAATGAAATCGCCGAAGATGATGCGCGTGTCGATTCTTCAACGTAGATCCGTAGACAATACGACGCTGTAGGATTCTTTCTAGATGTCATTCTAGATGCTGCTGCTGCTGCTACTGCGACTGAAGCTCGCGTCAGAGTTTTACCCTAATTCCCTTTGACCAGGGTTCATACACCATAATTCTCCTCTTACCTTCTTAGCAGGACATTCCGCCACGTAAACGCTCTCATCTAATGTGTAGTAGGGCAATGCCCCAGGACTAGAACGTTCCGGAAATAAATAATGGCCCTCGAGGAGGCCGGAGGGCAAGGGAGCCCGTTATTTTGAGAACACCCTAGCCTAGCCCGAGGGACGCCGTTGTTGCCCGGCGTAAAAGTCAATGAATTTTCGTCAAACTTTTTTTTACTTTTTGTTTAAACTTTTTTTTCTCCCCCCCCCGGCCCCCCTTTTCTTATGATACCCGGCGGGTACTATGAGGATACCTTTCAGATATCATTTTGGGGGGAGGGGGGGGGGGGGGTAAAAAAAATTGAGCCTACCTAAGAAAAGCCAGGGTCAGCTAGATCCAATTGTGGGCCTTCAACAAGGGTTTATTTTAAGCTCCAAATCATGTGTTTAGATATGTTTAGGGTCTTAGGTTTAGTTAAGGTTTAACGATCTTATCTTCGTAAGCTTATTTTATAGTTGAGGTGGTTGCAAGTTAGCGATGTGCTTTTAAAATAACCCCTTTTCTTAACAATAAATACTTAATAATTTGCTATTTAAAAGATACTTAAAGACATAGTCTCATTTAACAACAAATTCCTTATTTTTCTCTAGTCGGTCATATTATAATTGTTTGTTTTAGGTTGTATTGATGACTATGGGAAATGATCGATGAAAAAAATTTGAGAGTTTTTTCATTTCAAAATTAGAAAATCTTTGAGTGTAAATTTTATATTGTTTCAACTTTGGTTGCCATAATTCATCCCTTCTTGTTCCAAATTGTGACTATGTTCTTTTGTCTCAAGTCAAGGTTTAGCCACAACTAACAAGATTTATTTTGAACAAGCTCTCAATTGCTCTCAACATGTATGCACTTCACATGAAAACTTAATAAGGATGTGATGTTGATCTTGTGTTATACAACCGCCCTTGAATATAATCTCTGAAAATTATCCCCCATTTTAAGCTGGAACCAGACCCAAGTTGAACCCAAAACCACAAGTTTTTATAAAGATTGAACTCATCAAATCAAAAATTGTTGGTAAAAAAATTGACCCAACCCCAAAAACTAATGACTTTTAATTTTTGAAAATGTTTTGTAGACCCTTGAACTGAAGGGTATTCCATTTTACAAAACAAACGTAAAACTCAAACTCGATAGTTTTTCTAAAACCCAAGAATAGGCAACATTAATCCTTACTCAATGTACCTATTTTCACAGAAGTATTTTCAGCAGCAGTGGAGACACTCAGGAAAAAGAGGGTGAAGACAGGATGAACTTAGTTTACCACCAAAATTGACGGTTTTCAGAGTTTGACATTTTTGCAGGCTTCTGAGCAAACTCAGGTCTCTGGTGCCATCTTTTCCTTATTTACGATATTTAAAAACAATTTAGACAAATTTTGAGGCTTTTACACTGGTACCAGTGTGGGTGCCGGTTGACCCCAGACCACTGGACCAACCCCTGGACTATTGGATCAGCCATCATTCCATTAGGTTGTAATGGGTTCTACCACGACCCATTCCAAAGCATGTTTCAATTCACATTTCAGATGTGTTATCCACCATTGATTCAGATCACAACTCAAACTCATTCCACTAAAAGGGTATGTGGCTAATTGTCCCAACCCTAAATAAAAGGTTGAAGAAGTGCTTGAGTAGGGCACCCCAAATTTCTTCCACATTTAGGAACATGTGAAGCCCATTGAGACCTGGTTCCATCAGGGTGTTGTTATAGGTTATACAAACCTGTAGTAGAAGTGAGCTTGTATTCTCCACCTTTGATTCACATCTCAGGTGTGGTTGCCACCGTTGATTTAACTCACAATTGAAACTAGCAACACGACAAGATGAACCAGCAAATGACAACTTGTCCCACCGAGTGGGAAAAACCAGTGTTGGCCAGTTCTTACTGTTCAAGAGAACCTCCGATCCCAGTTCCAACCTGTGTTTTTTTCAATTGGATAGAATATTCCATTTGGTTTCACACCCAGTTCTTCACATTTCAAGATGCCTTGGTTTCGAGTTCTTTCCCCCCAAAAAAAATCCTAAGTGAGTGCAGTTCCAAACTGGATCCAATTCTACCTGCCAACACAAACCCTAAAACTGAATGTTTCCAGTTACTAGCATTGCACCAACAATAAAATGTGACCACCTATCTATTTATGAAGCAAGGTAGTTTATTTTGTTTTGTAGTTATGAGATCCACTGAACTGAGATGCTTGAGGTCGTGTTCTTGGTGTCTTTGGAAAGCTCTCAACGAGGAGGGGTGCATGGGCTCGGTTCCATGATGTTTGGACTTGTGGTGCAAAAGTTCTTGAATATTGAATGATTTTTTCACTGAAAATTAAATTGAATTGTAGCTGAAAATTTTGGAGGAATTGGAATGTGACTTTCATGTTATTGGAAAATTCTTGATGAGCAGGATTCAAGGGAATTTACTTGGTAGAATTTGGATTCAGAATGTATGAGATATTGATTTTGGAGTAATTTTGCCGCTGAAAATTCAAATAAATTCCAAAAAACCAGGTTTTGGAAGGAAAAAATCAGTTGAGGACGTGGTATCACTTGGGCCAAGGGCACAGGCCACACTAGTATCAAGTACCGACCTAAACCCTAAAATGATAATTGTAATTTAAAATTCAAAAACATGTGCTTGACACATGTTTCAAAAGTAAGAGCTACATCCCAATACCACCCCCACCCAGGATTTCTTTTAAGGATTTTGTGATGTAGCCAAAGTGGCAATCATTCACAAAATAATTTAGCCAAATTCGGCTGCATAATAGATATGAAAGTAGAAAAAAAACTGAATCCTTCTATATACTTGGCTACCTGCTGGAAGTTATCACAAAAATCTGGTGATTTGTAAAAAAAAAAATCTCAAAATCTAGTGAATTTGGGTCATTTTTTTCACAAAAAATCCTTTGAATAGGTTGAAATCATATTTTTCGGGTCGAAATTTGGCGAAAATTCGCCAGTACAAGAAACACTGCCCCCACCACACACCACCCTCAATTCATTATTCAAAAGAATGTTGCTATTATTATTCAAAACCTTGATGTTTTTTCTTAGCCTAACAACATGTCTAACCCTAGTCAAAAAAATTTATTAAAAATTTTAAACAAAAATTTTAAAGAAACATAAAAAATTTAGCTTGTATAAAATAGGTTTTGGGGGACATTTTCAAATTGGTTTTCATCAAAGGCCTATTGCTGGTTCTAAATCTTTTTTTGAAAATTTAAAACCGGTGGGCCAAGTAGCCATTATCCAGACCGAGAGCCAAAATTAGAACCAAAAAAATCCAAAACTCACCAACACTAAAAAAAAACCATAAAAAGGTATGTAAATAAGACATGAAAATTGGTTAAGACCTTAAGAGTGAGATATTCCAAAATGAAGGTCAAATATGACGTATGTAGGGTAAATGTGCCGGTTTAAGGGCTTTGCCTTATGTCATGTTTGCATAGCCTTTTAAAAAATAGTTTTCATGATACTCATTGATGTTGCGAGAAAAAATAATAAATAGGAAAGGCATTTCGAAAAACAAAATGCCTATCCCAATAAGCATTTTTCCAAATGCCTCACTTGCTAGAATGAGTGTTTCATTTTCTAAAATGCCTAACCATTTGCAATGGACAAATTCCAATTGATAACATGCTTCCAAACAACTAAAAATATTTTGCCAATGATACTTAAGAACAAAGACAACTTCAATATATGCACCATTCTATGGGATTTTACTTGGTGTAAAAAGCAAGCTCAAACCCTTGAATAAGCAAGCTTGAAACCCCAAATATTGAGATCATTATTTGTGACAACAATTTCACCAAAACACCTTAGGGTCATAAATCTTGAATCTTACATTAAAAAAACTTTAGGTGAGGAAATCTTAATTGTTAGCTAAATTAAATGTCTCACTAGCTACTTGGTCATCTAAGGAAAATGTTAAATACTCACTTATGAACATGACATGGGTGTTATTGCAAGATAGTGCATGGAGCCACACTGTTTTGTGGTGAGGCCTTACTAGTTTGACCTTAATTTTAGGTTAAATAAACAACATTAATCTTTTTTGGTGCCCAAAAGTTATGGTGATGGCAAGTATCCTTATTTTTTCTTGAAAAGTGGTGTGGGAAAACAAAATATGTGTGAAAAAAATAATCAAAGTTCATTTTTTAATTTAACCTAATAGAATAAGCAGAAAACTACATGGTCTTGCCTAGAACCATCAAAAAAAGGTGCAAGAAAAGGTGCAAAAAGACAAGACCAAATAAATTTCAAAGGTATTTAGCATCTCATGTCATCTAATAAGGGCCTTCAAACCACAATGATGGCTAGTTTTAATTACATGTATTACTATTATGACATTTTCTGAATTTTCTTCCACGACACGGACTTGGTTTCAAAAGTTCCAGAAAAGTATGTTATAACATTTTTAACCAAATCCTTAAACATTATTTGAATGTACTATGGCAAAGCCCCAAGGTGAAAGCATTCCCAAAACAAGGGGTCTAACATGAAGTAGTATTTTAAGAATGTTTACATTATACCAAAAAGGTTATGCATTGTTTGCCCTTTAGCTAGCTTCGGATAAAAACCACATTCAAAATGACCAAGTCATTTAAGCTTTCGTGAAAAAGTCTACATATTCTAGAGTTTAAGCTACCTCTAGAAAATTGACCAAACAACACAACTTGGAAAAAACCTACCTTTAAAAAAAATTATTCACAAATTATGAGTATGGACTATTTTCGATAAACTTTAATAGAATCATCATGAATTGAACAATCCTTCCTCTCTTTTTTCTTTTTTTTTTAAATTTTTTATGCATTGGAAAAGTTTTGACAATGTTGGATTATGTGTGAGGAAATGAAGGTTTTTTCCGTTTTGGAATTAAATCTTCATGGAATATAAGTACTTGAAGTTCAACGGGTTGGTGCTTTTGTAAATTGAATGATCTTTTAGTGAAATTTTCACAATTGTGGGGCTCAATATATAGCTAACCTGATAGAAGCCTAAGAGAATTTGACAATGTCTTTGAATATAGTGTTGCAATGCAATAGTGCAAATGAAAAGGTGGTTTGTTGGGGGAAAAAATGTTGTGACATGCTTGAGTTTAGCTACATTAATATGGGCAAAGACGTGGGCATGCAAAGAGAAATGGCATTCAAATCTTTGTGGATTAATTTTAATTAAGAAAAGTTGTTTTCATAAATTGAGTTTTTGAAGATTTTTAGTGAATTTATAACAATTGTGGGCGTTCCAAAACTATGTTATATGAGAGTATCAAATGAAAAGTAGGACTATGGATATATATTACCTGGGAGGACTAAAAGCTACTACCTAGTCAAGTTTTGTACCATGGGTGACCCTTACAATTTTGGACCTTTGCTTTAAAAAGTTTTTGGACAATTAATGTTTGACCTTAACAAGTGTAGATAGTTATTTAGTGTATCGAAAATAGGGATGGAATGATGACAGGGTCTGTATCAAATATGGGCACACTATTAGGGTTAGGGCAATTTTGTTGAACTCCCTAAAACCTTATTTGATGATTAGATGAAGTAGTGGAGTTTCTTTTGGTGTTTTTACAAGCTGAGGTAGACAACAAGAAAAAGTTAGTAAAATCATGAGAAGGTGAGAGAAATTATTTGTTGTTGTTTTAAGGCAGAAAGTGGAGGCAATTTTGTGACTATGGAGGAGGTACTAAAGTTACGAAGGAAAAATGAGATACTTGTGCTCCTTCAACTATCTTTTGAAATAGGACTTACTTGTTTGTGATAGTTCATTATCTTTTTCCATTTGATCTGTCCACTCTTATCTGGTTAGCTTTATAAGTTTAAAATTATTGTGTTGAAATAAACAATATTTAAAACATGGGACCTATCTACAATTGCACAAATAAGTCCCAATCTAATTTTTTGTATTAGAATGTTAAGTTTTGTCAAATCCAATAGCTTAGTGATTGTGACATCTAGGCCTATAACAAAGTTAGGGTTTGGCTTTGGCATAATGCCCTAGCACAGGACTCCTTGGAAAGTTTCTTATATCTTTCCTTTCATTTCATTTAATATTGTGTGATTAGCTTTGTAAATTTAGGATTACTTTGTAGTGGTAGGCAATCTTTAATTAATGGGGCCCGTGTTCATAGTAGAACTACTACTTCATGGGCACCAAACGTCCCATGTCCCCCAATTCATCACATCCCATCGAACCTTGCAATTCCCATTGCCCATTCGCATCATCATTACCACCACTAACCTATCCTCCATTTCATCCCCCATGCAAAATCACAAACCACCCATTAGTTACCCCTCCAATTTTAACCAATCATACACCACCTACTAGTTCCCCCTACCAACCCCAAATCCTTCATGTGAATGCAGGGTCCCAACTTTACACTTTCCCAAACCCCCTCAATCATGCACAATTAAAACATTTTCCCCCTCCCATTCTATTGGTCCTTACAATTGGCCATAATCATACCCCCCACCTACCCCCATTTTTTCAACGGGCCTTCAACCTCCACCTAAAGTCTTGTGCCCCATGTGTGGGCGCCAATTTAATAACTAAAGGTTAACTTGTCATTAACGTTCTTGTTAGACATTTAATTCATCGAATCCAAACCCTTGTGATCATCCTAACCCAATACCTTCCCTTACTCCCACTCTACCTGCATTAGCTTGGATTTAGGTTTCAACATTGGATGTTTTCGGGTCCTTTCACTTAAGCTTTTGTCATCCTCATTTATATAACATCCCCACCACTTTACGATGTGATGTAAAAGTGGCATTTCGTTTTCCATTGGATAAGCTAACGCATGACCCATACAATGTGGTAGTTTGGCATTTACTCCTCCTACTACCACAATGGTGTTTTGGTTTGCCCCTTCATGGCTAGGCGACAAGGCATAAGGAAACACGAATTTGACTCAAGTTTTTTCTAGCATGCAATTGGGAAAACTTGGAAAATGATTTTTTTTTATGAACCCAAATTTTGTCGACCAATTCGAACTCAACCCCTTTTCCCCAACATGATCCTCTAATGCACAAATGTCTACTCTGTAGTTTAACCCTTGGCCACGCAAAAGAATACTTTTGAGCAACTCACATTTTGGCACCATTTTTTCCTACACCCATATTTTCCCACACCACTTCAACTTTCACCGCATTACACCCCAAATCAAATGGCTACTTTCGATTTTCCTCGAAAACTACAAGTTAGACCAAGACCTCAAGTTTTTTTTTTTTTTCTTCAAATCGACATTCTAACGCATGCCGCATTTATCAGCAATTAGTCTTTCTGGGATGGTTTTTTGACACTTTTGGGACTATTTTCACCTTGAAGATTTAGTGAATGGATTCTCTCAATTGTTCCAACTTTGTTCTCATATTGCACAGGGTCACATTCCACCCCAAATTGCACATGTCTTTGGAGCGGCTTGCCTTTTAACCATCACCAAGCCTTTAGCTGGAATTCATATCATTACAATTGGGGAAACATTGTATTGACTCATAAGGCAAGTTTTATGCCTTTAATCCCGGAAGCTTTTGTAACACATTTTTTCCCACATTAATTTAAAGTTGCAACTAAGGGTGGTTGTGAAGCAGTAATCCATGACATTGGGTGCACCTTGGACCTTCACCTTGACTGGGTTGTTTTTTAATTAGATGTGGCAAACGCTTTTAATTTAATGTCAAAAAGGGTCATATTTTAAGAACTTCGTGCAATAAGTGGGGACATCACATAACTCATCCACTTTGTTCGTGCATTTTATGCATTTGAGTTTCCTCTATTTTATAGTCATCATAATCGTGAAGGTGATGTCATAATCATCCCATTTGCCATGGGGACTCATCAAGGTGATCCTTGGGAGGGG
>Ga0116227_10010227_pt1 | contig 16506 bp, 10 predicted proteins | sample S1TSphgellanicum_FD_89693 | JGI IMG/M metagenome (GOLD analysis project Ga0116227, IMG submission 89693) | Host-associated microbial communities from peat moss isolated from Minnesota, USA - S1T2_Fb - Sphagnum magellanicum MG | ecosystem: Host-associated > Plants > Peat moss > Unclassified...
AAAAGGGCGAAATAATTTTAATTTGGATGAAAAAAAAATTATGGGGTGAAATTTTTAGTCAAAAAAAAAAAGGGGGGGGGTTGGGGGGGGGGGGGTTTCAGGATGGTACAAAAGGGGTTTCCTTGGGGAAAAATTGGGCCCATGTTGCCACATTGTGAGACACACCTATAAGAGAGGTCAAGGGGCCCTTTCTATAATAGAGATAATAGAGAGGTCAAGGGTCCATTTCCATGATCTCCAATGAACTAAATGCCCGTTATTTGTATAAAAACTCCATCTATTTGGAGTTTTTATGTAAAATGTTGAGACACTAAAGTTACCTACACTGGGCTTCAACGGGGCATGAAACTAGCCCAGTGTAGGTACCTTTTTTTCCCTGTTTTTTGAAATCTCGTCCCCTATGTGACCAGACATTGGTGCTAAACTGAGTTTGCCCTGTCCTTTCTTTTCCTGAACGCCTTTAACCCATCACTGCTACTGCTACGTGTACTGTAGCTCTAAATGATAAATACTTCATACCCCCTATTTAATAAAAATTTCATCACTTTGCGGATAACAGCCACGAGGGGATAACGCATCAAATGAGGGCCCAGGGGTGCAACTCAGTCCAAGAGGGCATGACTTCACCGATAACTCTATTACTGGCCCACTATTGTAGCGAATTTTCCCACTATTTTAACAGGTGCCTTCCTCTTTCCCCTTAAGACATTGAGATACTCACCAGACCAATAAATGTCAGTCACCTCACCTTAAAAACCAATCCTACCAGACCAATAAATGTCAGTCACCTCACCTTAAAAACAAATCCTACCAAGGACTTGGCCCGGGTTGCACTAACTTTCCACACCTACAACTCCAAGGTGTGGGTTTATTCCAAGTGCACTTGGAAGTAGAGAGGTGAATATAGAAACGCTTGTGCCATAATTTGACCAAATCAATTGTGATTGTATAGTGGATGAGACAAAGACATGGAAAAATGTACCCTAAGTCTTTTGGATGGTTGCCTGCCCACCTCTTTTCAAAAATATTGTGCGCATGCAATGTTTGGGGGAGGGGTGGGGGGTGAGGGGAAAACACCAGCATCTTGAAAAATAATTGAGTGAAATATTTCTTCAAAAATCAGGACCGTACCTAGTACCTTGGCAGCTTGCAGCACAAATAATCTTACTTTTGAAACAGTTGAAATTTTGGAATCTGAACAATCCATTCTTTTGTTAGTTTCATTGTAATAATGTCTAGAGTTGTCGGGATCAATGCTTGTTTATGTGGGTACCTAGTAATAAATCAAACAAAAGTTTTTATAAATTTTCAATAGGTGACAGATCCCTTGTATATGTGTGGCTAGTTGTGGTTGAGTACTCAGGAGGGGATTGAAACCCCCCATTCTTGAGGTTTTAGGATGCTTTTTAGGTCATTGCAATATTTTCTAAAGGAGTGGTGGCTACTTGTACCAAAAGATAAAAATTGGGACATGGACACAATTCAGTTCCTTTTTTATGTTCATAACAAAACTTTAGGAATTATTTCAGGCAAAAGGCATTATGCTCACTAGATATATTATCTGGTTATATCTATAACCCCCTAGATAGATGTTGGCCTTTTTCACTTCAAAGTACATATGAAGTCCAGAGGCAAGTCCTTCAACAAATCTTCTTGCAAGATAAGAGTGCTCTTAGAACATGGAATCTATGCCTCACCAAACATATCATCCAAGTACCTTACCCTAAAAGGTAGGTTTCATCATTAAATAATCCCCAAAATAGTGAAATGAAATTTTGTGAAAATATGAAGTTGACATGTTGAAAATCATCATAATTATCATAGGCTACACAACCTGAATAATTTCAATACTCATATCACAATATCATAGTAGATGATGGAAAAATCAAAATAAAATTTTTAAATAAAATAAAAATTAAATTACAAATTTTCATTTTTTTGGAAAAAAAATTTTCCTTTTGTCAATGTGGAAACTGACCCTAGGCTAGGGTATTTGCTATAGGCTACCATCTCTCATTTCTGCAGCCTTCACTGAGTAAAAGAATTGAGGATGGTTTTGAAGACAAGGTAGGCTACTAGTAGCCTAGTGAGAGTGTAAAATCCCAATGAAACTAGGACAAGGTCAAAATTCTACAACGAGAATTGTTGAAGCTAGCCTATAGGCCTAGTACTATAGTTGGACTAGGAAGTTGTACTATAGTTGGACTAGAAAATTGGTCTCCAAAACTCCTCAATTGCAATGGATCAATTACCGCATACAAAAGATGTGTGGAATTAAATGGTCCCAGCCCCTATTGGGGAAACAACCCACCAATTGGAAGGGGCTCGCTCTTTTGTGTACTTCCTCCTCAAGGAAGCTTTTCATAAAAAGTGTACGACGTTTAATATCTCTTAATAACTAAATTGTCTTATAGTGAATTTAGGTTCAAAAAAGAATGGCCAATGGTTTTTTTTACATGGAGAATTTCTTTAAGTACAATTCACAACTAGTTCTTGTTGGAGAAAACACCATTGACACAATTTCTAGTAGATTTAGTGCTATACCATGATACATGGGCAGCTTCAGCAAACGTCTCCTGAATAATTGATGAATCTCAATTTTTTCAAAATAAAAAAAATCCTGAATATTCCAGCAGATTTTTCATTTTCCTTCCCAAAAATTTGTTCTTTCAAAAAAAATTTTTTTGAAAATTTCATCATTTGAAAATATATATAATTTGTGCCAAAACCACCATAGTACTGAAGTAGTAATGTGGGATCATGGTAAGCCACATCATCATGCAAAATTCACAACACCCAATTCAATGTGTTCAATCATAGTTTTGAGAATCATGCATGAAGAAGGATGTTGTGTGCTACCTTATCAATGCTTCTAACTATTGTTCACACACACACACACACACACCCCAAATAACATAAATCACCCAAAATGGCGCTTCACCTGCAACCCAAAAGATTTACTCATCAACAAAACTTGCAAGAATACAAGCCCAAAACACACAATAAAATCCACCCAACAATATCCACAAACAAAACTTGCATAAAAAAACAAAAGACTTATAACAACACACTTTGTGTGTTTTGGAATTTCAAATCAACAAAAATGATTTGAGAACATACTCAAAATCATGTTCCAAACACAAAATAATTTGAACCTTCTTCACATTTGATTTAGTTCCAAACTAAAACACAATTAATCACACTGACCCAATTTAACATTAAACTAATTAAAATTTAATTGGACAATTAAATTAACATTTTCAACAATTGTCATGCACTATCATATCAACATTTACAATTATCACTATCCACACACACACAAGCCACATAACATAAATCACTTTAAATGGTGCCTCACCCCTAAGTCACCCCTTTATCTAAAGTTAAGGTTTCTCTAAGTCAAATAACCGTATAAGAAATTCTTTCTATAAATCCACCAAAATTGAAGATTTCAATTTTAAGGTGAGAAGACCAATAGGTTGGGTGCAAATGTGAACCCCATCAATAAACACATAATTATAATCCCCCCAAATCCTTAACCAAATTTTAATCATCATGAGGAAATTTTTTAAATAATCCTACTAACTACTAGAAAATGTACTTAAATTGATTTAATGCACCAAGGGCAAAACCATTTTTCAACCAATACTTCCTTTAATGGTGGCATAAAACATCCCATATGCCAACCTTTGGAGCATCAATCACAACTCAACATCATGACAACCCTTGTAGATTGCCCGCATAACATACAACATAATCCAATAAGAATAATCACCAAAAATGGGTCAATTTGGCCATCAACATGTTGAAGACAACACAATACACAATTACACACATGATCTTTCCATGTTTGACCATCCCGTCCTTTCAATAATAACGTTATGCAAGGTAACACTTTTCATACATGCAACATAACATGTCCCACAATTACATCCAATGTAGTTGGTGTTATTTGTTATATGTACACATAATTTCCCAACTTGAATATATGGGTTCAAGGTCAATAACCACCTCCTTGAATGATGCAACATATCATGATGTTGAGTAATTGCCAATTTTTTCCGTAGCCATTGGAAAAAAATTCCATTACACACTATAACAAAATTATTTGTTGTTCACTCAGTTAAAACCACACATTGGGATTATCCAATTTGATTATTGTAATCATATCTCATCAAATGAAGCTGGTAGTTCAAATTCATGGCCAAAAAGTAAAAAATATGGTGAAAATGATGCAAGAAAAACTTGTTGACTAAGACATATGCCTTATGCTACTATGATAATTACAAATTTCAATTTTTTAACATGACCATTTTTAAGCCCATACTTCTACAAACCTCATTTCACCACCTGCACCATCCATTTAGCTAACCCATCTACCTTACTTAGATGGTTTTGTGAAGTTTTATGATGATCAATTAATGTTTTTTCACATAACTTTTGGAACTCCCCTCATAATTTCTTACTTTGGTTCATGAATATTTCAACTAAAATGTTAAACTAGTTAAACATTATATTAAAAAAATCATACATAAATATTTCATTAGTATGATTTAATGATGGCATCAAATCTAGCCACATCAAAAAATTGTTCAATCAAAACCAAAATGTATTCATATGTCTCATTATCAAACTTAATGGGCTAGCAAACTCCAAACTCTACAAATAACCAAACCCTATGATGGGCAATGGTTATAAATGAACTGTAAGTGCATTGAATGACATGTGCATTTAGTCACACACCATACATTGAGAAATAAATTGTTGAACCCTCACTAATAATATTGTGTTTGAAACAAATTATAAATCCATCAAATCCCATAATGGCCTAACTCTTCATGAACATGTCATACAAAGCCTTCATTTTGTTTTGGGCCACAAGCATTACTTATGTTCATTCATCTATACACACCCATAGGAAGGAATTAACTTCCCATTTAAATCACTTGGCTCTATGCACAATTTGGTCACATTCCTTGGGTATCAATCTGATTGGGATTTCACCTACTTGCAAATATATAATAACAATTGCATCCTCATGTATGTTTAAGACATGATTTCCTTTTAACTCAATGTCTACAACATGGGAATTCTCATTACCCATGTTCATATAGGGTACATGGTATGTAGAAACATGCCATCATGGTATCATTTTCAAATTTCTATCACATGCCAATGAATTTGGGAGATGTCTTCTTTGTTAGAACTAGTGTTGCAAATTAATCCATCAACATCCCTATTGACCTACCAACCCTATGAATTCTATCAAAATCATGTTCATGTAAGATAAAAACCCATTTTACCAACTTTTTTGTGTGATAATTTGATTCCATTAAGAACTTAAGTGGTTGGTGATCCATAATCAATGTCAATGGGCTTCCATAAAAATAACATTATAATTATGAATTTGCTTGAACAACAACAAGGCATTCGCCCTCATATGAATTATATTTTGCCTTTGTCTTATTGGAATAATTGGCATATCATCATATGCCACCATCAACTCTCAACCATCATTGTCAAGTTGGGTAAGCATGGCCCCCAACCTTAATGTATTCCAATAAATGTGTAGTCGAAAAGATTATCCTCATATGGGTCTTCACAAAATCGGTGTTAATGTGAACTTGACCTTTGACTCTTAAAATGTTTTTTTTTGTGCTTCACCCCAAATGTATTTTCAATCAATCCTCATCAATTGGGTCAAAGGCTTGGCAATCTCATTAAATCCTTTGATGAATCTTTAGTAATAATTACACAACCCCAAAAAGGTTGGTAAGTGGTTAACATTTTATGGTTGGGGACCTTATGAAATGGCTTCAACCTTGGTCTTCTAAACCCCCAATCCACTAATATAAATCATGTGCCCCATGTATTCCACCCAAGTTTTTAAAAATTGGCATTTACCAAGATGCAACTTGAAGTTAAATTCTTTAAATTAATCAAATGCCTCTTACAAATGATGCATGTGATCCTTTAGAGTTAAACCAATGATAATAATGTTATTGATGTAACATCTAACAAAAGCAAAACCGGCCAAAACCCAATCCATAATTTTTCTAAAATTCTACATGGGCATTATTTAAACCAAATGGCAAAAACTGCCATGGTGCAAACAATCCTTCACATTGGGATCAATCCCCAAAAATGTCATTTTGACCTTGTCACCCTCACTCAATGGCAATTAATGATAGTTAGAATGCAAGTTAAAAGTGTTGTAAAACCTCGGCTTGCCTAAGAGTGTCAATAATTTTTTTTATAAAGGCATGGCATACTTATTAAAATGTATCCACTTGTTTGTTGGTCAATAATTTCCACACATGTAATGCTTTGTCCAACTGCCAAAAATGTCCTTTTAAACTAACATCATTGTTGTTGAAACACATTAGCCTTAGATAGTTCTACCAAATTAATCTCAAGCAATTTTATCGTCCAAGTGTAAATCGAAGCCCTCTGCACCTCATTAAACATGTAAGGTCATCTAAAAAATGGATTATCATCCTCAAGTATGATGTGGACTTTTTATCTTTTCAATTAGCCTAATTATTTCAAATTAAAGCTAAAACATTCAATATAATTTTATAAAAGTCACAATATTTTTCACACCTCACCTTTTGTAACCACTAGACCAATGTTTAATTCCCATTTTTTACTATCACTTGTAATTTGGGTTGGGGTGATGGAATATTCATAGTATCCAAAGCTAAAAATGCAAATTGTGAAATTATTACATTAAATGTGGGGAGGTGTTTAATTGACTTGGTGCCCTGACATCACAAATGTCCTATCTAACACCTAAAACTTTTCTTGGCATACATGATCCCTCAATTACTAAGGATGTACAATTTGGCTTGTCATAACATTACACCCCTTTGCATCAACATGGTTGTCATAACTATGGGTGGAATAATAAAAGGAGAGTGGGCAAATTGGGCAAAATGTTTATGTTATACCAAATCTAAATTTAGGATCCATGTGATGCAATTAAAGTTCATGAGTTGCCTTAAAATTTGCTTTTGCATACCTTCCAAAAGATTTACCATTATTATAATGCATGTGAAAAACCCCATGGTGTGCCCCCTTTCATCCATATTGGGTTCCTCCATGTGAAATTAATTAACATCCCAAATCATATTTAATCTCATGTCCCAAAATGCATGAAACCAAAGAAAATTCAAAAATGTCAGTAAGAATGAATCTTGTGGAAATCCAACCTTATTGATAATAACCAAAAGTGGTTTCATTATGAGAAATTGCATTTGTCAAAACCATAGTACTTTGCAAGTAAAATTCAAAAAACAACTCATATACAACTATTGTGCAATTATCCCTCTAAAAATATGGTGTATTCATAATTAAATTGTCATGTCAAAAAATTAATTAATTGTATTATAATTGCAAGTGAGTTGAAAATGGATCATCTATATGGTAATTTATACACATCATACATACATATGTAGTCAACCATGTTTGACTTTTTAAGGAGTTACATTGTAGTTGCATGTGGTAACTATTTTAGAACTATTGTAAATGTGCCACTAAAGTAATAATATGTTGTAACTAATGTACAATGTACATACATGTGATCATGCCACATATGCATATTTCCACCACCCATTATGGGACACATTTGCAACTAGTTTTTGATTATGATTCCCATTGATACAATTAGTATGGTCACTAGTGTGCGACTACGAAAATATTATTGTTCAACTATGTTATGACCATAATACAGTTACTTATAACTAAATAAGAATACATATTTATATGTAATTTTTTATAAATAATTATTGTTTGAATAATTTGACTATCAATATGAATAAATAAGTGTAATTCATATAATTAATTTTACGTTAATTAAAAAACCAATTATTTATAAAATATTAATAAGATAAATATTTATCCAAATTGTAGATACTTCAAAGTGAATTAAGTCAATTATTTAATTATTAACTCGTCAATAGTTACCAATTCATTAATTATCTAAATAAATTAACTAATTAATTATTTGGATACATATAATTAATTTAAATGTGAAACTAAAAGCAATGTGTATATTATATTAAACATTCAATTCAATGTACATATGGATATGCCTATTTATATCTTCATGTTTTTTTACCCAAATTCATATTTAATATTTATTAATGAATTTTTAATATGAATTTATTAATTATTAACTAATATTATTCAATTGTAGATCATTTTTAGATCATTTCAAATCATTTGTAGATTAATTCATATCATTTGTAGATAAATTTAGATCAATTCTCAAAAAAATCATATGAGTTTGCTCATGTTCATTCCTTGATTTCTCTTATTCACTAACGATCCAATGTTTTTCATGTTTTTTACATGACAACCTAAGTTCGAACAATGAATAAAAAACTCATCCCACAATGTAAGAACCATTCAAAACCTCACCCTTTACATGTGTAATGTTTAATTTATATGTTCATTTTTAGTCAACAAAAAAAAAAGAAGGGCACCTAGTGGCCACCAAATGTCTTAAAATTCCAAAAATAGGAAAAAAAATGCACCTAGTGGTTGCCATGTGCAATTCTCATTAACGATAAGTAAAATAAAACACCTAGTGGCCAATAGGTTCCCCTCAAATCAACAAAGAGGAAAAAAAACTTGGTGGCCATAGGTGCCTCCTTGATCCTAGAAGAGAAAAAAAGAACCTGGTGGTCGTTAGGTGCAATTCTTGTCCATAATGAAAATAAATAAATTTGGTGGCACCAAGTGCACCTCCATTCGATTATGATGAAAAACAAGAACTTGGTGCCCACTAGGTCCTTTTATACTATAAATAAATAAAATCCTACTAGCCGCTAGGTGCCATTATTGTGAAGGACAAAAAATAAAATGTTTGGTGACCACCAAATGTGCTTCCAATTAATTACAAGGAGAAAAAACCTAGTGGCCACCAAATGCCATTCGCATTCAAGACGGAAAAACAAAAAAACTACTAACAGTGGTGGCCACCGAGTGCTTCCTCTTTATTACGAGGAGAAAAAAGACCTAGTGGCCACCAAATCCCTTTAGATTCTAATAAGAAAAAAAAAACATTAGGTGGTCGCCAAGTATTAGAAGTCTATGAATCTTTCAAGTTGAACTGTGAGATTTAATGTTAAGAAATGAATAGGAATGAACATAATTTTGCAACAGAAAAGTCTATCTCAAGTGCTAATTAAATTTATTGCATAGTTCAAAAGTGAAACATAAGAACTTTGAAATGTGCACAAATCGAGGTAAAACCTAGACATAAAACCTTAGATAGAATTGTGGTACCCTAAACCTTAAACCCTAACTTGGGTAGATTTTATAATCATAATAGAAGAGATAGGTCTTTTACAATGTAATGTTGAAACAAAGAAACATTAGATTCACCCAAGGAGGAAAACACAAAGACAAAAAAATAAAAAAAATAAAAATAATGGTACAAAGTGCTACAATTTTGTAGTAGGTGCATTTTAAAGGCACATTAATGTAGCATTGAAGAAAAAAATTGAATTTATTTCTAGGTCAAAAATTGATTAGGTCGTCATAAATTGTTGAAAATAACTTAATGAGTTGTTCACAATCAATTGGAGTGCAATTGCGATGTGGGAAAAAAAAGATGAAAAACTTGCGATCAAATATGAAATTGTAATTTTCAACTTTCAACTACTTTATGGAACTAGATACAAAAGCAACCTTAGAATGCATCAACTTTCAAAGCTGGAACTTTTATTTTGATAATTACTGATGTGCCCCCAAGTTCCTTGTTAGACCCAAAAAGGGTCCAACTATGTTAACGAGTGGAAATAGTTGGAACTTGGTGCCGCTCCCAACTTTCAGCACTAAAGGGGGTGGGAGGGGCGTGCTGAAAACTCCGGGACCGAGATTAGACTAGGAAGAGGGACAAGCTACTTAGTTATTCGATCCTGCATCCAAGTCCAACCAACAAGTTGGTTAGAACTCATTCTGCACACTTTTGGTGTTGGGACAAGCCACGGGCAACCTTGGACTCAGTTGATTCACCACAGCCCAAACTTGGGGGAAGCCACCACTTTCCCCCATATAGTATTTTCTGCGTCTCTTTGTCGCACTTGCATCCGAATGACGCTTTTTCCCGGGACTCCTAAAGTGGAGTCTCGAAACTGTCCCGGTTTTGACTCCCGAGATTTTAGGCATTCATAACTTCTTGCTCTGACCTCCGATTGGGACAAGGTCTGAAACAAATTTGTAGCTCTCCTTGAGAGCTTTCCAACAGTGTGTCACACTCCACCTGCACACACTGGAATTGGGTTGATTCCTGACTTTTAGTGGTCAGGAGTCAAACTGCCAATTTGACTCCTGGCCCTTCTTTTGCCCATAACTTGTGCTAAAGATGTCCAAATGGCTCATGCGAGGCCATTTTGGACATTTACACTCTAAGACCTTTCCAAAGGTATAAAGAACATATTAATGCAAGGTGTTTTGGCCCCTGCAATTGAGTTCTGAGTTTTCAAAAGTCTTGGAGGACTCCCAAGTCCCATTTTCGGAAGTGTGAGTGGCGAACTCACACTTCCTTCAAAGTGGGGTTGCGACAGTTACATTCTAAAAGGAGGCACCAGATGTAAAAATGAAAAAACGTCCCAAAACTCAAGGACAAACTTGAAACGAAACAAAAAAAATAAAGTTTGAAAAGAAGAAAGATTTGTGAAAGGAAGAATTTACCCTCTTTGTCATCCTTGTGTTTGAGTTTGTAGTGTCTCTACAAAAGAACACAATTGCTTGAAGCTCTGAAAAAAATCCAATTTAAATTTTTTTATAATGTTAAAATTATTCTTTGTGCAAAAAATTAAATGCCAGACCTAATTGTTAAAGGTTGTAGCTTAGTCAAGCTCTATGTAAGCAAAATAGTTAAATCAAATTCTATGTGAGAAAGATGAAAAAGAGAATGTTTTGCAAGAAAATGAAGGAAAAAGTGCAAATTTTGCTAGAAAACCAAAGAATAAAAAACATACACAACTTCCATGACGTCAACCAATATTTTGAGATGCCATAACTTGTAATGTCTCATGTTGTACTAGTTTTTTTTCCACAGAGATGATGTCACCATTTTAAAAATGTTTTAAGGTCAAACCATAAGTTACAAATGCAACAATGTTTGTTCATGGGTCATTTTTTTCCAAACTATTTTTTTTTCACATTAATGTTACTTTATTACATTTTGATCCATATTAATACTAATAATAAAATTTTTAAAAAATATCTTTCCTCAAAATATTTAGTAATATTATCATTGAAATACCATTTTAGATTAGACTAGTTTCTTATGATTATTAAAACCCTAAACCCTACCGAATGTGTGATCCTTCCAGTGTCCAAATGGGGTCAAACATTGGGAGTCTCTTCAACCGTGACACCTTACTTGGGGTGACATTATATTGGGCTGATGTTTAGCCATTTTCCAACCCTAAACCCTACCCAATGGGTATGATCCCTTCAACATTGTCCAAATTGGGTCAAACTTTAACATGATATCTAAATAAACTAAAATAAATTTGTGCATGTCTTCCAACAAAAATCAATCATGGTTACTAATAATATGTTGGGATTTAAATGACACATTGTTTAATTCCCTATCATATATATATATATATATATATATAAATTACATGAATCTTTTGCTAATTAAAAATGAACAAATCCTTCTTAGATGTATTCATAATCAATTATTAAGTTCAATTTAAATGTTTTCATTGGTCTTAAAGTGTTTTGGAGAATCTTCATTAATGAAAAATTCAATTTGAATCATTGCGACTTAATATATGGATAGATGAGAAAAAAATTATCACTACAAAATTTGTCATTCAAAATTTTCTTGTCAACGAGAAATCCTAATAAGATTATAATATAAGAAAATTTAGCGATTTCCTATTATTGGAATATAAAATATTAATATCCTTGCCACTTATTAAAACCCATCAAACTATTTATATTGACATATTAATTGTTAAATATTAATATGATGATAGAAGATGAAAGTGTTGTCATAAAACAACTTGCATGTCAATTTAATGAATCATATGAAAATTTGCTTTGTACATCTTTTTAAACTCATTTCTTGATCCTCAACATCAATGTTTCTTAATATGCAAATACTATGACATCATACTTAGAATTTAATGATCCATTTTGTTTATTGCAAAATTTATTGTACATGGATGTCATTTTAATATTTACATTTCATTTATTATTATTGTAATACCTTGACATCTTTGACACTAATTATATTAATTGTAAAAATATATAATTTTCAGATATTTTAAAGAACAAAAAAAATGTAAAGATAGAATTTTGGAATATTCAAGAACAACTAATTTTTTCACATTATTATTTTAAAAAATGTATCAATTATTCTACATTGAAAATGCATTGTGTTGACGCTGCCAAGAATTTTGTACCAAATTAATTTCAAGTATTTAGAAATCTTGAATATATTAATCATTCACCAGTGTGCTATTTACATCCCATGAATATTAATAATATGTTGTTACAACTAAAATTATTTTTTCTCTTGAATGCACTATGTTTTTAATTGAATTAAATGCGGGAAGATAAATGAATTTTTGTGAATATTGTTTAAATTTTTACAAGACTTAGGAAAAAAGAAACTTGCAAAGAAGGTATTAATTAAAAAAGGAAATTTGAAAGAAAAAAAGTGATTGAATTTGTGGGCAATACACCAATATGCAAATTAGGAGCAAATTGCAACATTGTGCGAGAATTCAAAAAGTTCCATAAAAGTTAATCACAATAAATTTTAATTTTCATATTAATTTCTTTCCCATTTTTATATAGTTGAAACATGTTTAAAGTCTAGCTATTGATTTCAAATTTTACATTATTAAAAGATTTCATAATTTTTTTGTTAAATCAATTGCAAGTTGATAACCATATTTTATTACATCACATGTTTCTCAACCTACTTTCACAATGTAGCACACCAAAGTCTTCAAATTTTAAACCTTGAAATTCCTTTATGCATGTTATTTAAGAGTGCATGATTCACATTCAAATGCATTTGTGTTTTCACCTTTTCATTTAACAACTAATAGAAGTCTTACCCTTTGAAGCTTAAATAGCCTAGTATTAAATAATATATTGTGTATGTTTTGCAAGATCAATTTTAAATTATAATTAAAGTTTTTGACCTACAAATCACAATTGCAATTTGTTTTAAATGTGTTAAATTTCAATCTTTTGTTTCATACGAAAGGTTCAATGTCATCAATGTGTAAATTTGGTGTATTTTAAATTGTTAAACCACACTTTACATCCATACATTTTTAATTTATTTGATATGGATTAATTTTAATTATTAAATTGAATTTATTAAAAACTAGTGTTTTTAGTATTTGTAATTTAATAATTATTTTAATCAAAATTAAGGACAATAAAATCATTTCTTATTAATCAAATCAAATATCTAAGCATATTTAATTTATTAAAAACCTTAAATTTCAATTTTTTATATTATTTTAATGGATAATTTTAAATCAAAATTAGAAAAAATTATTTATTCAAATCAATAGTGAAAATAAATTATCCATCATAGCATTTTATCATTTAAGTTAACAAGTCTTGTTTAAGTCCACACCAAATTTTTTATCAATTTTATGTGTGAAGTGGTATATACTAGATTAATAATCTTTTAATAAATGGAATCACCTCCAAACATGCTTTGGGAGTGGATATTTTATTTTGTACTTTCTAACCACCGTTTCCTTGGAATGAATAAACATTTTAAATTTTCTTTTATTATATATATATAATTTTTTTTCAAATCAATAGAATATATTTCCCCTTTTAATTTTGGTCTATTTTAGAAAATTTATTGAAGATTAGACTCATCTCTCCAATGCTTTTTTGAACCTTTAAAACATTATGATTGTTGTTATGTCAAATGCCATCCCAACCTAACAAATGTTTCCAAATCCGAACATCCCTACTCAAAATTCAAATTAGGGCCATGTTTTGGTTCAAGATTGTCGATAACAAAAACACACATATTAAACAACACCGAGGATGACAAAAATGAAGGAACAAAAAAATAAAATGGGAATGTTGACAAGATTGAAGATGACAAGATTTAATAACAAGCCTCATGTCAAAAAAACACTAGGGTTGAAAATATTAAATTATATATTTGTTGAACCAAGGGTTGTTGGGAAAACATTGTACGGTAGGAAAAACATTGGGGGATGTTGAAAATGTTCGAAAAAATTGTTTTTGAGTCAACAAGGGCTGCCCAAAAGACATCATGGGTGCAAAAAATATTAATATTTTTAGAGGTGAAAATAATATGTTGAACTAGAATTAATGAAAGTGGAAATTTTGATTTCATGGCCAATCTACAATATAATGATGATTCATGCATTATCAATGTCTAGTAATTACTTTTGAAATAATTTATTCAACTTTAAATGTGATACTATGTATTTATTTCTGGATTAAACTGTTAATTTTAAACTTTTCAAATTTGGTCATTACGATGATTCAAGAACTTTTTTGAACAAAACATTGGCAATATCTCTTTGTTAAATCATTTAGTGACACAAAACATTAAACTTAACATTTATTATTACATCATATGGTGGTCCCCAAATCAAATTTTTTATAAAAAAATTTCAATCTCCAAATGTTCATTTGTTAATTTTAGACATTTCAAAAGTTCGAAATTAACTATTTAGTTATCACTGAAAATTTAAATTTTTTAATGAAACTTTATTTGAATTAACTACCATTTAACAAATTATTTAAATCAATCCACATTTATTTATAATTCATATTAATAGTTAGTTACTAAGTTTAATAAGTAATTAGTTCAGAATAATTAAGTAAATTACATATTAAATAATAAATTATTGACAAATAATTCAATACAAAAAATTAAAAAATAAATATGAATTTGGGTAGAAAGCATAAAAATATAAAATATAATCATGTCCATACATTGTACTGCACCTAAAATAAACTTTTAATATTTGAATATACATGATATGTTTTTATAAAACAATATTACATATTAATATGAATCATTGGTAGTGAAATTAAGTTAATATACTAATAAGTTGTTGCACAATCTAAATCACATTGACCTAGTTGAACACTAGTAGTTCAATCGTGGCGCACTATTGGCCAGTGGGCTATTAGTTGCATAATTTTAGTTGTATAGGAATTACAATTTTTTGAACAGACTTGTTAATAGATTCCATGAAAATGTTTTAAAAAAAATGTGCACACTTTATATTCTATTTTGAAAAGGGAAATTTTTGGTTCACATTTGATAATATAATATTATACTAAGAAAGAAATATTTATAGAATAAAATAAAATATTCTTACTTGTGTTTTAAACATGTAAGAAGAGTTTTGTTTTAACATCATTGTTTCATTAATTCAAATTCGTCAAGTAGTAGCAACAGCAGTAGCACCTCCTCCGCACCAGCTTTAGGTCTTGAGATCTTCTTCTGGGCAGGTAGAAGAAGCAGACGTGAACCAGAGCTTCGGGATTCATTTCCTTATATAACAGTCGGGAGACTTTGGCTTGCTGCTGCCAAGTAAGGTTCTTCATCTTCTTCTTATTCCTGCTCGAATTGTGAAGAAGAAGAAGAAGAAGACAGTTGTATTTGGAGCTTGTAAGAGAGCTTGCTTGGTCACTTGGAAGAAGAAGAAAAAGAAGACGGCTTTGCAACAACGATTGCATTGAACAATTCTTTAAAGATCTTTGAGTGAAAAAGCTTGAGAGAAAGAGCAGAGCAGAGCAACAGAGTTGTAGAGTAGTGTGTAACAGCAGGTTTTGGAGAATCTCAGGATTATCATGAGGATTCTGCACATCAAAAAAACTACATGACCAACCTTACCTTGTGAGTTCCCAACAACCTTCCACTGGATGTTAGGGTTTAATAAAGTTAGGGTTTAGGGTTTTGGTTAATGACGAATGCCATAGTTTTCGATGCTAAAGCATGGGAATGGAACAAGGACTCGTTGATGATCATGGAGATGTAGGCGGTTGAACTCCAGGCGCTCTGTACACGCTACAACCTCAAGCTTGCCAAGACCGGCAAGGCAGCCGCTGCAGCAGCCATCATCAACCATTTCATGGTCCCTAGGGCCGATGTGGTGACGAAACAAGATGTGCACAATGCTATTGAGGTCACTATGGAGCAGGTTGCGGAAAACATTCTGGCTCCAACAATGGAAGTTAAGATTGTGACCGTTACCGGCCAAGTCAAAACGCTGCAAAATAAAGTAGATGAGATGGTCAAGAGCTTTGATACCATGCAGGACAGTGGGGAGAAGTGGAAGGAGGTCGTGGGCAGGAAGGTTGACAAGGTTGCCAACAAGGTGGACCGGGCAACGGATGCTGACCTGGTCAAGGCCAGGGAGGCAAACATCCGGGTCACCGGGTTGACCATGAGCAAGGGGGAAACCTCAAAACAACTTATGGAGTTGGTGCAGACGGAGCTACTCG
>Ga0116227_10010228_pt1 | contig 16506 bp, 16 predicted proteins | sample S1TSphgellanicum_FD_89693 | JGI IMG/M metagenome (GOLD analysis project Ga0116227, IMG submission 89693) | Host-associated microbial communities from peat moss isolated from Minnesota, USA - S1T2_Fb - Sphagnum magellanicum MG | ecosystem: Host-associated > Plants > Peat moss > Unclassified...
CCTACGCTATGTATCGGCCGCGACATCCGGCATTCTGCTTTTTACCAATCCGGTCTGGGTGGCCCTGCTTGCACCCTGGGCACTCGGCGAGCGGCTTTCGAAGCTTCGGGCTTTGGGTCTCGTCTGCGGCGTTTTGGGTGTCGCGCTTGCACTGGGCGTCGGTGCTGTGAGCGCTTCCGATCATTTCTTGAAGGGCGATGTTACCGGTCTCGGCGGAGCTTTGTGCTGGAGCCTCTCGACAATCGTCAATAAACGCGCGCGCCTGCCAATCGGCACCTGGACTTTGAGCTTTTGGCAGATGCTGACCGGGGCGCTCGTGCTGCTCGCGATTGCCTATGCGCAGGGCGAATCCTGGCCAGAGACTGTTGGCCCCGTGGAATGGGGCTGGTTCCTGTGGCTCGCGATCCCAGGCTCGGCGGGATCGTTTGGACTTTGGTTTTTGGCGCTGCGCAAAGGCGGCGCGACGCGGTCGAGCGGCTATCTTTTTCTCGCGCCACTCTTCACCGTGTTTCAGTCGGCTATCATCCTTGGAACAAGCCTTTCCTTAGGCCAGGCCGCTGGGGGTGTTTTGATCGGCTTGAGCCTATGGCTCGTCAATCGCGGCGGTCAGCATGGTCATACGCGGGCTTGACCCGCGTATCCAAACTTCAAAGCAACTAAAAATCCGTGCGGCTGCGAAGCGCCGCCGCCAATGTGCCTTCGTCGAGATAGTCGAGTTCGCCGCCGACCGGGACGCCATGCGCCAGCCGCGTGGTTTTCACCGAAAGATGCGAAATCATATCTGTCACATAATGCGCCGTCGTCTGGCCATCGACTGTCGCATTGACCGCCAAAATAACCTCTTTGACGTTGTCCACGGCTATGCGCTCGATCAGTGTTGCGAGATTGAGATCGTCCGGGCCGATGCCATCGAGCGGTGACAGCGTCCCGCCAAGCACATGGTAGCGCGCCTTGAGGGCAGCGGCACGCTCAAGCGCCCATAAGTCAGCGACCGTCTCGACAACGATCAAAACGTTACGGTCACGCCGCTCGTCGGCGCAAACGGTACAAGGATCGCAGGTATCGACATTACCGCAGGCCGAGCAGGTGATGATGCGCTCGCGCGCCGTCTGCATGGCCTCGGCCAACGGCCCTAAAAGCTCGTCGCGTTTGCGGATCAGATGCAGCGCCGCGCGCCGTGCCGAACGGGGCCCAAGCCCGGGGAGCCGTGCCAGCAGCTGGATGAGGCGTTCGATCTCGGCGCCCGCGACGCGCTCACCCATCTAGAACGGCAATTTCATGCCGGGCGGCAAGGGCAGCCCCGCGGTCACGGCTTTCATTTTTTCTTCCATGACACGCTCGGCTTTCTTGCGTGCATCCTCATGCGCTGTAACGATGAGATCTTCGAGAATTTCTTTTTCCTCGGGCTTCATCAAAGATGGATCGACGACAACGCTCTTCATCATGCCTTTGGCAGAGAGCGTGACCCGCACAAGACCGCCGCCGGATTGGCCCTCGACGTCGATGCGGTCCATCTCGGCCTGCATGTCCTGCATTTTGGCTTGCATGGCCTGCGCCTGTTTCATCAGGCCCATCATGTCCTTCATAGGTGCTCCTTCGATCCTCGATCTCTATAAATCATCTTCCGTGTAGTTTTGATCCGGATAGGCAATTTCGTCGTTTGTTTCCACAATGTCCGCCTCGGCAACGGGTGGCGGCTCGGGCGATCGGACGAAAACGACCTGAGCACCCGGAAAAGCGGCAAGCACGCTGCGTACGACGGGATCGGCTTCAAATCCGCTTTGGGTGTCTTTGGCTTTCGCGTCGGCTTGTTCTTTGAGGCTCGGCGCGCCCTCGGCCTTCGAGACGGCAACCATCCAGCGTATGCCGGTCCACTCCTGCAAGCGGCGCATCAGGTTTTGCGCGAGCTGAGCCGAAGCGCCTGGCGCGAGCGAGAATTCGATTGAACCTTCTTCGAAGCGGATCAGTCTGACATCGCGCTCAAGCGCAAGTTTCAACTGGATGTCGCGTTGGCGCGCCGCGAGCGCGATAACATCTTCGAATTGCGCGAGCCGTATCAGCGGCGTTTGCGCTGGCGCAGTTGCATGTGGTGCCGCGAGTTCGCTTGAAGATTGCGCCAGACGCATGGAGCTTGAACTTGCTCCACTGCTAGCGATCATCGCGCTGGTTCGCGCTTTTGGCGATCCTGACGGCGATGGATGGGAAGGGCTATCGGATGAACCCATGGTTGCTAATTTGCGCAAAGCTTCGTCGGGCGTCGGCAATTCCGCCGCATAGGCAAGCCGCACCAAAATCATATCGGCCGAGGCAAGCGGGCGCGGCGAGTCTTTAACTTCCTGCACACCTTTAAGCAGCAATTGCCAGGCGCGGGTCAGCACAGCCATGCCGAGACTCTTGGCGAATTCAGCCCCACGCCGGTGTTCTTCCTGCGTAACAGACAGCTCTTGCGCAGCATCGGGCACCAGCTTGAGCCGGGTCACGAAATGCACGAAATCGGCGAGCTCGATCAGGATCTGGCCGGGATCGGCGCCGCTGTTATGCAGGTCTTTCAGCGCATGCAGCGCGCTGGCGATGGATCCGCGCATCACGTCTTCGAAAAGATCGATGATGCACGTCCGGTCGGCGAGCCCGAGCATGACGCGAAGGTCCTCGGTCTTCATCGTCGTGTCGGCGCTGGCTGCTATGGCCTGATCGAGCAGTGACAGGGCATCGCGCACGGAGCCTTCGGCGGCGCGGGCGATCAGTGCCAAAGCCTCGTGCTCTATCGTGACATGTTCGGCTTCGCAGATCGCGGCCAGATGCGCGGCAAGAACCTGGCTGTCGATACGCCGAAGATCGAATCTCTGGCAGCGCGACCGCACGGTAATCGGGACTTTTTCGATTTCCGTCGTCGCGAAGAGAAACTTCACGTGATCCGGCGGCTCTTCCAATGTTTTCAAAAGGCCGTTGAAGGCCTGTTTGGAGAGCATATGCACTTCGTCGATAATATAGACCTTGGTGCGCGCCATCACGGGGCAATAGCGCGCGCTGTCGATGATCTCGCGGATGTCATCGATGCCGGTGTGCGAGGCGGCATCCATTTCGATGACATCGACGTGGCGCGACTCGATGATCGCCTGGCAATGAACGCCAAGCTCCGGCATATCGATTGTCGGCTGGGTGATCGCAGGCCTTCCATCTTGCGCGGGGCGCTCATAATTGAAGGCCCGCGCCAAAATGCGTGCTGTCGTGGTTTTCCCGACGCCGCGCACACCTGTTAGAATATAGGCCTGATGGATGCGGTCGAGCTCAAACGCATTGGACAGCGTCTTGACCATGGCTTCCTGCCCGATCAGATCGGCGAAGCGCGATGGCCGGTATTTGCGAGCGAGCACAAGGTAGGGTGCTTGCGCCTTGCCTTTGGCCGCCTGAGCCTCGCCGAAATCGAAACCCGGGCCACCATCCGCAGGCTCGTTTTTATCGTCGAGACGATCTTCGTTCATTGATTTTGCTCATCGGTCCTGGCTCGAAGCCAAAGGCTGCAGGACGGGATGTCAATTCCGTAGGCATTGCCGTTCATCCGGCAACACAGAGGTGGGAGGTTGGACAGAAACCCGCCCGGTCTCGTTGGGGCTGCTTCCTTCCGGACCTGACCCGGTTGGCGAGTGGAACGTCCACCGCCAACCTCCCGCTTCTTATGTGGACCATGAGCGGTTTTTCTGCAAGCGGCGGGAAATAACAAAGTTTGCTTTGAAAACCGCGGAAACCGCCGCTCAGGGGCACAGGTCTTGGCCTCTTAATGCGCGATCACCTTCAACTCGGCTGTCGCACGGGAATATTCGACGAAGTCTTTCGGACATGTCTCACTGGCTTTGTGAAGAAATGGCACGGCCTTCACAGGCTCTTTGTTAAGCAGTTCGGACGCGCCAACATAAAATTGCGCCTCGCACTGAGTGCTGGGCGTTTTTGCTTCCGTCAAAAGCTCTCCCGGCGTCTTTTTGCCGAGAAACATGTCGATGACGGGGAAAGGCCAAACGGCATGGCTGACTCTTGCCGCGTTGGTTTCGAGATCCTTATGCGCGTCGGCTCCGTTACGGGCTTGCGCGATATAGAGCCAGATCACCGAATAGGCGTCCCTGGGATCAAGGCTGAGGGCTTGATTATAGTCTGCGATGGCATGAACGTAATCTTGCTTATCGTCATAAGCTAGGCCGCGTTTTTGAAAGGCCGGGGCATATTTGCCATCGAGCACAATCGCCTGATTGTAATCGGCAATCGCGCGATCATAATCGAGTTTATGATAATAGGCGACGCCACGATTGATGTAGGCACGCGACAGTTTCGGATCGAGCACAATGGCCTGATTGCAATCGGCAATGGCCAGGTCGAGCTCATTTTGGCTATCATGCGCGGAACAGCGATTGTTGTAACCGCGCGCATCTTTCGGATCGAGTTTGATGGCTTCGCTGTACTCGGCAATGGCGTGCGGGTAATCTTGTTTATCTTCATAGGCTATGCCGCGCGCTACATAAGCGCGCGCGAGATTGGCCCCGCTCCATTTTTTCGACTCGATGACTTTCGTGCAGCCGCTGATGGCAACGTCAGGCGGGCTGGACTTTCCGATGTTCTCGCAGCGGGACATGTCCTGGTATTGCTGGGTGGTGAGCGGTTGCTCAGCGGCGGAGGCGGCCGCGGCCGCTGTGCCAATACATCCCACCAGAATCCATCTGGCCAGATTCATGAGTCTCTCCCCGAATCCATATTCTCGAAAGTTTTAGCGTGATTGCCAGAACTAAGCCGCTTGGCGGGCAAACTCAAATCGCCGCAAGATGTTAAAATCAAGGCTGGCATTTCGCAGGGGAACTGTTGAATTTGTGCCATCCCCCAGCGCGCAAGCCGCAGGCGGGACAGGTGCCGCAACCATAGCCCCACTCATGTTTCGTTGTACGGTCGCCGAGATAGCAGGTGTGACTGTCTTCGATAACGATGTCGATAAGCTTCTGGCCGCCAAGGTCCTTCGCAAGCTGCCAGGTCGCGGCCTTATCGATCCACATCAATGGCGTCTCGATAATGAACCGGCTGTCCATGCCGAGATTGAGCGCGACCTGCATGGCTTTGATCGTATCGTCCCGGCAATCTGGGTAGCCAGAAAAATCCGTCTCGCACATGCCGGCGATGAGATGCGTCAGACCGCGCCGATAGGCGAGCGCCGCTGCGAAGGTAAGAAACATGAGATTGCGGCCCGGCACGAATGTATTGGGCAGACCTTTGCCGTTGGCAACGATCTCGATTTCGCGCGTCATCGCGGTCTGCGAGACATCGCCGAGGGCCCAGAGCGAGATCAGATGATCTTCGCCGAGACGCCCACCCCATGCCGGAAAATCTTTCGCGAGCGCCGCGCGGATGGGTGCCCTCTGATCCAATTCGACATGGTGCCTTTGGCCGTAATCGAAGCCGATCGTTTCGACATGATCGAACCGGTCGAGCGCCCATGCAAGACAGGTCGTCGAATCCTGTCCGCCGGAGAAGAGTACGAGGGCCTTTGTCATAGAGAAAAAATCCTGGGCGCTGTCATGCCCGGCCTTGAGCCGGGCATCCAATAACGGACTTTCAGCTTGGATGCACGGGTCAAGCCCGTGCATGACGGCTTGCAAGAAGGACGCGCGCAGTGTCTCGAAAGGCGAGGGCGATCGGCCTCTGCCAGCAGATCATTCGATGAAATCGAGCCCAATGTCGAGGACAGCGGCGCTATGCGTCAGCCAGCCAAGCGACATCAGATCGACGCCCGCAGCCGCGACAGCAGCCGCGTTGGCAAGTGCGATGCCGCCGGAGGCCTCGGTGATGGCGCGGCCCGCGACGAGTCTCACGGCCTCGGCAAGCATGTCCGGCCCCATATTGTCGAGCAGCACGGCATCGGCCTTTTGGTCGAGCGCCTCGGCCAATTGCGCCAGCGTATCGACTTCGATTTCGATTCTGACGAGATGGCCTGTGCGGGCGCGGGCGCGCCTCAAAGCTTCCGATATGCCGCCAGCAATCGCGACGTGGTTGTCTTTGATCAGCACGGCGTCGTCGAGGCCGAAACGATGATTGGAGCCGCCGCCAGCGCGCACCGCATATTTTTCGACGCTGCGCAGACCCGGTGTCGTCTTGCGGGTGCAGACCACTTGCGCCTTATAACCAGCGATCGCGGCCACGACCGATGCTGTCGCGCTCGCGATGCCCGACAGATGCCCGAGAAAATTGAGTGCCGTCCGCTCGGCTGTGAGAATGCCGCGCGCTGGCCCTTCGATGCGGGCGATCGCATCGCCTTTTGCGATCACATCGCCGTCGTCTTTTTCGGATTCGAGCCTTATGGCGGGGTCGATCAGTGCGAAAGCCAGACGCGCGAGATCGAGCCCGGCGACCACGCCCGGCTGGCGCGCCGCGAACACGGTTTTGACCGTGAGATCCGCCGGGACGATGGCATCTGTCGTGATGTCGCCCGCGCGGCCCAAGTCCTCAAGCAGGGTGGCCCGGACTAAAGGCTCGATCATGACGCGGGGCAAAGACGAGGGCCGCATTTAGAGCACGGCCTCGATACCCTTGCTGCGGATGACATTCAGCAGCTTCAAAGCCGCGCCTGTCGGCCGTTTGGTGCCGCGTTCCAATTGCGAGACATAACCGACCGTCAGATTTAAAACCTGGGCGAAGACGGCTTGGCTCATATGAGCTTGTTCCCGCAGCGACCGGATTTCATCGCAGGTCAGCGGTGCGATGGGCGCGGTTTCAACCTTGCCGATGTCGCGCATTGTGATCTTGGCATAGGCGGCATCGTCCATGATGCCGAGCACATGCATGTCCTTGGCGGTTTCCAGCATTTCACGCATGAGCCGAGATTGTTTAAGCGCCTTCGGTTGTTCCGTCATTTTGCACCTCACTTAAAAGTTTTTTTGCAAGTGCAAGATCGATCTTCTCAAGATCTGCTGCCAGCCATGCCTCGGCGATAGACCGTATGGTCAATAATTCTTGATCATCGATATTATCCTGATCGCTTTTGGCAAAGCCAAACACAAAGATAGTGCGATCTTTCGACCTGAAGGCAAGAAGTGTCCGATAGCCGCCTGAGCGTCCTTGCCCTGGTCTTGCGATCCTTTGCTTGATAAGTCCGCTGCCGAGATCGGCATCGATCAAACCCCTCTCCGCGCGCGCAGCCGCTTCGCATAAACTGCGATCGTCAATCTGCGCGCGGCGTGCAAAGCGCGTGAAGCTCTTGGTTTTGAAAATGCGCACGTCAGCGATATAAGGCTATAAACTATAGGAATATGAACTATAGTTCAAGGATTAAGGTCGAGTGGCTATGATGTTTGTGCTGTTGTCATGCCTCAGCTGACCATTTCTGGCACAAGCTCACGCGCGGTCTCGATAGCTTCACTGAGTGTTAGCACGCTGCGTCGTGCTAGCGTGGCTTCGTGGTCCGGAAAATCGCTGCGGAAATGCGCGCCTCTGCTTTCTTGACGTTTTAGCGCCGCAACCGCGATCATCAGGCCGGCGAGGGCCGCGTCGCTTTCCGGAGCATTGGCGAGCATCATCGGATAAAGCGCGGCGATTCCCTCGTGCAGCCCGTCGCGGTCGCGCAGCACGCCTGCCCCATCCGATAAAATCTTGCGGACTGGCGCTGGATCGCTCGACCGCGGAAGCTCTTCATCGAAGCGCGGATGTGTCGTGCGCGAGATCGATCCACAGACGCTTTCGGCAACGAAGCGGGCGCAGACGACGGCCTCCAAAAGTGAGTTGCTGGCGAGCCGGTTGGCCCCATGAAGACCGGTCGAAGCGGCTTCGCCGCAGGCCCAAAGCCCCTCGACGGAGCTTTTGCCCTGCTCGTCCACCAAGATGCCGCCCATGTGATAATGCGCGGCCGGGCGGATCGGAATCGGCTGCGTGACGGGATCTATGCCAGCCGCGTGGCATTTTTCGGTGATGCCAGGAAAATGGTGCGGGAACGAGGCTCCCAAGGCCTGGCGTGCATCGAGAAAGGTTTGATGACCTGCTTTCATATGATGCCAGATCGCACGCGCAACAACATCGCGCGGCGCGAGTTCAGCCCCGGGCACAGAACTCATGAAGCGCTCGCCTTTTTCATCGATCAGGATGGCGCCTTCGCCGCGCACGGCCTCGCTCACAAGCGGCAAGGGCGAGGCGCCGATATTGAGCGCGGTCGGATGAAACTGCACGAATTCGAGATCGGCCATGGCAGCGCCTGCGCGTGCCGCAAGTGCCAAGCCTTGTCCGAAGGAGCCCGCCGGATTGGTGCTGGCAAGATAAAGGCTGCCGATGCCGCCTGTTGCGATGATGACGCGATCGGCTGCGAATAAGACTGGCCCGCAATTGGTATTGCCGAGGACACCGGTGATTTTATTATCCGCGACGATCAAACGCCGCGCGGCGACGCCCTTGATGACGGTGATCGAAGGCGTTGCTTGAACCGCGCGGATCAGCGCTTGCATGATCTCGCGGCCGCTCCCGTCGCCGCCCGCATGCACGATACGGCGGCGCGAATGCGCGGCTTCCAAACCGAACTGCAGCTCGCCGTCTTGATCGCGGTCGAACGGGACGCCGAGCCGGATCAATTCCGCGATGGCATCGCCAGCCGCCGAGACGATCCGCTTTACAGCGGCCTCATCGCATATCCCGTCACCGGCTTTCAGCGTATCGGCGATTTGCAGAGATGCGTGATCGCCAGGCCCGATCGAGGCTGCGATTCCGCCTTGTGCCCAAGCGCTCGATGTCTCGATGCCGAGCGGTGCCTTGCTCAAGATCACAACGGGTTCCGGCGCCAGATAAAGCGCTGTCATCAGGCCCGCGAGGCCACCGCCGATGATAATCGGGCTGCCGCCGAGGTCGCGTTTTTCCATTGATGATCTCAATTCCTGTTGGAGAGATTTCAACGACGTCATGGCCGGGCACCAATGTCTCATATCACGTGAGTTCATTTGTGCTTGGATGCGCGGGTCAAGCCGCGCATGACGGCCAGGACTGATTATGAGTCTGGATGAATGACCTCAACTATCGGACAGCGAGCATCCGTTCGACCGAAAGACGCGCGCGCACGGCGAGGTCTGGATCGATCTTGACCTCGTGCTGCATCGTCTCGAGAGCCTGGCGGATTTTTGGCAGCGTGATGCGCTTCATATGCGGGCAGAGATTGCAGGGCCGCACGAATTCAAGTTCGGGATATTGAATCGCGACATTGTCGCTCATCGAGCATTCGGTCAAAAGCGCGACGCGGGGCGGGCGTTCCTTTGCAATGTAAGATGCAATGGCTGCCGTCGAACCCGAAAAATCCGCAGCGCCGACGACGTCAGGCGGGCATTCGGGATGTGCCAGGATGACGACGCCAGGGTAATCGTAACGGAGTTCTTCGACCTCAGCCGCGCTGAAACGCTCGTGGACTTCGCAATGCCCCTTCCAGGTGATGATCTCGACGCCTGTCTCAGCCGCGATGTTTTTGGCGAGATATTCATCCGGGATCATGATGACGCGCTTAACGCCAAGCGATTCGATGATCGCTTTGGCATTTCCGGAAGTGCAGCAGATGTCTGACTCGGCTTTCACGGCCGCCGAGGTATTCACATAAGTGACGATCGGCACGCCCGGATATCGCCTGCGCAAATCGCGGACATTTTGCGGCGTAATGGAATCCGCAAGCGAACATCCAGCACCGACATCCGGGATCAGAACCGTCTTTGATGGATTGAGCAGCTTCGCCGTCTCGGCCATGAAATGGACGCCTGCCAGAACGATGACATCGGCTTCGACAGTCATGGCCTCGCGCGCCAAGGCGAGGCTGTCACCGACGAGATCGGCGACGCAGTGGTAAATCTCAGGGGTCTGATAATTATGCGCGAGAATAACGGCGTTCCGGCTCTTTTTCAGCGCCAGAATGGATTCGATATCCCCTGCCATCATCGGCCATTCGATCGCCGGTATGGCATGCCGGACCTTCGAGTAGAGTTCGTCGGTCCGCTCCAACAATCCCGAGCTTTCCATGGCATATACTCCCTTTGAGTATTATTACCATATATGCTGGGGATGAGTATAAGGTTTGTCAAGTGCGCGAAAGGGGGAGTTTCGTGCCGACGACGGCCCGCTCGGCCAAAACATCGCGCCGGAAACAAAATAATTTTGCGGGCCGTCCTCCGGTATCCTGACTGGTGGCACCGGTTTCTTCGACCAATTCCTGCTGCTCGATGAGCCGCCGGAAGTTCTGCTTATGAAGAAGCCGCCCCGCCAAGGCTTCGACGCAGCGCTGCAATTGCAGCAGGGTGAAGGTTTCGGGCATCAGCTCGAAGACCACCGGATGATATTTGATCTTGGCGCGCAGCCGGGCGATGCCTGTTGCGAGAATCCGCCTATGGTCCAAAATCATGGATTGGCCAGGCACGGTCGCGGCGCCAGATTGAAAAGCCTCGGGAATGAGGCCTGCTTCATAGAGAAGCTCATAGCGCTGCAAAACGAGTTCTTCGTTCCATTTGCGCCCGTCGGCCCCAAACGTAATCGCGATTCTCTGCTGGCGCGCGAGCTGAACGGCACGGTCTGGCGCGCAATGTGCCCAGGCTTGCAGTTTCGGCAAAAGATCGGCGTCTATGACGCTCGGCACGCCGGTGCGATGGTCTTCCCACGGAAAATAAGAATACCAGCTCTGCCAGCTCGCTTCGTAATCGCCGGAAGCGAGATGTTCATGCGTCAGGCCGAGGTAGGATATGGAGATCGCCGGAAGCCCGCTGCCCGAACGGTCGCGATCGGCAAATGTATAAAGCTGCTCGACATAGCCGAGCGGATGGTGGGTCTGGCGCTCAACCCAGGCGCGCAGGCCAGATTGCAGCGACCGATGCACCATTTCAAAGGGGCCGGATGGAAGCGCACGCGAGTCTTGGATGGCTACAACGCGCGGCTCGCCTTTCGTGACGGCAGCCAGAACGGCAATCAGATCAGCCTCGATGCCCCGGCCCATGGGATGCGGCGCAGGACTAAAGCCTGTCTGCGGGCTTTGGTTCTTTTCCAGCACGTCCATGGGGCGATCTGTGTCCATACCTGCAGCTTAGAAGCAAATCCGGCTCGAGATAAGTTTTTTAGTCTAAATCCAAGGGAATGGCAGCCACGATGTGGTGCGGCCAGCGCCAAGGCACGACATAAATGGCATCGCCGCGTAGCGTCAACCGCGCAGCCCAAGGATGGGCGGACAGCCAAAACCGCGCGGCGCGTGACATGCGCCTCTGTTTCGCGGGATCGATTGCAGTCATCGCAGTTAACAAACTCTTGCGTAATTTCACTTCGACGAAAGCGATGGTCGTCCCGCGCCGCGCCACGATGTCGATCTCGCCACCCTTGGCCAGAAATCGCACAGCCAGAATCCGGTAGCCTTTAAGGCGCAATGCGAAGACGGCGATCTGTTCGGCGCGCCAGCCCGACGTTAAGGCCGCGCGTCTCGACTCGTAGGCTTTATTTTTCGCGCGCATTGAGTTCAAGCGCGCGTGCGTAAACCTTGCGGCGCGGCTGGCCTGTCTCGGCCGACACGAGCGCGGCAGCATCTTTCACCGAATGGGTTTCAAGAGCCTTACCGAGGAGATCATCGAGATTGCTCTGAAGGATCAAAGGCGCGTCGTGGCTAGGCGGGCCGACCAGCAAAACAACCTCGCCTTTCGGCGTGGCCTCTGCGGCGAAAGCGTCCGCCAACTCGGCGAGGCTGCCGCGCCGCACCGTCTCGAAATGTTTGGTCAATTCGCGCGCCAGTGCGGCGTCGCGCTCGCCAAGAACCGCTGCGAGATCGGCCAAAGTCTCCGCTGCGCGGCGGGGCGATTCGAAAATGACGAGCGTCCCCGGAATAGCTGCGAGCTCTGCGATGCGCTGCCGCCGCCCGGCGCTTTTGACCGGCAAAAAGCCCTCGAAAAAGAAACGGTCGGTCGGCAGGCCTGCGACGACAAGCGCTGCGAGCACAGCTGACGCGCCAGGAATCGGCGTCACCGCGATGGACTGTGCGACGGCCTCGCTCACGAGCTTGAAGCCTGGGTCCGACACCAGCGGCGTTCCGGCGTCCGACACCAGCGCCAAAGCCCCGCCGCTGGCAAGCCGCGCCAAAAGCTGCGGACGCATGACCGCAGCGTTATGCTCATGATAGGCAACAAGCGGGGTCGTGATACCATAATGCGAGAGCAAGGTTTTCGTGACCCGCGTATCTTCCGCGATGACGGCATCGGCGGCGGCGAGCACTGTGAGCGCCCGCAGCGAAATATCGCCCAGATTGCCGATGGGTGTTGCGACCACGTGCAGGCCTGGCTGAAGAGGTTCGGCCTCGATCCGCATCCCGGAAACGGTAAACCCCTTGGGTTCCGCTTGGGCCTTTAAGGACTTGCCGGTAGACTCCGGCATCAGTGAACCCGTGCTCCTGCCCTGGGACAAATTCTGCTCCGATGCGCGGTGGCATTCGACAAATTGTTCTGTAAATCAACCCGTTGCCCTATTTATAGGACAACCTGAAAAGCGTCTGTGTCGAAAACGGATAGCCAAGGCCAGCCTTGAGATTTACGTTCCCTTGAAGTGAACGCGATATTATACCCATAAGACAGCATAGAAATAAGCGGCTTCATGCCAGGGGCCCATCTGCATCTTCTGACAGATGCGTTAATCAGATGTCTTGGCCCCGGCTTTGGCATTCAGCATGGAAAGAGCGCGATGAAGGGTCTTCCCGGAAGCGGTTTTCGGCCATCTGCATCGCGAGCCCGTCCGGGCTGCTTCTTCGGGATGCTTGCCTGGATTGGGGTCGCAGCAGTGCTCGGCGGCTGTCTGCCGAATGGCAACCGCGGCTCGAACCAAGCAGGCGATTTTTCGCTTTCGGCACCGACGACGCGCGTTGACTCTCAGCCTCTGCCTGGCGTCACCGCGGGGCCCGATACGATCGGCTCTGGTTCGGTGAAAGTGGCTTTGATCGTTCCTTTGACGCAAGCCTCAGGTCCGAGCATCGTTGGAACATCGCTTCGTAACGCCGCCGAATTGGCCATGAATGAAGCGGGCGGCAACGATCTGACATTGCTGATCAAGGACGATCATTCAACGCCGGATGGTGCTCGCGCCGCCGCGCAAACGGCGCTGTCGGATGGCGCCGATCTCTTTTTAGGCCCGTTGTTCGCGCCGAACGTGCGCGAAGTGGGGCAGGTCGCACGGGCCGCTGGAAAACCGATCATCGCGTTTTCAACCGATGCTTCGGCGGCGGCGCCGAACCTCTATTTGCTCTCGTTTCTGATTGAAAATTATGTCGACCGGATCGTCGATTTCGCGGCCTCGAAAGGCAAGAAATCGATCGCGGCTTTGATCCCCGACAATGATTATGGCCGCGTCGCGGAAGCGGAGTTTCAGCAGGCGGCGGCCCGGCGCGGATTGCGCGTCATGTCGATTGAACATTATCAGTCGCAGAATCCGGCGGGCGCGGTGCAGAAGATCGCTGGGCTCGGCGATCAGATCGATAGTTTGTTTATTCCTGAACAGGCCGATGCCATGCCCGCAATGTCGCAGGCGCTCACAACCGCGGGGATTGACGGCAAGAAGGTGCAAATTCTCGGCACTGGCATCTGGAATGACGCGCGGGTTTTAAAACTGCCTGCCTTGCAAGGGGCTTGGTTCGCCGCGCCTGAAAACGGCGGCTTCAATGCTTTCGCGCAACGCTACCGCACGAAATTCGGCAGTGATCCGACCCGCATCGCGACTTTAGCTTATGATGCTGTGTCGCTGGCGGCGGCTTTGGCGCATACGCAAGGATCGCAGCGCTTTTCCGAAGCCGTGCTGACCAACCACTCCGGCTTCAATGGCGCCGATGGCGTCTTCCGGTTCAAACAGAATGGCGAGAATGAACGCGGCCTCGCGGTGCTTCAAATCAGCAATGGAGGCGCGGTTCCTTTGAGCCCCGCTCCGAAGTCTTTTGCCGGAACGCCAAGCGGGACGTGAAGAGCGCGCTCGGAACTTTGAGTAGCGCATCCGCCTTCAATCGATCCGCCGTCGCGTGCAATGCGCCCTCAGAGCGTTTGAGTAGCCCGGCCGCTTCAAGCGCGGTTACGTCAGCATGAACGCGCCGGTATTGTCGGCCGAGTGTGCGCGCAAGCGCTGAGATGGACGGCTCGGGATGTCGGTAACGTCAAGAGGCGGGGTTCACCCCTTCCATTTCTCCGCCGCTGCATCGTCTTGATGCTTGGCGGCGACCCAGCCTCCGTCCGAATGATCAGCGAGATGCTGGCGCTTCCAAAACGGCGCGCGGGTTTTCAAATAATCCATCAAAAAGCTGGCGGCTTCGAAAGCCTCGGTGCGATGCGCGCTTGCCGTCACCACAAGCACGATCGGTTCGCCCGGCAAGATCCGTCCGAAGCGATGTACGATGGTGATGCCTTCGAGCGGCCAGCGGACTTGGGCCTCCTCGGCGACGGAGAGAATTTCGGCTTCCGCCATGCCGGGATAATGCTCGATCTCAAGCGCTTCGAGCGTGCCGCCTTCATCGCGGCAGAGACCGGTGAAGGTCACGATGGCGCCCAAATCCGTGCGGCCTTGCGTCAGATTACGGGCTTCCGTGCTCGCTTCAAAAGGCTCGGCTTGCACGCGCACGCTGACGTGGCATCGGCCTGACGCAAGCGTCACGATTAGCCTCCGGTCATCGGCGGAAAAAACGCGATCTCGGCGGCCCGCGCAATCATCGCGTCATGTTTGACATGGGCGCGGTCGATGGCGACCCGGACCATGCCCGTCGCGAAGGCATCCTGATATTCGTCGCCGCGATGGCTGAGCCAGGCGATGAGCTCGGCAACGGTCATCACGTCGCCCGGCGGCGAAATCTCTTCTTCGGCCTTGCCGATTTTCTCGCGCACCCAGGCGAAATAAAGCGCTTTCATGTGCAGGTTCCCATGGAAGTTCAGCTTTTCTTCAAGGCTTTCAATGCAAAGCCAAAACTCGCCAGAGCCGCGACCGCAAGATTTATTTTGATGGTCGTTATGGCTTTCAACATGTCATCTGAAAGAGTGCTTAAAAGCAAAATAACCGAATTTGCAAAGCTTGCGGCTGTGGTCGTCTGTTCGAAAATGCCTTTCCCGCTTTTTTGGATCGAATGAGCAATCAAGCTTATCAAAAAGTAAGAAACCAGAAAAACAAATGTCAGTTTCCAGATTCCACCGCTATCAATCGGCAGATTTTTTACAAGCTCCGTAAGCAATCATCGCCCCCGCGAATAGGCCGCCAATAGCAGCTTCCATTTGGAATCGGCTGTCAAAATTGAACCCAAGATAGGGAGCTAAGGTCCCCAAGATTGAGCAGACGAATATAGCGAACCCAAGCGCACCCTTGAAAATAAACTCAAGCTTGGACTGTCCGCCATTTAAGCCGGTTCGTTCGCAAGAACTCGTTTTTCCAAACAAAGTCCCAGGTCTCGCCTTCTCACCTGTCCAATAGGTGTAAAAGGTCGCCGAGCCCGGAAAAGACTCATTTAGAAAGGCCGAATTCTCGCTGCTTTTTATCTCAGACCGATTTTTCATTCGAGCCGCCATATGCAAAGCGCTGCTACTCTATTACTGGGAATTAAATCTTTAGACCGTGTTACCTATGTTATGTTCTTTGGCGCGCAAGAGAGCGGATCGATTCATGGCTTACCGCTTACCGCTTAGGTGAAACATAGGCACCTTTTCACAAGGAAGGGAGTCACGCCAGGGAATATTCAAAATACAAGTTTGGGCGTTAACATGAGCCGATAGCTACTCTTCGATCACATGTTTGAGCCCGGCGACGAGATAATCCCAGCCGGTATAAAGCGTCAGCAAGGCCGAGAGCCAGAGCAATGTCAGACCGATCACCGTGATGATGCCAAACAAAGCATCTCCGGCTGGGCCTGCGATGAGAAAACCGAGCGCGAAAATTTGTGCCGAGGTTTTCCATTTCGCGACGCGGCTCACAGGCAAAGGCACTTTAAGCTCGGCCAAAAACTCCCGCAGGCCCGAGACCAAAATCTCACGGCATAAAATGATGATGGCAGCCCAGATCGACAGGCTGATAATCGTATGATTGGCGACCAGCATCATCAAAACGGAGGAAACCAAAAGCTTATCGGCGATGGGATCGAGCATCCGCCCCAAAGCCGATTGCTGCGACCACGCCCGCGCGAGATAGCCATCGAAGAAGTCAGTGATCCCGGCGAGCGCAAAAATGCCCAGCGCTAGCCAGCGCATAGGGAAACTCTCCGGCCAAAACAGACAGGCGACGACGAAAGGCACCGCGAGCATGCGCCCAAGCGTCAAAAAATTCGGAAGGTTCCACGACCGGGATCGGGAAGAGAAGGTTGTAATCGCCATGGGCTGAGGGAACATGCTTGACGTGACTACGTCAATAGATGGGGAACGGCTCCGCTCCAAGCAAATCGCCCGCCAAATCTCATGCTTAACACTTAGCTTCGCCTATCGTGGAAGAAATCATAGACGAGTTTGGCCATCGCGGCGTTGATTCCAGGCACTTTCTCAAGGTCGGAGA
>Ga0116227_10010229_pt1 | contig 16505 bp, 14 predicted proteins | sample S1TSphgellanicum_FD_89693 | JGI IMG/M metagenome (GOLD analysis project Ga0116227, IMG submission 89693) | Host-associated microbial communities from peat moss isolated from Minnesota, USA - S1T2_Fb - Sphagnum magellanicum MG | ecosystem: Host-associated > Plants > Peat moss > Unclassified...
AAAAATTGTATAAATTTTATCCCTTAAATTTTTATTTTAATTAAAAAAAAATAAAAAACAAAAAAAAAATAATTTTTTATAAATATATAAAATTTTTTTTTTTTTTTTTTTAATTATTAATATTTTTTTTTTTTTTTTTTCATTTTAAGTTTTTTTAGGGGGGGGGGGGGGTTTTGACATCTTGTGTGTCGTGCAATGGTGTGAAAATGAATTTTGCTCTTGTAAACTTGCACCCAAATAATAATGTCAATATATATATATATATAAATTTAAACAATTTTTCAAATAGTTGCATATTTCATGTGGCTATTGTCACTAAAGAATAAACAAGTTGTTGAATTATATCATGTTGGATTCAATCATTGACAAGAGGTTTCAAAAGATTGACAAGAAGGCAATCGTTGCTTTGTGTTTGCTGCCAATAGTGATTAGCCTTATTTGATTGCTAATGATTGATTCATCGTGTGACATATAAATGTTGTCAAAATGTTTTAATGTTCAATATTTATTATTTATGGGTGAGAGAGGAACAAACATTAACATTAAATTTGGATGTCATAAATATTCATTTTGTTTCAAATATAGTTGAGACATTCAATATTCCTTTAACAAGCAATGTCCAATGCATTTAAACACTAAAATTGGATGTGATAAATATTCATTTTGCTTCAAATATAGATGAGACGTTAAATATTCCCTTAATGCATTATGTCCAATGCATTTCGACATTAAATTTGGATGTGATAAATATTCATTTTGCTTCAAATGTACGTGAGACATTAAATATTCCCTTAACAAGCAATTTTTAATGAATTTTGTCACTAAATTTCAATGCAATAAATCTTCATTTTGCTTTAAATATAGGTGAGACATTAAATATTCCCATAATGAACAAGCTATATTTATTCAGTGCATATTTTGGTCTTGTCTTTTTGTGCCTTACATGGTTTTACATGGGTTTATTTTTTGTGTGATTTTTCATGTTTTTAAAATTATGTATCATTTAAATTTGTCATACATGTTTTATAGTCCTAAACCAAATTCAAACTTAACATCCCCTTCTTTGAGATAGAGGGTACAAAACAACAACATTAATTCAAGATTTGACCCCACTCTCCCCCAAAAACTTTTTATATATATAAAGAAAGATGGAAATCCATTCACAAAAAATACAAGGCATGTCAAGCAAATGTAAACACATGAAAAGAAAACCAAAACAATCAAGACAACAGTAATAAAATGAAAGACGTAATGTTAAAAATGCATCCTTTGCCACAAATTAATTAATGATGGAGGTGCACTACCTGGTATGTGTGGCAGAAATGAAAAATTGTGACTAAACGTGGTAGCCCATTGAAGAATTGCAATGGTTTGTGCACATTGTAAGGCTATTGACATTCATTGCCTATAATAAGGTATAAGCATCAAAGGTACCAAGGACGTTTGTTGATAGGGAGTTATATCAGCATGTACACAAGAAATCAAACAAGAATCAAAATGAGCATGGAAACAATTGTAGGTCTCTATGGCAAGGGGAATGAAATCATCTCCTAGCACTCATTTTATGTAGTATCATGTTTTGTTTTGAACCGCAAATATTGTTGCATGCGTTGTCATCATCAAAACACACTACACCAATTTTGTATGAATCATATTGACAATAACAACGTTCACCACAGTTGAAAAATTGTCTCTAATGATGACAATATCCACTCACCTCCGTGTATGGTGGGGGAAAAGGTGAAAAACCTTTATTTGTACATGAGCTCCACTTTTTTACACAATAACAACAACTGTATCTTGAAACATATCGTGGTCTGTAATGTGCTTATTCCCATATAAGCAACATAACAAATGTATACCCAAATCATCGATGGTTTGACCACACTAACATCATGAAAAATGCATAACTACAAGATGTGATATATTGAAACAAATACGAAATATTATAAAAAAATGAGTGAAAAAAACTGAAATGAAAAAGTGTTAAAATAAGTTAATAACCAAACCCCTATTGTAAGACCTACATAAAAGCAAAAACACGCTCTCACAACATCTCAAGGAACATCTACTAGAAACGAAATAAATTTGTACTCGTGTAATTAGTCCATTGAAAAAGTTTATTAATTTCTTTTGATTTGGCTATGTTTTTTATCTTGTGGAACGATAAGATTAAAATCAGTTTTTTGTTTACTTACTTCTGTTTAATAGTTATTTTGCATTCTTTCACATTATGACAACAAATATTGATTTCTTTTCGCCTTCACAATCTTCAATGAAATTGAAGGTTATCATTTTGTATTTGAAAATAATTTTCATTATTTAGCTCTCTTATTTCATCATTCACACTTCTTAGTCCAATGTTGTTCTTCATTCAACTTGAATTGACCAGAAACAAATTTCCTTTGCATTCAGACTTTCAACCATCTCTTTTTTTTCAAAACACATTCATAATCATTTTTTTCATTCCTTAGGGCATCGGCGTTAGCATAGTAGACATTAGAACAAGTCCACCAGCTGCCACATAGCTACTCATAAATAGTAAATTGGGTGAAGTTCATAGTTTAAATACCCTGAAACATAGTTCCAACCTGCAAAGATGCACAGAATAAAATGTTTAGGATAGTTAAGAAATTCACTCCTACCAGCTATCAGTAGCTCCCCCATGCCTACTACAAAGGCGGCAGGAACTGGTTATTTTAGAACATCTACTGAGCAATAATATAATTAAAAGCGAGAATAACAAAACTGCACTTCTCTTACCTCATATCCTTTGACAAATAGACTTCATGCTTCAGCATGGTGCCCAAGCCCCAATGTTCTTCTCATTACTAGCAGTATCCTAACAGTTACCAAGTCCTTTTATGCATGATGGTTATGAGTTTCACAATACAGAGTTAACTGGGCACCTGCATAGCAGAGCTAACAAAGGGCACCCATCTTATCTTCCACTTCTTCCATCCCAGTATTTAAAACCCTGATGTCCTACATCCTTTCAACATCAAAGAACATATGTGAAGATTTTCAGCTAGTAGCCCACTGTTTGTGCAGGAAAATAATAAAATACCCCAGCAGCGCAAGTAACCTATGAAGGAAAATCCAAAGCAGATGTGCTTGTCATGCACACAGAAGTGTCATAGCAAGACAGGGACCCTGAAATGTACAGATGATGTATTGCACATGGTTTTCTGTGTGGGCTACATGTCTTCAAAATCACCAGCGTGCTCCAAAAGATAGTTGGCTGCCAATTGCTCATTCTTATCACATGCCAGGAAAGCCTCAATCACAAGTGCACGATCAAATCCCATGCCTTCAAGCTGTTCAGGAGAACACATTCTCATAAGGTTTCATGATATAAATCTTCATGACAGTAACCTTCCATTTGCTTGTAAAACAACTAAGGATAGAATTCAACTAGAGACATCAGTGCCAAAGATCAGAATGCAGGACAGATGATCACAAATAACTGCAAATGAACAAGAGGGACTTTACCCTATCAATGGCTTCCCGCTCTTCTGGAGTCACAGTAATTGACTGTGGCATCGCTCCGAGCTGCCCAAGAACATCCCTGCATCCTCCAGACTGTCTAAGTTCAGAGAAATATGATGCTGTGTCTTGAATCAGTGCACGACTCTTTGTGGATTTATTCAACACTGACAAGCATACTGATAATCACCCAAACACAAAATGACATGACAAGAAAATGAAAGAGTAAGTAAATGGGCCAATCTGTCATCAAAGCATATTGAAGGCTTCTGGGAACAAAGCCTCTTACTCACCCTTCAGCACCTTCACCACCTGCCTCATTAATAAGACGGAGGAACTCAGCCTGATTCTCATTGATAAGCCGCAACAAGGCAGGATTTTGCTTCCCCAACTCCTGAAGCATTGGCTTTTGTGATCCATTCACCAAACATCCAAATGGCAACCCAAAGTTGAGGTGTCATTTTATTAGTCGCTAATGCAGAAAAGATGATCATATATGTATGCGACAGTTCTGCATCCCTCAACAAGCTCAAAATTTGTGGTACAATAGCACAGATGCAGCAAAGATGGATCAAAAACCAAGGGTCTGGCTTGCAAACCTGTAGGATTTGTGGGTTTGCCTGGACCATTGTCCTTAAAGCTTGAAACTGCCCCCAAAAAACAGAAGATACTGCATTCAGGTAAAATACAGTATGAAAGAAACCAGGTAAATGATCCCAGATACTGACTCACAAACTATCTGACAGTAAGGTTGCAACAATCCACTGCAGTTATATAACTGGGTACTGTCTTAGATGGCTTGGTGAATCAGAAGGTCAAGGCAACAAGTTCAAAAATCTTGAACAAGTACTCTCCAAATTTAACATTGGCCAGCAACCATGACACTCCAAATGCACCACAACTCTAGTTGCTATGCTGACCAGTTGCAAACTGAAACCTTGCAGCTGTTACTGTGTCTTCAGTTACTCCACATAGAAAATGACTGACCTGAGGGTTGTTTCTTAAAAAGTCAAGAGCACCAGCTCCAGCTCCTCCACCCAAACCAGGCATTCCCTGGACCGAAAAACTGTAGAATTAGTCATGATATGGGAAAACTGAAATCCAAAGGGTGATATTGCTCACATTGCATACATCCACTAAAAAGGACTGACTATGTAGGAGAAAAAATCTGTAAGGTATGGTTGTCCTCTAGTGACATCAATTCAACTCAAACCCCAGATTGCAATTGTTCTTCATAAACACAACCATACCTGAGGGAAGAGGTCCAATGGAGCAGCGTTAGGCCCTCCAGGAGCTGCTGGAGCTGGGGCTACAGGCACTGCAGGTGCAGGGGCTGTTGTTGCTGCAGCTGCAGGTACCAGGGCAGGAGGTTGAGCTACAGGGGCAGCTACCTCAGCAGCCTCTGGTATACCCTGCAAAAGATGAAGCCAAGTTGCAAACTGTGACTGTAGAGACAAAATACATAGCCCAGCATGAAATCTCAGTGAAATATTTTAGTGATGGACATGGCTCCATGCAACCAGGACTCAAAAAATTTAAGGACCTGAGAAAATGGAATGGATCATGCACAAAGTGAGTTGTGTTTAATGAATTGAGACCAAACACCAACACTTCAACAAGGATGATGTATGTACATGATGCAGCCATCATTGGCATGTTACCATGTAGTCATGCAAGGGTCCAGGAGCTGTGTGTGAACTAGGCGTAAATTGTCATATCTATGAGATTGTAGATAGAAGCCCACAATAACACTTTAAAAAGGCCACTGTGTTCACTCCAGCAAAACCAAATCAAACACAAGAAGAGTGAGTAGGTTGTCATAACCTTGTGACTGTCACTCAATAAATATCAGACCAGAACCTTGATCATGAATGGCAGTGACTAGCTGCCATTACTCACAACTTACTTCATCAGCTCCTGATGGTGAGTGTGGACAATTATATACCAATCTGCTCAAAATTGGGCAATTAGACAAAAGTCTGTTTCCCAAGTTCCTGTAACATTTCAGGAAGCAATACAAGAAGTCCCCATTTACAATGCTGACTGATAAGAATTAATCCATTACCAATGCTGCTCATGGGGATTACCAGAAGACTGCCCCTTTCTAGAGACATTTGCCAGATGAACACATGTTCACAACAAATGAATGCACTCCTCCATATGCAGGCCTAACCACACCTCAAAATTCTGAGGATCTTGTAATGCTCATGGATCAGCAGTATATGATACTCCCAAAGATTCCAGATGCCCTATATGACAGGCTAGGACTAGGGCAGATTTTTTACAGGAACCTAGACAGAGACAAACAGAAATGTGGGACAGCTGCAACTAAGCAGATATGGTGATCAGTCAAAATCAGTCTGACACCCCAACAAAAGGGAACTGAGACAAGAGAATTAGAAATTAAGACAGCAGTTGCCACCTGAGAAAGATTTGAAAGGACCTAAGCCTGCACTAATATGAAGGGACACATATAGTTGACAAAACAAGGCCTCCGCACCAGGAAGCTACAGATATGTTAATTCAACAAAGACAATCAAAGATGACAAGTGACACACTTCTGATTAAACTAGAACCATGGCAGAACACATCTCCTTTGCTGGCATATACGCAGATGCACCTGTGGGGAGCCAAGCAACCTCACTACATAAATGACCATAAATGGCCATAAATGACCTTCTATAACAGCCATACATAGGGATCACCAGTGAGTGAGTAACACCAAAGTCTGGGTGTAGAAAAGGCACAAAGGCATAAGGGCAACTGGGTTAAGTACTTACAGAGTACAAATATTCCACTGCCCTTTCTGGATTATTGAAAGCAGCACGGAGTGCACGCAAAACAGTTTCCCGAGTCCAGCTGCCTCCTCCCATGTCAATGATCTGCTGAACTGTTTGCTCAAGGTTGGTCCCAGCAACAAGGTTTGATGCTGCCTGCCCATACACATCACCTGTACCCCTGCACAATCATAGGACTTTAGTGGGATTCCATTCAAGACAAGATGAGTGTTCAATTTGATTTAGTATTGGCTATAATGCAACTCAAAAAATTCCTGGTTGAAGATTTTTGCAGTAGTAAAAAAAACTATGAACTTCTGTTCATCCTTCATTCTTGGCCTTGCATCAATGGGGTAATCAGAATTATACTTACAATGGAGCTCCAGCAGCTGGTGCAGGGGCAGATACAGGGGCAGGTGCAGGTGCAGGTGCTCTGTTGCAGGACATCATTGTTAAATACATACACAGGAAAGTTCCACAATACAAACCCTAAATGTGAAACTAAGATGCTCCTTGGCTGATGGCATAATAAACACTGCACTGCACTTCCAGACCTAGTTTCTGATTCTTGTCCTAGAAGCAAGGTAGACATCTGAGCAGGTGAAGTGAAAAGCATTGGAGAAGAGACATGCCAAGCCAAGGATCATCCATCTCCATGACCTAAAACCAAGCACTCTACCAGCACTTACCATCTCACAGCTGAAAGTTGTAAAACAAGGAAAGACACAGGATTTTGTGAAGCAGCTTTGACTCACAGAGAAGGGGCAGGTTGAGCTGGAGCTGCAGGAGTTGCTGGAGTTTGGACAGGTGGAGGCTGAGCCGCTGCAGATGCCTGATATCAACCAAAGTTCAGGCCAGGTTTTAATCAATCCCACTTGCAAAACCACAAACCCCAGTGGTAATGTAAAAGAAAGGTCTGTCAAGCAGGTGCTATTTCAGCCTCACTCAGCACAAAAATGGCAAGAAAACACACCTGTGCAGTTCCTGATGAGGATGGAGTTGGGGCTGCTGGTGCCTTTGTCTGGAGACAACATTATGCCATGTAAGCTGATGAACTCTACAGATCATCATCATCAGCATAGTTTCACCTTAATCTTTAAGTTCATACCAGCCCTGGACAAACCTAGCAAATCCCTATTGAGAAATTGACACAAGAGTGATCCACACTGATCTCCATTGATGTTAAACCTGCCAAGGGAGGTAAACTCAGTTTGCCTTTATCTTCAAATTGAAATTATGATCATACCTTCGTCAACATGACAACAAGGAAACCATTTTCTGAAACCTTGTTGTCATCCATGGTTGTGTCATCTTTGAGAACCTTCCCCTGATGAATGAGAAGCTGTTGAGAATAAGGAAAAGCATCTTTGCCCTGGGATTCTTCAATCTGCTTCTTGACAGCTGTGACCTGCAAACCACAACTTCATAATGAGGTACAATCTACTCGAGCATGGAAGACTTGGTATAATGAATCCTCAGTAACCAAAGTGTGATAGATTCAATGTTCCTCTATACAGGTTTCCACGTGACACCATCACCAAAACCCTAATGCACCATAGAACTAAATCCGAACACTGGCTTTCACACCATAGTGTGAACCCTAAAACGAGATTTCTTAGCAGCACCATGATCAGCAAGTCGGGAAGAGGATTTGTTAGATAAAACAGTAAAGCTGGTTAGTATCTCAAACTTTGCAGAAGACATGTACAAACATGGAGATAATTCCACAGGATTTCGCAATACAAGAAGCTATAATGACCCTGCCTTCCGCGAGGGACACTCTTCAATGAAAGACATTTTTTCATTCCTTGAAATCATCTGATGTGCTCAAGATTTCTACTTCTTATCAAGACGGAAAGCTTGACAAGGGAGGAGATTACAATGTAGAAGAACCCGGAAGACAAAAAGGGAGGAGCAACATACCGTATCAGTGGGGTTAACAACGAGATCGAAATGGTTCCCCTTCAGAGTCTTCACTGAGATCTTCATACTGGATTCTGTACAAAGCTCCGCCGCCGCAGCTATGGCGAGGCCGAGAAGAAAGAAAAACAACCCTTTTCCTCCGACTTCCTTCTTCTTTCTAGTTCTCGTTTCCCTTTGGTTGCCTTGCACCGCACACAGCCCACCCCCGCCCCCACGACACTCCTACTCCTCTTTGGCTGTGTCGCTGCCGCTGCTGCTTTGCCGCTTAGGTGGTAGAGCAAGTTACCTCCTTGAAAAAGGAAAACTGACGACAAAAAACTGCCGCCTTGCAACTTAGGTGGCAGAACGGTTTTTAACCCTATCCCTAAAACCTAACCTACTGAAACCGTGTAGGGTGGGGTTTTTTTTTTTTTTTTGGGTGATTTAACCAAACTAGGGAGCAATCATCCACAAAACCAGTTATAAAAAAAATTAATTTAGAAAATTTTCAGATTTTTGGCTACATGCTAGAACCAAATAGTGAAATCTGGCAACTAGAAAACCAAACGACCACACTTTTTACCCATTTTGGAAAAACATATTGGCTAAATTTAGCCAAAAAAGAGAGACATTTAAGTGCATTTTTGATATTGCGAGAAAACAGTTGGGATTTCTCGGAGATGATTTCATAAATTTAATCCTAAACTACAAGATATATATATTTTTTTAACATTTTTTGCACTACAAACTATTTTTATTTTTATTTTTATTTTTTTTCATGATTAGGCTATATGTTCAAAGTCATGTTCACACTTGGGCCAACAACATAATTCACACTTCTAATATTAATATAAAAAGTTTATGAATAGATCATAGGAGAAATGATTGTATTAATGTTGGGAGGTTTTTGAAAGGGGGGGGGGCTAATTCTCAAATTGATTCTCCAACTAAAAACCAACAAATATCAAATTAAGTAGCAACTAGTTTGAAAACCAACGTTTTAATTTTCACCAATGTGAGAACCAATACTAAGAACCGAACTCTACTTATTTTTATTTTTAAAGGTTGGTTTTTTTCATAAAACTTAGATCTTATTCTCAAGTTCCTTATGATGTAGTTGTTAATTTAGTATTAATTTAGGTCGTTAGATTTAGGTTAGTGATTAGACATTAGCATGCTTATGATGTAGTTGTTAGTTTAGTATTAGTTTAGGTCGTTAGATTTAGGTTAGTGATTAGACATTAGCGTGCTTATGATGTAGTTGTTAGTTTAGTATTAGTTTAGGTCGTTAGATTTAGGTTAGTGATTAGACATTAGTGTGGATGTGGTGCCTCCTAAATGAGAAATATAAAGAGCTTTAGAACTTTTTATGTTTCATCTTTATGTTTTTTGCTTTGAGAAATTTGTGGTTGATTATGGATTGAATGTGTTTAAGATGTTGCTTTAGGACTAGTTGTTTGTTTCTTGTTTCATGGTCGTGGTCACCATCATTGTTTTTGTTTCATAGTCATGGTTGTGTAGAGCCATTAACTATTTTTAAGGTATTTTCACCATCGTTGTTGCTACTTTGTGGTCATGTTCAGCTAGTGCCATCATTATTGCTACTTCTTTTGTTTAGGCAAGGTATTTCCCCCCTTTCCTACTTTGTGCAAGTGTGGGGCATCAAATGTGGAGTGTGAATTAGCCTTAGCTCCAACCACATTCACCTAGGTAAGTATTTTTGTTTCATTTTATTTTTTTAATTATGTGTTTTTTGGTTATGAGATGTTTAGTTTTGGTTATAGTATTTTTTTTGTTTTTGGTATGTTTTTTTTGCTTTTAGAAACTGAGTATGTTTTTGTTTTTAGGATGTAAGGTCTTTTTAATAAAATTTTCACCCAAAAAAGGTACAGTTACTTTAAAAAAATTGATTATATATTTTGCACATTCATTTTTTTGCTCAAATGTTTTGCATTTTGCATAAGGCATAATTTGTGATTGATTTTTATTGCCCTTATTACCCTCCATAGAAGTAGAACATAGATTGTTTTGTTATATTCCTTCGATTTAACAAAAATGTGTTGTGAAACTAAACATGGAGCAATCATCTCAGAATGAAAATAAAATAAGTAATGCAAAAGGATGTGAAATAATTATGGATGTTGTAATGCGAGAAGAAAAAACAACAAATCCATCTGAAAACCATGATAATTTACAAATAGAGGCAAGTATAAATTCAAAAAGAAAAAAATGAAATAATGAAAGAGAATTTCAAAAAATTGTATCTTCAAAGAAATAAGTGGAAAGGTCACAATAGAAATGCAACATGTTGGACATTTTATTGTTTAAATAATAACAAAGAAGTTGATGTAAAATTCCCTCAAACTATGAAATGTATTCTTTGTTACACTAGTCCAGTGTTGGTGTCTAATCTAAAAACTCAAGCAAGGAAAGGTTTAATTCTATACAACATATCAAATGGAATAACTACTTTAAGAAAACATGTGCTTTCATATCATTTAAAAATTGCAAAAATGTTTAAAGAAAAGGTGAACAATCCAATAAGAGAAGACTTGGAAAGACAACTTGCTAAAAAAAGACATAATCTATCTAGTGTTGCAATTTGTAACTTTTTTGTTAAAAAAGATCCTTTTAAAAAGGATGATGTGCAATAGAAAGAATTTGTGGAAGATTTAGTCTTATTAATTGTCAAAAATCATTTACCTATGCATTTTGTTGAAAGTCCACGATTGAAGCGTTTCAGTTTGCATTTATGCCCGAAAGTTGTTTTGTTTTCCAAAAACAATTTTCATAATAAATTTTGCTTGAGTTGGAGGAAAAAATTAAACAACTATATGTTTTAAACCATGTTTGGTAGAATGTTTTTTTGCAACACCGAGTTTTGATCTTTTGGTGTCAAAAAGAGCTTATGACATTTTTTGGGGAGGGATTGGCAGCCAAAACATATCACAATTGGATTATTTGAGGCCATGGACACTTTTGGCCCAACTTTGGCCAAGGATTTGATTGAGTAATTTGGAAAATATAATTTGAGCAGTAAAATTATTGCATATGTAAACAATGAAAACTCCAATTTAAACATTATGACCAAAGCTTTAAAATTTGTTATAAATTGCAACATTTTAGGTTTTTAGGGAAGTTTTCAAGGGTCTTATTTTGGTCATGCATTTTTTAAAACCTATCAATAGGCAACAACAAATGAAAAATTTATAAAGGATTGAAGTATGTATCTATCAAAACTACACAATCTAATTTGCATAAATGCATAACTTGGCTTAAAAAATCAAAGAAAGATAGACAAGAATGGAACAAAGCTTTGTGTTGACTCAAACCTTCCAAAAAGAAAACTAAATACACCAATGAAAATAAAATAATACATTATTACACTTGTAATTTTTTAGAAAACATTGTACTTCAATTTCTTTCATAAATGTTATAAAATTTAAAAAAAACATTTATTTTGATTTTGCAAATTTGCTAATATAGGTCATTCTTTATGAAGCTTTATAATTCAAAGATGTTATCATGTTTTGTTACAACAGACATAATTCAATGAGGATGATTGCTCAAGTGCCACCTCCTTTAACCTAACCAATTTGCTAAATTATTGTTAATTATTTCTCCCAAGTTGTAATTGCTTGTGTCTTAATCAATCTAAGGATCATTGGTTGTTAAGTGATGCACTTAATTTTGCCATATCCATTAATTTGAAATTAAAAGCAGAACTTAAAAATGTACCTTCTTTTGAAACCTTAATGAAAGAGGAGTCTAGTGTGTGGCTCTTGAATTGATTTGTTTAACTTCCAAAAGCAAAAAAGAGGTTTGTATGGTGTTAAAATCTTTTTATTTCCTTTTTGAAAAAATGTGAAGAAAAAAAAAACTCATAATTTTTTATCTTTCATGTTAAATCCAAGATTTAAAAACCTTCGTTTGGTCTCTTCTTTTATTCATCATGAACAAGGATACTTAACCATTGTTGGGGAATATGATGAAAGTTCTTTATATCTTATGTTCTTGAAATGTTATCACCATTTACATCTAGTAGTTAGATTTGAAAGTGAATTTGTTGAATAGATAGTGGTTGCATATTGCAATTTGGATATCTTTGAAATGGAAGTAGGAACAAGTGAACCATCAAAAGATAATGTCAAAAGATATATTTTAATCTTCAGGCATTATCAAATGGATGTTAAGGAAATTACTTGCCCTTTTAGATGTTGGGAGAAACACGAAGTGTTGTTTCCCATAGTTGGATTTCTTACTCAACAAATTTAAACTAAAAGAATTTACTCTTTAGCTAGGATATTTATTAATTTAAAAAGATATTGTTTATAATTAAAAAATTTAGAAAAAATATTTTTTGTGAATAGAAATTGGCCCAATGACCATAGAGGTGGTTGTAAATCGTTTTCTAATTAACTTGATGAAATTCATTGGGATAGATGCAAATTTGGAAAAAGAGTTGGAACAATTTGATGGAACTTTTGATAGAAATGAAATTGTGGATATATAAACATTTACATAATATTCTTAGATTTTTAGATTTTTTTTTCCATTTTCCCAACGTGTATTTTTTTAAATTCTAATTTGCAATTTTGATATCCGGGTTGTGAAAATTGGTTTAAAAATTATTGCTATTGTGTTTGTGAAAATTGTTGCCTTTGAAAAATTTTTTTTTTTATAAAAAAAATCCTAATACCCAAGTTGGTTCACTTAAACCCCTTTTATTAAATAATAATAAAAATCAAGGCGGTTTTCATGTAACATTCGCAATAATCAAAACTGCTTATTTTCAACAAAAAAAATGAAAACTGCCCAACATTAAATTGTACCTCCTTTAATGAAAAAGTGATTTCTAACTAAAATTCATAATTATCTCATCCATAGTTTGGATATTTAGGTCACTAAGCAAAATAACTCCTTAAAAACCAAAAACAAATTGTTTCCTTGCAACTTAAGTGACAAATTAATTTTACATTAATCCTAAAACACAACCACTTGTTTGAGCAATGCCATGGGTTGATAGCATGCAAGTTATAAATAGTAACCGATATGTGTCAAACCATGCCATTGGCTTGGATCAATAAACCATGTCCATGAAGAAGGCAACATATTCGCTCCTTGCCATAAACTTTTTCCATCGTGTCCATCTACAATGTATAACTTGTGAACTTTTATTTTGTTACCAACCTACCACCCACAACTTGAAATATCAACGTTGGTTTTCATTAGCCTTTTCTTCATAACCCTTTTACTTTTTTGATAAAAACATCCATCGTTTTATTCATGGATGAAATAAAAATTTATCATACATCTAATTCAAATATTAAAATAACAACATATATTATATTATTACATCATGTACTTGAAACCTTATGAACTTATTTACACCAAAATGATAATGGAAGTGAACATTTGCAACAGCTCCATGAAATTTTGGACCAAAAAATGCATGGAAAAACATTGAATTACCACTATCAAAAATCACACTACCTTGAAACAAACAAGGAACAAGATTAATAAAATAAAAGACTCATGAAGGAATTAGATGGCAATTATAATTATCTTCTTAAACCACTAGACTAACCAACTTCAATTGTGAAATAACAAGAACATTAGTTCCTGTTTGTCACTCAATGAGTAATTTTCATAATGATACTTGATTGTCAACAATATCTACTTTAACTAACCTCCAATCAAAAAATTCAAAAAATTGAATATCATCCTTGTGTTCCTTCAATTTTTCACATATGTTTTCATCACAATCATTCTTGAATCTAAACAAGGAATTGAATCCTTAGAATGGTCAATACACTTAGGAACAATATTTGATGAACATGCATTATGTTGAAACTTTAATAGTGAATCGTCAATATCTAGTACACGTGTAAGAGTTTGAATGTCAAAACTAGCAAAATTACTAATTAGTTTATCACCAAAAGGATTGGATGTACTAGAGGACCAAATGGCCTATGTTAAAACACCTTGAGAGGTTGCATTTCAAAATTAACAAGTGATAACAAAACAAAATTTTGAAGACAAAAATAAGATAATAAGGATGTCTCATAAATTGATAAATGTTTGAATTTAAGGTCCTTGCATTGACTATAGAGCAAGACTTTCAAGTCAATTTGATGAAAAAATAGGAATTTCAAATTGCATTGATAGAAAAACAATAATTTAAGGTGGAACACATTACAAGCTAAAACTCTAACAAAAATGTTATGAATGACATTCATTGTAAGATTGACCAACATAAATAGGCCAAATAAGGTACAATGTTTATAAATTGAAATCTTTAGATACATTTTCAAAAACTTTATCAAGATTAATAAATACTTCGAAAGCATGATTCGAAGGTTCTATTATGACAACAAAAAACACCTTCAAGGTTCACAAGTACAAATGTCCAACTTTCAACATTATAACCAACTCTAACTTTACTATTATTAACATTTGTAAATGATAGTTTCTTGGACTAATCTCTTACAAATGCATATTTTTTATACTATTTGTTAAGTGGTCTTGGTATTATTGTAACAACTTATTAGGGTTTTCATCACAAGGTGATTGACACTTTTTTTGAATAGTGCACACTTTCAACAATTTCATATGGTTGTAACTATTTCATGTTTTCAAATTACAATGCCTTGTAAAATGACTCATAATCTCATTAGGCACACTAACAACAACCATTGTTGTTATACTTGGTGGCACATCTAGAATGATTAGTAATGTCACATGTAATCCCACAATTTCTGGCCTTTTCACACATCCAATTATGCATGAAACCTTTGCCATAATTCACATTTTTTAACCAAATCATGACATAAGTATTGTGCTTAATTTTCAAAAACAAATATCTCTTCTTAGAGTTTGTAAGCATATGAGAAATAAGAAATTGAAAAATATACATGCATTTCAAATTCACGTGATACAACAACTACACGAAAATATTCATCTTGAAAACATTGTGGCTAACCTTGGAATTAATCTTAAATGTACATTGACCATATCTAAAATAGAAACAAACACACATCAATATCCTACTAAACAATTGTATTTTAAAGACATGAACAAAATTGTTACAAATGAAATTTATTGTAAATAAAGGATGTATTATTCATCCACACCAACAATGAAGTTGTTAAAAATACCACAAAGTAACAATATGAAAGTTTTGCATTTGGCAATCAAAAGGTGTAACAACTTGGTACAATTCATGTGACAATATAAGTTGCTCCTCATCACAACTTACTTTGTATAATTTTTAGTTTTCTTTATTTGCACCATCATCATAGGATTATTGCACAACTTCCAAACTATCATGACTAGTTGCCAAAAATTATGAATAAGTTTTCATGCAAATTTTTGGTTGAATAGAACTTGATTCACAAATTGTCGTATCACGTGTAACTTTCAGTAATCTATTGAATGAATCATACATGCTCATCACACTTGTTATGTGTTAGCAATCTCCTTTGATTGTACATAACATTAAAAAAACATGATGTTAAATTTATAAAATCTTTGAGTTGCAAGTGTCTAAGCTTTATGGACTAATTAATATTTATGAACTTTCTTTGAAAATTGAACTTATTGATGGCCCCCTTTTCATTTTTCCCATTGGAACATTTAAGATTATTCATAATCCTATTACATGAGCAAGAATGTGGATGTAGTTCAATAAGAATTTCATTAAACATTTGAGTGAAATCACCATTAATTCATTATACTATAAATTTGGTTAATCCACCATGTCTTTTAATGATCAATGACAAGTGGGTACAAGCAAGTGAATTCACTAGCATGTGATTAAATAGGAAATTGACATTTGACAATGTAATAAAATTATATTAATAATTTTTTTTGTTATTATCATCATTTGATTTTATTGTATTTTTCATATTTTCAATTTGTGTATTTTATATGATCAACATTAGATGGTTGTTGGTATCAAGTTTTGAACCTTAGTTTCCAAAAAAACAATCCATTGCATTTACTAATCAACAACCATTTAACATTGTAACATATGTTATAAAAAATTGAATATAACACAATTACACCAAATTATTTTACAAATAAAACTTTAAATTAATTTTTCCATATAGTAGCCTCTCACTTAAGTACGCACCCGTTTAAGTACGCATCCTGGTTAAGTACACATTTTATGACAAAAATTTTAGGGATCAACATTTTTCAGTGGAACATATGTATTCACTCATTTCTGTTTTTATAATAATAGAGTTATCCCTAAAGTAACCCTGTCTTCACCCTGGCCTCCTTTCACCCCTACCCCTCTTTCAGTGGTATCCGCCAAATAAAGACATTTTATTAAAT
>Ga0116227_10010230_pt1 | contig 16504 bp, 8 predicted proteins | sample S1TSphgellanicum_FD_89693 | JGI IMG/M metagenome (GOLD analysis project Ga0116227, IMG submission 89693) | Host-associated microbial communities from peat moss isolated from Minnesota, USA - S1T2_Fb - Sphagnum magellanicum MG | ecosystem: Host-associated > Plants > Peat moss > Unclassified...
ACTTCTTATGTAAGGGCTTGCCCCTGGCGCTTTTGCCTGTAGCCCACCATAGTGAAGACGCCCGCCCCCCCCCCCCCCCACTTGAGGGTCTGCCTTAAAGGGGCATGTCACTTGCCTTCTAACAAGACAAAATAATCTATTTGTCTTGAGGTTCAACCCTAGGACACATGGATAACTCTAGTATGGTAGTTTTTGAATTCCGCACCTGTCACATGTATCAACCAAAAATCAGTCTTGGACACTAATACCAGTACCAGGCCGGTATGAATTTTCTTTTAAAGATTCGATATCAGTATCAGCTGGTATGTTGAGAAGTTGATACCTGCCCAAGACTGGCAATAACCACAATGCACATGGAACCAAAACTAAAATATTTATTTAGAACATGTACACATTTTGTAGATTATTTAAAATATTAAAGATATCCGCAAAGTAAGGAAAACACAGCAGTCGTACCCCTGTTTGGTCATAAGAGGAGTGAGATTTCTAAAAAACCATGAAAAAAGTACACTGGGCTTAACCATTTAATTAGCACCAAATTTTACCAAATCTGAGTTTCACCCTTTTAAAAAAAATTCTGATTGCCTTCAACCAATCACTGTTGCTCTGTGTACTGCAGTTATAAATATTTTCGAATCTCTTGCATTTAATCCTGCGTTCCAGCGTTTTATAGTTATATTTAATAAAATTTCAGGCCACAGTGAACCAGCACTCACCAGTGCACCATCCACTGGATGCCCGTTATGACTCAGTTGTGGATGATCCTCAACTGAGTTACTACCTGGTTTCATCTTGGTAACCCATTCAATAAGAAGTAGGTCTAACATATAGACAGGAAGGTAAAAAACATAGGGGACTACTAGGTAAGAAGATAGTCTATACATAGTATGTAGGGGCTGTATTTACTACCTACCTAGTTGGTCGATAGTAAATAATGCAACTGAGCTAACCACCATGGTTAGCTAGGGAATTGGATCCTAACAGAAAACTGTTTCCTGATCACATATCATCCATCCTTGATGGTACACTGGTGGGTGCTGGTTCACTGTGGCCAGAATTTCATGACTTTGCACATAACAATGTTGTTTAGAGGTTGAAAGAAGGGTCCAAAGGGGGTCACTTTAGGATGAAAATTAGAAAGAACCGTTTGGTGGTACTCACTAAAACGTACCTGCTATTTTCTTTTAAGACAGTTCTATGACCGTTCCAGAGTGATTCTTGTACCTAAGGAATTAGATCTTTGATTGTATTACAGCCCTTTCATGACATTATCCAAATAAAAGTTTTGATTAACTTTTTAAAAAAGGGTCATGACTCATTAGGAGTTATCCGCGAAGTCACCTTGGCCTTGGGCGGACGACATTAAACTGGCAAGGGTCTTAAATGTCTTCCTCTTTGGGCCTGCTTTCATTCCCTATCCCCTCTCTCATTGGTATCCCCAAAGTACTAAAATTTTATTAAATCTCTGTATGAAATGCTGAAACTCAGCATTTAATGCATCAGGGTTGAAAAGTAATCATAGTAATTACACAGGTAGGAGCAGTGAAAATATATGCAGCAGGGAAAATGAAAGACTGGATGAAACTCAGTGTACCACCAAAATTGGTGGAAAAACTAGTTTGCGTCCCAGTTATTTCGTTTTGTAAAATTTTCATTCCCAGTTGTGCCCCATTATGCTGAAAGTGGCTGTTCTTGCCCCCTAATCACGGGACTTTACAAATAACTCTGTTATGGTAGCTGACTTATTACATGCTTTTTTTGTGTTAGTAAATAATTTAAAGGCCAAGATTTATAGGTTAGGACTCAGTAGCAGTGAATAGTTTTAAAATTGATGTTGCATCCGTGGCTAGCATCCCAAGAGGGATTTAGCATTAAATGGTGACACAGTAAAAAAAAAATAGTAAAAAAAAGCCACTAAAGTAAAAACAGAGTCCAAATATGCGAAATTTTTCCGAAAAAACAATATCCTCAAATTTTGGCCAGTTTTTCAGAAAAACGAGAATACTGTGATAGAATATTCTCTTTTAAATCTTAATTCTCGCACTTTGGAGAAATTTCGCCAAGAAAATGCTGCTCAAGAATATCTGCTTTACTTTTCCTTTTGTTTTTTCAAATGGCAAGGAAGTATTTTGATTTTTTTTTATCCACCATCTTCTTTGGAATCCCAACTTTGTTTGAAGTGGGCTAACTAGAGAATATTTCTTTGTGAAAACCATAGTCGCTTTTATGCTTGGAGGTGTTATCGAGGTAATTCATGTGGGATATTCTCAATTCCGTGTTGTTGAAAAGCCTTACATGGGGAATGGTTCAAGCGTCCAGCTCAGAAATTTTAGTTTGAGAAATGGATCAAGATGGATTTTTTTCAATGTCAGGAACACATGTTCATCTTGCCTAGATTGCTCGGACTTGTTCAGTGCTCACCAAGATGGCTTCTTTTCAATTCAATGTCATTTGTCTTGCCTAGTTTGCTTGAACTTGCTGACCACGATGACCAGCTTTAATTGAAAATTGTTGACGTGCACCCTTCCACTTACCACAAAGGATAATCTTGGTGAGTATTAAGTTCTGAAATTCAATATTTTGAGTCTTATAGTTTCTTCACCAGATTTTATAGAGCATTTCACATTTTTTTGTAAAGATGAGAAAATTGGTCATTAACAACCTATTGGCTTGTCGAATGGTTTGTGTACCCACAATGTTGACTCGTAAGGTCTCTTCTCACAATAGGTTAAAATGGTACTATTACAAAAAGATGAATTTTTCATTCCTAGCATTGTGCCTAAAGAAATTGTAAGGTGAAGGTTAGTTGTATTAAATGAGTAATTTATGTTCCTTTTGACTAATCCAAAAAATAACTTAACATATGTATGATATGATTAACTTTGTTTAATAACTCAATCAAATTAGACATCATTAAATCCACTTGGACCATCAACACTTACATGGCATATGTTCAATTGAACTACTTCAACTAATTTGACTGAAGTGATTAAAAAATGCCATGCACATTTGCAACATGGACTTTCACATCTCACATGTGATTGAAATTTCACACTGTTATTACTTTATATGCCATATGTCATATGAAATTTGAATGTTATTAAATTTATTATTGATTATTGTAATGTATATGCATATGTACAATATACATTTATTTGAAAAAAAATACATTAACATTTAAATTGAATGTAATTAGGAAAAAAAAATGATATTTTAAAATTCAATGTAGATATGAAATTAAAATCATATGGAATGGAATAATAATTCTAAATGTTATTCACATTTGAAATTAATTCATTAGGAATTTACAATTTTACAACATTTTAATAAAATTACATTAAATTTAACTATATATATATTGCAAATTAATTGAAATATAGACAATTCTATGTAAGTATGACGTATGAATAAACAAGATATATTTTTAAACTAATATTTTATGCTTTGGCATGTGAACACTAAAATTTAAATATTAAAAATATCAAGTGTGATTAAAGACATTAGATTTGATTGAATAGGGTTGCATCAAAGCGATTTCATAATGTTTAAACCTACAATGCAAGAGCTATTGAACATTGATCAATTTTTTCATTGAATGTTCAATAAGATTAAAACGTTTAAAATTAGAAGATTGGAGTGTTTTTATATACTTTTGGAAAGTGCTCAATGAGTAAGATTTTATGGAGGTGATTTTGTAGTTTTTAGACCTCTGGTGCATGAGATATTTTAAGTAATTTTTGTCATTGGAAATTTAATAAATAAATAAAATTTCATTATTTAATGAAATCTGGATTTCAACCCATTTTTCCTTTTTAAATTCATTCAAATATGCTAGTGGTGCATGCCAAACTTATTTTACATTTTGAAATTTTACTCAACTAAAATGGATGTTAATTGTGTATAAGCTCTAAATATACATTATAAGGAGTTTGCACATTAACAATTAGATTATCAACTAGTTTTTCTATTATCATAAAGGACACATTTGACTACAAATATTTCTAATTGATTAGACAAATCACATAAAAGTTTTGCCACAAAAAACATTATGTGGCACCAAGTTAAAACAATAATCACATCAAGGTGCAACTTACACTAACTTTTCATCCATCTTACATGGCATGATGACTTGCAATTGGTTTTACAACTAAGAAGTGTAATCACATGTGATGATGTGGCATGGTGATTTATGATTGGTTTCACAATTTAAATTTGTAGGACATTTAACACCATGAAATGTTTCATAGTTCAAGTTTTCGACCAATTCCCCAAAAAAAAAAAAAAAATCATTTTTTCCATGACGGATGTATCCACATGGCAACAATATGTTTAACTAATGAACAAAGATCATTTGCTAGATGATGTACATGCAATAGCATATAATAATTTAGAAAAATATTTTTATGATAAAATATTATAATTACATTCTAAATTGGCTAAGATGTATCCATGTGGGAATAATCCCTTCAACAATCAAACATGGATTGTACATCAAATGATGTACATATGACGATCAATAGTAATTTAGAAAAAAAAATTATGATAATTTTTTTTTATTACATTCTAGATGGGCTAGTATGTCTCCATGTGGTAAATTTTCATTTAATAATTGAATGAATATTATTTATTAGATGATTTTTAAAATTTTATTCTTTTGTGAATGAAAATATTATGATTATCATTTTGTGACCACAATTTTTCCAAGTGAAATTGTTAAATAATGAAATATATATTATAAAATTTTGATAAAATTTTACATTTATTTAGTTAAAATTTGTAACTATTGATCTTGATGTATAAGGTAGATGCAAGTTATGATGGCTCACTTTTGTGAAAATATGGTGTTTTTCCTTGGGTACCATTTATTCAAATGCATATGGTGATTAATATATCCTTAGATCTACTAATTGGGACTTGGATTTGGGCTAATAACTTCATTATGAAGTCACTATGAAGATAAATGTGTGGTTATTTATTGATAAAAATTTCATTTGTTAGTAGTAATGACTTTTGAAATCAAAAAATATGAATTAGTCATATAATTAGAACATCACAAAATAGAAATTTTTATATTGATTCACATTCCAAATTTGTTATTGGCATTGAATATATAAAGTAGTATAAAATGATAAACTCATATGAAGAATCTTTGAAAACCTTAATCATTTAATAGCTAGAACTTTTGAATGGTCAAAATTTGATTTTCATAAGTCCATATGAATTGCAATTTTTGTTTGTTTTTCAAATATTTTGACCCAAAATCATATTTTTTGAAAATTTTAGATGGGGCATTATTTTTATGAATTTCGTGGGTTTTTCTTTTAGGACTCTCAAATTTGAAAATGACACCATTTACATTAAATACAACTTTTCACATAGATTTGGGGAAGTTTATAGGTGATTAAACATGTATTATTCAAATATTAGAATAATAATATTTTTAAAACTAACAACCATGTTCATTTAAATCATTTTAAAGGATTTTGTATGGACTTGTAAGGAGTGTAGTTTTTGCCGATATTGAATCACAATAGCTTGCATCTACCCTATACATACATATATGTATGCCATCACATGCATACAAGGGGTATCCTAAGAAAACATTCGTGCAAGTAGAGATGGAGTCACATGTGTGACTATGATAATTGCATATAGTAAATCATCATGGCAACTACATATGTGATCAAAATAATTGCAAGGTGCACCATACACGTGACTAGATTAATTGGCTTAAATGACACATTTTGACTATATTAATTGCAAATTAATATACACATGCAACTTTAGTAGTTGCAAAACAAACTAATTCCTATATTGTTAAGTAACTAAAGAAATGCAAATTAAGGTTGTAATTAAAGTAATTCAAAACATGATAGGACATCTTGGTCTAAATTATTCAAACAAGGTGACAAATCTCCATTTTATTGATTCATTGTTCAACATAGATACAATAAGAAAGAGACACTATGAAAAATTGTGTCCACAGAAACCACACTATTTTGCAACTAGAGCTCAAAAACCACTCAAGTACAACTATGTTACAACTATGTCCTCCAAAGTGCAACTCTTATGTAAGTACACTTCATAAATACAATGATTTAATAAATAAAATTTCACATTAGAAAATAAACTAATTGTTTGGTAGTTGCATCATAGTTCTAAATTTGTTTCATATATGATAATTTATACACACCACATTTACACATGTAGTCAACTACGTTTGACTTTTTGAAAAGCTACATTATAGTTGTAATGTGCAACTAAGTTAGGATTGTTAAAAATGAGCTACACATTGAACAATGTTTTTGCAACTAGTGTACAACTTTCATACATGCGATTATGCCATGTGTTTGCATTCCCATCATCCATGAAATACACTCGTTGTAATTGATTTTCAACTATGAAGTCTATTCATGCAACTAGTTGGCCATTATGTTGCCACTAAGTGGCCACTATTGTATTGCTAGTTGCCCACTACTATGCCACTACATGGCCACCCATATGCCATTAATTGTTACATATGTGCCATTATGGGGTCATTGTATTAACATTGTTTTACAACTAGATGGCCATTATGGTGCCACTTCTTGGTCATTAATAAAATACTACCAATTCACTATCCATACAAAGTGTGAATTTGTAAACCTCAAATTGGATCCCAATGCTACATAAACTATATTTAAAATATTTATATTGGATATACATCAAAGTATTCAAACTTATACACCTAGAATTTTTGTAGTTACATGAGCAAGTGCAAATTTGATAAGAACTGATTTTTTTGTGAATAATTCCTTTGCACCCACAAAGGTTGCATCTTGTGGCATATTTAATATATAATATTTCTAAATAATTTACTAAATACTAAATATTAACTTCTAACTTAATTTAATTATTTATTGTGAACTAAAAACTAGATTAAATAATTAGTCCTTAATCTAAATTAATCGATATAATTCAGAAAATTTGTGAAATTAAAGGTAATGCGTATATTCTATTAAACATTTAATAAGGGTGTACATATGGATATGTCTCTATATACCTTGATGTTTTCTACTCAAATTCATGTTTATTACTTAATATTTCATAATGGATTATTTGTTAATAATTTATTAATTAATAATTAATATGTGATATACTTAATTACTACAAACTAATTAATTAAATTGAATAATAAACTATTCATATGAATTCATTGATCAAATTTTAATAAATAATTTTTTTGTTAATTCAGATAATAATAAATAAATATCTAGAATTAGATAATTAATTATCTAATAATTAAGTATCTAAATTCACTAACTAACTAACTCTTTAAATTTGATTAATTAATTCAAATAATTTAGATAATACCATTTGTTAATTTAGGTGATTAATTACTGAATTTTATTTGAATTCAAATCATCAATTATCAAATTAATTATTTTGATAATTAATTATTTAATAATTATGTAAGACGATTAATTATAAAATTAAAATCAAACATAAAGCATGTGGAAATGTTTTTTTGTAGTTGCAAGTCAATTGCAACTAAGGTATAACTAAAAGATTTATCTTCAAAATCTCATTTCAAAAACTACATAAAGGAAATGTTTTCTCTTGTATTTTCACATTAAAATACATGTGCCATGTTGAGATGAGCTCATAAAAGTTTAACCTTAAAGGTAAAAAAAAATTAAAAATTTTATGTGGCTACTTTTTAATTCACCTACCTTTCTACCTTCTTACCTATTTGTCTACCTTAGTAAATAGGTAAGTAGGTACGTTGGTATGCAAGAGCTGGCAACTTACCTACCTATGGCTATGTATCGACCTACTCAGAGGTATATATATATATTTGTTTTGAAAGTTTAATTAATTAGCCATGTGGCAACTTTTGATTGTGACACATGTCATAATCCAAGACCATCTAAAATGAATAATCATAATGGACAATGGATATCAATATTTCAAAAACAAATTCACCAAAAAATCTTCATAGTGCCACTTGTTAAATTTTGATGAATGGATGAAAATGATGTTAACATGCCATTATGGTTGGTGTAATAAGGGAGTTGCATAGTATTTGAAAAGGAATTGTTGCAACAGAGTTGCATTTGAATGTGATCATATTTATGGTGAGTTTCATCTCTTGAAACTCATGTAATCTATTTGATATCACTCATTGGTGTAGAAATATAGTGAATTGCAAGTGGTCATTACAACTCAAAATTGAGTTGCAAGCTAGTTGCAAAACACCCCTTTTTCATAGTGAGACGAGAAATCAAAGAAAACCCCAACTTGCTATAACATGGTTCATGACATACATGTAAAAGAAGTTCATGGCCTTAAGCCACATCATACTCATCTACAAATAGGTTCTTGCATACTTGCACCTTTTGCAATTGTGAATTAACCCTTCATGTCATTTACAAAGAGTTGTGGAAGGTCATCTTTACAAGTTAGAAACATCAAAGCTTGCTCAGGGAGCATCACACCATACACCATCTTGTATACACCATCTCCAATAGGAGCCCCATGAAAATATCACCAAGAACACTAGAAACTACTCCAGGGGTTGTAATAAAACACTTGCCAACACAAAAAGTTGTTCCATTATGAGCCTTGTTCGTCAAGAAAATGGAATCACCTATGCCAAATTGCATCTTACAACAACATAAATAACAATGTAGAATGACATGTATTGCTTAATACAATATAAGTTTTGAAATGGTGATGAACACAAAAATTTGCAAAAGAGGAATTGAAATCCTTGAATATAACATAGTAGGTGCATCTATAGCATGGGTGGGGCTTTTGTAATTGAAGCATGCTCTATTACCACATCTCCTTGAAATCTTAACATTGGAGGATTTGCTTTAATTGATCTTTTTGCCTTCTTGGCATGCCACCCACATAAGACCAAACCATATGTACAACAATTTGTGCATTATCTTGACCTTTCCTATTCACTAAAAACCATTTCATGCAAAATTAAAATAACATTAAAAAAAATCCATCTTTGGTAATTAGCAAACATTTCCTTGGATTCAAGTTGCAAATATTGGGTAAGAGTTGTCATATGCAAACTTAATTCATTGCAAGATTTGTCAAACCTCATTATGGGGTTTGGTTTGTTGAAGTTAGGATGGCTTCATCTTCATTTGCTTGTGTGGATTGCAAGATAACACTTGTTCCTTATATTACTACCATGACCCATTCTTAAGCTCAAAAGATGACGAGAAATTATTACATGTTCAACTTGGGCCCTTTTTTTTATTCCAAAATGTACATTATTTTAAGTTGAATGTACATGATTCACCACATTAACTACAAGTGCTTGTTGACTTGGGCTCTCAAACATGCTTTCATGTGCGTAAGTTCTGATTATAGGAACCTCACTTATTGTTTTGGTCACATCTATTACTTGCATTACAATATAATCATATATTAGTTGACTTGGGTCCCTAGTTATGAAAATGCATGACAGGGTAAACCAAAAAGCAACCAAAGAAAACATTCACTAAAGTCCATTTCATAGTGTATTTTAATACAACATCACATCTTGTCACACAAAGCATGGGGACACCAAAGTTACAACTTTTAAGTTTTTTTCCTATTAAAAATTTACTCAATCTAGAGGTCATAAGGTAAAATGTGTGAAAAATCTCAACATGAATCACCTTATTTTCAATATGTCATGACCTTTTTTCAAACATTTTTTTTCCCTTAAACATAAGTCCATAACTCAATATTTTCATTTGATATGATGCAAAAACTTTTGAAATATTCTTTTAACCATGACATTGTTTAAATAAAACCAAGTCCCTAACAAGCTCAAATTCAAATCATAAACCTTTTACACTATAGTCCAATAGTTTTTTTTTACCAGTGTTACATCATGTAAATTCAAACTTCATTTCAACTATGTTTTTGTAATTTTGTTCGTTAAACAACAAAATCAATCGGCCCAAGTATTCAAATCTATGCCATTCAAAAATGAAGATGTAATAGCAAGTCTTAACATATATAATAAAATGTAATAATTGCATTCACACTTAGTACAAAAAAATTGCCATGGTGACATTAGAATTGGTGCACATTACCATGAATTTTGTTTCTTTATAACTTTTTCTTAACACCCCACCTTATTAAAAGAAATTTGCAAATTATCAATTAAATTATCCATTGATATTTTTTAGTTGAAAAGGACACATGCAACTAAAAATGTTGTAGTCACCTTATACAAGTCACATATTAAACTCAATCACAAGAAGGATCCACATGGCATCGTTTGCAAATTCCTACAACTATGTCAAATTTTTCATCCATCTCTTAAAATGGAATGAAATACAATTATTATGGAATTTGTGGTTGTTTTACAATTAAAACATGCCATATCATGCAATGCCATGTGTCCAATGTGAGATGCAACTACCACATGGAATTTTTAGTTGATTTTACAACAAGATGTCCAACCAAATGATGCCATATGTCCTAGTCTAGCCTACTTATTAGTACCTATTACATATATAAGTAGTAAAAAGTTAACATATGCATTTAGGCTAAGCATCTAAGTTCGTTTGGCACCTCTAAGCTAAGGTTAAGTACACAAATATAGGTGCAAGTATGAGGCTTTGAACCACTCACCTCCATGTTGAAGGACCAATTAATCCTCAATCATTTCACCACATTTTCAACAAGTAATTTATTATGTCATGTCATGTTTTTATCAATATTGTTTTTGAATTATGCAAATTATCTTAACAACTTAATTACCTAGCCTACCTATCTAACCTACCTACTAGGTACCTAGTTAGGGTATTTACAAGTATTTACCTTACTTATTTAACCTACCGAGCCCAATAACCTACTTAGTTACCTACTTAACCTAACTACCCTACCTACCTAGCCTACTATTCATGTAGATCTATTCATACTCACATAAATGGATAGCTTACATGGTCTAATCAAAACAAACAACTAAATTATCATATGTTAGTGGATTATCAAACCTAGTTTGTAGTTTATGGCATTTTCATTTTGCTTTCATCTAATTTGTTCCCCATGAATAGTTCTCATAGGTGCACCTACAATTTACAAGGCTTGCCTAGAATTGAAAATTCAACTACAAGCACTTGCAATAAGCTTGCCATGTAAAACTACACAAATTTTAGTTGTAAAAGTAATTGATTTGGAAAATGACTAAACCATTCATTGACTTATTCATGAATTTCAATGACAACCATTGAACAACTTACATTGATATAGCTTATGCCCATCAATAATTAGTATTGTGATGAATTAGTCCCTAAGTTCCCAATTTATATACTTGTGATGCACAACTTCAATTGCCATCATCCACAACATGGAAAATCTCCAATAAATCTCAAAATTAATAACTAAGGATGCACACTAGTTCTCAACAAAACATCTTAGAATAGTCCATCTTTTGGCCAAGGATGTGGGGCCCACCCATAAGGCTTGTAAGCACAAAGATGTGAACAAATTTTAACTCCATTTTGGACATTTTAACATGTGGCTATATTGCATACCACAAGTCATACAAACTTGTATTTCTTTCCCAATTTTGTAATGTAACCAAAGTGGTGATCTTCCATAAGAAGATTCAATTAAAGTGGCCATCATCAATAGTAACATTTAACCACATATGGCTATAAAATAAATATGAAAGTAAAAAAAATTCAATCATATTTTTATATTTTGGGCTACTTATTACAACAAAATATAAACATCTCTTGGTTTAAAAAAAATTAAAAAAAATAAATTTGAGGATTCAAAGTACAAAAAAAATAACCTTGAGGTTTTATGTTCAAGTAATGATATACCAAATTTTTTTAAACTTTGAAGATATTGAACTTCAAATTTAAAGCACTAATTTTTTATCCCAATGCATCATAATATTCAAATATTGTAATATTCTGGGACCTTCAAAATAAATTAAATTATTTTCATTTTGTCAAATTTTGAAAAAAATAGCACTTTACACTAAATTATTCAAGCCCATTCAATCAAATAATTATAGTAATGTACTTGAACGTAACAAGATTCAAACTTAAATTTGTGCAATTTAATATTGTCGTATGTGAACCATTTAACTAGAAGGTTAGTAGGAAAAGCTTTAAAAATTAATGTGGTTTTTTATTATTTATTTGTAAAAAATTTCAGAATTAAAAATCCAAGCATCAAATTAGTATTTTCAAATTTTACAAATTATTTGGCTCACAAGTGCTAAAGCTACACAAGTATTATGGTACATATCTCTAGTGTGTTAACACAATAGCATTTAACAACATAGTAACAACAATGGCCCCTCACCTTTATGCATGTTCTTGTGACCTTTTTTTAATTTAGGAATGCACACACTTATGTGACTTTTTATTAATTTGTAGGTTGCTTTACTCATCCAACATCAATCATCACCCTCAAAGTTATCTTCATGAATTGTGACTAGTGATTATGCAATGAACTCAACAAGCAATGCAAGAAGTTTGTAAGGAGAACTTGTTCTTGGCAATAAGTCTAATTTCAAAATATCAATTTGAAATTAAATGACATTTTCAAAACAACTTAATCTCATGAATCATAATTTCAAATAGCAAACTCTAATACACATACATCCTAAAACTAGATAACAATAGGGTACCAACTATTATAGGTCTTCAAAATAGTACCCCCTAAAAATAATAATTTGTGGCATGTGGATCATATATTAAAAAGAGTGTTATTACCACACCAATCTTCAACCTAATCATGATTTTAATTATCAAATTACATAATGATCAAATTGGGCTCCACACTACAACTAATAATCAAATTGACATAAGGATAAAAAATAAATTTATTTTCATTTTTTCCTTGAATCCTGCTCTATCAAAGCAAAATTTTATGATCATATAGATTTTATTTTTATGAAATTATTTTCAATTTCCTTAATTCTATAGTTCATGAAATTCAATCACCTTTTGAAAACATTACAACAAATTTTGTATTGATTACACCAAGAATTTCATGAATCCATATCAATCTCACTATGCCAAAAGTAAGTTTTTAGGATGATATAAACAACTAAATTTGTGATCATTTTATGCCATTTGTGATTACACATGATTACAAGACTACATGGTCCATAAAACCATGTCATTTTTGTGAAAAGTTTCATTGATGCTTGTAGTCACAACTACCACTAACACCTACATCCTTTGTGATGTAATCATATTTACCACAATCATGGAAAACATATCCAATGGTTCAATTTTTTTAAAAAAAATATAAATTCAAATTTTTTTTCATTAATTTCTAGTTGCCACATCACAACCTATGATACATTCAAAAAAATTGTTGACCACTCATCAGCTACCACCTAGTAGCCTAGAATTAAAAAATTACCATTTTTGGCTTTATCATGTTCTACCACATGCTAATCAAAGTTGAATCAAATAGAGTTAGGTGAACTTAATCTTAGAACCCTAACCTAGCCTATCCATTTAGGAAATATATGGGTTATAAGTGGGAGGCTCTAAACTCTTCACCTCCACTTTGGGAGTTCAAATCTTTAACCATTGCATTACAACTTTTTTTTTGTAATAAAAGATGTTACCACAAAAGTATAAACATTAATGTTTTTAGTCTAGGCTAACATAAGGCTGCTTAGGTTAAATTAGGCTACTTTGGTTGAACTATGTTAAATTAAACTAAAATATGCTCCTTAGTCTAAACTATGTTAAACTAGATCAAATTAAACTAAAATATGCTACTTAAGGTAAATTAGGTTAAACTAGGTTAGATTAGGCTAAATTAAATTAAACTAAAGCTATTTAAACTAAATTTGAAAAAAATGGGTCAATTCAACTAAATAATTAAATTATGCACTAGTTTAAGTAAATAAAGTTAAACTAGGATAAGCTAGGCTATTTAGGTCAAACTAACCTAAATTAGGATTAGGCTTTAGGTTAATTTGGTATAACTTAGGGTTACTTATATTAAACTAGGTTAAATTTAAACTAAGTTGAATTATGCTAATGTAGGCTACTTAAATTAAACTTAGATGTTAAATTTAAGCTAAAATTAAGTTAAACTTAAATATTGAATAAGGTTTAAATCTAAAGTCTAAACCTAAGTTAAAATTTAAAACTAAATTTAAAGGCTAAAACTAGGTTAAATCTTATGTTAAACTTAAGTTTCTAGAAGTTAATTAAATTAAACCCAGAGGCTAACATAAACTTATGACCTTTTCAAGATTGATGACACATACATAAATATAAATTAATTTTCAAACAATTAATATGAATTTTGTCTCTACTAATTGATTTGATACATTTTATTACATATTATTTCAATGTGCACAAGAAATCTTATCCTTTTTCACCCCACACATTGCAACTATTGTTAGATTTGATTATATTTCAAATACATTTGGCCATTTAAAGTTTGTAAATGGCTTGTTGCATTAATTGATGGTCAATATTTTTCATAGTTGTTATGTTTATTATGTTATTTGCTTATAAATATAATTTGGACCCTATTTTTTAAATAATAATTTCAAATTGCTGATGTGGAAATTGAGGTAGGTTTTAACTTTATTTACATTATGCATTATAATGGGTTAATAGTTTTTTTGACATTTCTTCAACTATCAACATGGCATTTGAGTTGAATCATCAACTTTTTAACATGTTAAAACCACTATTCATGAATTTCATTTTATACTTACCATAATTTATTAAAACACACATAACAATTTAAGACCTCACATTTATATTAGAACGAATTAATGATTTTTCTCACATCTCTTCAATTATCAACATGTGTACATGAGTTGAACCATTCACTTTTAATATGTTAAAACCATTACTCACAAGTTGCATTTTACACTTATTAAAATATATTGAAACACATGCAACTCAATGCTTTGCAATTATACTTGAATAGTTTAGTAAAATAATTCATAATTCTTAAACTATTTACATCTTTACATGACTTGAATCTTCACTTTGAACTTATTAAAACCATTATTCAAATGTTTCGTATTGCACTTATTAGTATATATTGAAACACACACAACAATTTAATTTTTCACATCTTTTGAATTATCAATATTTGCACATGAATTGAAACACTCACTTTGAATGTGTTAAATCCATTATTCACAAATTGCATTTTGCACTCACCACAATTTTTTGAAATTTAAATCTATAAAAGCGAAGCACGTTTCACATTTATATTTGAATGAATCAATAATCAAAGCTGAAGTTGCATCTAAGTGAACCTCCATGTTGGATTTTATTTGTTGATTAGGTCTAACATCAGTCTATTTTCTCTTTCCCAAAGCAGACCCCTTCCTCTTCCCCTCTTGCATTTGAATGCTTATAGACGTTTGAAGGATTTCTTGGAATCTTGGCTCATTTTTTTCATGTAATGAGAACTTTATGGTTGGAGTGTTTTCCTTTGGGTAGTCAAAATACCACCCATAGTTGACAAGGTGTGAAGAGTTCTGGTCCTTGAAAAGCTCCTTATGAAACATGGTGTTGTCCACTTTAGGATTGCATTGTCCAAATTCCAAAGAAGGGGGGTGGAGTTAATTAATGGCTCCCATTAGAAGAAGGACATGGTAGAAATACCTACAATAAACAATAAGATTTGAGTTCTAAAATATTCTTCTCGTTTTACTCTTAACATTGAGTGTAGGGGACAGTGGCTACAATAAAGGAAAGAAGTGAGTGGCAAACCTATAAAACACTCATTTGAAGGTTTCTTTCCTTCTTGTCTATTATTCCCAAGATTTGTTTTTACACACTTCATCAATGATTAAGTCAAATTTTCATGCATACCAAGTTTAGGATGCATGTAGACATTAAAATTGTATATTTTTATATTAAATACTTACATATTTATGTAAATTAGAATGTATGTTTTCCCCTATTTTAGGTATCATGGACAAGTTTATTATTACGAATGTTCATGATGCCACACCAAAAACCCCCAAAAATAATCCCTAGTTTTTCCCATTTTTCTCTCTTGGTGTATGAAAAAAAAAAGTTTTAAAAAATGAATAATTTTTAATTTTAATTTAGTAAAATTTATTTTCTTTAAATATATTATTATAATTATAATATATATAATTATAATTATAAGTTATTTATATTTTAAACATAATTTATTAAAATTTTAGGGCTTGTTTTGGTAGAAATTTATGTTTAAATATTTAGAGGTGAATTTGAATTTTTTGTTTAAATAATAAAGTAAATGAATGAATTTTCATTTTTCTATATTTTTCAAATTTCTATTGTTCTTCAAGATCATCCACAAGAATATTTTACCATGTTTTGACTATAGACCATGTATATGGAGGTACAAATTTATTAAAATATTTCTATATTTTGGCTACAAGTTCTATAACCCTGTAATGTGAAAGGAGGTTGTCTAACTAGTGTGCAATCTTGATCTAATCCTGGATTTCAGGCATAATTGCATCAACCGACTTGTTGTGACGGCGCCCCATCAT
>Ga0116227_10010231_pt1 | contig 16499 bp, 17 predicted proteins | sample S1TSphgellanicum_FD_89693 | JGI IMG/M metagenome (GOLD analysis project Ga0116227, IMG submission 89693) | Host-associated microbial communities from peat moss isolated from Minnesota, USA - S1T2_Fb - Sphagnum magellanicum MG | ecosystem: Host-associated > Plants > Peat moss > Unclassified...
GGACTCGACATTTGGTCTCGTGGTCCCTAACATTAGGGAAATCGCTTTCCCTGCGAGCCGTCCGACCCCCAAAAAAGAGCCGATCGCGATCGGATGTCCCTCAAGTAAGGATGGCACTCATGCAATCGAACCGGGACGAAAACACAGTGTACGAGCTGACTCGACGAGCGGTCGAAGAGAGCGAGGCGCGCGTCGCTTCCCTCGAACGTGAGATCTCGTTGTTGCACGAGATCATCGCTCAAAACCGCAGCTTCCTCGAGCGAATCGAACGCGGCGCGCAAGGGCCCGCTGCCGGTGGATCGTTGCTTCTGGACCGTCTTGGTGGAAGCGCGAAAACGCTCTCCGGCACGCGACGAGATGCCCGGTTCGGGTCGCCTGCGCCCCGGGCCGACGATAAGCGGTTACGTGGCGGCCAGACGTACGCGGCCTCGATTCTCGAAGTTCTCTCGAAGAATCCTCGCGGCCTGACGACGGCCGAATTGACCGACTACTTTCGCAAAGTCCGTCATCCGATCTCGACGCGGGAAGATGCGGGCAAGGCCGTCAGCAATCAGCTCTCGCAACTCAAGGGAAAAAACTTAGTCATTCGCGACCGCAACAAACGCTTCACCGTCGCCAATCTCTGACGTACTAGCTGGGACTGCGGGCACGGTTCGCGCGAATTCGGGTCCAAGAGAATCTAGCGCGGGTTCGCCCTTTTGGTTATGCTTCCTTAAGCGACGCTTATGCAGGCGTCGCTTTGGTCCGTTCCGCGTCCGAGGCACGCGATACGCTCGATCCGTAGGGAGGCAGAAATGCTCCGGCGCCCCCAGTCAGCCGAGGTCGCGATGGTCCACTCCGGGCTGACGATTTACCGGGTTATCGGTGCCCAGCCGAGGGTTCCCTGGTCGTTCACCACGTGCAGCGAATGCGCGACGCGCGTCGATGGGCTCCTGCCCCATGCATTTGACGTGCGTGGGTTGCCGAACCCGAGCCGCCTCGATCTTGAAACCCCCGACGAAGCGGCGCTTGCGTTCTCGATCTGCGAGATTCTGCGCCGTAACACGGATTCCGGGGCGATCGTCACCAGCCGCTGCGATTCGAGTCGCTATATGCTCGATTTCGCGGTTCCGTGCGACACCCCCGGATCGTACGTTCGCGCCACCTTCGCGCTCTACGGGATGCCCCGTGCCGCGGCCGAGGCTTTTCTCGAAGACGTCTCGCTCGGCATTGCCCTTGGCCGGCACGATTTGCTCGTCTCCGAGCAGCGGCTCGTCGAGAACGCGCTCGAGGCGGCATTTGCGATTCCGGGTTGCGATCGGAACTGCCGGCCGGCGCTTACTGCGGAACTCTGCAGGCTTTTGCCCGGCCGATAAGCCGGGGTCGTGGTCCGGGGCGGGCGCCGGGGCCGGGTGCGGCTCGGGTTCCCGGGTCCCCGGTCCGGCGTTGGGACGGACCGCTCCGCGGGCACGAGGCGACCGGCAAAAGAGCGACTCGCGGCGCTTTTTGCCGACGTAGTAGGAGAGCCCGTACGACGGGGATCCGCCATCTGGCGGAGGGGTGCGGGTCAGGAGTAGCGTGTCAGTTCCGGTCTGGTTTCCGATTCTTTGCGGTACGCTCTTCGGCGCGACGGCGTACTTGATTTTGCAATTGGCGCCCGTGCTCTACGGCAAGGTCGCGCCGCTCGCGGACGGGCCTCGGCCCATGGCCGTGCGGGCGCTCGTGCCGGTTGCCGCCGCGACGATCCTCGGGGCGGCCTTCGCCTACCGCGGTTCCACGCTGCCGGATTTGGCGTTGCTCGATGTGATCGTGTCGGCGCTCTGCGCCGCGATCTGGACGGACCTCACGCGCGGGATCATCGGCGATTGGTTTACGCTGCCGCCGATCGCGCTCGTGCTCGTCGTAGCGGCGTTTCGGGGTGAGGTCCTCGTCGTGGCCCTCGGGGCCGCGTTCGTGACCGCTCCGTTTGCCGTGGCGGCGTTGGTTTCAAAGGGCATCGGCTTTGGGTGGGGCGACGTAAAACTCGTCGCCCTGGGAGCGTTGTTGCTCGGCCCGGAAACGTCGCTGGTCGTCTTCGCGGCCACGAGCCTTCTCGCGTGTGCCGTCGCGGTTGCCGCGCACCGGCGCGCGGAGCCGATCGCGTTCGCGCCGTATCTCGCCCTCGCAATCGCCGCCGGCCTGCTCGTTCCCGGGTCGCGGAGTCTCGGGTAGAACCGATGTATCTCATCAACGCCACCTCCGGCGACGTCGTCGCCGACCGCGTGCGTCCGGTTCAAAATCCCTTCGCTCGCATGGTGGGACTGCTGATGCGGGGCGCCGTGGAGCCCGATGAAGGCATCTGGCTTGCCGCCTGCCCGGCGGTGCATACGATCGGCATGCGGGCTACGATCGACCTCATCTTTCTCGACGGCGACGACCGGGTGGTCGGGATCGCGCCACAGGCGCGGCCCAACCGCCCGTTCTACTCGTGCCGCGGCGCAAGATCCGTCGTGGAACTCGGCGCGGGCAGCCGCCTCGAACTGATTCGAACCGGCGACGTCCTCGAACTCGCCGCCGCGGATCCCCGGCTGGCCAAGGACGAGTCCGCCGCTCGGCCGTCGCAGTAGCGGTCCTTAGCTCGCCGCCCGGGATATTTCCGCGCGCCGCGATTCCGCCGCGAAGCGCCGGTATTGCGGACCCTGCTGGCGCCGGATCACGAGGCGCGGCGCCGCTTTCATCTTCGAAGCGATCGCTTCCCCGTCTTCGCGCAAGCGCAGCGTGCCGAGTCGCACGGCCGTCGCGCGAGCGTACCGAACGAACTCGGGCGCCCCGTAGCGCAAACTATTGGAGGAGAGTTCGGGGCCGAGATCCGCGGCGAGAAAGCGCGCTTGAATGGCCGTGGTCATTCCGCGCCCCGTCAATCGCCGCGACGTCATCACGCGTTCGCGGCGAAACGAGCGGAAGACGGGACCGCGATCGATCACCGCCGCATCGAGCCACTCTTCGGGCGCGGCGACGGCGCAGTTGACGTTGCCCGGCAAACGCGGGATTTCGATTTCGCGCGTCGCGCTCAGCCGGACGCTGCCCGTGCGCGGCAGCCGGATCACGAGCCGGTCGGCGGCGAACAGTAGATTACGAACGTCGAGGGAAACGATGCGCTCGCGTTCCAGCGCGGTCGCCAGACCCGTGAGGATCAAGGCCCAATCGCGGAGGTCGATCAGTTCGTCGCCCGATGTCACTTTTCGCACTTTCGCGAGCGACGCGAGCCGCAGCGGACGCTTCGCCGCGCCCGCGGTTCGCTCGCAACTCTTGCGCAAGGAACGCAGCAGGGCCCGGACCGCTTCGTCGGCGGCCGGATCCGCATATCCGCCGTCGAGGTGCTTTTGGGAGATTCCGTAAATACGGCGCCGAACGGTCGCAGGCTTCAAGCGATACGTCGCGCGCAGATCGGCGGCGTAGGCGAGCACGTCGCTCGGCTTTGCCGGCAGCGCTCGAATGCGCAAAGCCGTGCAATATGAGGAAAAGTCGCGCCAGTCGGACTCGTAGGCGATGCGCGTATTGTTCGAACATCGGTCATCAGCGTTTCTCACGGGGGGAAGAAACCTCCGAAGGAAAAGGCTCGCGCGACTTTCACTAAGGTGAAGTCTTGTGCCGCTAAGGCTATTAAGAATACGCGAGGTTTTCCTCCCGTAAATCGAGAGATTCCCCCGACCGCACCTTCCCCCGTCCCTCGAAGGGCCGGCCCGGCCCCGCCGGGCGCGCGGCGCTAGTTCTCGGCGAGCCTCGCCGCGATGTAGCGCGCCGCGCCCGCAGGATCGGAATCGAGCGCCACGAGCATGCTGGCCCGGCCATCGCTGAAGGAGAGATACGCAAGCCCCGAATGGTCTTCGGGTCCGGCGGTCACCGCCGTGCCCCAAGGTACCGAACGCCACACCGTCAGACCGCTCGCGAGGCGAGAGCGCGAAAGATTCGCCGCTCCCAGCAACGCAACGAGCGCTTCGTGCACTCCGGATTCCCAATCGTGGAATTCGATCGCAGGCTCCCTTCGCCGTCGGTTTCTCCAATCTCGCGCCGGTTTACGGCAGTTGCGCGTGACCGATTTTAGTGATGGACGGTCAGCGTGGTCCGTCGTAGATACGCCGTTCGCACCGGCGGTTCACGACGGCGCGACGCCTCTTTCAAAGCGCGAGCGATTGCCTGCAATAACGCAAGCGACGCATCGTTTCCGATGCGTCGCTCGTTTTCGGCCCAGACCGATTGCTCGTCTAGCGGCGGGCGTCGTTCGCGACGGGGGCCGAAGCCACCCGGGTGGCCGGAGCCAGCCACGTCGTGCCGTCGGCGAAGTCGACCTTCGCAACCGTGCAGTTCGCCGAGCCGCCCGAATTGACGGCGTCATTGAAGACGTTGAGATTGTGGTCGATCGTCACGTTCGGCGAGAACGTTCCCTTGTCGTCGACCGTTTCCGACTGGCCGTTGTAGCCGATGACGAATTCAACGTCGCTCACCGGGGAGCTCGTGGTGTTCGAGAACGTCACACTGAGACCGGTGGCGGTCCGGATCGGGCTCGGATACGGGGTGACGATGTCGCCTTCGTTGATCGAACAGCTTTTCACGGCGATGGGCGAATTCGTGAAAGCGATCTGCTGATCGGCGGCCGCTGCGAGCGGGGCCAGGGCCGAGAAAGAAAGTGCGGCGGCGGCGGAAGCGATGGTAGCCTTGATGCGCATTGTGATGTGTGTCCTCTGAAGATTGTTGCGGCCTGCGAGTTGCCGTGGCGACATACTAACGCTTTGTCGCGGACCGATACAGTTAGGAAACTTAACAGGCTCGGCGCGTGTCGATTACGCTGAAATGGAAAACGCGCGCCAGCCCGACCCCAAGCGAGCGGAACTCGGAGATTTCTTGCGCAGCCGTCGCGCGATTCTGACTCCGGAAAGCGTCGGGTTACCGGCCGGTTCCCGCCGGCGCACTCCGGGATTGCGCCGCGAAGAAGTAGCCGAACTCGCCGAGCTCAGCGTGGCGCTGTATACGTGGCTCGAGCAAGGCCGCGAAGTTCCGGTGTCGCGGCGCTCGATCGACGCGATCGCACACGCGCTGCAGCTCACACCGGCCGAACACCGCCATTTACACTATCTCGCGGCCCAGGAAGAAATCGAACTGCGCGAAGAGATTACGCCGGCGCTGCGCCGAGTGGTTTTCTCACTCCGTCATACGCCGGTTTTCGTGCTCGACCACGCGTGGGACGTCGTGTTGCGCAACGCGGCTGCGCGGCTCGTCTTCGGCGGCGACGGGGGCCTCGAGGCCCGCTTCAATCTGCTCGAAGCGTTATTCGAGGAGAGAGAACTGGCCACGCTCTTCGACGATCACGACGAGATCGCGTCGAGCGTGCTTGCGATGTTCCGGCTCGAATTCCCCACGCACTCGGACGAACCGCGTTCGCTCGAACTCGTGACGCGGTTGCGCGCGTCGAACGCGCGCTTCGAAGAACTATGGCAGCGCTATAGCGTGCGGGAATATCCGCAAGGGGTGCGCCGCCTCAGCCATCCCGTCGTGGGACCCATTTCGTTCGAGCCCGCGTTGCTCGGCGTCGTGGAATCGCCCGGCTTGCGCATGTTGCTCCACACGCCGGCCGACGATCGCAGCGCGGCCGCAATCGAGCGGCTCGTGGCCGACTATACCGCAAGCGCGCTCGATGAAAGCGCTCTGTCGAGCAACGCGATGATCGGCCCCGCCTAGCGTTCGTCCCTCAGTACGGCGCCGCCGGAGCGGTGAAGCTCGATGTCGTGGGATAGCACGAGCCGGTCGTGCCGGTGACGACGGTCGCCGTCGGCGGCGCGTAAGGAATCGAATTCATCAGCCCTGAGGGAACGGCCGCGTCGCTTCTTCCCTCGAGCGAGATCTTGATCACCGGGCCGAGTGTCGTGCACACTAGGAGCGTGCCCACGTCGGGGGGGCGGAAGAAGTTCTCGGCCGCCCGCACGGTCGTCGTCGTCGCCCCGCCGAGCGCCGCTGAGATCGCCCCGCTGACGGGGGCCGTCGCCGCAATCGATGCGTAGTTGTTCCGCAGGATCACCGGCTGCGTATACGTTTCCGGGCTCGAGATGATGACGATCTTGCTCGCGCAGGGTGTCACGAGGGCAGAACTGCTGGGGAGCCAGAACGTATGGTAGCCCGACGAAAGCAGCGACGCGTCGCCGGAATAACACGTCGCGTTCGCCGCGGGCACGACGTTGTCGATCGTCGCGTAGAGATTGTACAGCGAATAGGCGACGTACGGCTGTTGCATCGAATCGACCATGCCGCCGTAGCGGACGGCCAGTTGCACCCGTGCGGCGAGCGAAGCGTCCTTCATGGCCCAGATGAGGCCGAAGAATCCCATCAGGAAAAGCGGCATCATGATCGCCGTTTCGAAGAGCGCTTGCCCGCGATTGCGCGCCGCGCCCCTCATGGCGGGCAGACCGCGGCGACCGTGGGTGGGGCCGCAGCCGGTATGACGAGACGCGGGTCGTACGGCATCGACCCCCACCAGGTGGCGAAAACGTCCAACCCGTTCGCCGAGCCGTTCTCGACATAGCGGTAGTCGAGCTGACCCGTATGATTGGGATCGGGCGTCGTGGCGACGCTCCAGCCCGCCCCGCCGAACGAAACGCCGTACCAGTCGTACCCCAGGGTCGAGTCGGCGGACGTGTAGTTTTCATTGGGTTGGAAGACGATCGCGCCGCGCGCCGTGTCGACCAACGCACCGGGCTGGAACCAATCTTCCTCGGCGATGACGCCGGTCGCGCCCGCGCGGCCGATCACGTAGTGCGTTTTTGCGTTGAGGAAGCGGAAGAGCGGAATGAGCGGGGGAACCTTCGCGCAGGTCGTGATGTCGATCATGCCGGGCTCGAAGAACGCCGCGTTCTCGGTTTCCGGGTAGGACGCATGCACGGAAAACTGATAGGCGTCCGCAGCGTCCGTCGAGAGCCCGCTGCGAACGGCGATTCCGTTGAGCTTGTATTCGAACGAGCAATCTCCGCCGTCGCTCACGACGGCGGTCGTCGTCGGCAAATTGCAGTTGCTCGACGAGTCGAGATGGGCGACCATGGCCAAACTGTCGGCCTTCCAATTGTTATAGTTGGTAAGGGTCGCGACGTCGTTGAGCTGGAAAAGATCGTTCGTATAGCGCTGAACCGATTCTTCGTAGTAGGGCATGAGGTTCTTAAAGACTTGCGCGCAGGAGCCGGCCGTCGAATAGGGAGAGAACGTCGGCTGTCCGCTCGCCTTCTGCGATCCCGGCAGGCCGCCGCAGCCGCCCGCACCGTTGAGGCTGTTGAGCATGCCGTCGAGCAGCAACCGCGCCCGAACCTCTTCGACGTTGCTCGTGTAGAGGAGCGCGGTAATTTCGTTGAAATGCTCGGTCTGAATCGCCATAACGGCTTGCGCCGCGGCGTCGGCCGCATTCTGCGCGCGCATCTGCCAGCGCAGCGTGTTGCCGTAATTTATGACCAAATACGTAAACGCCAAGGTCGTAAGCACGGCGACGATCCACAGAGGCAACACTTGCCCGCGCTCGGCGTGCAAGCGACGCTCGGCCTGCGAACGACTCACGTGCATCCTCGCGTCGGGTAGAGTGGATTGACGCCGAGCCCGGGGCCGTTGTACGTCTCCACATCCCAGCCGTAGATCTCTTTGATCGCATTGGTTGCCAGGGTGTCGATCCCGTCGGACGACGCGCCGTTCGGTCTCTGGCTGAAGAAGCTCACCGTCGAAAAGTTCGTGTATCCGGAGCGATTATAGTAGTACGGATTATACGTGGTCTCGAGCCAGTTGAGCGGGTCGGCCGCGAATGCGGCGCTGTTCCCAAAGTTATTTCCCGAGAGGTATTGGAAGAAATAAACGAGCGTCGAAAGCATGCGCTGGTGGCATGCGGCCGCCTCGAACGTGCCCGTCGTGCCGCCCGGGCCGGTGGACGTCGAGTAGCCTCCGATGCCGGCGGTCCCGTTCGACCAATTGTAATAGTCGAGATATTCTCCGGCGCTGAGCGTGAGAATGTCCTGCGTCGGGCAGACTCCGCGAGAGCCGGACGGATTGCCCCACGAGCCCGGGGTGGCGCAGTGGTTTATTTTGTTTAGACTCATATAATACAGCGGCGAATTGTCACCGTTTTCGAACACGCTGCTATTTATTTCGCTATTACTGGCGCTGTACGCGGTTCCATAGTTCACGTTGGCCGCATCCCACAGTGGGGCCGATTGCAACCAGTTCGGCTCGCTCGCTTGACTTTGCACGTTGAAGCTCTCGTTGAAAAGTCTGAAAACGCTCTGCGAGATCGTCGTTTGCGACAGATACGGTTCCATGATCGAGGCGCCGCCGTGACGGTTCACAGAAGAACTGGCGACCACCGACGGGCTCGGGTCGTTGTAGCCGTAGTCGACCGGCACGGTCGGCGAGGGCGCCGTTAGCACGTTGTTGGCGATCGACGAGGTCGCAATCTGTGGGAAGACCTGATGCGTCGCGTCGGCGGGACCGAGCGCATCATTGACGCCGATTGCGTTTTGATGTGCATTCAAAAAGGCGCCCGCGTCGACCGTGATCTGCATGAAGCCGAGTGCCCCGAATTCCACCATACCGAGCACGAACACCAGGACTGCGGAGAGGACGATCGCGCTTTCGACGGTGATCGAGCCCCGCTGCGCGCGGGCCAGACGCCGGATGGTCACGCTGCCGGCGGGCGTGAAAATGCACGGGACGCCCGCATATTCGATGGATTCGCCCCTGGCCGCGGAGGAAAACGTCGTGGTTTGGCGCGAGCACTCGATAGATATCGGCAATGCAGCAGAACCATTGTTTCAATTATCGTCTACTCGGAGAGCACTTATTAGAAATTTCGAGGGCCGGCGACGGCGCGACGAGGCACGAAAAAGGGCAGGCGCTCAACTGTCTTGCAGTGCGGAAACGTCGCCGTCCGCTCGATTTCGAGCCCGAGCGATCGGGGCAGGATCGCTCGCGCGGAGTTTATGAAGCAGATGCGCCATCGTGTTCACGCTGTCGACCATGAGGTCGGTATCCGCGCCGAGTGCGGTTACGTCGCCGCCCGGCGTCGCATCGAGCCGCTTGACGAGCGCGATCTGGGCGTCGCGCAATTCGGGCAACGGCGCCGGATCGGCGTGGCGACGCAGGGCGTCTGCGACGATGGCGAGGCTCGCGTCGATCTCCTCGGCCAGTAGCGCGAGCTTATCGCGCGGGATTTCGCTCGCGCGGGAACGCCGTGCTTGCAGTCCGAGCACGGCCACGCCGAAGCGACGGCTCGCCGCGAGGATGCCGAGGGCGGCGCGAACGGTGACGGCGCGCGGCGGCACGGGCTCCGCGAGCATCCGGTCGACCGACGCTTCCGCGTTCGTGCGCGCGAGCCAAGAGCCGACTTGCGCGGAATGGATTGCGGCCGCGTCGGCGCGCGCGGGGTCCGTATAGGCATGTAGCACGAGCGCTGCGTGACCACGCTGCTTCTCAAGCATTTCGGCCAAACGCTCCGGTGCGAGCGCGCGTTCCCAAGTCGGCCAGACGGCATACGCGACGAGTGCGAGGGTGCCTCCGATCAGGGTCTCGACGACACGGTCGACCAGTGCCGAATGTTCGGGAAGCCCGCCGAGCGCCAGCATGAAGACGACGAAGCCGGTGATCGCGAGCGTGAAGAGCGCGTAGTTGAGGCTGAACACGGCGTAGGCGCAAAAGGCGAACGCGACGGCGAGAATCGCGAGCGTTTCGGGATACGGTCGCACGAAGTAGGCGATGCTCGAGGCGAGGACGGCGCCCGCGAGCGTACCGATGATGCGGGCGACGCCGCGCGTGAACGTCGTTTGGAAGTCGTTTCGCAGCACCAAGGCCGCCGTGAGCGCGACCCAGTAGCCCCGGTGCAGCGGCAGCGTGTGCGCGGCGAGCGTGGCGATCGCGAGCACGACGGCTAGCCGGATGCCGTGCTTCGCGAAGCCCGAACGAAACGAGAGGTTTGCGCGCACGGTCGCGAGCGCTTCGCGGACGGCTGAGGGTGCAAAGATGCGCGGAGCGCCGGCCCGCGTGCCCAGGGCCGCTTCGCCGTCGCCGCCGGCGGGGGCCGAAGCGGCCCGCCATGCTGAGCGTAGCTGGCCGAGGAGCGCCTCGGCATCGCCGAGCGCGCGATTGGCAATCGGTTCCGCGCGCGCCGTTTCCAGCGCTGCAATCGGCGCGTCGAAACGCGGCCACATATCCGCGTCCGCGAGCGGCGCGCGCGCCGCGTCGAGCGCGCTTGCAATCTCGGTGAGGATCGGCGCCGCGGCCGCGCCGAAGCGCTCGATGTCCGCGGCCTGCGGGGCTGCATGCTGCGCGAGCAGATAACGGTCGGCGGCGAGTGCCGCCAGGGTTTCGCGAATGCGTTCGGCTTCCGTCAGCAACGCCTCGAAAGCGGCGATGTCACCCCGCGACCCGAACGGCTGCGGATCGGCAAGCGTTTCGCTGAGTTTGGCAAAGGTGGCCGGGTCCGGAGAACGCAGATTGGCGTCGGGAAACGCGGTCGCGTAGGCGCCGAGGGTTCGATAGGCCGCGCCGAGCACGCTTCGCTCGCGGGTAAATCGCTCGAGCGGCCAGACGCCGACGAGGAGCAGCGTCTGCAAGAGACCGCCCGAAAAAACCAGCAGTGCCGTGAGCCCGGCCTCGGCCGGCGTATAGCGGAACTGCCCGAAGATGGCGAGCGCGACGACCGAATTGACGCCGACCGCGATCGCCGAGGGCCCGAGCGACGCGAGCACACCCGAAGCGAAGCCCCAAAGGGCCGCGACCAGCACCGCCGCCCAAAGCGTGCCGCCGCAGACCGCGCCGACGAACGCCGAGGCCGCGACGCCCGCCGCCGTCATGAGCGCGGCCGCCGCGCGGCTGCGGTAGACGCCCTGCCGCGAGGCAAAGCCGACCGGAAACGCTCCGATCGCGGCGGCAACGCCGTACAGCGGCTTGTCGGCGAAGAGTCCGGCGACCAGCGGAATTGCGGTCCCGACCGCGCAGCGGAGGCCGAACGCGAGCTCGAGCCCCGTCGGCTCGATTTTCGTCGCATCGCGGAAAATGCGGAACACGAAGGTGCGCGCCGCAGCCGGGCCGGCTTGATTCACGAGCGCTGTATTCGCGCGGAGACGGGTGCGACCGCTCGCCGTGGTCGCCGTGGTCGCCGTGGCCGTCGTGGGGACGGGCCGTCCGACGCGCTTGCGACGACGGCGCTTCGACAGCGGGCGCCTGGGTAGGCGGGCCGCCTGCAGCAGGCACTTGCGACGACGGGCGCTGTGGCGCCGGGTATCGAATCGTTCCGCATGCAGACTACCACCGAGCGTTTCCTGACCTGCGAACGCGGCGACGACGGCGTCGCGATCGTATCGCTGGTCAATCCGGCGAAACGCAACGCGCTTTCGCTTGCGGCAATCGAAGAGATGCTTAGCGTGTTCGCGGCGCTTGGCGCCGACTCGGCGGTAAAAGTCGTCGTCTTACGCGCGGTCGGCCCCGTCTTTTCTTCGGGCCACGACTTGCGCGAGATGCAGTGTGCGGGCGATGAAGCCGACGTTTCGCGTTTTCGCGCGATCTTCGACGCTTGCGTGCGCATGATGACGGCGATCCAAACGATTCCGCAACCGGTGATCGCCGAAGTGGCCGGCATCGCGACCGCCGCGGGTTGCCAGCTCGTCGCCACCTGCGATCTCGCCGTCGCCTCGACGGAGGCGCAATTCGCGACTCCCGGCGTCAAGATCGGTCTCTTTTGCACGACGCCGATGGTCGCGCTCACGCGGGCGATCGGCCGCAAACGCGCGATGGAAATGCTCCTCACCGGAGACTTCGTCGACGCCGCGACGGCGGAACGTTGGGGCCTCATCAATCGCGCGGTCGCCCCCGAGGACCTCGCGAGCACGACGCTCGCGCTCGCGCGAAAAATTGCGGCATCCAGCGCGTTCACGGTCGGCCTCGGCAAGGCGGCGTTCTACACGCAGATCGACCTCGATCAACCGAAAGCGTACGCTTACGCCAAAGAAGTCATGAGCATGAACGCCCTCGATACCGATGCGCGCGAGGGGATAGCGGCCTTTTTGGAGCGGCGCAGTCCACAATGGAAGCGGTAGCGGTGGCCGACGAAATGCAGAAGATCCTTGACGCGATCGAAACGAATCACGTCGAAGTCAAGAACCACCTCGACACGATCGCGCTTGGGACCGGACGCATCGAGTCAGAGCTCACCGCTGTCAAGACGGATGTTCGAGATCTGCAAACCGATGTGCGCGACCTGAAATCGGACGTTCGAGACCTGCAATCGTCAGTCGCGCGGATCGAAACGAAGCTGGATCGCCACGAATCGCGCATCGAGGCGCTCGAAGCTCGATCTTGAGATCAGGCGCGACCAGTTCTGCAATTCGCGGAATGTGATCGCCGCGTTGCGCGGACTACACCGCTTCGGAATGCCGCTACTTCTGATTCGGTGCGCCGCCTGGGTCAAATCAAACGGTCGTGGTTCTCGGCAATGTCGGTAGCATCGGCCCGGAACTTTCCGAAATGCCTTCGTGCTGCCGCCCGATCGGGGCTTCGCGGGCGAATGGAAAGCAGCTGTGGGAATTGCTCCGCGACTGCGGCCGCGATCGCCTCATCCCCATTGCCGCCGGCCTTCGCCCGCGCAACGAGGTCGGTCGTCAGCTGGATAAACGAAGCCTCGCCTCCGGCGATCCATTAGCCACCGCCCGGCCCCGGCCGCGACTCGAACACCGAACGTCGAACGAGATTCAGGAGCCCGCTACGAACCGTCGCCGCGCCGACGTGGTAGGCTTCGGCAAGCTCCGACGCCGTCGGTAAGGAGGCGCCCTTGGGAAAGAGATGCTTCTCGACGGCGCCTTCGACGGCTCGCGCAAAGGCTGCCGAGATGTCGGGAACGTTCCGGTCGAATTGCACGTGCCGTTTGAAGCGAGAAACCGTTAGCTTTCCCACGCAGGAGGTCGTAATTGATTTGAAGGCAATGATCAATCCGCGCCGTCGCCGCCGTTTCAGCTGTCACCGAATCGGCTCATTCAGGGTTCAGACGGGCGTATGACTCACCTCATCGACGGCGTTACGACGACCCTCGGGTTTTTCTGGGATAGTCTCTACGGCCTGATTTTCGGTTTCTTGATTTCGGCGATCGCGCAGACGACGCTTTCGCGCGGAGCGATGGAGCGGGCGCTCGGGCCCGGTTTGCGCGGCATTTTTACCGGCGCGGTTTTCGGCATCGTCGCTTCAGCCTGTTCGTACGGCGCAGCGGCGGCAGCACGCGGTTTCTATCAGAAAGGAGCCGACGCAAGATCGGTCTTCGCGTTCTTGATTTCATCGACGAACATGAACGTCGCAATCCTCATCATGTTTTGGGCGATGCTCGGCTGGCGTTTTGCGTTTGCGGAATTCTTCGGCGGCGTCATCATCATCGCGGTCGTGAGCGGGGGCCTGACGCTCGCGTTTCGTGGCGAGGCGCTACGAGACGGCGGGCCGGGCGACGGCACGTGGCGGGACGGCGCGCCGGGTACCACCGGGTTGCAAGGCGGCGCGGCCACCGGCGGCGTTGCCGCGGCACGCGTGAACGAGTGCCTGCAATGCGGCATGGAGGGCGACGAAGAACACGCGGTAGCCTACGATGGTCGCACGTATCTCTTTTGCGGCGCGCGGCACGAAGCCGGATTTCGAGCCGATCCATCAGGCGTTCTCGCGGCGCATCGAAGCGAAGCGGAAGCTTCGGCACCCGGCCTCGGGGCGTTGCGGCGCCGCGAAACGTGGCGGAATGTCCTCGCGGTGATGTTGGCGGATGTGGAAATGTTGCGCTCGGAACTTATCATCGGATTCTGCGTCGCCGGCTTCGCTGCGGCGCTCGTGCCTGCGTCATGGCTTTCGGCCGGACTTCGCGCTGTCGGGTCTGTGCCGTACCTCGGCTACCCCCTGTTGCTGCTCGCCGGTCTCGCGCTCGCGGTCGTGACGTTCGTATGTTCGATGGGGAACGTGCCGATCGCGCGGTATCTCGCGCTCGCCGGGATCCCGCTCGGCGCGAACACGACGTTTATTTACGGCGATCTGCTGATTCCACCGCTCGTCGCGATCTACCGCAAGTCGTTTCCGCCGCGTCTGGTTTGGACATTTCTCGGCCTCTTCGTTGCCGGTTCGCTTGCCGCCGGCGCGCTCGTCGATCTCGCGATCGGGCAAAGGTTTGGCGAGTCGAGGAGCATGGCGATGGGCTCGCCGTCGTTCTCCGACGGCTTCACCCTCGTCTCGAATATCGTGGCTCTCGCGGCGCTCGGAGCCGTCGTCCTCGCCGCTCGCCGGCGAACGGCCGAAGCGGCGCCGGCCGGCTAGTCACGAAACGCGTCAACTCTCGTAGTGGCTTCGGAGCTACGCCGCGGATGGACGCGACGGAGATGCTTCACCGGCTGATAGTTGCGCCTGCTGCGCGCGATCACGCCAGGTCAGATAGCCGCGTTTCCTCCGGTATGTCGGTCGGGCTGGCAAATTCGAGAACGTAGCCGTCGGGATCCGCTACGGACGTGTTCCACAGCCCATTACCGACAAAAGGCTCCGACGCCTCGACTCCGCGGGAGCGAAGGTCGTGGTAGAGAGCGACGGCGTCCGCGCATTGGAATTCAAGCGACACGCCGAGGCCGAGCTGATTCGCCGAGGCGCGTTGGCGAAGCTCGGGACCCAACGTTTGGAGCATGAGCGCCGAACCGCCAAGCTCCAGACGGCACCAGCGGAGTTCACCTTGGGGTTCCCAGCGTACGGCGATGTGCGCGTCCAAGCCGCGGACGTAAAAGTCGATCGACGCCGGCATGTCGGTGACTCGCAGAAACGGCACGACTTCGCTGATGTTGAGTTCACTTCTCGCAGCAACGGACATTCGGCAGATCTCCATCGAGGCCGGAGGAGTGCAAGGGAACCCGGCCGGCGCCCCGCCCCTCTCGGCGATTTGCAATGCTCCGTCGCTGAGGTACGTCGGCGATTCGTGTCGCTCCCCCGAACACCGTGGCGTCCTGAGCTATGCGACGTTTCGGGTGACGCCGCCGTCGACGCGAAGAGCGGCGCCGGTGGTGGCGGAGGCCTGCTGCGAGCAAACGTAGACGACCAGGTTTGCTACTTCTTCGGTTGTGGCGAATCGGCCGATCAGCGAAGTCGGCCGATTCTCTTTGAGAAATTGCTGCTCCGCCTCTTCTTGCGAAATGCCTTTCGCCTCAGACGCGCTCTTCATCCAATTCCCTAAGGTTTCCGAGCGCGTCGGGCCCGGAAGAATTGAATTGACGGTGATGCCGGTGCCGGCAACGGATTCGGCAACGCCGCGCGAAATTGCGAGCTGCGCGGTCTTCGTCATGCCGTAGTCGATCATTTCTTTGGGAATGTTTACCGCGGATTCACTGCTGATGAACACGACGCGGCCCCAGCCGCGCGACAACATCGCCGGCAAGTAGTGCCGCGTCAGTCGCACGCCGCTCATCACGTTGAGTTGGAAAATGCTAAGCCAGTCAGCGTCGGTGAGATCGAGAAATGGTTTCGGTACGGCCGTACCGACATTGTTGACCAGGATGTCGGCATCGGGCACCTGAGCAAACAGTGTCGCAGCACCCTCTGCTGTTGCCAGGTCACTCGCAACGCCCGCAATCGAGGCCTTGGGAAACCGTCGCTTCAGCTCTCCAAGCGCGTCTGCGACGCGTTCGTGGCCACGGCCGTTGATCGTGACCGATGCGCCAGCTGCCAGCAGCCCCTCCGCGATTGCTCGCCCGATCCCGGCGGTAGAACCGGTGACGATCGCCTTGCGGCCTGTGAGATCGATAACCATTATTCGTCTTTCTTTGGTTCGAGACGGAAAAAAGCGTGGTCCCGGCGATCAGCGTCCGGTGACCTCCGGCCGCGCGACTGCAAGTTCGGCGTAAAGCGGTGCGAGCCGCGCGGCGAGCAGATCCTGTAGCCGCTCGGGTTCGGCTAGAAACGCGTCGTGACCGTGATCGGAGTCGAGTTCGTAATACGCGCTATCCGCACCCTCGGCGGCAAAACGTTCGGCGGCCGCCCGAACGTAACGGGGCAGGAAGAGCCAGTCGCTCGAGATGCCGACGAACGTGAATTGCGGATGCGCGGGCGTCACCCGCCGGTCGCGCGTTTCGAAGAGATCCATCGCGCGCGTTAGCGTGAGATAGGCGCCCGGATCCATCCGGTTCGCGAAGATCTCGCCTTGATAATCGAGATAGCCTTCGACGTCGTAGCGGCCGCTCGCGCTTCGCGCCGGGTCGCCGCCGCCGCGATCGGGTTTGCGCCCGTAACGCTCGGCCAAAAGCGCTTCCGATTTGTACGTCAGCATCGCGATCTTGCGCGCGAGCGCAATCCCCTCGGCCGGCGTGCGCGCGATGCGCACCGCCTCGCGCGCGACCGCATTGAGCGCAATCCCCATCGCCGCAAAGTGATCGTAGGCGCCGATCGCGAGCACGCGGTCGACTTCCGCAGGCGCTTCGAACGCCCACGCGAGCGCCTGCATCCCGCCGAGCGAGCCGCCGACGACGGCCGCA
>Ga0116227_10010232_pt1 | contig 16499 bp, 11 predicted proteins | sample S1TSphgellanicum_FD_89693 | JGI IMG/M metagenome (GOLD analysis project Ga0116227, IMG submission 89693) | Host-associated microbial communities from peat moss isolated from Minnesota, USA - S1T2_Fb - Sphagnum magellanicum MG | ecosystem: Host-associated > Plants > Peat moss > Unclassified...
CCCGCTCATCCCCATGCTTGTCGCACAGCCCATGGCCGCTGTGAATCCCCCTTGTGCCCGACAGGAAAAAGACCTTGCCTTCATCGGCAGCGGCACTATCGACGGCGACCTGAAAACGTGACCTTGCGGCGAAAGCCGATTGGCGTTGGCAGGGACAGGTGGCCGAGTGGTTTAAGGCAGCGGTCTTGAAAACCGCCGTGGGTGCAAGCTCACCGTGGGTTCGAATCCCACCCTGTCCGCCAAGGCGCATTCTCGGATGTTCCAAAGTGGTCATGTTGGGCTTTACAAGTCACGGAAATCCAGGGATTTACCGGCCCAACGGTTACCAGGTGCTCTCTCGCCTCCGTTAGGTAGCCTGCCGCAGGTCAAAAAGGTTTGCGCAAAATAAAAATTTATAATCAATGATTTATGGCATCAATCTCTGCAGGAACGGTCCTCGGACTTCGCCAGATCCTTGCAATCGCCGACAATCGGCCCGTGCGGTGCAATGCTTTCCAAATGCTTTTACGGACGATGGCATGGCCCCTGTTCGCGGGATCGAGTTCGACAGCACGATCAAGCGCGCGCATGGCTTCTGGCAGATTGCCAAGCGCTTGCAGGATACGACCTCTTAAATTCCATAGATCGGAATGTTCTGGCATAAGGGACAGTCCCTTATCCACAGAGGCACTGGCCTCAGAAATCCTTCCCGCATCGAAATGCACCAACCCTCTGTAGTATGAAAGTTCGGCATTTTCTTTCGTAAGCGCATCTCGCATTTTGACATACTCGCGGGTCGCGGAGGCCAATGCAGAAACAGCAACGTCCAGTGCACCACTTGCGTCAATCATGACTTCGTCATCAGGGTATTCGTCAAAACACTCATCAAATAATTGCACTAAATTTGGAAAATAATTCTCTTGTATCCATTTGTTCGAGTCTTTGAATGTATCGTAAAAATTGCGCGCCGCGTCCCGACAGGGGCGGTATGCATCGCAACAGATAGCCGATGACGCGCGCTCGACGAACGATCTCGCTTCTCGTGCAATTACCTCTTCACCAGAATAACGTGAATTAATTTGAATAAGCACTGACCGCGCGTCATTCGAAATAGACTGGTTTGGGCGACGCTCGGTTGGTCGCTGAGATAGCGGCACTCCAGACCAATTTGCAAAATGCTCGACAATTGACCGACCGTTTTTGCGAATCTCATCGTAGATAGCGACGTTGATCGATTTCCTTCCAAAGACATCCGACCAACGATTCAGCAATGCCTTGTAGTCGAAATACGGCTCTTGCGGGTCAAAGAGAGGACCACTAACGCATTCTCCCCCCAGAAGTTGGTTGGAATAATAACTCGAGGCAAGCCTGTCTTGTCGCCTTAGATACAGAAATATGTCTATTTTATCAAATAAAACCGCCAAAAAATCATAGGCCGATTGAACAGATTCGCGCGAAAAAAATCTGCTATGGCAATGCTCTTCTGAAAATATAAAAGTATGTCCATGACAAGACTTTACTTTTTTCATCAAATTATACATAAATCCAGTACGATATTCTTCAATTTCTTGGTCAGTTTGCAAATTGAGTACCGCCAACAGGTCTGTCACGCGGGCACGAGGAGCGGCATAAATGGGAAGACCCCATTGGTACTGCGGCATCTCGGCAGATAGGTAGTGGAATCCCTGAGTTCGAAGATCAGCGCTCGTGAAACGAAGCGCCTCCTGTATTGCGGTCGATCCAGTCTTCTCGACGCCTATATGAAGCAAGGCGCGCATCACCACCCACCATTTTCGCGGGGCCATCCCCAATCATCATCTCCAATATGACAATACCGAGACGACCCGTCTACCCGGCCCTAAGAAAGGTTGGAGCGTGGCGGGCCGGAACAATCACTTCATGCTCATGGGATGGTCGGCTTCATCCGTACTTGTATAGAACCGCCGCCATGGCGATGCCAGCGGCAGGGTCTGCCGTGCGATCAGGGTAATCGCGCCGGCGCACCAAAATGACCAAAAGTTCGACACGAAAACCTGCCAAATGGCCGATGCTACCAACGGGGCGGGTCAATTTGTGAAAGTTGGCGGGCCGTGGCAACGGCATGCGTCACGGACGTCAGAACAAGGCCTGTGGTCAGAACCAGTATGATGCAATCATAGATCGTGAAAGCCGCATCGAACAAGCGGAACTGGGGAACTGGCAGCAAGGCCGCACTAACCGTACAAGCGACTATGCCAAGACGAATTTCCGTCGGACCAACGCCACCAAAGCTGACCTTGAACACGCCGGTGGCAAGGCACGTCGTCAAAGACACGATCACAATGATGTAATATCCACCCAGCGCCATCAATGCGCACCAGAAGTGAGCCATGGGCGAAAGGCCTATGCCGATCGCGACAAGCGCCATCGCAAAACTGTCGACCGTGTGATCCAGGAAAAAGCCGTACTGCGGCCGCTCTGTGCCCCGATAACGCGCCAACGAACCGTCAAGACTGTCTCCAAGCCAGTTGAGAGCCAATCCAGCCAGAGCCAGCCACAGAAAGGAAGTGTTGCTGGACGCTAGCCAATAGCTCAGGAATGTAAGAGCGGCGCCCAGAAAACCGAGGCCGGTCAACAAGTCCGACTTGATCCAGGCCGGCATGCGCCTACAAAGATGACGCAAGATCGCTCGTTCAGTCTGACCAGTAAGCGTATCATGAAATCGCTGCACTATGTCTCCTTGAGGCCAGCCCTTACCAAGTGCAGCCGCGAAATTAACAAATATTGTAAAATATGACCAAGTAATGTTTGCCGTAAATTTAAATGAATAATGGAAAAATCTAATTAAATATCATCTAATTCCATAAAAATTTCACTACAATTGGCGTACTGTCAAGACTGCATTTGCAACGCGTGATGAACGTTACACGCTTCCGCAACTGAATCAAAGAATATCAAAGCGCCACTGTACAGAACTGCGCCTCGTGTGCAGTATAGCTCCAGCATGTACGGATCATGTGACGTCATAATTAATGTGCCATTATTCCGCCGAGACAGCAATTCTTCCTCACAGCGCTTACGAAAGCGCACGTCTCCAGCAGCAGTGACTTCGTCTACCAGATAACAGTCGAACGAAATCGCCAATGAAACGCCAAATGCCAAGCGAGATATCATCCCTGACGAGTAGGTGCTGACCGCCTGCCGCAGATATACTCCTAGCTGGGCAAAATCCTCGACATAGTCGAGTACCGCCTGCTCATCCTGTTGGTAGATTCGTGCGATGAACCGGGCATTATCAGCGCCAGTCATCGACATCTGGAAGCAACTGGCAAAACCGATGGGCCAAGACGTCTTCATCGAGCGGCGGATATGCCCCGAGGTCGGATGTTCGATACCGGCGATCATGCGCAGCAGGGTAGACTTTCCCGCTCCGTTCGCACCGCAAATAGCAAGGCTCTCGCCGCGATCAATCCGGAATGACAGGTCGTTAAACACGCGGCGGCGTAACCCGCGCGTATGATAAACCTTTGAAACGCCATCAAATTCGATCATAGCTTTGGCGGTCTGTTTCTCGTCATTGCAACGGTCTCCGCGTCAGGCGATTAAGGCGCTTGGCGCTCCCACTGGGGCATTTGAGGCTATGGCTCGGCAGGCAGGAATCGAAAATTTCGTTACCCGGATTAGGTGATGCTCGCCTCATTGCCAAGTCTCTGATCGCAGTTTTGCTCAATTGCGTTGCTTCGAAAGGCTTTTTCTCCACTGTGGCGCGCTGACGGCGCCATCCGCCGCAGCGTTTGTTGCGGCCTACCCCCTTAGCGCATATCGCTGCGGAGGCGTGCTCGCACTTCCCTTGCGGATGGCGCGATGCGCACGTCGGCCGTAATGGCATTGCCCCGGGCTTTGCCGTTATCTGTGGCGAGTTGCTGCACCTGAAGGTATTGAAGCTTCACGAGCAGTGGGTTTCGCTGCTAACAGTCAAAAATGAGTCTTCACGGAGAAAATAGTGTTTGGAATCAGGCGTCGCATCTACGATCTTTGTCACGATGCGGTTCGAAACAATCTCCGGTATTTTCGGCAATATGTCGGGAATGAGATAATTCTAATGTATGGAGCAGATGAATTATTTATCTACCTTGATGGCCGCGACGCCAGTCTGACACCTGCGTTGCTGCGGGAGGGTGCGTGGGAACGTGGCATCAGCCACTGGATCGATGAAGCACTCGCCGACGGTGATTGCTTTGTAGATATCGGCGCCAACAATGGGATTCACGCGTTGCATGCAGCACGAAAAGTGGGCCGTGATGGTGTGGTGATCGCCTTTGAGCCACAGGAACGACTCTGCCAACTGATTGAACGCAGCGCCAGCGCAAATTTGATGATCGATATCCTCCATGCACGGCGGAGCGCTATTGGCTCCAGTGCAGGAACCGTTAAGATCGGGAAGTTCGCCTATCTCTCCGGCTCGGCAACGTTGACCTCCAACCACCGGATCATTGATAGCGAAGAGGTGTCGATCGCGACGCTGCCAGATGCGCTGGAGCAGGTATCGCGCGAAATTGCCCGTCGATGCGATCCAGATGTCATCAAAATCGATGTCGAAGGGTTTGAATATGAAGTCTGGGACGGCATGAAGGAGTGGACCCTTCAACGACCGAAATTGGCGATCGTTATTGAATTTTCGCCGGTCAGTTATCAAAATAGCGGTCGGGACGCGTTACGTTTTCTTGAAGAATTTGTTGAATACGGATTTCACGTGGCTCAACTCAATGGCTCTGGCTCCGTTCAAGCTTTGGATCGTGCGGATTTCGTGCGAATGGCACAAGCTCGCGCACAGTTCAATCTGGTGCTGACCAAAGGTCGAGTTCCAGATGGCAGGGCAGTACGGCCATAGCGACCGCACGTCCGCTGTCGCAGCAAGAGCGATTCCAAGCGCAGCAGCACACCCGCCCAAAGTCCAAGATAGCTGATAGTTTCATCCTGCCGCTGGAAAGCCGGGTGATCCTACGCTATTATTCCGCGTGCGCTGCGACGCGGCATGCCAATTTCTGGTCGGATCCGAGTTGTAAATTTCATCTAGGAAACCAATATCGCTTAATATGTCAAAGCGTTACATCGTGATCGCCGATCGCCGATCGGCGATCTGCAGCTCAGAGAGTAAGAGAGACCGGTATACCCAATGTTTGCGGCGCAGATCATGATTCGCGGGAATGCGGCCTCCGTTCTCGCGCTAGGTCGTTGATTCATGAGGGAAATTGATCCGTTTTCCTATTATTCGAGCCACGCCAGCGCGATCAGAGGCTTGGGAGGGCCCGGTCTCTCACCCAATCCGCTATATTGCCTGCACACGGATTATCTGGACATCCGCCCCGGCCCGGCAAAGTTCGAATTGCAGTTGCAGAATGTTCGCGCGTCATTTGGCGAACTGATTTTGTGCGTGCATGCGCTTCGCCCGCATACCGGTGAAAATGCCAGTCTGGTTGCAGGAACGAGGGTTGACGTCACGACCGACCAGGCATTGGATTTGCGCGCGGTGGTCGCCTTCTCTGTCCTGCCCAAGGTGCAGTATGCGCTTTACGGCTATTTCCTGAATGGCTCTGACATTCGAGCCGATGGCCTGAAGGTGTTGCTGCAGGAATTTGATGGCGATGTAGAGGACTATGTTGAGCCACCCCGTTCGATCCTGGCGATGGTTCAGCAAAAGCGCGAAGTGCGCCCTGCCAATGCGCTCATCCACGTCGTCGCGCCTCGGCTCGTTGCCCCGGTTTCGCAGGATTTTACCTGGATTCAGCTTGGTGAGCTCAAGGCTTCGCGGTTGGGCGAAACCGCTGATGACTGGGCAGAAGCGCTTTGCCTCAATGCTTTGAACGCATATGGCGTTAAGGTACCCGCGCTGGAGGGCGTTGTGGTCGGGCCTTGTTCGGAGCGGTTTTCAAAAGCGCTTGTGGACAACGACTTTGCGTTGCGGGAGGTTGCGGCTGACCCGGTGCCGCCGGCAAACTCCGGCCTGTTCGGCGATTTCATGGTCTGGCCGCAAGGGCTAGGTATTCTGGAGGATGCCAGGGCACGGTGGGAAATGGTAAAGGGTTGGTTTGGGCGGCTCAAGATCGGCGGCATGGGCGTAATGACGTGTCGTTATCGCCCTGGCGATATCCCAACCGCCAACGCCTCTGTGCCCGAAGTAACCCAGAACGAAATTGGCAGGTGGGCTTTAAGGCTGATCGGTGAAGGGTACTCCGTGGCGCCACTGGCATTCTCTTCGCGCGAAGATCTTGTGCTGGACGCAGAGGGGTTGGCCCGATTCGCGATTATCGCCAGGAGAATATGAAGTGTTGGACCGGCGCGGACTCATCCGATGAGGCATGCATCAATGCGAGAAAGCGATCCGTTCGCTCCTGCGAGCAGCCTGCTGACGCAGGGCGCAGTGCTTCGGGCGCTGTCGATGCGCGAATTGCAGCAGCGGTTCGGGCGCGATAACATCGGGTATCTATGGGTCATTGCCGAGCCGATGTTGCTGGCCTCGGTTGTGACCCTGCTGCATACCGTGGTTGCAAAGGGTGCCACTGACGAAATCAGCCCGTTTACTTTTATGCTCACCGGTTATACGATCTACATCATCTTCCGCAATACATTCAACCGCGCTGAAGGTGCACTGCACTCATCGGGCACCCTGCTCTATCACAGCATGATTACGCCGTTCGACATTGTTTTGTCGAAATCGCTGGTCGAAACGATCGGTTGCATATCTGCCTTGGTCATCTTGCAAACCGCTGGGATCATCCTGGGCGTTTCTGACCCTCCGTTCCGGCCGCTTTACCTGATCGGAGCGGTTGTGCTGTTTGCATGGATGGCGTTCGTGCTGTCGCTGATAGTGGCGTGCTATGCCTATTTGATTCCGGTGATCGGCAGACTCACCCATGTCATTTCTTATTTCGCGCTGCCGGTAAGCGGTGCGTTCATCACCATGAGTGTTCTGCCGAGGTGGACGCATAATTTCATGTCGTGGAATCCGATGATGAGTATTTTTGAAATGGCGCGATACGGCCAGTTTCCAACCGCAACGGGCAAATATATATATGGTGAATATGTCGTTGGTATAAATGTTGCCCTGACTTATTGGGGCCTGCTGGAGATTAGACGTATTCGTAAGCATATCCACGTCTCCTGATTCTTATCTTATAGGAAATTATTGCGTGAGCGGCGTTCTTTTTCCAAAATCGATTCAGGCAGGCGGTAGCATGCGTGGCTCCGTGTGGGCCAGGGTAAAGCCGGTGCTTTTGGCAAGCCGGACGTTTCTGGCACTGGTAGTCGCCCCCACCTTGGTGGTCTCACTCTACCTCGGCCTGGTCGCCTCAAACCAGTATGAGAGCAGCGCCGATTTTGTGGTACGACGCGCAGAGGCATCAAAGACTGGTGCCGATGTCGGACAGTTGCTGGGCTTTACACTTGGGACAGGTGGCTCAGAGAGCGATGCCTATGTCGTGCAGGAATATTTGCTGTCGCACGACGCCGTCGCGCGGTTGCGTGCGGAAAACGATCTCGTCGGGGTTTTTACCCGCGACGGCACAGATTGGTTGAGCCGGTTGTGGTATACGAACCCCACCCCTGAACGCCTGCTCAAATATTATCGGAACAAGGTCTCGGTGCGCTCTGACGACGAATCGGGTATCATGCATCTGACGGTGCACGCGTTTCGCCCCGGTGATGCACATGGTCTGGCAGAAAAGCTGCTGCTGATGGGCGAGCAGCAGGTCAATACGATCAACCAACGCACTTATGTCGATCAGGTGGCCAGCGCGCAGCGAGCCTATGACGAAGCCAATCACGAGCTGAACCAGATCGAATCACAACTGACGACATATCGTCAGCTTCATCGCGATGTTGATCCCACTGATTCAGGCAAGGCACAGGTGACCATGGTCACCGGGATGACTCCAAATCTGGTCGCCGCGCGGGCCCGCCTTGATTCCATGAAGGGCGTTATCAGCCAATCCAGCCCGCAATATCAGGCGATGGCACGCCAGGTGAGGACGCTCGAGGCACAAGTAAGCGGCCAGTCGGCCAAGATTGTCGGCGGGGACCACTCCATCGCCGACCGCCTGGGTGACTTTGAACAATTGATGATTAAGCAGAAGGAATCCGCACAGGTTTATGCCGTTGCGGCCGGCCAGTTGACCCAGGCGAAGGCCGAAGCAAAGCGCCAGCAGCTTTATCTGATTCGTGTTGTCGAACCCAATATGCCGGTCAAATCGGAGTTTCCTCAGCGCGGCCAGATGATTTTGACGCTGTTTGGTGCGCTGTTTTTTGCTTACGCCATCGGGTGGTTGTTGTGGGCGGGCGTGAAAGAGCATGGCCTCTGAATTCCGGGTGCACGGACGAGCGGATTGTAGAGACTGGCTTATTTGCCGGCGCTACAATTCCCGTATAATTTGCAAGAGGTCCAAGGCCGGATCAGAATCCTGCACGCATGGACTCTATGCGCGCCTCCTGGCCGCGTTCACTTGCAGATATTTAAACTGGAATCATGACCTTCGCGAGTATAGGCCCTTGTTGCCCGTTACGCGCCTAGATTGGTCATAAATTTGGAATCCTGATGCGCAAATTCAGATTTGAATTTTGAGTGCGCAAGAGAGAGACTATCCCTATGGATCGGCAGAATCCCATTCTTCGGAAGCCTGCCTTCAGGCCCCTCTTGCAGATTCGCAAGAAATGGCTGATTGCCATGGGAGATCGCTTTCGTGGACGTCGCGATTGGTTGAAATCTGCGCATCATTATCAACAGGCGTTGCGACTCGATCCGGACATGCGGCCGATCTGGGTGCAACTTGGCCATGCGCTCAAAGAATCCGGCTCGTTGGACGAGGCATTGCATGCGTACCGGCAAGCCAGCAGATTGCCTGGTGCGGATGGTGATGCCCCATTCCATCTCGGCTTATTGGCCAAGAGGATGGGGCATTTTTCGACGTTCACAGCCGCTCTGGTGCAAGCTATCCGAGAAAATCCGGACAACCCGCGCGCGCATCAGGAACTTCGGCAAATAGACGCAGCTCTATACGATGAGGAATTTTACCATGCTCACCTACGCGGAGAGCTTGGGCATGAGATCCCCGCAAGGCGCGCACACGAGCTGCTCCATCACTCGAAAGAGGCGGAAATAGAAGAGGTACGGCGTTCGGAACTTTTTGATGCAGCTTGGTACGCAGATCGCTATCCCGATGTTGTTGCCGATGGACTTGAACCGTTGCGGCATTTCATGGATTATGGATGGCGGGAGTTGAGAGATCCCAACTCTCTGTTTGATACAAAGTGGTATCTGCAAACACATCCGGATGTAGCCGATAGCGGCGGAAATCCCTTGCTTCACTATATCCGTCATGGCGCTCATGAGCGCAGGGACACCAGCCCAAACTTTCGGCCCAGCGTTTTTCAGGATCCCAACACGGCACGCGGGCCATTCCATCTGGCCGCAGCATGCAAATACCTGCAAGCGATTGGCAAGCCGGTTGCCGGCCATGGCGCGAGAGTTTTTGCTTCGCCACCTCGGGTACTCATCATCGCCGAACTCAGCATCCCGCAATGTCGCAAGTACCGCGTTGACCAGAAGCGTGAGCTGCTTCGCCGGCTGGGGTACGATTCCACAGCTCTGGACTGGCATGATGAAGGCCGGTGCAAATCTGCATTGGCGACTCACTCGCTGGTAATCTTCTACCGAGTTCCCGCTGTAGACAGCATATTGCGCTGCATCGAACAGGCCAAGGCGCGCGGCCTTAAGACGTTTTGGGAAGTCGACGATTTGATCTTCGATCCGAACGCCTATCTGGAGAACACCAGTTTGAAAGTTCTGACGCCAGAATTGCAACTTTCGGTGCTATCTGGTGTGCCACTTTACCGATCTGCGATGCTTGCTTGTGACGAGGCAATCGCCTCGACGAACACTTTGGCCAAAGCCATGGTCGAAGCAGGAGTGACCAAAGCGCATCTGGTTGAGAACGCTCTCGATACCGACACCCTGGAAGCGGCGGCGGATGCAATGGGCAAATCTCGCAAGCCCGACCGCGCCGTGCGGATTGTCTATGGCTCCGGCACAAAGACCCACGACAACGACTTTCTTGAGGCTTCTGCGGCTATTCGGAACTGCTTTGCAGAATTTCCGCAAGTGAAATTGCGTATCATTGGCGAACTGGGGCTCCCGGACACGTTTGCGGACTTTGCGGATCGCATCGAACGCTTTCCTGGCACGTCGTATAAAGACTATTTGGGTCTGGTCGCAGAGTGCGACATCGCCATTGCCCCGCTCGAACCGACGCTGTTCAACGACGCCAAGAGCAACATCAAATTTATCGAAGCGTCGATGACCGGACTACCGACGGTCTGTTCTCCACGGGCTGAGTTTGCGAGCATCGTCACTCATGGCAAAAACGGCATGTTGGCAGACGATGACGCTTCCTGGTTTTTGGCGCTCAAGACATTGGTCTCGAAAAAGTATCTGCGACGGTCAATGGCGGCTGCGGCGAAGGCCTCGATCCTGGAACGCTATGATCCGGAGGTCATCGCGCGGAGCCAGCTTGCGCCAATCATCCGCCAGTATGAGCAACCGCGCAAACCGCTGCGTGTTCTATCGGCCAACGTATTTTTCTGGCCGCGCAGTTTTGGTGGAGCAACCATTGTCGCCGAGCAGATGGCGAAGCTGCTGAATGCGCGTGATGACACGGAAGTCGTGGTGTTTACCACTTCTCCTGGCGGTACGACGGAGCCATACAGACTCATTCAATATAGCGCGGGTTCAATTCCGGTATTCGCGCTCAACCTGCCTGAAGTCAGTGATCCCCAGCTTGATTTCGACACCCCTTATACCGCAGATGCGTTCCGCGAGGTTTTGCAGCTGACAGCTCCCGACGTCGTCCATATCCATTCCATACAGACGCTCGGCGCCCGGTTGCTCCAAGTGTGTAAAGAGGAGGGCGTCGCAGTTGTCGTTACCCTGCATGACGCCTGGTGGATCTGCGGCCGCCAATTCATGATTAAGGGTGATGGTGCGTATTGTTTCCAAAAACGCATAGATCTCAATGTTTGTGGTGCCTGCGTGTCGAACCCAGGTCTTAATATCTATCGTCAATTCCGGCTTCGCGATATGCTTGCGCACGCTGATCTTCTGTTGGCACCCAGCGAATTCTTTCATGGCATCTATGCCGCCAACGGCTTTGCTCCGGACCGGCTTAAAGTAAATCGCAACGGCGTCGCCCGTCCGGACAACTTTCGTCGATCCAAGTCGAGCAATCTACGATTCGGCTATGTTGGTGGCAATGCTGCACTGAAAGGTGCCAATCTCATCCGCAAGGTATTTGCCGAGATCGAGCGCTCTGACTACGAACTGGTGCTGGTCGACAACCTCTCCAGCCTGGGTTTCTCGTCGCTGAAGGCTGAGGACTGGCCGATCGGAGGTCGCCTGCGGATACTCCCTGGCTACGACCAAGACACGATGGACTCATTCTATTCTCAGATCGATGTACTGCTGTTCCCGACCCAATGGAAGGAAAGCTTTGGTCTTACGGTGAGAGAGGCGCTAATCCGCGACATTTGGGTTATTGCAACTGATGCAGGCGGCGTTGTGGAAGACATTGTAGACGGTGAGAACGGAAATGTGATCCCGCTGCTTGATAATGGCACCGCTCTGAAGACCGCCATCGAGCGTGCGCTGGACAGTACCGAGACGATCATCCAGCACACCAATCCCTATAAATCGAAGATTGTCGATCTTGATCAACAGGCTACAGAGCTTCGCAAATTCTTGGAAATGGTAAGCAGAAATAGTTTAATGACTTGCCCGCAGAATTCAAAACAACTATCGAATCTGAATTTAGTATTGAGCGCGACAGATTAATTTTACCAAGATTCATGGTAATCATTTGATGGGAGCAAAATGTGGATCGTCGCCAAAAATTTTTGACGGGATTGGATGTCAAGAGAATGAGCGGGCTCGAAATCGGTCCACGCGATAGGCCCGTAGTCAGAAAATCTGATGGCCCCATTCTTTACGTCGATTATATGGACACCGAAGGCCTCAAGAATTTACATCTTACGCAAGGCGCGACTGATTGCAACGTAGACGATCTGGTCCATATTGATGCCGTGTGGGGCGAAAACACAATCGAAGCTGCGATCGGGACCGGTGAAAAATTTGACTACATCATCGCATCGCACGTTGCAGAACACGTGCCCGATTTGATCACATGGCTGCAAGAGCTAGCAAAAGTACTAAAGCCAAGTGGCGTCATAATTCTTGCGGTGCCAGATAAGCGCTATTGCTTTGATCACCTGCGCGACGAAACCAGCATTACTGATCTTCTAACCGCCCATTTCATGCGTGCCCGGCGCCCACAACCACAGCAGATGATCGATTTTTGTTTGCACTTCAATGCCGTGGAAACCACCGACGCGTGGCGGGGTACGGCGCATCGTCCCTCACTTAAAGACTTGGGCCAACTCGATCATGCACTGGCAATGGCACAATCCTCTCTTGATGGCGCTTATCATGATGTCCATTGCTGGGCGTTCACGCCGAATAGCTTTGCGGCAATTATGAAGCAGATAAAGGATTTCGAATTGCTTCAGCTAAATTTGGAACAGATTCAAGTGACAGAGCCGAATGAGCTTGAGTTTTTTGTCAAGTTTCGAAAAGAGGACCAATGATCTGTGATCATAATTTTTCCCGGATGATTGTTTAAGTGTTCGAGATGATTACATCTTGATTTATTAGGTCTCCGGCAAGATGGTGGAGCAGAGCTGTCCTAATGAATCATCAATATGATTGATCGTAATTCGATCTACAGACCTCTTCTGCACGTTCGCGCAAAATGGCTGGTTGCCAGGGGCAACCGCCATCGTGCCCGGCGCGATTGGCCGCGGGCGGCCGATTGTTATAAGCAGGCCTTGCGAATCGATCCGAGTCAGCGGCCAATCTGGGTACAGCTTGGTCACGCACTGAAGGAATCCGGCTCGAACGACGAAGCACTCTATGCTTATCGGCGAGCGCGCGAGTTGTTTGGCACTGATGGCGATGCTCCCTTTCAACTCGGTGCCCTAGCCAAACGAATGGGGCAAGTGTCGACCGCCACCGCCGCCTTTGTTCAGGCAATACGGGAAAATGCGGATAATTTCGACGCCCGTCGAGAACTGCTTCAGATTGTCGCGCCCCGGTTCGATGAGGAATTCTATAAAGGGGCTTATCCTGACGTAAATCGCAGTGGATTGGACCCGCTTGTTCATTATGTTGAAATCGGACAGCATGAAAGGCGGGCAACCAATGCGGCGCAACCGTTCGCTCACCAGGAAATTCGGCATCTGGTCCTAAAAGAGTTGCCAAATGTTTCTGGACTGGATGTGGCGCTGCTCGTTGCCCATGCACCCGCCGGCCGTGTGAAGCCGCATGTTTTGCCCTACGTCAATCAACTTCGCGGCGCGGGGCTTGTGGTGCTCTTGGTGGTGGTCGTCGACCGTCCGCTTGAATTGCTCGACGGCGAAATCGCCGCAGCGGATGGCATCATTGTGCGCGACAACGGCGGCTATGACTTCGGCGCATGGGCGGACGGTTTTCGGCTCTGCCCTGCCCTGTTCGGCGCAAACCTGTTGGTGATGACCAATGACAGCGTCATACCCACGGCGGACACCCGTATATTCCGGGCGACCCTCGATCGCCTGCGCCTATGTCCAGCCGACATCGCCGGCCTGACCGCAAGTCACGAATATGGTTGGCACTTGCAGAGCTATTTCCTTGGGTTAAAGCCAAAGGCGCTAAGTTCGTGGGCGTTCCAGCATTTTATTCGTGATATCAAACGAATTGACGACAAGAATGACGTCATCCTCACTTACGAAGTGCCCTTTGCTGGACGGATGCATGCGGCCGGCCTGACGGTCAAGGCCATTTTCGATAGCCCCTACCCTGCAAACCCGACCTTCTTCAGTTGGCGGGAACTGATTGAACAGGGCTTTCCGTTCATTAAACTGCTCATGCTGCGCAAGGAGTTTGCAATCGCTTCGGGATGGCCGGAAATCGCCAACGAAGTACAACAGGAATGGCACATGGTTGCCAGGTCAGCAGGATTTGACGTCGATCTCGTTCGGGCTGCAGTCCGGTCGGCCGAAATCTCCTCCGTACCTGCTGGCAGCGATTCTTCGCTGGTTGTCGGGGCTTTGGTAAAAGAGAGCACCGTCAGCGATCACCCATTGCGGATCGCCTTTTTCGGCCCATGGAACTATGCCAACCGCTCGGGATCAGTCAGTCGCGGGTTCCTCTGCGCATTGCAGCGTACCGGCATTCGGTTGAACGCATACCCCGCGCTTAGGCCGTTCCTTCGTGATCGGTTGATTTGCCCGGCGGCTGAGATAACCGACTTTGCAGGGCAGCCCGATATCAGCATTGTCCCGATCGATCCCGATTCATGGAATGGTCTGACAGACTCTCAACGAGAGATTGTTCTTTCTGCAAAACAGTGCATCGGTTATTGGGCAGCGGAAACCGATGGACGTGTGTTCGAACCACCAGCCGATTTCCAGAAAGTGAGCCGAATTTGGGCTCCGAGCCTCAATTGGGCTCAGGCTGTAGGCGCCAGAGTGGGTGTTCCTGTCGATGTGGTGCCCTGGCCGGTAAGCGAACCGGCGCCGGTGGGTGCAGAAGGCCAAAGAACCACTGAACCAAAGGCGGCACTGCTTTCCTATGGCGCAGTCGCAGATGCGATCAAGGTAAGTTTCACGGCCCTGACGGACAGTGCCAGGGACGCAAAAAGGGATTCCACAAGCCGCAATCAAATAGCCGCATCGCCCGAACCGCCGCATCTCAGCGTCGACCTTTCGGGGGTGAAAAGGTTCGGTGAACTTCGTAGCCACAGCGGCGTCGTGCCAGTTTCCCTTGCCGCAGACCTGACTTGGAATGGCGACCCATTGCCGGACGGTGATCCGAACGACTGGCTGTTTTTTGCACCGCGTGACGCTGGCGTCTCACCGGACGCCATCGACGTGATCCGTGACTCTGCAGCGATTCGCCCGGATGTCGTGTTGTTCTACGCGGACGACGTTGCCGGTGGTGAAATGATGCTGGACCGCATTCGGTTGAAGCCCGATTTCGATCGAACCTTGTTTGTTGCACAAGATTACATCGGCGCCCCGGTCATCATTCGTCGCAGAACGCTGGTAGAAATCGGCGGCCTGGATCCAGCACGCGGAACCGCTGTCCTGTTCGATCTTGTACTGCGGGTCGACGCTGCGGGTGGAGCAATCAGCCGAATCACAAAGGTGCTGATCGGTTATGACGGGAACCGCCCGGTGTGCGATCCGGAGGCGCGCCGCACAGCGTTGGTTGCTTGCAACGCCTTTCATGATATGGAATTTTTGGGAGGCGCCACCCCTCTTGTCATCTCGCAGCGGCGACGATTTTCAGACCTTGGCTACCCGGCGGTATCGATTGTAATACCGACGCGACGCACCTGTCGACCTGGCTATGAGCAAACTTATGTTGAGTGCCTGTTGACCGCGATCGCAGAGACAGCATGGCCAATGGACCAATTGACCGTGATCGTGGGCGACGACCTGCAAGGAAAACCGGACTGGGCGACGCGTCAATGGCCGTACAAACTCGTTCACATCGAGACCACGCGGGCACAAACTGAAGCGTTCAATTATGCGCAAAAAATGAACCGACTGTGGCCGATGGCAGAAAGTGACCATGTCATCTTCTTAAATGATGATGTCGTTCCGATCGGCCCAGACTGGCTCGCAGCGCTCGTCAGTTTTTCCAGCGATGAAGGCGTTGGCGGTGTCAGCGGCAGGCTATATTACGAGAATGGCTCGATCCAGCATGCCGGAATTTACCCCTCATTCCGAACCGTCATTCACGCTTGGCTTGGTTGGCCGGCGTCGGCAAAAACCTACCAGGACTGGGCAGTCACACAACGTGAATGGTCAATGGTCACTGGCGCAGTATTTGCGACCAGGCGCACCCTTCTCGATCAAGTGAACGGATTTGACGATAAATTTAGTCTTGAATTCAATGACATTGATCTATGCTTGCGCTTGCGCAACCTTGGTTATCGGATTGTTTACAACCCGGATGCCGAATTCGTCCATGCTGAAAAGGCGTCCCGCAGCGAGGATTTTCCACCCGGAGCCGAGGTTGCGCTTTTCTTGTCGCGCTGGTCGCGTTGGCTGCAAATGGACCCGGCCTCGCATCCAGGCTTTGACCACGACCGTGTCGACCCTGTGCCTGCGTACAATGCCGGAGCTTGGTATTTTGGCTAGAGCATCGCGCTTAAGAACGGAATCAGTCGATTCCCTTTGACCGGACTTGAACAGTTTGGCGTGAACAAGAGTGGAATACGCTATTCCAAGCCATTGATATTATGCGGTTGGGTTTGTGGTGGCGGCAGAATGGTAATTACCCAGTGCGCCGGGAGACCGGCAAGGAATAGAAGGTGAAAGTCCATTACGATGAAGGAATAGCAACCCACATCGACCCCGAGCCGTGCGTTGGGATCCGTGAGGATGTCAGCGAA
>Ga0116227_10010233_pt1 | contig 16498 bp, 10 predicted proteins | sample S1TSphgellanicum_FD_89693 | JGI IMG/M metagenome (GOLD analysis project Ga0116227, IMG submission 89693) | Host-associated microbial communities from peat moss isolated from Minnesota, USA - S1T2_Fb - Sphagnum magellanicum MG | ecosystem: Host-associated > Plants > Peat moss > Unclassified...
AAAAAAACAATATAAATATGAAAAAAAAAAAAAATTATAAACAAAAAAATATTTTTTTTTTTAAAAAAAAAAAAAAAATAGCCCCCAAAAAAAAAAAAAAAAAAAAAAAAAAAAACCACACCTGGTAGCTACAAAATTCCTTACATGCTTGGTTATGTACTTCTTAGCCCTCTTAGTTTGCAAAACTATTCATGGTTCCTAACAAAGTCGGCATCTTACTTAAGTAAAAAGACTTCCATACTTCCTCACTAGGTTCTAAGCTAAGCCTTCTTTTTCACCCCTTTAGAGGTCATTACATGCTTTATTTTCATTGAAACCCAGCACTTGAACTTCCCTGGAAGCAATTGACATGTTGTTTGGAGCTTATGCCCTGAAAAGCAAAATTCAATTTTTTTAAATAAAAAATTCTGCTTGCTGCATCCATTTAATTTTTTAAAAAACCAGTCATTTTATTATTTAATTATTATTTATTTATTTGGCTTTAAGTGAAATTTAAAACTTCAAAAATGAATCATTTTGGAGAGTTTCCATTGCCAGAAGTGAGGGAGGGAAAAAATTTGCCAGATTCTAATGGTTGTTTTTTTCAGTGTGTAGCCATATATATAATAAAGGTTTATTAAAAAAATTGTACCTCTTCATATCTGGTTTATAGCCAGATTTGATGAAATATTCTTAAAAAGTGATCACCATTTCTTCTACATCTTCCTATCGAGAATTGATTGACACTTACGACACAACAAAACATTCATAAAAGCCAAGACAAGTCGCATGGTGGACACCAATTTGTAAAATAATGTAGCACGTGTAATGAGCTCATACCCGACACATCCACCAGCTGCAAAGCAACTGTCTAGTCTTGTGGGTCATCGGGCTTTTAAAGAAAAGCTGCTCAAACATAATAGAGTTTCACAAAAGTTAGGGTTGACCAAAAGCTCCTTATAGAGAGAGGGTCACAAAGTTACACTTGCTAATCGATTCAATCCACAAAGGTCATGGATGCAATGACAAAGTTTTCAAAAGGAAAAGGTTGTCTTTGTGTTGCCATTGCTAAGTCATCAAAAAAGAGCGACCAAAAGCCAAGATCCACATTTGATTAGGTGAAGAGTGACCCCAAACCCAAGATCCACATGTGCTTACATTAAGAGCAACCCAAAGCCAAGATCCACATTTGGTTAGATTAAGAGCAACCAAAAGCCAAGATCCACATGTGCTTAGGTTAAGAGCGACCCAAAGCCAAGATCCGCATGTGTGTTAGGTTAAGAGCAACCCAAAGCCAAGATCCATATATGTGCTTTAGGTTAAGAGTGACCAAAAGCCAAGATCCACATGTGCTTAGGATAAGAGCGACCCAAAACCAAGATCCACATGTGCTTACGTTAAGAGCAACCCAAAGCCAAGATCCATATATGTGCTTTAGGTTGAGAGCGACCAAAAGCCAAGATCTAAACGAGCTTGCAACCTACATAAGTCAAAAAAATTAGGTCTGAAAATTAAGAGTTTGTTCAAAGAACCAACACCCAAGCCACCATTCATGTGGTCAACAATGCATTTCCTTGCTTTTTCCCATCCTCCCATTTGGACTACAAGTGTTGGAAAGATTTGGGAAGTTTACATTACCTAACTTGGCAAAGACGTGCCATGCAATCCCGTCCCCAAGCAACCGTTTTAGGTGTAGATAGCCAATGATGTGATCACTAACCTACCTCTTAAATAAATCCCCCTTTTAGCATAGCTATTAGGTCTAAAGTCTAAACCTCACATCCTTGTCCTAGGGTTTATGGTTTGGTTTGGTTAGGAGGGAAAGGGGGAAGGGGTGAGTGGGGATGGGAGAGGAAGTTTGGGTTTTCTCACATACTAAAGTAATATAATGATTGATCATCTAGACTGAACAAAAGAGAAAATTATCAATTGATTATTTTCAAATATCAAAATGAAACTAGAATACCAAACTTTCTCAAGTTTTGAATGTATTTCCACTTTGTTTTGGCCTCTTAATTTGATTTGAAAAAAACTAAGCATAAGAATAATGAAGGGTATGGGAATGGTTTTTGATAACTATTTCAGCTCATGACCTTTTTCTGTAAGTGGTGGGTTCATTTAGGTGAACATCTAACATGGTGTAGTGATGAACTCATCCAACAACAACTTGCATTGCAAGGAGGTCGAGAGTTCCAAACATTTCAACTCATGTAGTGTTGTTTGGTGGGTTCTCACCTTTTTCAGAGAATTGACCTGGTTTAGGAAGTATACAATTTTTATTTTAAAAATCAATACTTGCCTCAATTCTTACATTATTACTCAAAGAAACAAAGCCCTTTTGGTTTGAACATGTATAGCTTGGTTCTTACTAGTGAGAGAACAATGGAGTATCAAACTGGTTTTCAAGGTTAAGGATTTTGAACCCGAAACTTCTTAAAGGAAGATGAGAATATGAATTGCTAGTCCACAAGCTCTTATTTGTGTGAAAGTGTTGTGGAATGTTCTATTTAAAGTTGACATACTTGAGTGGCTTTAACTTTTAAGTCCATTTGCTTGTGTAAAGTTTAATAACAAGATTCCACAAATCCCTCACACATGAGAGCTTGTGGTATATTAGCTAAGACTAATGTGGCCTGTGCTGTTGGCTCAAGTGTTATGATGTCCTCAACTGATTTTTCCTTCCAAAACCTGGTTTTTTTTTTAAAAATTATTTGAATTTTCTGCGGCAGAAATCACTTAAAAATCAATATCTTCCACAATTTTGAATCCAAATCTTACCAAATAAATTCCATTAAATCCTGCTCATCAGGATCTTTTCAATAACACCAAAGGCACATTCCAATTCCTCCGAAATTTTCAGGTACAATTTAATTTGATTTTCAGTGAAAAATCATTCAACATTCAAGAACTTTTGCACTGCAAGTCCAAATGCGATGAAACCAAGCCGATGCACCCCTCCTCCTTGAGAGCTTTCCAAAGAGACCAAGAATGTGATTTGAAGCATCCCAGTTTGGTGGATCTCATTGGTACAAACAAAACAAAACTAACTAACTACCTTCCGTCATAGATAGATGTTTAATCTCCTCTAGAAGGTATTGCGTTCAAACTTTTGGGTAGGTTATGTACTACCTAACCTCACGTAATACCTAACCCTATGCCTTTAGGCTTAATTAAGAACTAGACTCGAGTATAATCATTGTACCCCCCTTGTTTTACATTGGCACCAATGTTTTTGTTAGGAATTTTGTGATTTAGCTAAGGTGGCAACCATCCATAGGAAGTTTTAGTTAAACTTGGCTATAAACTAAATACAAAATACAAAATTTTAATCACCTTGTGTAATTTTAGTTATTGATAGGATTTAAATACAAAAATTTGGTGATTTTCCTCTTTTTTCTAATTTATAGCAATTGAAATTTCCAAAAAAAATGTCAAATTCGAAAATTTCATTTTTAATTTGATAATTTGGTGAAATTTCATCATAGAAAAGGTTGATTAACACTTTAAAATTGTGAAAACTAAAACAATGGTACCATTTATTGGCTCTATTGAAATATTTAAATTGAATTTCCTTCAGATGATCAACACTTTGACACATTCATGTATTATTTCCAACATGTTTTTTTTTGGGGCATGTTTTGTGTTCTTAGTTGTAAAATATTGTTGCAAATCACAAGCAAACACAAACATTGCACATAAACTTGGAGGAACAAGTAGCACCTACCATTGGCCATTTGCTATAGATTGTGCAAAAGGGCATGCACATCACATAAAGGTGTGCCCAACAAATGGAAGTTGAACTTGCATTCGAGCTTGGAGGTTAGCATTTTAGTTTTGGAAAGTGTGAGCATTGCACCACCTTCATCCTAAACCTTATATATTATTTCATAGGATAATTAATCAACTCAATCATTGATTCACAACAGAAATTTACAAATGAAAGTCAATCCAATTTTTGTTTGAGATGATTAACAAATGTGTTGGTTTACTAAGACCACTTTAAGATGGTAAACATGTCCATGAATAGATAATTCAAAGTAGTTATGATTAGAGAAATTTTGTGGAAGACAAAAACACAAAGATGAAAAGGAAAAGAACAATTGATTATAAACAACCAATAGATTGAAATGTTGTTAGTTGATTGTAGGAGCTTCAATAATCCTTGCACTTCAAATATAAATAGACATCTCTACTTGAAAAATCTACTTATTCAAAGCTTTATAATATCAACCTTTGTTTTGAATTCATAGATGGACTTTTATTTTAATTCATGCACATGTGTGCATGTGTCACATTGCTTCCCATAGTGATAAATCAAATGTAGAATATATGGCTTGGGATTATTATGTCATGGCATTGGACTTTGTAATTTGATTTTTTATAAAATTGAAAATAATCTACTTATAAAAAATGGAAAGATATTCAAGCAGCATGGCATAATTTTTTCAATTGGGAATTGGATCCTAATGTTGTTTAGGTCTTTGATATTGGTTGATGTAAGGCAAATCTATTAGGTCAAAACTAATGTTATGTGATTTTCTTTATTTTTCCAACCTTAGTAATGTGGGTTTTGAAAGATCCTTTTAAAAACTATTGGTGTCGGATCTAGAATTCAATGATGAATTCATTAAACAACCTAATCTAGGTCCAAGTCCAAAGGGTTGAATAAAGAAACACAAATTCTATCACATACAATTTACACATTACACTTAGATAATGTCATAAATTTTGGTTTGGATTTCATTAATTATCATGATTTTTCAAAAATGAATACATATATCTAAAAATGCACAATACTATTTTGTAATGGGCATGTTTGTACACCTAGTGCCCATTACAAGCCCATAATGGATAACATTGTCTTGAAGTGTGTTTAAGCATCATCCATCCTTTTTTGAGAAAAACATAAATGGAACTAAAGGTAGACAAGGAAAAAAAGAGGCAAGTGAGACTTTTGTATTGCCTACAATAACAACTATGTGCACATATAATGTTGGGGCATTACAACATTAATAGCAATGATAGTTATTATTCTTCAATTATTTTAGTTTTTGATTAACAAGAACAATCAATCTTTTACGTAATGAGCAAGGTTCAATTTATAAATTTTCATAATATTGTGCAATTGGTTGGGTTTCAAGAAAGGTTTCTCCTTTCCTATGAAAGGGTGGCTAGACCGTACCCATGGTCTTTATTTTTTTTTGACCCATCAATTTGGATCCATAAATCCAAGTAAAAACCTTGGTAGAACTCCATGTAATGCTTAGAAAATTGCAAAATACTAGTCAAAACTTAATTGATTCTTTGATATTATGCAACTTCTAACTTAATTTAATGTGTAATTTGTTCATCATAGATTTTACAATATAATTTGTTTTGAATTATGAAATCGAGCAAAACATCTTGACATTTAGGGTGATTGAAGTTAAACATTATGAATTTTTCAATATTAATGCATGGAACTTGTGGTGGATTTGAAATGTGTGTGTAGAATTTATTCAAATCACATCAATGGTCACATGTGGGAAACAACAAGCAAATTTGTCTTGTATTATCATGTGTGTTCTTTTCATTTGTAGGTAAAGTATTTTAAGATTTTCCTACAATTTCAAGGTTAATATGTAACGAGTACATGAAACTTATTTCTTCTTGTTTTAATACTTAATTAAGGACATTTATTTCTAAGAGTTCCAAAGGAGGTGCTTTCAACAACTGAATTCAATCCATTAGACAAGGAAAAAATATGGGGTTTGCCATCATCTTCTTCAGGATAATCTAATAGGTTTCTTTGATTGAATGAATTAAATTATTTTGGGTTGTATAGTAAATAACTTTGGTACTTTGATACATCATTCCATGATGTGTTAATTGACATATTGTTGTTAATTGTCGATAATTGTTTTTTCAAATTTTAAATAAATCAAACACTTTTCAATTTGATAGTAACAAGCGGGACAAATATGTCACACAAGATTTGATGTTTAAAATTAGTATGAAAGGTTATTAATGAAATAATTAATAGCAAATAATATGACCACTACATCAAAACACACTAGTTTTTAAATTCATCAAGCCTACCTACATCACATTTTTTTAGCATACAAGTTTGATGCTCTTTGAGCAATTTTTTGTGCAAAAAAAAAACTTTGCATCCATTTATTGTGTAGTTTAAAAAAAAGCTATTTGTTTAATGTTAGGAACTAACAAAATAAGCATGGACTCACATTTTTTTTGCCCACATCTAATTGAAAAAAAAAAATGTAATACATAATATGTATAATATATGTCACAAAGAGACCTAACATGCATCTACATAGCCCAATCATGTATTTGGTTATGGCCATTGGAATTTGATCAAACATTGGGTCTAACTAATACATAATTACCAAAACCCAATGTCTAATAAATTGGTAAGTTTCTTTAGAACTTTGAATTAAAATTTAAAATATTAAAAATACTAAACAAACATCTCAAATGGAAACCATAAGAAATTGCATTGATGTTTTTTTCTACACATTTGTTTTTGAATCTAAACATATTACAACTTACATGTCATCTTACACATGTCTAGTGAAAATCCAATAAGAAATTAATAGAAAATGATAGTTAAAAAAAACTATAACAATGAAAATAATATTGAAATAATATTTGTTAATGTTACAATCAACAAATCTATCACTTTCCCAATGAAACAAATACCAAATGTAGTCACATTAAAGTTTTGTACAAAATGTAATGCCACAAATGCCATATGATGATTCATCAATTGTTGTTTTTAAATTTTTAAAAAAATATATATTAATTTATATTTGTGTTAGGTTATGTTTAACCAAACATAATAATCAAAGCTTTGTAATAATTTTGTGAAACTTTTTTATACATTGACACAAAGGTTTCAAAATGCTAGAATTGGCCCAAAAAAAAAGAATTTGCAAATGCAAGTGAAAAGAATGATTGAAAACCATGTTCATCTTAAAAAAAACAAAAACATCTAAATGTTGCAAATGAATTTGAAAAAATATTAGATGAAGATCCTACAAATACATTAATATGAAACATTATGAATATTGAACAAATCATTGACAATGAGAAATAAATGCAAAAAAATTATCCCACTAAGAAGGGTTTCCAACCTTTAAGATTATTTTCGTGACATAAATTATGAAAAATATAATTTCTTAATATAATTTTTTGGTTGGGCAAGACTATCAATCACATGTTTAGATAAAAAAATAACACAAGCATATTCAACTAGCACTAATAAGAAATTTAAATATCATATTAGTAATTTACCAAGGTTGTTAATCGCATGTTCATATCAAAAAATAGTTCAAGCAAAACTAACCAACATTTAATAAAAAAATTGCATATCGTATATTTCAAATCATTGTGTCATACACTTAAAAACCCTAATTATTTAAAATGTATATATCAATTGAAAATATAAATACACATACAAAACAAATTTACCTTTTGGAAATTTCTTCCAATTTCTTTAAGTAAGATATGAAAATAGGGCACAAGGATTAGGGTTCCCACCACATGTTCCCAACACCTTGTTAATAATTAATGTTTGTGCCTTTTTAATGCCATTATAAATTAATAATAAATAATTAAATAGAAATTATTTTATAAATTAAAATTAATCTTTTAAAATTACTATTTTAATACCTAGTTATGACAAAATGCTAGTGTTTTATTGGAAAGTGCTGTCATTGTTAAAATTTAAATCAGGGTAAACTTTTACCCCCCCTCGGGGACAATTTTACCCACCCTAAGTTACCAATCTACCACGGCTTGAAAGTTGAGACTTGAGACCCCCGAGGGAGGTCCCAAACGTATTGGGATCTCGGATTTGGGGACCTCTCTTTTGAGACGTGGAGGACGAGCGTCGCGCCTCCTCGTCGTTGCGCTCTCGACGCTCGCGAGCGAACGATTCCGCGGCAACAATCCACGGAGTGCACAATTGTGCGTGTTTTTTTGGGCCAATTTGTTTGCTCCCGTTTCTTGTAACCGATCGTCGAAAATTTTCCCGAACTCGCACAGAAAAAGAGGAATTTTTTTTTGGTTTTTTTGGATAGGGGGAAGAATTCGCTTTGGTTGATCTGCTTGTGCTTTATTTTGCTTTGTTTTGTACCGGCTGCTGCTTGCAATCTTCCAAACCTCAAGAAACGCGTGCAACCTCTCTTTCCCTTTTCCTCCCTCAACAGTTTTGGAGCGTTGTTGTTTCGCATGCGTTATCGTGGAGGCTCGTTTCTGATTGAAATCGCTCGTTCAGATCCTGAAATGCTCCAGTTCCGGGTCTTCTTCTCCCCCTCCCTCTGTCACTCTTTATCTGTCTGTCTGTCTCTATTTCTTCTCCACCGTTTCTGGTGTTTCTTTCTCGGAGGATCCTGCATGGCTGCTGCTGCTCCTGTTCTTCGCAATTGACAGTAGTAGTAGTCGTAGTAGTTCCTCTCTGTTGCACCCGTTTCCTTTCTCCGTTGAATGTAGGTAGTTTCTCCAGTGCCTCGTGAAATGGATCATTCGAAATGGGCTCTTCTGGTATAACCTTGGAGGTGGCGTTCTTCGTCGAGGTCTTTGCTCCTCCATCCTCTTCCATGCTCGACTCGGAAGTGTTGTCTGTGCTGCGGCATCACGTAAGTACCTAAGAAGAAGAGATTTTGTGTTTTTGTTTCCATTTCTCCTCCGTTTTCCGTGCTCCATTGCAAAGGTATTAAGGAGGAGGAGGAGAGGACCGCCCCGATGTTGAGGAGTGGCTTCTAAGAAAAAAGCCTTCCAGTTTGCTGCTGCTTCTTCAAGCTTGGCAACGGCTACAATGGAGAAAAGTCTTCGTGGAGAAAGTCTTCGTTCTCGGTATCGACAGATCTCGACGCTTTCACGAGAGAAAGCACGATAACGAAGAAGAGGAAAAGGAGCATGCCAAAACTCTAGAGAATTCTGGCAACAGAAGGAAAGCCAAAGAAAAAAAACATTTACAAGGGAAGGACAAGACCGGCGCAGAGTCTTCCTCCTCCTGGATGTCGCAAACGGGATGAAGTGCTTCTTCTTCTTCTTCTTCCTGAGATTGTGAAGAACCACTGGGAAATATCGATGGTAGTGGGGGCGCGCGCTTGAATGATTTGCGCACAGAGATGGTGAGCTGTGCTGCAGCAGCAAGCAGTTGTATCCAACTGGATCCTGCTGTGCTGACGAAGAAGCTAACAATCGTCGCGGCGCTGGCGGTTTCCGCCACAGCTGTGTATCTCTTGTTTGGAGGCACAAGAAATCGGAGCAAGAACGAGGAGGAGGAGGCAGCGGAGGACAGAAGAGATTGCGCGTTTTCTCCCGACTCCTCATCATCATCAGCAGCATCATCTCCTGAAGAAGACTTCACTGCTGCTGCCAAGGAGCAATTCAGAGACAACATTGCCATGGCAACAGAGAAACCCTCCTCGGATCATCATCAAGTGCTCTTGGAAATCGTTCATGAAGCGAACACTGGACCGCCGCGAAGCTCAGGTCAAGCTTCTCTTTCTCCTTCTTCTCCTTCTTCTTCGTCGGCAACCAGGAGGCTGTTGTTGGCATCATCCCCTGAAAGAGCATGTTCAGGTCAAGCTTGCTCTGGTTTAACAAGTAGGAGATTGCCATCCTCCGAAAGAATGTGTTGTTCGCCTGCAACAGCAGCTGCAGCAGCGAGATTGTCTCCCTCGCGAAATCCTTTGCTGAACACGACGACGACGAGGTCAGTAGGCGTGTGCACGGATCCAGTTGGTGCTGGAGGAGATCAGCTGGAACTCCTCAGGGTGGTGAAGAGGGAGAACATCCCGCCACCTTCCTACGACTACTTGGAGATGGTGTCTTCAACACTGGAGGAGGATCCAGCAGCTACCTCTACTTGTGGTAAGACAAATCCACAAACCTCCTCCTCCTCCTTCTGTTTCTTTTCTTCTTCTTGTCCTCCTTCTGCTTCTTTTCTTCTTCTTGTCCTCCTCCTTTTTCTGCTTCTGCCTGCTGCATTTGGCGTTGTGGGATTTGATCATCTGTTCATGATTCCTGGTAGTAAACTTCTCAATTTCTCAGAAGATTTTTGTCTGGAGTCTTCCTCTTCATTTTGTCCTCCTTCTCCTCCATCTCCATCTTCGTCTCCTTCTTGTTGTCATTTTCCTTTTTTTCTTCTGTTTCTAAGTGCTGCATTAAATGTAAGGAACTTGATCATCTGTTTCACAGTCCTTGGTAGTAAACTCCTCAATTTCTTGGAAGATTTTGTCTGAATTCTTCTTCTTCTTCTTCTTCTGCTTCTGCTTCATAGAGACCTGTGGAATTTTTTTAGTGTATTCAGATGGCATGTTCTACACTGGAATTTGACTTCCGAGAAATCTGAGGGCATTCTGTTTTAAGGAGGTATCTCCCATTTTCCAGTGGGATCTTCTGTTTTTCTTGTCCATTTTAAGTTCAAGAAAATTTTCTGCACACCTTTACATGGGGTAAGGCCCTCAGTCAAGGGCATTACCAGAAGTGGGTCCATGTAAAGCTGCCTTGCGCAGTACCTTCTTTTGGTAATGCTCTTGATGTGAGGCCTTACCTTACACTTCTTCATTTTGGGTGAACAGAAGTTCTCATGAAATCATTGCTTTACACTTCATTTTCGTCATTCAGAGCAAAATTTGGAGAATTTGTGCAACAAAAACTTGGAAAGCACCATGGTGATCATCATCAAACATTTTTCTTTGGCAATTGGCAGCAGCAATTTAGAGAAGAAACCCTCACCCTCCTCCTCCTCCTCCTCCTCCTCCTCACTATGCTTGCTGGAGAGAGAGAGAGAGAGATGGGGAGAGTACTACTATTACTACTCCTGTGAACTTATAAACTCAAACTTTGGAAGACTTTTGTTTTGGGGCATGTAACAGAATCACACATAAACTCACAGGGAGCAGCAGCATGTGAAATTTGTATTCACAACCATTGTGAGAAGTGTAGTCTGGGTGGATGTGATATCTGCCTTCCAACTGCTGCTTGTAAGCTCCCCCAATTGTTAACCTGCTACCTCTGTGTCTGTTCTGACACACATGTTTTCCTTGTCATTTGCCGTGACTAGACCCTCATGTATCTACAGAATTTGTACAACAAACAACAAACAAACAAAAAGCTTGAGCTTCATTCCCTTTCTGTCAAGAACTTTGACCCTGCCCATCACCATTCATGCTTTGTGTATGATTTGTGTATTTCATTTGAAAATCAATTTCATGAAAGTAATTTTTCCTTCATGGAAAACTTGCTTATTTTGTATGCATCTGCATCATTCTATTGTTTGATTTTGTCCATTGCCAAAGGTTTTGTACTAGAGTTTTCTTCCATGCATCTGTTAGCTTTCTCTCTATTGTCTTTCGTGCAAAGTATGATGGTCTGCTAATTCAGTGTGAAATGAAAATCTTTGTTTCTGGACATTCTCATGGTTTAAATTGAGATGCACATGGTGGACCCCAAATGACCCCTCCCCATTCATAACTGTGATTCAGGTTTCTTAAGAGTTTTTTGTATTGTAGTTCTGAGTATGGGTGGGTGGGTGGGTTCATCAGCTCTCTAAAGCTGGTAAGGTTTTCGAAGCATTTTGAAAGCAATCTGGGTTGTTGGGATGTTGATGCTTTAGTAAAATTAAGGGTAGCATCAGGTTCTTGTCATGCAGATTCACTGAAAAGGGGGTGGAGAAGAAAAAGCAGACATAAAAGATGCTGACTGATTTTGTTTCATGTTGCATTCAGGTTCATTGAGCAGCATTGTGAGTCAGAACAAGGAGCAAGATTTGGGGCAAAAGTATTTGGGGAAAACATTGAATTCTTCCCGATCACAGCAGAAGAAGAAGGTGAGATGGACACCCAATACAGTTGAGCCTTCAGGTGATAACCAAGACTATAGGCGACGGCCACGGTCTACAATCCATTCTGTATGTCCCCACTCCCCCATTCAAAGACCACTCACCTCGTACGCTTGTGAGCGACCCAGACTACAATCTCAAGCTGCCAAGAACACCATCACTGGCACCCAACAAACTGTACTCAAGAACCAGTACAACTACATGTGATGACAAAAGAATCCCATCCGTGATTTGAGGAGTTGATGTGTTTTTTTGGGTTGCCTTTTTTGCATGAAGGAGTGCCAGAGATGTGCCCTTTTTGTTGTAGTGATGGTGGTGACCCATTTGATTCTGCCATGAAGAAATCGAGTTACAGGAGATCAAACCAGAAATGGTGAAATCCATGACTGTAGCTCAACAGCAATCCATCAATTGTTTCTATAAACACTTGTTTGACCACTCACCAACAGGATCTATCTATCTATCTATCTATCCACCTATCTATGTATCTGTACAGCACTACAGATTTGAGTTATATGGTAGATTTTTTCCATTCTCTCCTTTCTTTGGCTTCCAATGGGTTGAAAGATCTATGTACAGCATAAGAGAACCTTTTTCTCAAATTGAAATCACAATTTTGACATCATTCCTGTGATGGATGTTTCTTTGTGAAACCATAGAACTTGGCATGAGTTCTTCAATCCATTTTGCAACATCAAATTTAGCTTATGGTAATAAAAACAACGTATGCCTCTTGTATTACTGTTCAGATCACATTGCATGAAATTTTTGAAAAGCAATGTAATTTTCAGTTTTTAGTTCTGATGGGTTACTGATGTATTTCTTTGAAGGACTACTAAAATACTGGGTGTCTTCTGCCAACATAAGCTCCTTGAAAAAGTTTTCAAACACACACACTAGGCTTTCATAGCACATCATGGAGTTTTCTCAAGTTTTCTCTTGTCAAATACCATTGTCAAAAAATATTGTCGCCATGGCATCTGGTTCCAAGTTCTGGGTGCTGCTGAAGAAGCACACAGCAATGATTGTAGAAAATATATAGTGTTTCACTTAAGAGGCTTCACTCCCATAACTACTTACAAGGGAGGTTATAGATGCCATATTTTCATAAGAGCCTTCACTCTCATTGTCCAGGAAAGTAGATGATGAGCTCACCAAAGTGATGATGACCCAAATGCATCTCTGGGGATTGCCTTGCTTGGTGCTTCCAGAGTTTCATGTGGATCCCAGTACAGTTGTTCAATAACAGAGAAAGGAAAGGTGGGGTGGGTGTTAAAAATTAGCAAGGGCACATCTGGATTGAGGTGAATAATCAAATTTCATACAGTGTGTAGTAGATGATCAAGACCAAGCTCAATATTTGAAACATGAGAACAACTGGAGTATTTCCCAGACAGATGAAGGAAGCAGGGGTTGTGCTTGGATATTAAATTCTCTCTGCACAATGTAGAGGAAGGGGGGAGAAAAAATCTCCGCAGAAGGGGGCAAATGAACCAACCTGGGAGGTTAGCCGCCTGCTTAAACATACAACTATGATCTGGTGTTTCCCTGAAAACATACCATCGACAGGTTACTCTCATTTTGCTATTTCTTCTTCAACACAAACAAAAACCGAGAGAAAGTTGCACAAATCTCAGTTGGTTACAACTCAAGAATTGATCAAAAGCTGAATCTCAAATTGAAAAAACCAAGAAAAGAGAGTACATGATTTTCTCCCCTTTTGTGGGTGTCCATGCTTCATGAAAACAGCACAAAACAAAAGGGATTGAATGGAAGAAGGCCAAAGAGACTTCAGTCTAAGACAGCACATTGAATGGGTCTGTTGCTATGTCCAAGATAGAATCATACAAAGCTCGTGATGCTGCAAAATTGGGATAGACACCAAAATTCCAGAGTATATGACTGAGCAGCAGCTCCCAAACCTGCTGCAAATCTAGCAAACTACACCACCACAAGAGCTTGGAGTGAGTTGCAAGCTAGAGTTCTAAAAGGAAAAAGGTGGAAGAATTGTACATCATCTCAGATATGCAAATAGAAGAAGAACCTTTGTATTGTACTGTGCTGCTGCCCTCTTGGAAATGGATCTGGAGCTGTGCACTGTGAATTGAATGATGGAGCTCAACTCAGATTTCACATGACCTGTAAATGCTGATCACTCTGTCAAGCCCCTGAGGTCTGTGGTTGCTAGTTCTTCTGAATCTTCTTTCGTAGTGTTGTTCTCACTAGCAATGGTGAGAGCCTGATGATGTTCTGGTACATTGGAACTCATGCTGCTGCTGGAGAGTGAGGGCTTGGTGACCAAATAGACACTGCTTCTGACAATGATTCTTCGCACAAAAAACCCTGGAACAACCATGAGTCCCACAGTGGGCACCACAACCTCCTCAGTGCGCATGCCAGCATCACCACCACCATCATCATCTTCCTCGTACCCATGACCACCCATCACCACAGAATGCATGTACATCTCATCGAAAGACATGCCAGGAAGCACACGAAAGATTCTGGCCATGGGGTCGAAGGAGAAAGCCAGTCTGTGGATCAACCAAACGCACTGCGCAAGTTTGAGGAATTTCTGCTCCATTTTGGAGCGAATTGCTGCCAAATTTGTATCAGATTCCGGAGCATTCATGTAGCTCCGAAGCTCCCGCGTGAGCGTCTCGTACTTGTGGACACAGAAGCTGCGGAAGAAGCTGTCCGGCGCAGGCGCATACACGAGCTTCCCGGGATCCTCTACGTTGCGCAAACCCTGATATTGCCCGAAGCTCTCATTCCTGTACTGCTCGTGATCCAGAGTGCGTGACTGAAAGGCCTGGACGCCGAAGCACTCGTTCTCGAACTCCGAGAACATCACGTGACAAATGAAGCTCTGGAAAACGAACTTGCGATCTGCCGCTGTCGTCACGTCCATGACGACGTTAGCCGGCACTAGATTGCGTGCGATAAGGTCGCAGTCTACATCAAGCTTGCGCAAAGAGTCGACAAAGAGCTTGGCGAAGCTGCTCACCGCTTGCTGCACACATTCCACCGCGCCAACCAGGAGATGCGGAGTCGGACCGGAGTCGCGGAAGGATTCTCCTCCGATGTAGGACTTGGCTTTCTCCTGCTCCAGGCTCTTGATATCCTCCTCTAGCTTCCGGTTCCGTTGCTCCAGTCCCTTGTTCCGACGTCTGACGTTCTCCGCCTCCTGATACAGCTGCGAGAACCTGCCATTGTGCTCCGTGTTCTGCGCTTGGAGACGATCTTCCAACCGCTTGAGCTCCGAGACTTTCCCCTCAAGATTCTTCTCCAAATTTCTTTGCACAATTCTAGATTCCTGCAGCTCTGTTCGTAAGGTTTCGATGACGGCATTTGCTCGATCCAACTCCGACAGAGTGGAGTCCAACTTTGCTACGGCGGCGACGAGGGCAGATCTCGATGATCCCTGCTGCTGCTGCCGTTGCTGCTCATCATCCTCATCAACAGCAGCTTCACCCTCTGATGATCGCTCAAGAAACCGTTGACGATCGTGGTGGTCATTTTTGCGGGGAAGCAAAATGCTCCCTGGCATCTTGACTACAAAGATCAGCCATGAACCAACTGATGAAAACAAGAACCTCAACATCTCTTGATCAGAATCCGAAGTTCTCTCGTCGATTCTTCTTTCTTCCCACAACGACAACGACAACAACAAAAATTGCTTGATCAGTCTCCCAACTCCTCGTCAATTCTATACAGAAAAAATGCTCGATTTCCAAATCTAGAAACTAGCCACATCCGAAATAGGGAAAAAAAACTTCCGCAGACCTCTCAATCCCTTCCACATCAGACCTTCTCAATCCCTTCCCCTCTGCAGGGCTCTCAATCCCTGGAAATGCAACTGTCGGTAAAAGAAGGTTTTTTTTTGGCAGTCTTCCAAAGGTCCAACCCACTGACAACGAAGTCGGAGAAAATCATAAAGAACAACCAATGCCGATAATTGTTTGTCGTCGTCTTCCCCGCGATTTTCTTTCTTCCGGTCCCCGAAGCGCAAGAAAGAATCGCTACGTCAAGATGGACACTGCGTTTGCCAAGATCTCCAAACCCTAAAACTCTCCCACATTTGCACTCTCGGGAACAGGGGGTTTTTTTTTGGCGAATTGTTTTTCAAATTGGCGAATATTTTCTGTTTCTGGAGTTTTTTCTCGCCAAATTTCGATACAAAAAAAAAATCGCCAGATTCTGTCCTAAGTTGCGGCAGGTAGCCAGAAATATAGAAGGATGCTAGATTTTTTTCACTTTCATATTTTCTTATCGCCACATCTGGCTAAATAATCTTCCAGAATTTTGGCTACATCACAAAATTGGGGGGAAAAAAAAAACCCCAGTCGGGAAGTACCTAGCGCATAATGTATTTATCCACTGGGCTACGGGGAAGCTTCCTATTTAATTGGGCATCTCATGGGAACAGGTACCCAATCAATTCACCCAGCAGATTTATTTTATTTTGGGGGGGGGGGGGGGGGGGGGCGGGGGGTCTTCCCCTTGAACCCTTCCACACATTTTTATTTTTTTTTTTAAAATTTTTTTTTGTGACAGAAAATTTAAGAATCTTTTTATAATATTTTTGTAATATTTTTGTATATATATATATATATATATATTTATTTTTTTAATTTTTTAATTTTTTTTTTTCTGATATGAAAT